>Ga0209515_10002876_pt1 | contig 25449 bp, 25 predicted proteins | sample Subgroupgradi54m_FD_187454 | JGI IMG/M metagenome (GOLD analysis project Ga0209515, IMG submission 187454) | Subsurface groundwater microbial communities from S. Glens Falls, New York, USA - GMW60B uncontaminated upgradient, 5.4 m (SPAdes)... ... | reverse complement strand
TTTGAGCGACGTGGCACCACCCGATCCCATTCCGAACTCGGAAGTGAAACGCGTCAGCGCTGACAATACCTGAGACGCAAGTTTCCGGGAAGATAGGTCGTCGCCGGGGGACAGTGGAGCGGTTTTTGAGATCTTACAGTATAATGCTTGTATGGATGATTTTTATTGTGAAGAAGCGATAAGCGGGCATACGGTTATTAAAAAAGTTTTTGAAAACGATCGTATTTTAGCGTTTTATCACACAAAACCCTTTTGGCCGGTTCACATTGTGGTAGTGCCTAAAAAGCACATCAGCTCGCTCCTTACGCTAACCAAAGAAGACAACGAATTGGTACTAGAACTTATTGATGTCATTAAAACCATCGCTGCAAAGGTTAATAAAGAGCACGGCGCATGCAGAGTCCTCACAAACCTTGGAAAGTATCAGGATTCCAAACATATCCATTTCCATATTTTTTCTGGAGAACCACTTCGTTAAGATAGGAAAAACTTTATTTATATACCCCTTGTCGATGTTCGATAGTGCGAATAGTGACAACTTTATTATTTTTATCAACTTGGTAAATAATTCGATAGGGCCAAGCGCGAAGGGAATGAAAACTTTTAAACTTGCCAGTGAGCGGCTTTCCAGCAAAAGGGTTATTATCGAGTTCTAGGAGTTTTCTTCCAACTTTTAGTCCTTCTGATGCCGGCAACGTATGTAATTGTCTGCGCGCTTTTGCGGATAGAATTATTTTCATGCCCTGCGCTTTTTGGCTCGTCTGTCTCTTTTTTCTAGCTCCGCGATGACATCTTCGAGCGGGTAAACTCTTCCGGCTTTAACATCCTTTTCGGCCTGTCCAAGATCACGCATAAGCTTTTTATTGGACATGATGTCTAACGTTTCTTCCCAGCTTTCGAGATCTTCGACCGGCATGAGGACCGCTTGAGGTTTGCCGTGATGGGTGATCACAAAGCGCCGAAGGTACTTGCGTACCTCCTCCATCATGTCATAGAGATTCGTCCTGGCGTCAGATACTGTAAGGGTAGAAGGAATGGTGCTCATATTCCACAATCGTACGGTTTTTCGTACGGTTTGTCAAGTACCAGAGACGGGGACAGTGGAGCGGTTTTGCTTTTGTCGTGTTTACTCTTCTTGTTCAGTCGTTGGTTGGGTTTCTGTAGAAGTTTGAGGACGAGAGATTTTGTCGTGAAACACTTCACCAAAGGTTGCGATTGCATATCTTGTGAAGTTTTTCCATCCATAAAAGCCCTCCATGGGAACAAAAGAAAAATTGGGCATTCTTTGCTCTTCAATCATCTGATCATCTTGTTTAGACAACACCACAAGATCGCATTCGCATGGTTCACCCTTGACACCACCAATAGGTGCCACTATCCGACCACCTTCTTTGAGTAGGTCAAAAAGGTCTTGATGCATGAATGGTGGGAGAGAAGCAGTTACCATAATCTTATCAAAAATACCTGGAACGGTGAAAAGGCTGCTCCCATCAGCGACGACTAAGTGAACATTGCTGATGCCTAACTGCTCGAGTCGCTTTTTTGATTTATGCGCTAGTTTGTGAAGATATTCTACAGAAACAACCTCTTTTGCTAGATGGCTTAAGATTGCTGCCTGCCAGCCGCTGGCAGTACCAATTTCCAAGATGATGTCCTTAGGTTGAGGATCAAGAGCCTCCGTCATCATGGCAACCGTTTTTGGCTGCGAGACACTTGATTTTCCGCGATAGCCGGGAATAAAAATTGCCCGATCATCAAATCTAGCATTTTTTTGCCTCCCATCGATAAATAGATCTCGGGGTACTATACTCATAGCCGCAACAATACGAGGACTTGCAAAATCATGCATTGCCTCTATGAGTACATCGTGGGAAGGATATCGGTCAAATTCTTCTTCTTGTTTTACCATGTCGCTGATTATAGTCAGCAATAATCACTTTGTCCATTGTGCACATCATTGTACCGTGATATAGTTGGCGCAGTTCTGCCCCATCCTTATGCCTTCAGCAAAAGAACTTCTCCAAAAACAATCTTCTCGATTTCGATCCCCCGAGGCACATGTTTTTTCTGACCTAGAAGCGATTTATCAAAGAGGTGAAGTTGAAGTAGGCTGGCCAGAGGGTGTGTCGCGACTTTTTGATGACATTGCGCGAGATAACAGCATAGCTATTGGGGGTGTTGCGTTAGGAGATGAGGGGAAGGGACGACTTGTGGATAATAAGCTTGAAGCACTTCTTGCAATTGCCGGGGTACAGCGTGCCTACGTGATTCGCTATCAGGGTGGAAGTAACGCAGGCCATACGGTTGAACGGGACGGTATCAAATTGGCGCTGCATCAAGTTCCTTCCGGTGTGTTGTATCCAGAGGTTGTGGGCATTATGGATCGTGGGATGGTGATTCATCCAGAGGATCTGGCGATAGAAGTTGATGATATTGAAGCAACCGTCGGCGATACGCGAGGCAAACTCATTCTTGCTTGCGATGCCATTCTCGTCACCGATTTGGAACGCGCTGAGGAGCGTCTCAATAGAATAAAGCAAGGGAAAGCAGCAGGTGGCACGGGAAGAGGGGTTGCTCCAGCGTATGCACATTTTTACGATCGCTTAGGACTGACGATTGCTGATTTCGTCAAAGACGATTGGCGAGCGGTGTTGGGTGCCTATTACGATCGGTACACAAAGGAGTTTGCGGTGTATGATATGGATATCGCATCGATGTCCGTACCTGATTTGCGTGCAACGAGAGATACGGGTCAAGCAGAGGAGCGGTCGGTGGGCACCAAGGAGGAATTTTTAGATAGGCTGGAAGCCGTTAGAACATGGCTTGTTGAGCGCGAAATGGTACAAGATACTTTTCTGATCCACCGCGAGATATACGATGACCTCAGGACTGGGGTGCTTTTTGAAGGAGCGCAAGCACTTGGGCTCCACGCATGGTTAGGAACCAGGCCGGATGTGACTGCATCTGACACATCTGTCTACGGCATCCAAGCCGGCACTGCCTATTGGCGCATGCAGGATATCAAAGACCGCATTGGCGTGTTTAAGCTCACCTATACTTCAAGCGTGGGAGCGCGCCACATGCCCACAGAAATACCGTTGCCGAAAAACGTATCAGAATTGCCGCCGAATGCTACCGATGATCAACGAAGGGGAGCGTACATCCGAGAGGCAGCTCATGAATATGGTACAACCACGGGTCGGCCTCGAGATATTCTCCATCTTGATCTTCCGATGCTTATGTATAACTGCCGGATGGCGGGGATTGAAGTGCTTGCGGGGACGCATCTGGACATTGGGCGAGAAGGCGAACCGATTAAAGTATGTACCCATTACATCAATAAAAATGGTTTTCCGGTGCCGTATGAACCAGGGCTGGAGCATCAAAAAGATGTTATTTCCCAATATGTTGAGTTGCCCGGATGGGATGGGGAGCTAGCTAGGCGGGCACGAACGTTTGTTGAGCTGCCAGACAATGCGAAAAAATTCTTAGCGTTTATTCAGCGGTTCACTGGATATCCCATTGTGGCGGCAACCACCGGACCGGTACGCGAGAATATTGTGACGTTTCCTGGGTATTAAATCGTAGATATTTTTGATTGACCATCTGGCGTCCCTTGACATTTCCTTTTATTTTCTTCTTAATAGAATAAGTGGTATGAAATTTGTTCTCATTATTTGCGGGATTATTCTCTTTATTCTGGTCGTTGTGGGGGGAGGGTGGTATGCGTATCGGAGTCAAACAGCAGGTGCTCCTGCGTATTTCGCCAATCCATTTACCACCAAGCCCACAGAATCGTTTGGCCAAGCAACGACGCCCGCAGTCGTTAATCCCTTTGCCAGTCCCACCCCGACGCCCTATCAAAACCCTTTCAGTACTACATCAACAGGTCAACAACCGTATCAAAATCCATTTGAAAAATTACGATGAGAAAACTTTTTTGGCTTTTTGTTTTGATCTTGGCGAGTCTATCATTGTTTTCTGGAAGCGTGCGAGCGGAAAGTGTACTTCATTATCCCATTGTCGAACTTAGCTATTGTCGTGACGCCAAAGAGTGTTTTCTTTACTGTGAAATTCCGCAAAATAAAGCCGCATGCTGGTCATACGGCACGTATCGACTTGGGGCTGATGTTTTGGCTGCCACCACACTATCCCCAGAAGAAAAGAAGGCCATGGAAGGCAAAGCCCGTGAGTTGGGCATTACGTTTCCGATTGCAGAGCTGGGAAACTGCGTTGGACCTCAGGAGTGTAAAGACTTTTGCGAGCAGCCGGCAAATCAAGCAACGTGTGCTAATTTTGCCAAAAGTCGAGGGTTGGATCGCGGCAGCCGCGTGGACCAATCAAAAGAGCAGGATATCTTAAGTGCCGCACAAAGTGAATTGGGCTGTACGACGAAGGAATCCTGTTATCAAAAGTGTAGTCAAGATCACGCGGCGTGTGAGGCGTTTGCCAAGCGCCATGGGATATCGGGAGGTGCAGAAGGACAGCAAGGAGGAGGATCATCGAATGTTGATAAAGCAAAACTTCTTGAGGATGCAAAATCGCAATTGGGGTGTACGTCCATGGAATCCTGCAGTCAAACATGTCAACAAAATCCGCAGCGTTGCGCCGAATTTGCCAAACAGCATGGATTTAATGGAGGAGGAACACAGCAAGGACCATCAGGATCACAAAGTCAATATGGTCAGTCTGGAACATCTGGTGGAAATAAAGGGCCAGGAGGGTGCGACAATGAAGCATCGTGTAAAGCATATTGTCAAAGCCATCCGAGTGAATGCTCTGGATTCGGCGGCACTTCACCATCATCTGGCGGAAATTACCAAGGCAGTGGAGGAAGTTATCCCTCGCAAAGCTCGGGATCTTATGTAGGGCCATCGGGGTGTCGGACGCAAGAGGAGTGTGCCGCCTATTGCAAAGCTAACCCCTCATCGTGTCCGGGTTTTAGTCAAGGACAGCAGAACCCGCAGCAACAACAGACTGGGTCATCTGGTTCATATCCAAGTCAAGGAAGCACGCAATATCAGCCAAAGCCGAGTTCGTATCCGCAGACGACTGGTTATCAACCACCTCCTTCTTATGCTCCACCCTCACCACCAGCAAATTCTTCGCCACCGCCCGCAGCAGGGAGCTACACCCCTCCGTCAGGAGGCCCCTATCCCTCCGGTATCCTTCATCCTTGACCCCGGCCTGGCGGGGTTGAGTGCGCCTTTTCGTTGTGATATACTCTCTGTATCTTTTCGAAAGGCGGTATAATGAATGGCGACAACAAAAATCAAATCTTCCTCCTCCGCTAAAGCTTCGGAGGACAAGCAGAAATCATCTTCTAAAGTTCCTCAAACCATGGACGAGCTCCTTGCGTTGACGGGCTATGCCCTGAAAGGAGTAAAAAAAGGCGATGTCGTAGAAGGAACGATCACCCATGTTTCTCCAAAAGAGATTACCATTGATACCGGCGGGAAAACCGAAGGCGTCGTTATCGATCGGGAACTGGAAACCTACAAAGATGTGCTCATGAAGCTCAAACCCGGTGATAAAGTAGTTGCGCAGGTGATTGTGGCGGAAAATGATCGCGGTCAATCCGTGCTTTCTCTGCGGAGAAGTATTTTTGAAAAATGCTGGACAGATTTAGCAAACCTTCAAAAGAGCGGACAACCAATAGAAGTGGTATTCAAAGAGCCGGTGCGCGGTGGAATATTGGTCGACTACAGCGGACTTCGCGGCTACATTCCACAATCCCAGTTGGATGCGAATTTAGTAAAGCAAATGGACAAAATTTCTGGTCGTCACATGCAAGTGAAAGTGATGGAGGTGGATAAAGCGACGAACCGGCTTATCTTCTCTCAGCGAGCAATTGCGGAGGGAGAAAATTTAGCCAAACAGAAAGAAGTATTGGATGCACTAGTGATCGATAGTTCTCTGCAGGCAACAATTACGGGCGTTGTGCCCTTTGGCGCATTTGCCAAAGTTGCCGTAAGCCGGAATGGAGAAACGCAGGAAATTGAGGGACTTATTCATATTTCCGAAATTGCCTGGGAAAAAGTAGATAGTCCCGGCGATTATCTAAAAGTCGGCGACTCAGTAAAGGTGAAAGTGATTGGCATAGATAAACAAACAGGAAAAGTGACGTTGTCCCTTAAACAGTTATTGCCGGATCCATGGGAACATGTCTTGGATATGTTTGAAAAAGATAGTCAAGTAAAAGGCACGGTTTCCCGCGCAACGCCCTATGGCATTTTTGTTACGTTGTCTCCCGGTGTGGAAGGGCTTATTCACATAAGTAAAGTTTCTCCTGGAGAAGAGCCAAAAGCAGGGGATGAAATTACGTGTATTATTGAGGATATCCAACCAGATAAACGAAAAATCAGCCTTTCGATGGCTCTCACCGAGAAGCCGATTGGCTACCGCTAGGAAATTTCCAATTATCCAATTCTCAAATTATCCAATAGCGCATATAATGTGCAAAGATGAGTACACAGTATGCGATTCATGACAGGATTTTTACGTTTGTTACCCGAGGTTTAAAGGTTATTCGATATATTCCTAAAACTGTCGAATCTAAAATTCTCATTGATCAATATGTTCGGGCTCTTACTTCTGTCGGTGCCAACGACAATGAAGCTGATGGAGTGAATTCAAAGCGTGATTTCATTCATGCATATACCATCGTAAGAAAAGAACTTAAAGAAGTGTGGTACTGGCTTCGTATTATCGCAGAGCTTTACATTGAACTTAAGCCGCGTCTTGGGGATTTACTCCATGAGAATGAAGAGTTGATAAAAATTGTAAGTTCCATTATTGTGAGTGCATCAAAGTAATTATTGGATTATTGGATAATTTGATTATTTGAGAATTGGATAATTATGAAATTGCGTTCCTCATATGTGTGTCAGCAATGCGGGTATGAGACGCCGCAGTGGTACGGGAAATGCCCCAATTGTGGGACGTGGAATTCATTGGTGGAAACGGTAAAAGAAATCTACAAATCTACAAATGATAAATCTACAAATAGAAAAATAGGAATTGTAAAACCAATAAAACTTTCGGAAGTAAAACATATTGAGAAAAATCGTTTGAAAAGTGGACTCATTGAATTTGATCGGGTGATGGGGGGAGGGATTGTGGCCGGATCGGTGACTCTCCTTTCCGGTGATCCGGGGATCGGGAAGTCTACATTGCTTCTCCACGTAATGGCGGCAATCGGCGGGCTGTATATTTCCGGCGAAGAATCGGCAGAACAAGTGAAACTGCGGGCCAAGCGCCTGGGCATTAGTGGGGAAAATATAGAAATTCTTGCTGAGACGAACGCGGAAAGTATTATCAACACTCTAAGTACCTTAGGTCAAGAAAAGCTGGTCATCGTGGATTCTATCCAAACCCTTTCTTCTGACGATCTCGAAGGACTCGCGGGGTCGGTGGGACAAATTCGTCATTGCACCGAGCTTCTTGTTGGCATTGCAAAAGCAAAAGGAATTCCACTCCTCATCATTGGCCACGTGACAAAAGAGGGCGCCATTGCCGGACCCAAAGTTTTGGAGCACATGGTGGATACGGTGCTTTTTTTGGAAGGCGAACGCTTTGCCAATGCCAGAATCTTGCGAACCCTCAAAAATCGTTTCGGGCCCGTAGAAGAAGTGGGTATTTTTGAAATGGAAGGAGAAGGACTAAAAGAGGTGAGTAATCCTTCTGCTCTTTTTCTTCAAGATCGAGTAAAAAATGTACCTGGATCAGTGGTTACCATAATTATGGAAGGAACCCGACCACTTCTCGTTGAAATTCAGGCGTTGGTCGTTCCCACGCAACTTCCTATGCCCCGCAGGATTGCTAACGGTATCGATTATAATAGATTACAATTACTCGTTGCCATTTTACAGAAGCGTTTGAATATCCCCATCGGGACGTTTGATATTTTTGTCAACGTGAGTGGAGGACTCAAAATTGCCGAACCCGCAGCCGATTTAGCCGTAGCTCTTGCTATCCTTTCATCATTTAAAAACAAACCCATCGATCCAAAAACCGCAGTCTTCGGAGAGCTCGGGCTTCTGGGTGAAGTGCGCTCCATTGGCTCAGAAGAGCGCCGCACAAAGGAAGCAAAACGGTTGGGCTTTACGACCATTATTTCACCAAAGATCACACATAACCTCAAACAGGCTGCTGATATACTCGGGTAATTGGGTTGGTGCTCTCCGACAACTGGCCGGGATCGCACCCCTCCCAGCTCCCCCTCCTCGTCCGCCAGCTGGCGGACTGCGGGCAGGGGAGTCTTCTCCCCTGCACCCCTCCTGTGGTACAATTTGGTTGATGAAAAAGACGGAAAGCACTGATGCTAAAAGTATGGAGGCTGCTCTCGGCAGGCCCAATCCGCGTGATTTTGCCAAAGTCGTGGCCCGCGAGATTGTCAAAAACCTCGGGAACCTGGGAAGACTACGGCCGTTTAATCGCGAGATGCCCCTTTCTGAATTCAAAGATATTTCTATCCCGGCAGGAGAGAATCTTATTCTCGTTGATACCAGTGTTCTGGTGGATGGCCGCATTTTGCCTATCGTCAATAGTGGTTTCCTCACCGGTACGCTCGTTATTGCCGAATTTGTATTAGGGGAAGTGCAGCATATCGCCGATAGTAGCGATAGTTTGCGTCGTGCTAAAGGCAGGCGGGGCCTTGAGGTGGTCAATAAAGTCAAAGCGCAGCGTGTGAATGAATTAGTGAAGATAAAAATTGTCAAAGATGATCTTGTTGACGTGAAAGAAGTAGATCATAAACTCGTTCGGCTTGCTAAGCTCTGGAAAGCCAAGCTCATGACGGTGGATTTCAATCTGGCTCAGCTCGCACGCGCACAAGGAGTAAAAGTGTTCAATATTAATGATTTAGCTCAAGCAATCAAGTTATCTATAATTCCAGGCGAAGAACTTACGGTAAAAATTACCCATCCGGGGAAAGAGCGAGATCAAGGTGTTGCGTATCTTTCTGATGGCACCATGATTGTGGTGGACAATGCGCGAGAAAAGGTAAGCCTCGATGTTGTGGTGGTGATTTCTAAAGTCCATCAAACCCCCGCCGGCCAGTTGTTTTTTGCACGCCTCAAGTGACAAAATACTTTGATATTTTGTCACCCCAGCGAAGGCTGGGGTCTATGGTAGGAATTTAAAGGAGTGATGAGTATAAATCATTCCATTCGGGGTTTAAGGCTTCTATTTTGTTAATTTTCCAATCTCTTTTCTATGCTTTTATTTGTTTTTCTCTTTGGATAGCTGTTTTTATAGAATTTGTTGTTTCAAAGTAGACGAGTTTATCGATTTCATAGGTTGAAGTAAACCCTTTAACAAGTTTTTGTTTATGCTCGTAGATTCGGCGTTGTAAATTTTTGGTTACTCCGACATACAACGTTCCATATTTTTTACTTGCGAGAATATAGACATAGTATTGATACTCCATGTTTTCATTATAATCATCCAAATCATGGATGCCAGCCTTCGCTGGCATGATGAAAGGAAGAATAAGTTTGTCCTCAAGTTATCCACATAAATTCTATAAATTTTATTTAGATTGATAGAATAATCTAAATGTTGTATAAAAAACTATGAGATGCATGATTTTAATGAAGGAAAAATTCTATGGGACTTGACAAGTAAAACCATGCGTGTTTGAATAGGGATATGATTGCAATGTTACGCAGTATGTTTCGGGTATTTGGATTTGGGAAAGTGATTCGTAAATCACCGTTGGCCCTGGAGCGAGAACAGTTTGTAAAAGAAATGAAGGATCAGTTTGTGCAGTTGAAAGAAAAAGGGTTGGGGATAGCGGTGTTTACGCTATGAGGTTATCCCGCCTGGCGGGACATGGTCCCGGCTTTGCGGGATATTTGGCAGTAAACTCGGAGACTCGTTAACTGACCAAATAAAAAAGCATCACTACCGCTAGCAATGTTTAGGGGCTACGAATAGTAATGCCTTTTGCAATTAGTACCGCTCTGTTGAGCAAAAAGAACGATACCGATAATTTAAGATATCAATCGTTCGGTAGTTTGTCAAATAAAATTTTGAGGCGAGAAATCGTCGTTTTTGTTGTTGGAAAAGCCTTCTTTTAAAACTTTTTTGACAGATTTTACTCTCTGATATAGAATCGAGGCAACATGAATAACCACGAACGATATCCCACTCCGGAAAGTAATGTCCCTGCACATGGGAAAGGCTTTACCCTTTGGGAGCGCTCTACAAAAAGGAAACCCGGAGATTGGCTCCCGGGAGCCCTAATGGACGATATTTCCATGAGTCAAATTTTTTTTCCTCAAGAATCTCCGGCGCTGGATCGGGAAGTTGAGGAAATTGAATTTTTTGATGCACTCTATCGTGACTACCCAGAACTGCGGCCTCAACGTAAAAAGCGATAGGACTTTTTCCCGTTGACATTCCTCCTGAACCGATTTACAATCCCATCCAGTTGATCTGTAACTAAATAAACGAGTAGAAAAAATATACAAAAACGTAATGGTTACTCCAAATAGATAAGAATCTTTCGGAGTGAAGGCAAGCGAAACGTGCTTTGTGTGAGGGATAGTTTGTTGCCCTCGAAAATGTAAAAGCATTTTCAAGGATAAAGGGCAGGTTTATACTGAAAACGCGCTGTTAGGTAGTTTGTACGGGGAATAGTTTGTTGGGCAGGCGAACTATTTCCCATACAGGCTATATTCAGCGCGTTTTTATGTACGAACTATATCTCATAGAGGGTGCGTTTTTTTATTGGCTTATTACGCGAGCAGCACGAAGCCCTAATTCCACTGCATAATTCGTCCCACGATCCCACGGGTAAATGCTGTCGAGGTTAGCAAGATAGATGTTGGGAATGGGCGTTTTTATGCTTGGTGCGCGTTTTGAATAATGCAATTGGTGAACAGGTTGGGCAAAAGGGCCGACGAACATAAAGGAGTTGACAAGGGAGAGCGTAGGATTTAGACGCTTGATAAAAGGAAGAAATTTTTTGAGCAATTGTTCTTTGGTCATCGAGAGATAGGGGTGATTGGCTGGTAGATAATTACCAAAGTAGGTGAGGTGATGACCAGCGTAGTATTTTTTGTCCATAAAATTGGTGTGGGCAACGACGGCCAAAAACGGGAATGAGCGGTCGTTGATGTTGAGCCAGTAGGTATCTTTGAGAATGGGCTCTTTGGTTTCTAAAATTAATGTTTGTGCATGCAGATGGGGAATTTTCAAAAGAGGTTTGGTGTAAAAATTTGGCAAATTGACGAGCTTTATTGCAATGGGGGTAGGGACGGTAAGAAGAAATTTGTCGAATTTGGCTAATGGGGCCAACGTGGTGATGGAAGTGCCAGTTCGGATTGTTCCATCAAGCAGTTTAATTTCTTTTTCCAATGCATGTACCAGCGTTTGAAATCCGCCGTCGATATAGTACAGACTCGGCGTCCGTTTGGCAATCCGCGCCCAGAGCCACGAAGCGGCGACGGTTTCACTCAACTCTCCAAATTTTCCTTTCATCAATGGTTCCCACAAGACACCCCAGGCATGCTTACCACCAATGGCTTGGAAAAATTCTTCGGCGGTGACGTTTTCCAATGGTTGCCAAAATGGGTTGAGTTTCAAAAAAACCAGGAGGCCGGCAGTTCGTGCTTTGTCGGTTGCCGATAAGCTCGGAAAAGCCAGAAGGTGTTGGGGAGCATCCATTTGATAGATGTGTCCATCGTAATACGTGCCCGTGATCGGGCGTTTGATGATGAGTTTTTTTTCTAGTCCCAATTCCTTGATGAGATTGATGATCGCGTTGTCGTTGGTGAAAAGATGATGGTAGGCGCCTTCCAAGTGCCAATCCCAGTTTTTTTGTTTAAACCCATGCGCTAAGCCCCCAAGGGTTTTTTCTTTTTCAAACACCGTCACCTCGTGGCCAATTTTCCCAAGTTCATAGGCGGCAGTTAGGCCAGTAAAACCACCACCGATGACGGCAATACGCATGGTTTTGAGTATATACTAAAAAAACTCAGGTTTACAATTCGTTTTTTCAGTATCCATCCATCTAATCCGCTTTTTGGCCCTATCGGGCTGCAAACCGGAGTAAGATGGGTGTATTATGGGCAGCCGGATCGTGTGGAGTAGATAGTGAATCCCTCAGATGCATCGGAAAATACTTGCGTAAAGTTCGTTTTAAATGGTTTTTCGTTGAAAGAAACTTCTTGGCTTGCATTCTTACTTTGGAACGTGACATACGAGATGTGATTGGCCTTAAGCATTGTACAGATGGTTGCCACATCAGAGCTTTCATACATGAGCTTCATATCGGCAAGCCGTTTATTGGTATCGTAGCCTTCTGACCAGGCAAAGTACGGCCAGCCCAAAAATATTTTTCTGCCGGCAATGGAGGCAGGATGGTACAAAAAACTGCTATTGAGAATGACGCTATCTTTGGGGGTGTTTTGGGCTATCCATGTGGCGGTTTTATTTGCTGGAATGTCCAATAGAGGGCCTTTAATGTCATTAAAGACGACCATAAAGTCGATGATGCCAGACAGAGTGAGGAGTACGAGAAGAATGATAACGATTATAACTTTTACACATTTTATAAAAACTATAGAAGACCAAAAACGAATCAGTGCGTAGGCGGAAAGCATTTGGCCCAAGATGAGGGCAAAATTAAAGAGTTTATGATTAGCCGCTACTTCCGGAGAAAATTTGAAGAGATTGGCGATAATAAATAGTACAAAGATTGGGAGGAAGAGCTTTTTTGTCCGCGTTGGCACCAGGAAAAATCCTAAAGGAATAAGGATGCTATGTAGTCCCAAATTTTGCCACCAGAAGCTTACAAAGTGGCCGAGGGTGAATTCATTGTGCGTAAGATATCCAGGGTACCATGCGATGAGTTTTGGTCCATGAAAGAAAAACCATACCTGCGGGATGACCAAAAGACTGGTGATGATGCCGCTGGTTGCGAGAAACAATCGAAGCTTGGGGAATAGCACAAAATAGATAGCCGTCAAAACGGCGATAATGAGAAGTGTTGGCTGGTGGAAGAAAGGGAACATGCCAAAAAGAACGCCAAACATCACTGCCCAGCACCACTGGTTTTTCCAAGATTTCCCTTGTAGCGTGAGGATGGTATACAAAAATATGAGGGCGATGCCGAAAGCCAACGCCAGGTGTCGTTGATTGGTGTAAATATTGAGATTCCAAAACGCGGTGATGTCGCCTTTTCCCCAGGGCGCAAATGCAGTGAATTCTTTTGTATGCAGGATATCTATAAGCGTATGAGAAGAAAGGGGAAACTTTTCAAAAAATTGCAGGAACGACAAAGATCCATTAAACAAAAAGAAAATAACAGAAAGAAGGGCAATTCGTTGATCTTTGAATATTTTTTGAGTAACCAGAAAGATACAGGTCAAAAGCAGAAAAAATCCTAAGGCACTGGGAATATTGAGGGCCCAGTCGATGCGAATACTAGCTTTTTCGAGCATCCCGATGAGAAAGTAGACCAAAAAGTGATACCGGATCGGTTCATTAGGAAACAGGGGATGTTGCGGAGGCCAATTACGCCCTTCCGAAAAAGAGCGGATAAATGCAATGTGGCTGCCAAAATCGCTCCAGACTTTTGCAGAAAGAAGCATGGCGTGGGCATGGTTATCATAAGAAAACGTATGGAACATGAGCCAGAAGGAAAAGAAGAAAAAGAAAGAAAAGAGGAGAAGAGTAAGCACATGGTTTGCCCGCATGGTATGTATTTTATCACGGCGAGGCGTATCGTATAATGGAACACATGGGCGCGGATTTTTGGATTGTTCTCCAGTGGTGGGCAGTGCTATTTCTTGTTGGGGCAATTGCGTTTCCTCTGACGAAACGGTTGTTTGCAGACTGGTGGGACGGCGGCTATTTTTTTGCCAAAGCAGTAGGGATGGCGGTGGTAACGTACCTCGTGTACCTCGTGGGCAGCTTGCGACTTTTGCCATTTACACAGATGACGGTATGGGTAGGACTTGGGGTAGTTTTTGTCGTAGGGCTCTTCTTGAATAGGTCTTATAAGGCCAATAAGTCACATAAGACCGATATGTTTCTGATTTTGGCGGAGGAAGTTTTCTTTTTTATAGCCCTTCTTTTTTGGTCCTGGGTCAAAGGACATGAGCCATCGATTCGAGCGTTAGAGAAATTTATGGATTTTGGATTTACGAAATCCGTCCTCAACAGCTTGTACTTTCCCGCGCCAGATATGTGGTATGCAGGCGGCAGTATTAACTACTATTACTTTGGTCATGTCGTTCTGGCAGTTTTGACTAAGCTTTCCGGTATCGATTTAGCCTACACGTTTAACCTCATGCTTGCCACAATATTTGCCCTCACCCTCACGATGAGCTTTTCTATTGGTATGGAGCTTATGAGGATGAGGGAGGGGAGTGTTAGGAAGATTGGAAAAAAGATGAAAATAATTGCAGGTTTTCTTACTGCATTTCTCGTGACTCTTGCTGGGAATTTGCAAACAATTTACGCATTCACTCGGGGCTATACTGGTGATCCGCCAGCCGGCGGACCGCCGCCGTTTTGGCAGCTTGGGGTAAGTTTTGGAGGACTCGAGAAGTATTGGTACGCCAACGCCACGCGATTTATCCCGTTTACTATCCACGAATTCCCCAGCTACTCATTTGTGGTTTCGGATGTGCATGGGCACGTGATGAGCCTGCCGTTCGTACTGTTGGCTATAGCACTGCTTATCCATATAGGTCATATACGAGATATGATTTTTTATGGTTTCCTCGTTGGTGTGCTTCTTATGACCAATGCATTGGATGGGCCCATATACTTGGGGTTGTTTGTGGTTTTGCTTGTTGTTTCCGATTGGACTCATTTAGCAAATTGGAATAATTTGAAAAAAATAGGAATAGTCCTTACTGCGGCTGCCCTTACCAGCCTGCCGTTTCTTTTCCACTTCAAATCCTTTGTCTCCGGTATTGGCGTAAACTGTCCGCCGGCGCCTTTGGCGAATATGAAGATCGGGCCGTTTCTTTTTGAAGGAGTAGAGAAGTGCCAAAGGTCTCCGTTTTGGATGATTCTATTGCTCTGGGGATTTTTCTTATACTGCGGAGCCTGGTTGGTGGGGAGATTGGATAAGAAAATACCTCAGATAGAAAAGATCCTCTTGATATTCTTTGTTTTTTCCATAGGTCTTATTATCTTTCCTGAGTTTTTGTATTTCAAAGATATATATCCGGCACATTTCCGCAGCAACACCATGTTTAAGCTGGGGTACGATGCTTTCATATTATTGAGTATCGTATCGGGATACACCATAGTGACGGTGAAGAAGAAAGCTTTTTTCCTTTTCCTTCTTCCACTGTTATTTCTCGTTTCCATTTATCCCATATTTAGTGTGCGATCGTATTTTAACAGCTTAAAAAATTATGAAGGGCTCCATGGGCTTGCCTGGGTGGCACGAGAGTATCCCGATGATTATGCGGCGATCAATTGGCTCAATCAGCAATTGCAAGGTAGCCCCCCGACGCCATGGGCGCGCGGGGCGATTATGCCGGGGTTACCCGTCATAATCGAGGCTGAGGGAGATAGCTATACGGACTATGCGCGATTTAGTGCATTTACCGGGTTTCCTACCATCATCGGCTGGCCAGTGCATGAGTGGCTCTGGCGTGGGACGTATGACGTCGTGGCCCCTCGGCGAGAAGAAGTACGTTTGATCTATGATTCAGACGATCTCTCTCAAACGCGCCAGATTCTTGGTAAATATCAAGTGCGTTATGTCATCATTGGGCAATTAGAAAGACGTAAATACACAAAACTGGTAGAGGAAAAATTTAATGTGTTGGGCCAACTTGTTTTCCGCTCCGGTCAAACGATGATTTATCAAATGCGATGAAGCTGATGGTTGCATTGGCTATTGACAGAGCATGCCATTCGTGATTTAATAGCAAGTAAGGTTGTTGTAATCCTCTGAAAAAGAAGTACGGTCGTAGTAAATTCCCAACACCGATGATAGATACTATATAGTATTGTTCCGCTCTTTTTCCATTATGGCTTTCAGAGCCTCAGGCAAATTATCTTCATCAACACAGTCAAAACCAGAAGAGACCCCTTTGTCGGCGGATTCCTTTAGCGTGGAAGATTTAGTGGGTGAGCCTGTATCAGAAGTTGGAGAAAAAAAATTGGAAGTAAAAAGTTCGACTTTAGAAAATCAAACCTCCAACCTCCCACCTCGTGCCGCCGGCATAGCCTCTGGCGACGCACGACAAAATCCAACTGCTCATTTCCAGCCTCCCACTTCAAAACGATTTACTCCCGGGGGTTCATATCATCGGCCTTCGTATCAAAATGGTCCGCCAGCTGGCGGAGGATTTCGTCGTGAGTGGGGAAATGCCGATAGCTATCGGGGAAATAGTTCGCGCTCAGTTGCCTCCCATGCTTCAAGTTTTTCTCGTCCGCCCACTGGCGGATCGGGGCAAGGAAGCTTTACCCAAGATGTTGACGTTCCTACGGAAACGGCACACGGGATGCTCGATATCATGCCCGAAGGCCACGGGTTTTTGCGGCCAAAATTTACCCCGAGTGAGCAAGATGTCTATATTTCTCTTTCTCAGATTCGTCGATTTCTCCTTCGCAATGGTGACGTCGTCGAAGGGCAAGCACGGCAGCCCAAAGACAATGAACGCTATTGGGGACTTTTGAAAGTAGAAAAAGTCAATGATCTGCCGGCAGAGCAAATGGAAAAGCGGCCGAAGTTTGAAGATCTCACTCCCGTGTATCCCAATAAACAACTCGTGTTGGAAACGGGCCAGCTGCCGTTGTCCACGCGGATTTTGGATCTTATCGCGCCGATTGGCTTTGGCCAGCGCGGACTTATTGTCTCGCCGCCCAAAGCAGGCAAGACGACCATCCTCAAAGAACTTGCCGCGGGTATTGCGGCCAATTATCCCCAAGTGCATCTTATGGCAGCCCTTATCGGCGAGCGGCCGGAAGAAGTCACCGACATTACTCGTAGCGTGAAAGGTGAAGTGCTTGCCAGTAACTTTGATGAGTCACCAGCTGAGCAAACCCGGATAGCAGAAGTTGCTCTGGACCGCGCGAAGCGCTTGGTAGAAATGGGCCGCGATGTGGTGATCTTGCTTGACTCCATTACTCGACTTGCCCGGGCCTACAATTTGGTGGTCAACCCATCGGGTCGGACGCTTTCGGGGGGATTTGATCCAGCGGCATTGTATCCAGCCAAACGCTTTTTAGGAGCTGCCCGATGTGTCGAACCCTTCGCTGACGCTCAGGATAAACCCTTAGATTCTTCGCAAAGTAAACGTGTTACCGTCGGCGGCTCATTGACGGTGATTGGTACGGCACTCGTGGAAACCGGCAGCCGCATGGATGACCTTATCTATGAAGAATTTAAAGGCACCGGCAACATGGAGCTTCATCTGTCTCGTATTCTCCAGGAGCGCCGCGTGTTTCCCGCCATTGATGTGGGAAAATCCGGCACCCGCCACGATGAACTTCTTTTGGGTGAGGAAGCCATGAAAAAAGTGACGACCCTGCGTCATATGCTTTCGATGCTTTCTGATGAAGAGCGTACCGTTATGCTTATCGAACGACTTGGCAAAACCAAAACAAACGCTGAATTCCTCGATAGCCTCGCCAGAGGGTAATCCATTTGACTAATAGGTCTTATTAAGCTAATTTGTTCTAATATGAAGCTTCTTCGCTCCTTCTTTCAGGATATTGCCGACTGGCGACGGGGGTGGTTTCTTTATATTGAAAAAAAACTCGGCCGGTTGGGTACTCGTTTTGAAACATACAAAACGTTCCTTGTGGATTTTCTCATGGCGCGGCGTGGGCGATACCAGCGGCCATTTTTACACTTTTCTTTAGGGATGCTTTTGGTCGTTGGGGTTTTTTCTGCACCGATTCTTGCCCGTTCCTACCCTGGGGCACTGCCGGCGAGCTTAAACGAGTTTACGCCAGCTTCAGCTGTGTTGACGTCTTTGGACTTAAACGAATATGGAGTGCAGACTCAAGTTTCGGCAAAACCACGGGATCAGGTGATACTTTATGTGGCGCAAGAAGGTGATACCTTGGCAAGCATAAGTCAGAAGTTTGATGTATCAGTAGATAGTATTAAGTGGGCGAGTGATCTAAAAAGTGATGAGTTAAGTATAGGTCAAGAGCTCAAAATCCCGCCGGTGACGGGTATTGTGCATAAGGTGAAAGAAGGGGATACGATATATAGTATAGCAAAAAAGTATAGGATTGATGCACAAAAGATCGTAAACTTTCCATTTAATGACTTTTCTGATCTCGATACCTTTGCCCTCAATATCGGACAAATTCTCATCGTTCCCGACGGCGTACAACCAGAAGCACCAGCAATCGTTGCTCCCGCCCCGCCGGTGTTTGCCGGCGGGACAGGACAGTTTCAGTGGCCTACCGGTGGGATCATTACGCAATATCCTGTCTGGTATCATATGGCGTTGGATATTGCCAATCCGGGAGCACCCGCAATCACTGCGGCTGATGCCGGCGTCGTGACGATTGTAGAATACTTGCGTTGGGGATACGGGCAGCATGTGATGATCAATCACGGCAATGGGTTGGCTACACTCTATGCACACATGAGTGAAATATACGTGAAGGCGGGGGATGGCGTCAGTCGCGGGCAAGTCATTGGCCGTATGGGGTCAACCGGCCGTTCCAGCGGGACGCATTTGCACTTTGAAGTACGCAAAAACGGCATACCCGTCAACCCATTGCCGTTTTTGAAGTAAGATTATAAAAAGTCTATAATTAAAAGGTTGTAAATTGTCACAACGGGCCCTTACGGGAAGATCCGTTGCGACACACTTAAGGAAAATCGTTGGGGAAAAAACCTTGGTTTTGCCCCATGAAGGGCCTGTAGCACAGTTGGTAATGCGCCGCATTCGCATTGCGGAGATCACCGGTTCGAATCCGGTCAGGTCCACATACGAAACTTGACAAATAGAGTAAAGTATGATTTAATGAATTTATGCTAATTAATAGAAGTTTGTTTCCATTTATTGAAAAACAGCTTGAAAGCGAGCCTAAGATTATTTTACTCTATGGTCCTCGTCAAGCAGGTAAAACAACTCTCATTGAGCAAGTTATTAAAGGAAAAGAAGGAGTAGTGTTTTTAACCGGCGACGATGTACGTACCCAGGAGTTGTTTTCTGTTGCGAACTTAGGTCAATTGAGAGCAGGGGTCGGGGGTGCAAGAATTCTTGTTATTGACGAGGCACAACGGATTACTGACATTGGTCTATCTCTCAAACTTCTGTTTGATGACCATCCATTTCCCATTATTGCGAGCGGTTCATCATCTTTTGATTTAGCAAATAAGGTGAATGAACCATTAACTGGGCGGGCAGTCATATTCCATTTATACCCGTTTTCTCTTCTTGAAATACCCCTGGTACTGCCTGATACTTCACTAGTTTCCCGTCTTGAAGAATATTTACGTTTTGGAATGTATCCAAAAGCAGTGACGACGATAGGAGAGAGTGAAAAACAAAAATACTTACAAGATCTCATAAACCTCTATTTATACAAAGATATTTTGACATTTGAGACGGTTAGGAAACCGAAAAAGGTAATTGATTTGTTATCTCTTCTTGCTTTGCAAGTTGGTTCAGAAGTTTCAATTCCAGAACTTGCACAAAACTTATCACTCTCAAGAATTATTGTTGAAAAATACCTTGATCTCCTGGAAAAAATGTTTGTCATTATCAACCTCCGTGGATTTAGCCGGAACCTTCGTAAAGAAATTTCTAAAACCTCAAAGTACTATTTTGTCGATCTTGGACTTCGTAACGCGCTCATTCAAAATTTTAACCCCCTTACTCTCCGCAGTGATACAGGAGGAATATTTGAAAACTTTTGCATTATTGAGCGGATAAAAGCAATGGCAAACCGCCAACAGTTTGCGAATTATTATTTTTGGAGAACATATGATCAAAAGGAAATTGATTTAGTTGAAGAGAGAGAAGGAAAGCTCTTTACCTATGAGTTTAAATGGTCAACAAAAGAAAGATCAGCGGGAGGAGGGGTAAAAGAATTCCAGAATACATATTCTCAGAGTACGCATATGCAGGTTAATCCTACAAACCTTGAAGAATTCTTAAAAGAATAGATAATCCTATTTCCATAAATGGTGAATAGTTGGAGTATGATTTGGCAATAAAGTTTTGTTCATGCATTCATGGGCCCGTAGCGTAACGGCTAACGCGCTTCGATGGCATCGAAGAGATTAGGGGTTCGATTCCCCTCGGGTCCACTGGGTCAAATTTGGTCCTGGAAATTTTTCTAAGTAATCGACTTAACAATAAATAGCTGGACATCGTTTTTAGAGTTTTTGCAATAATCAATAGCCTCTTGTACCGGTTGTTCTTCTTTGGAGGCTGACTCCATGAAAAAGAAATACCTTTTGACGTGCGTGTATGTACATTCTACAGGAAATATGATATAGTTTGATACTCTTTATAGAGTATTGATTCCTACCTAAGAATTCTTGCCACCAAGCAATAGAAAGTGATTCATATGGCACTACCGACACCCACTCCGTTATCATCACTTGATGCCCAACAATTGCAGATTTTGCATCAACTTCAAAGCGGACACATTTCAAATACCAAAGCTTTATTATTGTATCTTTCCTACATGAATCCTTTTCCAGTCACCTGGAAATTAGCGATTTATCACTTTTTATCCTCTCTTCCTTTACCTCAGCTTTCTCCCATGGCAGTAACAGTTCTCATCGTTGCCGGCCCTTTCTGTTTCTTTGCATTGTTGTTTGCTGGAATTTTACTCATCAGACGCTTTTCAAAAACTGTGGTTCCCTTTGTATTGTCCAAATTCCCTAAAAAAGAACAAAAAAAGGTATTCTTGGAGCTCACCTTTCCTGCTGATACGAGTAAGTCTGCCTATGCGACCGAAGAGTTATATAAAACAATTCACACGGTAGCCGGAAGAAATAAGGGTTTCTTTTCTGCCAAAAAAACTTTTTCTTTGGAAATTGTGTCAAGCCGAAATGATGGAATTAGATACGTCATTGGCGTTGCCTCCTCTGATGCAGACGTTATGCGAAGAACATTGATGTCGTATCTTCCCGGGCTTGCTATTCGGCAAATACCGGATTACTTACAAAGTATTCGGCTTATTGATGACGATACATCTACTTCAACAAAAGAAGATGAAAATACTAAGCAAGCTGAAAAATCACTTGGTTTTATAGAATTTACTCTTTCTGATGACTTTGTATTGCCTTTAGAAAACCAAAAGGTACTCGGCAAGCACGATTCTATAGCATTTCTGACTGGTAACATGACAAAGCTTGAAAAAGGAGAGCTTGTTGCCTTCCAAATGGTCACAAGCCCAACAGTAGGTGGAGAAGTGAAGAACCATATGCAGCTAGTGAAAAATACGATCTATCAAGAAAAGCCATTGTCTCCGGTACTGTTTAAGAAAGGTATTCTCTCATTTCCTCTCCCATCAGTACTTATATTTATTCTAAGCCCCATTCTCTGGGTGATAGTCTCTTTTTTAAAACTTGCAATTGCCCTTCCCCACCTTGTTCTTGATCCTAACGGCCCACACGCAAAATCCTTTTTTGATTCAAATTCAAAAGTTCAGCTGCAAACAATTCTCAATCCGTATGAGCAGGAACTATCAACGGTTGTCAAAGAAAAACTTTCAGAGCACCTGTTTGAAACGTCAATGAGGCTTTTTATTATGACAAACAATAAAGAAGAATTTGACGGGCGGCAAACCGGTCTTATTTCCTCATTTAGCCAATTTACAAGCCAGTACCAATCATTAACGCAACAAAAGATGACCTCACTTCCATTTTTATTTAACCGCGCATTTCAAAAACGCCTCAAAGATTTTTGTGAGCGCAGACTTTCCGATGATACATTAATCCTCTCTTCCTCTGAGATTTCAGATCTATATCATTTCCCGAATATGGATATTACAAAAATTGAGGGTCTTGTTAAAAGCAAGAGTACCGAGCTTCCCGCACCGAGATCTATGAAACGGGACGATGGCAATCTTGATGTCATTGTCGGGAAAAACACCTATGGAGGAGAAAAAACTGCAGTTGGGTTACGGAAAAAGGATCGATACCAGCACACATACATTGTCGGAAAAACAGGAATGGGGAAATCGACCATTATTGAAGGCATGGCGCTGCAGGATATGAAGAGCGGAAAGGGAGTTTGTGTTATTGACCCCCATGGGGATATGGTCGAGCACTTGTTAACATTAATCCCAAAATACAGACAAAAAGACGTTATCTATGTTAATCCGTTTGATAAACATTTCCCAACGGGTCTAAATATTCTCAATCCCGGTACGAATTATTCAGATATTGAAGAAGAGCACAGAAGAATTGCGGGGACAGTCATGTCAATATTTATGAAAATTACGCCAGAAAAACACTGGGGTCAGCGGATGGAACACATTTTACGAAATGCGATTTTAACAACGCTCCAAATACAACCAGGTAGTACACATACACCATATATATCCCTTTACACAATCCAAAAGCTTTTAACAGATGACCCGTATCGAAAGTCTGTTACAGTCGTCCTTTCTGATCCAATTTTAAAGCAGTTTTGGGAAAAAGAATTTACGCTGTTTAGAAAAGGCCAGCAGGGAGATATTGTTGCACCTTTAACAAACAAAATCGGAGAATTTATTACCGATCCACTCTCGCGATTTATATTGCTGCAGGAAAATAGCACCATCAACATTTCAGAAATCATGGATAATGGAAAAATCCTGCTTGTCAATCTTTCCAAAGGAAATTTAGGAGAAGAAAGAAGCGCATTCTTCGGTATTGTCATTACCTCCCTTATTCAACTTGCAACATACGCAAGAGCACAAATTCCGGAACAGAAACGCCGTGATTTCTTTGTCTACATTGATGAATTTCAAAACTTTGCAACAGTGCACTTTACCGAACTATTTTCAGAAGCAAGAAAATATCACGTGTATTTTACCCCATCCCATCAAAACATTGCCCAGATTGATGATCCAAAGGTGTCAAAAGTGATTAAAGGAAATAGTGGAAACTTCATAACTCTTAAAGGAAGCTCTGATGATGAGAAAGTCATGTTGCCAATTTTGTCCCCGGAAGTAGAAGAAGGACAAATTGTGAACCTTGCCCCTCACCATTTCTTTATGAAGATAACAAATGATGAAAGCGAAGACGCATTTACCGGTGTCACGATACCGGTAGAGAGTGTAGGAAGCAACAAAACAAAAGAAGCTATTATTGAATATTCCAGAAGAAATTTTGCAACACCACGGGAAGACGTTGAAAAACAATTAGAATGGCTGCTGCAGGTAACACCAAAGACGAACATAAGGACGTCTCAGCATACAACGCTTCCAACATCACCCAAGACAAACAGAGTAAAAAATGAAGCACGACCGGTGAAACGGCAATTGGCATAATTGTCGTACCTATTGTCGTTGATGTTAACGACAATTATTAACGAATTGTAAAGCTAAATGTAGATAAAACTGTGACACCTACCCTTACCAAATACGGAGTATAGTATACGGTTGGGCATGGCATACAATAGTAACTATGCAAAAAATAACATCTCTATGACACAACCCGCCATAACAAAAAAACAAGAAGAAATAATAACGTTACTACCCCGATTCAGATTCTTAGACAGAACCCACATCCAATCCTTTTTCCATCACAAAGACGAAGCACGAATCAATACCTGGTTAAAAGATTTAATAACGAAACAATATCTACGAAGAATATATGACAATCATATTATTGGGAAGAATAGAAGAGCTGCAATATTTTCTTTGGAAAACAACGGGGTGAGATTTGTAAAAGCACAGGGTATATACGATACAGCGTTTATTCACAAACTGTATTGGGATAAAGATCGGTCTGATACGTTTATCGAACACTCCCTCCTTATTGCAACGATGTGCTCTGAATTTGAGAAGAAAAACAGCGATATACTCCACTATGAATATGTAACGGAAAGCGATGTGTGTTGTGAAAATAACCCATTTCATTTTCTTAAAACAAACGCGCTGCCAGTTGACCTCGTTTTCAGCAAAAAAGAAAAAGGGAGAAAGATAAAGCATTTCCTGCTTACATTTTTTGACGCAACCCTTCCGCGGTATAGACTACGAAAACGGATAAGGGACTATAGAGAATTTTACTACAGCAATGACTGGGAAAATAATACAGACACCCCATTTCCTACACTGTTATGTGTGTTTCAAACAAAAGAACGCATGATCTATGCAAAGCGATATGCAAAAACATTGCTTGAGGACGATAAACCCAACGATGTATCGATCAATGTTGCGATGGCTGACGACGTACGAATGGATGGTATAACCGGAGGGATTTGGGAAGAGGTGAAATAACTTATTAACAATGGATTCAGCATATCCTAGAGTATTGGCCATTCCATTTTGCGGGAGCTATAGGTAAATCCAAGCTCAGTTAATTTTTGATATAATCGGAGGATACTTTCGAAGATGGGGTTCCAACCACCGGTCGAATTTTCCACTTTCATTTCGTCGAAAAATATCAGCGTGGTTGGGGGATGAAATGGCCGGCGGCGCGGACTTTACTGATTTGAATCGCTCGTTCCTGGCGAAGGGCTGCTTTTTTTGTCGGGTGTGTTCCCAACACTCGACCTGTGGTTTGAGAAAGAAGTACCCATTTGGTTCCGCGTTTCTCTATCATTTTGCGGCTTCAGTTTGATAGCCGGCAACTTGTGGGGTAGTCTGATTCATTTTCTCGTTAATGACGCTTCCTAAAATAACTCCTGCTCCCAACATGAGGGCAAACATGACCAAAAACATCCAACTGCGAACAATGACGAGGTAGCTTTTTGGCGATTTTGATTGTCCTGTATGGCGATGATGTCTATGATGAACAGTTTTTTTCTTCATATGATCTCCTTCATACTCAGTGTACGCAGATTGTTTTTTATTTGTCAATAGGAAAAATTCTGGGACAAAACCTTACGGTTTTTTCCCAACGATTTTCCTTAATATGAGTAGCGAGCTATTCTCACGTAACCACACGCTCGCTACAAATTTATATTGTCAGTCATTGAGATTTCTGTTTAGCGTTTTTACTCCTTATTGACAAGGGTGTGAAATGTGTTTCATACTGGAAGAAGGCGAGCATTAATGCTCGAATAATGCGTATTGATTCGGACAGACTGCACAGATGGAATTTTTACAAAAGTTCGCCAGTTGACGGAAAGAAATGTGATTCCTCAATATGCACCACTTCTTTATATATTGATATTAAACGAAATGGATTTATACAGGTTTTGCCCCTCATTCTCCTTGCGGCCTTTGCCGTAAGCACCTTGATCATTGCCAATCGAGTGCAGAGAGAACAACAAGATATACGAAGTCAGGCAAGTTCTCCGGCAGGTCAGAAGGCAATATCTCAGAGCA
>Ga0209515_10002875_pt1 | contig 25457 bp, 25 predicted proteins | sample Subgroupgradi54m_FD_187454 | JGI IMG/M metagenome (GOLD analysis project Ga0209515, IMG submission 187454) | Subsurface groundwater microbial communities from S. Glens Falls, New York, USA - GMW60B uncontaminated upgradient, 5.4 m (SPAdes)... ... | reverse complement strand
GAGCTTGTTGATAATTTCAAACCTAAACACTTCTTGCTCCGTCATGGTTATTGTTTTCATACCCCCAGTATCCCAGAAAATCTGGCGATATATGGGGAGAGGTGACAGTTCTACTTTGCTGGGGGGGGACATTTTCATTTTGCTACTACAAATTTTTAGTTCCCATTTTATGAATATAAAAAGTTATTTAATCTATAGAGACATACGGTATACATTTATTAGCTTTTGGATAATACTCGCAGTTGTTTCAATCCTTTGCGTTGTTTTTGATATGAAAGAGTTAGTCTGGGGTATAGTTTTGGCCTTTCTCTTAACACCCATTTTGATAAATTATTGGGGTTATCGAAAAAGTTATCAGATAGGAAGAAAGTTATTTTTTACCAAGGTAGGGTATTGCGCAATGGGAATAGCGCTGAGTTTGGTAACCATTTCACTTATTTTTAATCTGTCATATGAACCCGGCTGGTTTAATTTTACGGACTTCGGTTTTTATGTAATTTCGTTCCCCTTAATCTCATTTTTCCACTTTGAATTTAACAATGAGTTAGTTTTTATGAGATTTCTCTTGTACATAGCAGTATTTTTTAATTTAGCAATTCTTATTTTCATCACAGATTTTGTGGGGTTATGTTTTTATAAGCTTTGGGAACAGTGCCGTGTCATAATTGGGTACAAAAAATTAGATAAAAAGGAGTCACCGTGAGTGTTTTCGTTAGCCCCCATAGATGGGGATAACTTTTTAGGCAATTTAAGCTATATTAAAAGGAGCAAAATCATGAAAATCCAACCTCTCTGTTGTTCCGCGGGTTACATTACTTGATAGTATAAAGTGGTGTTACAATAGTCGCATGTCTTTAGTAACTATTCCCGAAGCATCAAAGTGGGCGTCAGATTTTCTTGAAAAAGAAGTTTTGCCTACAAACATTTCCTATCTTGTTCAGTATGGAAAGGTGAGAAAGCACGGGGAGAACGGCTCTACTTTGGTTGATTTGAGTGACTTAAAAAAATATTACGATTCATATAACGGTAAGCGTGAAATAAGTTGGAAAAAAAATCTGGGCAATGATCTAAATTGGACACTTTCTTTTGATAATTTACGAGAGAAAGACACAACAAAGCATGTTCACAGGCTTCATCCTTACAAAGGGAAATATATTCCCCAGCTTGTTGAATATTTTATAGACACACACACAGACAACTTCAAAAAAGAAACATACTTCAAGACGGGCGATATTATTCTTGACCCATTTTTAGGTTCTGGAACAACAATCATTCAATTACTGGAGATGGGTTTGCACTCTGTAGGCATAGATGTTTCAGAGTTTAATTGCATGATTGCAAGTTGCAAAGCAACGCGCTATGACAATGAATATTTACAGAAAGCAATCAAAAAGATACTCGCTTCTCTTGATACATTTGAACAGGATAATAAAATTCAAGAGTTTGAGAACGAACTTTTGGCGGAGCTTGCAAAGTTTAACAACACACATTTTCCGGGTTACGATTTCAAATACAAAGTTAATCAAGGAAGTTTCGATGAAAATAAATTTGCCACAGAAAAGGAGCGAGAATTTTTACCTGTTTATCAGAAATTACTTAAAAAGTATTCAATTAAGGTAAAACAGGATAAATCGGACTCCTTCCTTGACATTTGGTTTATGGATAATGTTCGTCGCGAAATAAATCATGCGTTCCAAGCGCTTAAACAAGAAAAAGATGTCAAAACCCGAAAAATTCTTGCACTTATTTTAAGCCGAACGATCAGGTCTTGTCGCGCTACAACACATAGCGACCTAGCTACACTCAAAGAACCCCAACTTGCCACTTATTATTGTTTCAAGCATAAAAAAATCTGTAAACCGCTTTTCTCTATTAAAACGATGCTTAATCGTTATGCGCTTGATACCATTACTAGGATTCGTGAATTTGATAGCTTGCGCAAGCCGGTTCACTATTCCGTCTTAACCGGTGATTCAAGAACTGCAAATATTTTTGAGAAAGTGGAAAAACAAAATCCAGAATTTTCTAAAATTCTAAAAAAGCAAAAAATAGCAGGTATTTTTTGCTCGCCCCCATATGTTGGGCAAATTGACTATCACGAACAACACGCCTACGCATATGACCTTCTTGGGTTTAAGCGCAAAGATGATTTGGAAATTGGGCCTCTTTGCAAAGGGCAAGGACTAGAAGCGCGACGGTCGTACGCTCAGGGAATTGCGGATGTATTAAACAATTGCAAGCAATACCTCAAGTATAATTTTGATATTTTTCTTGTAGCTAATGATAAATACAATTTATACCCAGAAATTGCGGATAAAGCTGGAATGAAAATTGTGAATCAATTTAAGCGGCCAGTATTAAATCGTACGGAGCGAGATAGAACTCCGTATTCAGAGATTATATTTCACTTAAAATCAAAAATATGATTGAAAAAGTTATTTATGCCATTACAACCGAAGATGTGCGAAAAGTGGCGGAAGAAGAGCGTATTCCAGTTACAAAAGATGACATGCCTTTTATTGAAGACAAAATCGGGGATTATTTTAGAGATAGGTGGCAAGAGGCAATTATTTATGCGCTAAATGAGTTACAGAGAGAAAATTGACTATGGCTTTATCTAAAGAACAAATAAATAACATTGAAGAAGTTTTGAAAGCAAGTTTGCGCAACAAGTTTCAAAACTATAAGCCAGAACCAGCATCAATGCCTTTTCATACCCGATTACTGGGTAAAGATAGACTTGCTTTGTATTCCTTTATTCATTCACTAAATACAAATTTCGGCACGAGTATTTTTGAGCCAGTCGGCCTTGCTTTGGCACAAAAGAATTTTAAGATGGCTGTTTCCCAAGCTACGGCCGGAAATCAAATAAGTAGCGGGGCACAGGCAGAGATTCAGAAAATTATTGATGGTCTTATTACAGCAACAAGCACTCCAAATAAAGTAGAGGAAATTGAGAGGATACGAAAAGTTTGTCAAACAGGCGAGATGGTCAAAGTAAAACCGACAAAAGTTGATTTAATGTTTGAATCAAAAGATGGTGCATATTTCTTGTTTGATATAAAAACAGCAAAACCAAATGCTGGCGGTTTCAAAGAGTTTAAGCGCACACTACTTGAGTGGGTTGCAGTGGTTTTGGCGAATAAACCTGATGCAAAAATAAATACTTTTATAGCAATTCCTTATAATCCTTATGAACCAGAACCTTATACCCGTTGGACAATGCGTGGAATGCTAGATTTGGAAAATGAGCTTAAAGTAGCAGATGAGTTTTGGGATTTTCTTGGCGGTAAAAATACATATAAAGATTTGCTCGTTTGTTTTGAGAAGGTGGGGATTGAGCTCCGAGATGAAATTGACAACTATTTTAAGAAGTTCAACAAAAAGTAGATTATTAAATAATTTAGTGCGGGTTGCCCCTCGGGGGTTTGTTAAAAAAGGTTTATAAATTTTATGACAAAGACTCAAAAAATTTGGCTGTGGGTGTCGGTCGCGATGTTTGTGGTGCCGGAGGTGTTGTGGAGTCCAGTGGGGAATTTTTTATATACTTTTTATAGGGGTGGGAATATACCAGTTATATTTAGAAATAATTTTTTGATAAGTTCTGATTACAGAAGTTTACTAATTTCTGTTGTATTTTTGCAAAGCGTGGGCGCCTTGGTTAGTTTTATATTACTCTGTAAGTCCCTTAATAAAGGAATTCTTAAAACATTATTGTGCTTAGTCACTTTTCTTTTTCTTTTAGCGTCATTTTGTGTATTTTTCATATTGTTACTAACTTATAAGATAAGCTTCCCTTAAAACTAACTGCCAATAATTATGCGTAAAAAACTTCTTTTCGTTACGATTATCCTCCTCATATAAGATTTCTACTTTTGTAGATTACTTTTGGATACCTAAATGTTATCCCCAACTGCCAGTATCGGTTACTGATTTGAGGGGGTAGAATTAGGGGATTAAACAATTAAAGATTTAATAAATTTTATGACAAAGGCTCAAAAAAATTGGCTGTGGGTGTCGGTCGCGATGTTTGCGGTGCCGGAGGTGTTGTGGGGAGGGTTATTAAACGCTCTGACATCAGTGATTCATGTTCCGATTCATTCTGTATATACTGATATTCAATATTTTACAGATCACCCCTTTTACGTATATTTGATTTTTTTTGTTGAAATACTTTTTGTATTGTTATCAGTTAAAATAATATACAAATCAGAGTTCAAAAATAAATATATAAAAATTTTTATTTTAGTAGTGTTGAGTTTGTTGGCGCTACTTCTTTTGGGTCTTTTGTATCTGAATTATATGATGAGCCAAGTTAGTTTCCCTTAAATTAACCACTTACAACCATGCGTAAAAAACTTCTTTGTGTTGCAATCACCCTTTCCGCCTTACTTGCTTATTCTTCCGCTTACGCCTTTTTTCTACCCCCATATTTTGATATTACCATAAACAAAATTACTGTTGGTGGAAATGGCAATTTCAATTTTCATATTCAAGCTCATCTTGCAAGTAGTGGAGAGCGTTATATCAATGACCAATTTAGTATTCAAACGGAAAATGGTTCAGGTTCAAACTCTTATTTTAGTATAACAGGGAATGGAGACTACTATGAAATTACCGAAGATGTGTTAACTGGCTGGAAAAACACTGGCGTGGTTTGTAGGAGTGATAATCCGAACATAACAACCTCCTTGATTAACAGAGGAATAGCTATCATTGCGCGTCCATACAGCTCAATTGTTTGCACTTTTACCAATGTAAAGGAAAGCGAGAAAACTCCAGTACTGATTGTTCCTGGAATTATGGGGACAGAAATAAAAAAAGAGAATGAATTACTCTGGCCGAATTTAAGTAGGATGATGTTTGATATTGGCGATGATTTTTTGGATTTGTTGCAATTTAAAAAAGACCTTTCTGCTACGGATGCTAACTTAAGTGTTGGTAAAGTTGTTCGTCTGGCTACTACAACTCCGGCTACATTAATAAATTTTAATTACTCCGAAGGCCTCATCAACGAATTCAAATCACAGGGATACGCGGAAGGAAACACCGCCACTTCCACCCTTTTTACTTTTCCCTACGACTGGCGCTATGGAGTAACGGGAATTTACCCGGACGGAAAAACGAATGTGGACAAGTTAAAACAGAAAATTGCAGAGATCAGAACCCAGACGGGAAGCAACAAAGTAGATATCATCGCCCACAGCACAGGTGGGCTTTTAGTTAAAAAATATGTCATGGACAATCCAAAAAGTCACCGCATCGACAAAGCGGTTTTTGTCGGTGTGCCCAACCTAGGCGCGCCCAAGGCTGTTAAAGTTTTGCTTACAGGCGACAATTTTAACATTCAATTTTTAGATGACAAGGAAATGAAAAAAATCTCCGCCAACTTGCCCGTCGCCTACGAGCTTGCTCCCAGCGAGAAATATGTTTCGGACAATGGCGGTTTCATTAAAATTATCACTTACAATTTCCCCCAAAATTTAGAACAAGATTTGACTTTTAACCAAACAAAAGACTATCTCCTTTCAAATCACAACCTAAACTCGCAAGCTTTTAACAGCGCTCAATTATTGCACTCCCAAACCTTTGACAACTTTGACCTTCGTACCGCTGGAGTAGACCTTTACTCTATCATCGGTTGCAAAAGCGGAACCATAGGCGACATTCGCGAGTTCAGGAGAGTTGATAACAATGTTGTTTTGTATGAAGCCAAAGACATCACAGGCGACGGCACAGTTCCAATGAACAGCGCCAAAAGTTTGCCCGCAAGCGCCGACCACTCGTTCTACGCCATTAAACCCGACCACGGCAAGATGCCCTCCGCCGACGGCATTCGCCAGAAGATTGTAAACATCATCGCCAGCACTTCACTCGCTCTCGGCGACAACATCATTACTCAAAGCGATCTCACCGCCGACCCTTCAAAATGCGAGCTTACAGGCCACTGGTTTCAAATCTTCAGCCCAGTTTCAATTGAAATAACCGATGCAAATGGCCACCGCGCTGGCATAGCCAACGACGGCAGTATCGCAAACGACATTCCCGGAGCCGATTACCAAATCATGGGCGAGCACAAATTCATTTTTCTTCCGACAGACGACAACCAAACTTACACAATCAATCTGATAGGAACAGGCAACGGTTCTTTCACTCTCAAAGACCAGACGATTGAGAATGGTACAGCGGGAGCGACTCAGGCTTTTGTAAACATTCCAGTAACTACAAGCGGAAGCGGGCAAGTCCATTTGGAGGGCGCCCCGCAAGGCGGGGCGCCCTCCACCCTCTCCTTTGACTCCAACGGCGACGGCAACACTCAAACTATTCTTCCAATTATCCTAAACGCCAACCAATCGCAAGATTTAATCGCGCCAATCTCAACCTCAACAATTTCCGGCTCAAAAAACAACACAGGCTCTTACAAGAGCGTCGTCAGCATTACACTTTCATCAACCGACCCGATTATTCGCGGACAAGAATCCCAAACTTCAGGTGTCCTTCAAACGAAATATAGTTTGGACAACACTGGCTACCAAACCTTCAACACAACAACACCGATTTCGGTTTCAGCCGTTGGCGCGCACTCTCTCAAATTCTTTTCAACAGATAGAACTGGCAACAACGAGTTGGAGCAAACCATTTCCTTCACAATCGCTGTAACCATTCAGAGCATCATCGCTGATGTTGAAAAAGCTTTTTCCCTCGGCTGGATTACCAAGAAAGAAGTCAAGAACGAATTAATTTCAAAATTGAATCAGTTGCTTCAGGCGCAAAACATGTTGGCAATACCAGGCGCAAGTTTTTCCGGTAGACCAAAAGTGCTTCCGGGAGCCATAAGTTACGAGGCGCAGTTTTTCAAGAACCTGGGCCAGGCTTTCATCCGAAATTTGGATAGCAGGAGGAAGGCGGGGTATATAAATGAGCAAGCGTACAATTTGCTGGCGGATGACATTAGTCGTTTAGTCAATAATTAAACAAAAAAGTATAGAGTATTTTTTGGGTTAGTTATTAAGCTATCCACAGTTAAGTTTGTTTGCATTGCTTGACCAGATGTAAACAAAGGTATATACTTTGTTTACATTCATAAAAAGATGTAAACAAACATGAAATCTATAGAAATTGGCGAACTTAAACAACAAACAGGGGGTTTCAAAGCCTTTATTCCGCTTCCGTTCCCTCCAAAAGGGGGTTTTGAGCTTGATCAAAAAATTGCAAAGAAAAACGATGAAGCTACTCGTCTTCTCGGGAAACTTGACGGTATTACCAAGCTTTTGCCTGACGCTGATTTTTTCTTGTTGATGTATTTAAGAAAAGATGCTGCATCTTCAAGCCAAATTGAGGGAACGATGGCGACGATGATAGATGCAATTGAGGCTGAAGTGCAATTGAGTGCGAATGTGCCAGAGGATGTCGATGATATTTTACACTATATCAAGGCTCTTAATTACGGCATAAAAAGAGCTACCCAAGACGAATTTCCAATTTCACTTCGTTTTGTTAGAGAGCTTCATAAACAATTGATGAACAAGGCTAGGGCAACTCATTTCTCCGACCCAGGAGAGTTTAGGAAGACTCAAAATTGGATTGGTGGAACACGACCGGATAATGCCCGATTTGTGCCACCACCTGTTGAAGAAATGCATAAAGCACTCGCGGATCTGGAAAAATTTATCCACGCTAATGATCAAACCTTGACTCTTATTAAAGTGGCACTGATTCATGCGCAGTTTGAAACAATCCACCCTTTTCTTGATGGTAACGGCAGAACTGGTCGCATGCTTATAACATTCTATCTTTGGAAGGAGGGCTATCTTGAAAAGCCAGCGTTATTTTTGTCTTCATTTTTCAAAAAACATCAAAAACTTTATTACGAGAAACTGTTCGGTTATCATTTCGGAGGTGTTTCAGAATGGGTGGATTTCTTTCTTGAAGGTGTGATGGAAATTGCAAATGAGGCCATTGATATTGTTGGGAAAATTACCGAGCTTCGTGAGAAAGATATTTTGAAGATACAAGCACTTGGTAAACGCGCGTCGGAAAGCGCTGTTCTTGTGTTGCCTAAACTTTATGCTCAGCCAATTGTGAATGCCCCCCTTGTTCAAAAGTGGACTGGATTCTCTCGTGTTGGATCACAGGCGGTTATTAAGCGTTTTATCCAATTAGGTATCCTTACCCCTAAAGACAAGGATAGGAAATATGGTCAATCCTACATATACAAAAAATATGTGGATATTTTCTCTGAATAAAATTATGGAGACTGTTGCTGTAAAAAACAAAAAAGAAACTTATATAAAGTGTCTCAAATGCTCCGACGAGATTTTTTGGAATACACATAAGCAGATGACATATTGCAAATGTGGCACAGTTGCGGTAGATGGTTGCGATGGGTACATCCGAATTATAGGAAAAGAGGAGGATTATAAGCAGATTCAAAAATAGGAAACTTTCTCATTCTAATCTTATAAATAAAGCGAACCGACAAACCATTGAGGCCTTTTTAGAAAAGGGCGTGTGGAAGATAGGAGTGTAGTAATTACAAAGTGTGGTAATTTCTTGACTTTTTAGTTGTGTCTTGTTAAGCTTTTTGCAGATTGAAAACAACAACATCCATATCTAGTTCTCGGATGTCCTGTGAAGGACAGCAACATTTGGCCGATAGCTTTTGACATTTGACGGAAGTCAGAAGTCAATGGTTACATGTTAATTGTTGTCGCTTTTTAGCGACTGGGGTTGGGGCTAGGTTGCTAGACACAAAAGTTTGGCGGATGATTCTTGCTTAAGGCAACTTTAATGGATTGCCAAAGGTGAGGATCCGGGTTCTCCCGTAACAGAGATAATCAGTATCTTCCGCAAGGAGCATGAGCTGATAAGTTTCGGAAATTCTTGAATCATGAATCTTGATTCCTGAATCTATCTGAATAAGCAAGGTGGTACCGTGGGAGAGAATCCCGCCCTTATTATGTAACTTTTTGTTGCGTAATGGGGGCGGGATTTTTGTTTGCATAGGTTTGCAACGCCCGCTTCTTTGAAAGTTGGAGGAAAATATGGATATACCGACAAATCAGACGAAGTATTGCCTTAAATGTCTCGTTGATGTCAAACCCATACGGCAAAGACGGGAACTTGTTTGTCCCGTTTGCGGATTAATTATTGGTGAGTTGTCTGTTGAGGAGGTGTTCCATAACACTCACAGGAGTCGTGGGACAGGCTTCGGTACGGAGGAAAACAAAACTCCTCGGCGTAGCACAGGTTGGTGATGGCGTTGTTCTTTATAAGTGGCGAAAGCGCAACCTTCGGGTATGCGCTTTTTTTGTGGATAAAATGCCTGACACTTCTGCTATAATTAGCCTGTGTTCATAGAAGAAAAACAATTGCGGGAATTTATTGCCGATTCGGGGTTGGTTTCCAAGGCCGACCTTGAGGTCGTTGAACAAGAAGCCGACAAGTCTTCGCAGAGCGCCGGCTCTATTCTCGTCGCGAAGGGAAAAATTAGCGACGACGACCTTCGCAAAATGCAGGCCTACATTTTAGGCATTCCGTTTGTTGACCTCAAAGGCCAACAGCTTGATTTTGATGTGCTTTCCATGATTCCCGAACCGATTGCCCGAAGCCACAACATCGTGGCGTTTAAGAAAGACAAAGAAACTCTTGAAGTGGCGATGTTAGACACCGACGACTTGGGCGCCATTGATTTTATAAAAAAGAAAGTGCATTTGAAAATTTTGCCTCGGCTCACCGACAGTCAGTCCGTGAAAAGCGCGCTTCTTCAGTATCAGAAAAGTTTGAAAGCCGAGTTCGGCGATATTATTCAAAAAGAATCGGCCACGCTCAAAAGCATTCCCGAGTCTGAAGGTGGCGGAGAGCAGGACGCCAAAGAGTTGAAACAGATGGCGGAGGATTTGCCAGTGGTGCGAATCATTGACACTCTTTTGAAGCACGCCATTATCCAAAACGCTTCCGACATTCACATTGAGCCGATGGAAAAACAGGTGTTCGTTCGTTATCGCATTGACGGCATTCTCCACGACACCATGACACTGCCTAAAAAAGCCGGCGACAGCATCACCGCGCGCATCAAAGTGCTTTCCAATTTGAAACTGGACGAAAAGCGCTTGCCACAGGACGGCCGTTTCAAAGTTGAAGTCAACAACGAAAAAGTTTCTTTCCGCGTTTCCATTTTGCCGACTTATTTCGGCGAGAAAACCGTGATGCGTCTTTTGCGGGAAACTTCTTCCGGTTTTTCGCTTGAAGGTTTGGGTTTTCACGGCGAGTCGCTTGAGAAAATTCACGCTGGCATGAAGCAGAGGGCGGGTATGATTTTGACTACTGGCCCGACAGGCTCGGGCAAAACCACTACGCTCTACACTATTTTAGACATTCTAAACACCCCAGAGGTGAACATTTCAACCATTGAAGACCCGATTGAATACCAAATGCCTAGAGTTAATCAAACTCAAGTAAAACCGGAAATCGGATTTAGTTTCGGTTCGGGTCTTCGTTCGCTTGTTCGTCAAGACCCGGATATAATTATGGTTGGTGAAATTCGCGACAACGAAACGGCATCCCTTGCCGTCAACGCTTCGCTCACCGGACACCTCGTGCTTTCAACGCTCCACACCAATTCCGCCTCTGGCGCCGTGCCTCGTCTTGTTGATATGAAAATTGAGCCGTTTCTTCTTGTCTCCACGGTCAATGTGATTATTGCCCAAAGACTGGTGCGAAAACTTTGCCAGACCAAAGAGAAGTATTTTTTGACCAAGCCCGCGCTCGCCACTTTGAACAAATCGGTTGACCTTGATAAAGTTTTGGCCACGCTCAAAGAAGAAAAAATTGTGGCTCCCGGCGCCATTTGGGAAAAAATTCCTTTTTATAAACCGAAACCTTCGGCCGAGTGCGTGGACGGTTACAGCAATCGCATCGGCATTCATGAAACCTTAAAAGTTTCGTCCGCCATTAAAGAATTAATTTTGCGGGGAGCTTCGGGAGGGGAAATTGAAGCCCAGGCCAGGAAAGAAGGCATGCTGACGATGATTGAAGACGGCATTTTCAAAGCGGTGCAGGGGGTAACGACGATAGAGGAGGTGTTCCGTGTTGTATCGGAATAAACACTAATACCAATATGCTAATGAGTACCAATATACTAATGAATACGAATAGGACTCCCGTCGATAACATTAGTAGTTATTAGTATATTCGTATCAATTCGTATATTAGTATTTGCGCAAGCACATGAAGTTTAAGTTCAAAGCTCAAAAAGCAACTGGAGAAATTTACGAAGGCGAACGCGAGTCGCTCGACAGGTTTTCGTTGTATAAAGATATCAAGAAAGACGGCGAGACGGCGATTTCGGCGGAAGCTTTGAAAGCAAGAACGCTGTGGATGTTTGTGAACCAACTGAAATTTTTGGGTCGGATTAGCGCGCGCGACAAGATCACTTTGTCGCGCAATCTCGGTTCAATGCTTGAAGCCGGACTTTCGCTTTCTCGCGCGCTCGCGGTGCTTTCTCGTCAGACCAAAAAAAGTAAAATGAAAGAGCTTTTGGCCAGTTTGGACGAGAGCATAAATAAAGGCAAAACTTTGCACGAGACGCTTGCTGGTATGCCGAGCATTTTTTCTGCTTTGTTTATTTCCATGGTCAAAGCTGGGGAAGAGAGCGGGAGCCTCGCGACTTCGCTTAAAACTATTTCTTCCCAAATGGAAAGTGTTTACAATTTGGAGAGGAAGGTCAAAGGCGCGATGGTTTACCCGGCAATAATTCTTTGCGTCATGCTCATTATCGGCGCGGTGCTTTTGATTTATGTCGTGCCTTCGCTGACCGCCACTTTCAAAGAGCTTCATAGCGAATTGCCAACAAGCACCAAAATTGTGATAGCGGTGAGCGACTTTTTGCGTAACGATACTTTGCTTTCATTCGCCGTTTTAGTTATCGTGGTTTGCGGATTTTATTTTTCCGTCAAAACCAAAGTCGGCAAAATGGCTATTGATTTTACAATTTTGCGGATACCGATTATCAGCACAATCGTGAAAGAAACCAACGCCGCCCGCACCGCCCGCACCCTTTCTTCTCTGATTTATTCAGGCGTGTCGGTTGTTGACTCGCTTTCAATCACCAAAGAAGTGGTGCAGAATCATTACTATAAAGAAGTTTTGGAAAAGGCTCAAAAAAGCATTGAAACGGGGGCTACCATTTCTGGAGTTTTCATGAAAAACGAAAATTTGTATCCGCCGTTTCTTGGCGAGATGGTGGCGGTCGGCGAGGAAACAGGCAAGCTCTCCGAGATGCTCGCCAATGTCGGCACATTTTATGAAGACGAGGTGGAACAAAAAACCAAAAACATGTCTACCGTTATTGAGCCGTTTCTCATGGTGTTCATCGGAGCGGTTGTCGGATTTTTTGCGGTTTCAATGATTACGCCGATGTATACGGTGTTGAATAATATTTAGGGTAGATTCACGATTCACGATTCACGATTCAAGAGAAACCTGCCCCGATTTTGCGGAGCAAAATCGGGGCAGGTTTATGAGACAACTTTCAGATTTTTTTGTTCTTTTTGTAAACAATACCAACACCAACAAGCGCGATTAGGGCGAAACCTACAGCCCACGGCGTGGCGGGGGAGTGGGGAGAATTGTCAGTGTCCGAGTTCACAGGTTCACTTGCAGTATCTGGATTTTGATTTGAGCCGACCGGCGTTTGATTGTTGTTTGCTGTTTCCGCGGGGGTTACAGAATTGTTTAGCGGATTTTCGGAGAAGCGCACATTGCCGGAAATGTTTGGATGTCCTGCATCAGCCGGCAACGGTTCTAGCGTGCTATCGTCTGGAAAAGGATAACGCTTGGCTTCAGCGCCGAGCGCGACCGTTAAAAAGAGCGCGATGAATAAAATTTTTTTCATCCCATTAGAGACAGGTCGCGGTCGCCCCATCTTTGTTATTCTTATAAATTTCCAATAAACTTCATTTTTCATATATCGTCTTTTATCCGTGACCGCAGTCTCTAACGGGATTCATATCTAATTGCTTATCCAATTTAATAACTGATAACCAGAACTTGAAATTGGGAAACTTGGTGGCGGAGCGTACAAGAGGTTACTGTCATAAACATCAACAGTGTTCCTGTATCCAGATGTAACGGTATTAGAACTGTTGACCCATGTCCATGTCCATATTCCAAAAGTCATAATTGAGCCAAAAACCGTGATAGTGTTTTTTATGGTGCTTGCGTAATAAAAGAATTGAGCGCTACCATTTTGGGCAATCAAAGCGGCGTCAATTTCCAAAAAGTCGGGAGCGCGCTTGGTAACCACGATATCTTTTTGAGCAATTAGTCCCAAAACATTTGTGCCGTCTTTGGCTGAATAAAGAATGTTATTTGCGATATAAATGGTCGGCGCTGTGGCTGGGTTAAATGGCAGTTTCGCGACCGCAACCGTCGCTCTGCCCTTGACCGTGCCTTCCACCCAGGTTTTGTCTTCCACAAATATCACGCCGTTTGCCGGTATGGCTTGAGTAAATTGTAAAGCTTTGGTTTTGTAGTCTATATTTTCATTGTGGGCGACACCATTAACATCGTAGCCCGTTCCGCTTACCCACATGCTGGTCGCTTTGTAAACACTGACGGTGCCATTGCTGTTAAATACAAGGACATAACCCAGAGCGTTTGAAGGCGGAAGATAGATGCCACCGCTTTGAGCGATGTTTTTCATGGTTGCCAAGTCCGAAGTTAGTGATGAAAAATCCACAGCAGGAACAGGGAATTGCCAGAAATTTTTTACAGCCTGTGAGGCGTTGCCCCAAACACCATTTTTGAGCGCCGGACAAGGACTGCCTTGAATGGAAGGACAAGTGTAAGTGGATTTTGCCGATTGAATTGGCGCGTTGCTTGTGCCGTCAAAGCGCACGCCGTTGTTTGACTGCATTTGTCCGCTGACACTTTCGTTTGGGCCTATCCAGATTACATCATTGCTTAAGAAAGAATATTTCGCCAGCGATGGAATGCCGAATTTGGCGGTGATTGCGCGTTTAACATTCGGGTTGTGGGTTGTAACACCGGTTGATTTTACTGTAACGACTGTGGAGCCAGTGGTCGGGGGCGTGATTTCCAAACTGTACTGCCCGATATTTTTTTGGGTGTCAAAGTCGGCATAGTTGTGAACATAAGGTCCCGCTCCATTTGTGCCGTCTTTGTAATCGTTTGGAAAGTGCGCCAAATGCCATTGATAATAATTTATGCCGGTTTCCGCGATTTCAAGCGCTTGTTCGCGGTCAACGGTTGCCGTAAGCGTTCTCATTTCGGCCACGGTAAAATTGATTATCGGAAGCATCATCACCGAAAAAATAAAGATGATGACAAGAAGATAAATGAGAGTGAAAGCTTTTTGTCGCGGTTTTTTTGCGTTCATTTAATTTCCCAAATTAGTTTTTAGATTTCTGATGCTTGCTCCCGCATTAACCACGAATGTGGTGCTGGCTCCTTTGACATCTTGTTTTAACAGAATCAAATTCAGTTTAACAAATCTCACTTGGTTGACATTTACTGGCTGGCTCAACGGCGTGCTTGTTCCGCCGTAGTTTTCATTATAATAGAAAAATACGGGAGTGTTGCCGTTTGCCAGTGCCGTCTGCACCGGTTTTGTGGTTTCGCCCGTGAGATTGTAAGTTAAAGGGTTGCCCGTTGGAACTACCACGCCTTTCCAAAGTTTGCCGTTTGAAACGAAATAGCGGATACGATTGATATTTGCGCCACTTGCGCCGTAGCCGGAGAAAAAAACTATTTGCCCGTCACTCGCTTCATTTATCGGGAATGAGCCGTCGTTTCCCGTTGTCGCTGTGCGAACTTCGTTTAAGAAATTGAAGGAAAGTTTTCTGGCTTGGTCAGAAGTGTCTAGCGACAGATTTTGCTGAGTTGTCGTTGTAAGAATTGTCTTAAACAACACGGTTATGCCCACCAAAAGCAGTGTAAAAATAAAAATGGCGGTGAGCATCTCTACTAGAGTGAAACCGTTATCTTTTCTATTTTGGGAAATATTTTTCATAAATTACGGGGTCAGCAAAACTTCTAAGGTGTTGTAGCCTGATATAGCCAAGTTGTCATTAGTGTATGTTTGATAGCCAGTCGTGCTGGCGGTTACATCGTAGTTGCTATGGTTGAGTCCAGGAAACATCGCTTGCCCGGGAGTAAAACATCCAGAAACATAATTCACGCCGACACTAGTCAGCACTGGAGTTTTTGAAGCGTCGGAAGTTTCTAAAATGGTTTTGTATCTTATGTAGCGTTTGTCGCTGTTGCCACTGTGGATTGTGGTTCCGGGAACGGAGAAGTAGGTGTTGACTGTGCCGTCGGGGCCGACAAATTGCCAAGTCGCGTTGTCGTTATTGGTGGCAATTTGAAATTTCACGCTGGTCGCGGGGTCTTGGGATTGAGGTTGCCAAACTAAACTGGTGTAAAAACTGGCGGAGGTTCCCGTGTCAAAAGTTGAGGATTCAAGCAGGCCAGACGAAGCGTAGGTTCCGTTGCCGTAATTTGCCAGCCGTAATCCAGATGGAATTCCATTTCCGTCTAGAGTATTGCTGTCCGAAAAATATTTGGATGGGTCGGTGAAATTTATTTGTCCCGCTCCGCCGGACCAGTCATTTTGACTCCAGATGCTTCCGCTGGTTAGTTTGACAATATCGGCATCCCCTACATATTTAAGTGTTACAGTCGCGTCCTTGATTGGGTTGCCTGACGCCGAATCTTTAACAATGACTAGCAAACTGCGGTTGGTTTTCGGTCCGATAACAAGCGTGTAGGTTTGGTTGGTGTTTGGCATCACGCTGATTTGTTGGATTGGCGAGGAACCGTAAATCATGTAGGTGTCTGATGTCGTGAGGGCGGGAGTGTAGTTGTCCCATTCGGTATTTGGAAGGGAGATTTGACCGCTACTGTTTGAGGTATAGTCTGTGTTAAATTTCAAAACATTCGGCGTGCCGATTAGTTTGGCGCCATGCACTTCAACACCAATGTTCGGCACTCCGTCGCAAGTTTGGTTAAAGGTGTTGAAAACCAGAGCGCTCAATCGGTCAATGGCAAAACTGACTTGAGTAACTTGGCCGTCAAGAATGGTGGCGTTGGGTTTTACTGGATTTGGATTGCCTGCCGTGATTGGATAAGTCGCGTCTGTTGAGTAGCCGTTTTTAGTAACTGTGATGTGGTAGCTATTGGCGCTGGCGGACAGGCCAACCTCATTCCAGTTGCCGCTTCCGTCGCTTAGTCTGGTCAAGTTGATATTAGGCACAAGAAGACTGTTTGTAATGTTGATACTGGCGTTTGGCACGGGCTGGCCGACAGCGTCAAAAACTTTTATGGCAAGCGCGCCTCCGCCGTTCAAACTTTCTAAACCTTTCGGAGAGATGTTACTCAAAAAACTGGTGGTTACGCCCGTTGCGGTATTTTTGATATAAAGTTTAATTTGTTTGTAATCGTTCGGCGCGAAGTCGGTGCCGTTTACGATTGTGCCGTCGGCGGGGTCGTCTATGTAATTGACGACATAATAAATTTGGTAGCTGATGCCGTTTACAATGGCGGTTGTCGGGTTTGGCATATCGGGCAGACTGCCGTGCGGGTTTCCGCTCAAAGTGCCGACCTGCGAGTAGGGGAGATTGCGGGCGATTTCCACATATTGGTCGGCAAGTCCAGAGAGCGCGGTATTGGCGCGGAAGGCGTGGACTTCGCGGATGATGGCAGAAGCTGTGGAATTTACAACAGTGATTAAGAGTATAAAAATGGCGAGACTCACCAAGGTTTCAATAAGCGTAAACCCACGGGACTTCTGTGCCCGGTAATTTTTTGATTTTTTCAAAAAATCGTTTTTCATAAGTTCTTAAATTCTAACATGTCTTTGACGAGAAGCACACCATACGAACATACGAAAGGGGTACGAAAATACCTGCCCGACAGTGCCAGTCTCTGGCAGGCGGGCGAAAATATACAAAAACTTTTTCAGCGCCACTACGGTTTTCGTATCATTTCGTATTTTCGTTAATTCGTATGTTCGTATCCTGTTTTTTAGCAACTGTGAGTGCTATAATCTATCTCATGAAAAAGAAAAGAATTGTAATAGGGAACTGGAAAATGAGCCCGCCGACGCTCGCGGAAGCTAAAATTTTGTTTAGGAAAGTGTCGATTGTTGCAGCCAAGCTTCAAAATGTGGACACCGTGATTTGTCCGCCGTTTGTTTTTTTGTCGCAATTTATGGGGACGCGGGCGAAGCTTGGCGCGCAGGATGTTTTTTGGCAAAACGGCGAGCGATTTACGGGCGAAATCAGCGCGGAGATGCTTTTTTCTCTCGGAGTTTCCTATTGTTTAGCGGGGCATTCGGAAAGGCGAGCGCTCGGCGAGACTGATGAGCAAGTTTCAAAAAAAGTTCAGGTCGCGACGCAAGCGGGGCTTTCGGTCGTGCTTTGCGTTGGCGAGCGCGAGCGAGACGCGAACGGCGTCTATTTTGAATTTCTAAAAAATCAGATTAGGAATTCGTTTTTGGGGGTGAAACCGAGATTTCTTTCGCAAGTTATAATCGCTTATGAGCCAGTTTGGGCCATTGGTAAAAGTTTTAGAGACGCCATGTCGCCCACCGACATTGGCGAGACGGCAATTTTCATACGAAAAGTTTTGTCTGATATTTATGGTCAAGGCGCGGTGGCTAATGTTCCCATTTTGTACGGCGGTTCGGTTGAGACGGAAAATGTTTCTGATGTTTTGCGTTTCGGAGGAGTTGCGGGCGCGCTTGTGGGACATAAGAGTTTGGTGGCAGAGGAGTTTACGAAAATACTTAAGATTGCGAATACGCTCTAAATTATCAAGTTTCAATTATCAATTTTCAAACAAAGCCCGAAATTAAACAACTTAAAAATTGATTGAAAATTGTAAATTGAAAATTATCATGAACCTCCCGCTTCTAAAAAACGCTTCCGACCTGTTAGGTAAAAGAGTTCTGCTTCGGCTTGACCTGAACCTTCCAATCGTGGACGGGCAGGTGCGAGATGATTTTCGGTTGAGGCGCAGTTTGCCGACGCTTGAGTTTTTGAAAGCCCACGGCGCGCGGACTATTATTTTAAGTCATACTGACAGTAAAGAAACGGATTCTCTTTTGCCGGTCGCGAAACTTTTGTTGCAAAAGTTTCGCGACCTTCAATTTGCGCCGTCAATTGAAGAGTTACCGAAGCGCCTGACGGCGCTTGCGCCCGGCGGTTTTCTTTTTTTGGAAAATCTCCGTCGCAATCCGGGCGAGGAGGAAAACGACCTTCAATTTGCCAAACGGCTTTCTTCTTTCGGGGACATTTATGTAAATGACGCCTTTTCGGTTTCTCACCGAGCGCACGCTTCAATTGTCGGTGTGCCGAAATTTTTGAGGAGCTTCGCGGGGCTTCTTTTTGCCGAAGAAGTTTCGCATTTATCAAAAGCTTTCAATCCGCCGAAACCATTTTTATTTCTTTTGGCGGGCGCGAAATTTGAAACCAAATTTCCTTTGGTTCAAAAATTTCTAAAGTCGGCCGACAATGTTTTTATCGGCGGAGCTTTGGCCAACGACCTTTTGAAAACAAAGGGATATGAAATCGGTCTTTCAAAACATTCGGAAAAAGATTTTGGTTTTGAGGGGATTCTTAAAAATCAGAAATTGATTATTCCTACAGATGTCGTAACAGAAAATGATGGGAAACAACAAACTAAAAAAGCGAGCGAAGTTTCGCCTTCGGATACGATTTTTGATGCTGGGTCAGAAACGGTTGCGCTCATTTCTGAAAAATTAAAAACCGCAAAGTTTGTCCTTTGGAACGGCACGCTCGGCGCTTACGAAAAAGGATTTACAGAAGGTACGGAAAACTTGGCGCGAGCTATCGCCCAAAGCAAAGTTGAATCAATAGTTGGCGGTGGCGACACCGTGGCTTCGCTTGGCAAGCTCGGTCTTTTGGAAAAATTTTCTTTCGTCTCAACCGGCGGAGGCGCGATGCTTCGCTTTTTGGCAAATGAAACTCTGCCGGGCATCGTCTCCCTTACGGGCTCTCTCGGTAATTCCAACAGAGCAATAAAAAATGCTTTATAATATTAAGACAAGGAATTAAGATAAAAAAAGGATGTGTTTACGAATTAATAAATAATTGCGGTCGCGCTTATATTTTATATGAAAGATTATGGTATTAAAAAACAAAAACAGAAATAAGTCTTTCAAAACACGAAGGAAACTCGGGTCAATTCAACGGAAGATACTCTTGCTAATTATGGCTGGTATTGCGTTCGGCTTTACTCGTTCAGTAAAGAAACAGCGACAAATTATTCAAGAGATACCTAAAGAAATGGAAAAAATCAATTTGCAGGCGCTTGAGTACGGTTTTCATCGGCTAGTTGCTGAAAAATATATAGGTCTTACAGACTTTGGAAAGGGATTATATGTCCCATATCTTACAAAAGAGGGAAGGAAAATCGCCGAAAATTGCTCGCTTGATAATTTAGGCATTAAAAAACCAAAAATATGGGATGAAAAATGGCGGTTAGTTTTCTTTGATATTCCGGAAAAATATAAGTTGAAGCGAGATGCGTTTCGGTTTCATCTAAACAGACTTGAGTTCAAAAAAATTCAACACTCTGTATTTTGCCATCCTTTTCCGTGCGCGCAGGAAATTATTAAAATTGCCACACATTACCAGTTGTTACCGCATGTTCGTTTTGCGGTTACAGAGGAGTTGAATGATGACCAGTTGTTGCGACAGCATTTTAAGTTGAATTAGGTTGATAGGTTGAAATGGTGAGATAGTGAAACGATGAGATTAATATATAACCGCGGTCGCGGTTATATATTAAAATGCAAAATGCGTTTATATGCCATATGCTCTTAAGAATGTTAAAACGTTTTTACAAGGCGGAGCGGATTTTTTCCGCCACAATGTCTCGCTCGCCGTTCTTGTAAGGTTTGCCGGCCCAAAGTTTGAAGGAGTCTTTGCTGTAGCGGGGCATAATGTGAATGTGCGCGTGAAAAACGATTTGACCGGCGACTCGGCCGTTGTTCATGCCGATGTTAACCCCCTCGGCGCCGATATTTTTTTGAATTGAGCTCGCGATTTTTTTGCCGACGATAATCATTTTGGAGAGCAATTCGTCAGGCGTATCGTGGATACTTTCAAAATGTTTTTTGGGAATCACCAAAGCGTGTCCCGGGTTTACCGGCTTGATATCAAGGAAAGAGAGCACCTCTCTGTCTTCGTAGATTTTTGACGAGGGCAATTCACCGGCGACAATTTTACAGAAAAGACAATCCATAATAGAGAATAGTAAATAGTGGGTAGATAGTAGTGGGTAGTATAGTAGAAAAGAAGAAAAAGAAGAAGCCCCCCGATGGCCATCGGGGGGCTGAAATGCGCTGGCCAAATTAGGCGTAAAGCGCGCGGACGATGCTTTTGGCGCAATCGGTTGGGTCGGCGAGCCGTTGGAGTTCATTCAAGAAAGTTTCTGGAAGATGTCCGAAAAGCTCCACGGGAATAAGTTGCCACTGGTATAGTAACAGACGCTTATAGAGAGCAGGTCGAGGTGGATCTCCAAACAAAGTGATCGCTCCCCCCGTATCAGTGTTAATACGACCCAACCATAATGCAAAGGCCGGTTCGCCGTTTAAGGTCGGAAGTCCTTTTGCTTTTGGGGCGTCCCGAATCATTGACATAAGCCTGTCAGAGCTGGCTGTTACAACGCGCATTGTTTTTTCAACTTCAGCAAGGCTTTGTGAGATAAGCTTCACGCGATGCGCATCAGCTTCGTTTTGCCTTCTCTCACGCCGTTCTGACCTGCTCCCCGTCCCGGCTTTTTCAGCCTGGATTTCTTGGACTGTCTCTTGCACGATTTTGTCTATGTCCAATGGTTTTATTGTAACATTCATCGGTATTCTCATATGTACCCCTTGTTGTCAGAACAATTCTTTGTCCAAACCCTTTTATATTCCTTTTTGTGGAATTAGTCAACCGCTATTCAAGCATTTAGTTTACCGTATTTTTCTTTGACGCATGACAAAAAATAATGCAAAATAGGAGTCAGACTAGAAATTTGAATTAAAAAATCAACTCACAACGGAGGGAGGTGTCACGTGAAGAGACTTTGCTGTGTTTGTAAAAAATTCAAGATAATTAACATTAATCGTAAGACAGGTAGGCCCACATGTCCGAGCTGTCGCGAGAAGGCTAACTATCACGACCTTTCCAAGCGCGAGGAATGTTTCGGATGTGGCAAGCTTAAACCGGTGCAAGCACGCACTGATACAGGCAAACCAATTTGTCAGAATTGTCATCGCAACGACCCTTCAATCCACGAGAAATGTTTCAGATGTGGAAAGGTCAAACCTGTGACGACACGCACCGACGCAGGTGAGCCAATCTGCCTAAACTGCTATCGCAAAGATTCTTCAAAACACGAGGAATGTTCCAGTTGTGGAGAGGTCAAAATGGTGACGACACGCACCGACACAGGCAAGCCAATCTGTCCGAACTGTCGTCGCAAAGACCTTTTCACGCACGAGAAATGTTCCGGATGTGGGAAGGTCAGACCTGTGACGATACGCACAGACAAAGGTGAGCCAATCTGTTCGAATTGCTATCAGATAGCGCGCCGTCACGACCCTTCCAAGCGCGAGAAATGTTTCAAGTGTGACGGGGCCAAACCGGTCGGGGTTTGCAACGAGTCGGACGGGGGTATCTGTTAGCGTTAGCAATGCCAATGGCGCGCCAGCATGGCTACCCCTCCCGCCTAGAATATTTTAATAGGACATACACAGTCGGCGCATTTCTTTGTTGCCGACTCCGTTTGCTCTCGCAATGTAGTAGAATGCACTTTGGTCGCAATACTCATCGGCGCCTCGAACTGCATCCGACTGCGTAAGTCCTATTTAAGAAGTCCCAAGTTGGGACTTTTTCTTTTAGTAGTAACCGATAGAGTTATTAAGCAAGTCACTTACATCGCGCATTCCCCGCTGAAAATGATATACTTTTCTTAATGGAACCAGATTCCTCATTTGACTCTCATGGTTTTCGCTATTTTTTGCGCGTAACGGCACTGCTGGCGTTTTTGCTTTTCATGGCTGATTTTGGTGTGGGAGTAGTTGCTGAAAATATTTTGGTAAAGCCGTACGCGCAAGCGTTGGCGTCGCTTGATGGACAACTTTTAATTCAAAAAGATAAACAATTAAAGGAGGCGCGCGGAGCGCTTTTGGCGGAGCGCGCCAAAACAAATGAAGTTATTACGCTAGCTTTTGGCGGGGACATTATGCTTGACCGCGGCGTAGAGCAGAGCATCAAACTCCACGGTGGCAGTTATTCGTTTCCTTTTGAAAAAGTGGCAGAGCGTTTGCGCAAGTATGACTTTCTTTTCGCCAATCTTGAAGGGCCACTCTCCGACAAAGGGAGCGATTTGTACAATCTTTACTCTTTTAGAATGTCGCCCGAAGCTTTGAGCGGTCTTTCGTTTGCAGGGTTTGACGGACTTTCCGTGGCGAATAATCACATGGGCGATTGGGGACGCGAGGCTTTGGCGGACACATTGCAAAGGCTGGCCGAGGCCGGTATCGGCGCAATCGGCGGGGGGATGAATGAGGCAGACGCGTACTCGCCGAAATTTTTTACTGTGCGTGGCGCGCGGGTTGCTTTTGTCGGCATGAGTCAATTTGGCAAGGGTCAGTTTGACGCTGTTGAGGATAAGCCGGGTGTTGCCATTATTTCCGATGAAAAGCTCGCGGAGGAAATTAAAATCGCGCGCGACTCTGGCGCCGACATTGTTATCGTTTCTTTTCATTATGGCGAAGAGTACGCTTCTTTGCCGACCGAGTTTGAAAAACGCATTGCTCATCTTGCCATTGACCTCGGAGCGAATCTTGTCATAGGACATCACCCGCATGTGCTTCAGCCGATTGAAATTTACAAAGACGGTTACATCGCCTATAGTCTCGGCAATTTTATTTTTGACCAAGGTTTTTCACGCGAGACGATGACGAGCGGACTTGTTACGGCGCGAGTGGTGAACAAAAAAATCAAAGATGTTTCAATTGAGAGGTTGAAAATTAACGGCCAGTTTCAACTGGAGTTTGAGAACTAACATACGAAGTAACGAATGGGCTACGAATTATTACGAATGGGGACTACGAAACCCCCCTCTCTCTTATTCGTAGCCATTCGCAACCAATTCGTTACTTCGTATTAATTCGCGGATTCGTATTGTGTTACAATTCGTGGCATGACTCGCTACATTACTCGCGATTTGCCACCGACCGATGCGCTGACTGCGCTTGGGAATCAATCAGAACTTCTTTCATCACTCCTCTTTCATCGTGGCATTACTGACCAAAATGCGAGCGAGGCGTTTCTTAATCCCGACTACAAAAAACATACTCACAACCCATTTTCCATGAAAGATATGGAGAAGGCGGTGGAGCGCGTGCTTAAGGCTGTTGCAGACAGCGAGAAAACAATTATTTATAGCGACTATGACACCGACGGCATTCCAGCCGGTGTTGCCATGCACGATTTTTTCAAAAAAATCGGCTTTGCGAATTTTAGCAACTACATTCCGCATCGGCACGACGAAGGTTTCGGTTTGAATATGGAGGCAGTGGAAAAATTTGGCAGTGGTGGCGTGAAGCTTTTGCTGACGCTTGATTGCGGAACGGGCGATTTTGAGGCGGTGGCTTTGGCAAACAAGCTCGGAATTGATGTGATTATTATTGACCATCATTTGCCAGTTAGCGAGCTTCCGCCGGCCTTTGCCATTCTCAATCCGAAACAGTCCGATTGCGTCTATCCCGAAAAAATGCTTTGTGGCGCTGGCGTCGCCTTCAAGCTTATCCAAGCTCTTGTTTCCCGTCTTCGTTACCCTTTGAAAATTGAAAATTGTAAATTGAAAATTCCAACAGCCACTTTTCCCATCGGATGGGAAAAGTGGCTGTTGGACATGATAGGCATTGCCACATTATCCGACATGGTTCCACTCACCGGCGAAAATCGAGTCTTTGCTTACTACGGCCTTATGGTGCTTCGCAAATCGCCCCGCGCGGGATTGCAAAAACTTTTCGCCAAATTAAAAATTTCTCAACAACACATTAACGAAGACGATGTCGGTTTTACTATCGGCCCTCGCATCAACGCCGCTTCGCGGATGGGAGTGCCGATGGACGCCTTCAATTTGCTTGCGACGACTGACGAAGTTCTCGCCGACCAGTTCGTGGAACATTTGAATAAAATAAATGACGAACGCAAAGGCATGGTGGCCGTGCTCGCCAAGGAAATTAAAAAAATTGTTCGCGAAAGGTATGCGGGAAAAACCGACCGCGTGATGGTTATAGGAAATCCTTCGTGGCGACCAGCGCTTTTGGGTTTGGCCGCCAATTCGTGCGCTAACGAGTACCGCTCGCCGGTTTTTCTTTGGGGCAGAGATGGGGACAATGTTATTAAAGGTTCTTGTCGTTCGGGGGAGAGTAGCAATTTGATGGAATTAATGTCTCGCGCGATGCCCGGCACATTTCTACAATTTGGCGGGCACGCGTTTTCCGGCGGTTTTTCGGTGGCCAATGATAAAATTCATACGCTTGAAGGGGAATTGAATCGAGCTTACGAGTCAGCCCCGATTTCGGCCGCCGAAATCGGGGCTACCCTCCTTGACCGCGAACTCTCTCTATCGGATGCCAACTGGGACACTTACCGCGCAATTGAAAAACTTGCTCCCTTCGGCGCGGGCAATCCCAAACCGCTGTTTCTCTTCCGCGGTGTTTTTCCACGCGAAGTAAAACATTTCGGCAAAGAAAAAAATCATCTTGAATTGGTTTTTGAAAAGCCCGACGGCAAAAAGCTGTCCGCTATCGCCTTTTTTAAAACCTCAAGTGGCTGGGGCAGGGAAGTTGTACAGAACCAACCACTTAACCTTGTTGCCACATTTGAAAAATCCATGTTCCGCAATTTCCCCGAGCTTCGGCTTCGAATAGTTGACATAATTTAATAGGTATGCTACGCTATCTTTGGTTAAAAGATACGGCTTCAAGCAATTCCCGACCACTGGGAGAGTGTGGTTGAAATGTCTAAGCCTATAGGTTAATTGCATACCTTGGCCTCCGTTTCCTCTATAACCTAGCTCCCTCGAGCGCCATCCGGCTCGTCAGAGCGAAGCAAACAGAAGGATTCCTCAACGAAAGAGCTACAAACAAGTCTTGAGGAATAAATAAAGCTCGTCCCCTGGCGCAAAATGTTTGCACGGGGGATTCTCTATTTTACAAATTCAAATTTCAAAACCTGTTAGAGCAAAATAGAAATGTCACCCTGTGAGCAAAGTAGAACTGTCACCATTGAATAATCTGTTAATGTGTTGCATTGTATTTCGTGTCGGCGAAAATCGAATTTTCTAAAAAAGGATTCCTCCACGGATGATCCTGTGCCGGTTTCCGTTGCATTGATTCTCGAATG
>Ga0209515_10002874_pt1 | contig 25461 bp, 31 predicted proteins | sample Subgroupgradi54m_FD_187454 | JGI IMG/M metagenome (GOLD analysis project Ga0209515, IMG submission 187454) | Subsurface groundwater microbial communities from S. Glens Falls, New York, USA - GMW60B uncontaminated upgradient, 5.4 m (SPAdes)... ... | reverse complement strand
CTCAACACCAGTTTATTCGTCCCTCCGAAAAACACACTAACACGACTAGATAAAGAGCGCAAGTGCCTGCGTCTCTTTACTGCCCGACGGGAGAGTAGCGGCCGTCTTTGTCTTTCTTGAAATACTTGAGGTTCTGCAGATTGACGGCGATGGTATTGGGCTTCACATAGCGCTCTTTGAGTACTTTGTCTATAATCTCGTCTTTCGTGAGCGGACCGCTCTTCTCAAGAATCTTCTTAATGACCTCCTTGACCACCCCCGACATATAGCCCCACTCGGCGAGCGCGTAGAGCCCGCGTCCGACGAGCACGAAGCGTTTGTCTTTGATGAGTTCATTGTGCGTCGTCGCGACATGGGCGCTTCTGCCGAAGAGTTTCTCAATAGAGCTGGCGACTTCGCGAAAGTGAATGGGCGAGCCGTGTTTGCGCAGAACGAGAAAGGCGTAGTCGCGCATCCCTTTGGCGTGAATGTTTGACGAAGTGGCGAGTCCCCACTCGCCGAGTTGATTCTTGCCGAGCATCTTTGAGAGATTCAAGAAACGGCGCACGGCGGGAGTGCTCTTCTGGTGGTCGGCGACATCCTCCACATGGGTCAAGAACTGCGCAATGATATCTAACTCGCCGACGAGGTCATTGTCGGTGAGATTTTTGTAGAGTTTGCGGAGCGCGTCGTGCACCTTGCGCGCGAGATTCTCGTCAATATACCAGCGATGCTTGAAATGTTCGTCTTCGCGCTCGCGTTTGAACGCTTCGCCGACGACGAGCAAGAAGTGAATCTCGTTCTGCCCACTCTTCTCTCCCGAGAAATGCGCGAGCAACTCATCTTCGGCGACGAGCCCGCCGAGCGAGGTGAGGAGTTGCTCAAGTTCGGTGAACGCTGGCTTCTCTTTGGTATAGGCGTCTGACTTTCTGATACTCGCGAGCGCGTAGTTCTCTATCTGGCGAACGCGCTCGCGTGTGATGCCGTACTTCTTGCCGATTGCTTCAAGGGTGAGTTTCTTGGCGCTTTCGCCGAGACCATAGCGATTGACGACGACATCCCGCGCACGGTCGGGAAGCGCCGAAAGAAGGCGCTTCACGCTTGACTTTGGCTTGAACGAAACAACGGGTGCGAGTGTCTTTGACATAACGATAGTTTTACCATAGGCGCTTCTTGGGGTCAAGCAACGACGATATTGACCAAGCGGTCGGGCACCACGATCACTTTTTGTATCTCCTTCCCCGCGAGCCACTTCAAGACACTCTCGGACTCGCGCGCGCGGGCTTCAAGTGCGGCGTCCGCCGTGGCGGACGCCGCGCGAAACTGCCCGCGCGTCTTGCCATCAACCTGAATGACAATCGTCACCTCGCTTTCGCGGAGTAGCATTGGGTCAAAGACGGACCAGCGCTCGGTATGGACCGATTTTTTGTGTCCGAGTTCGCTCCAGAGTTCTTCGGCAAGGTGCGGAGCGAAAGGGGCGAGGAGTTTGAGCAGAATCTCAAAGTCCGCTTTTGCAATCGCGGTCTCTTTCTCAAACGCATTGGTGAGAATCATCAGCGCCGAGACCGCGGTGTTGAAATGAAATTGCTCTATGTCCTCGCCGACTTTCTTCACCGTTTGATTCAGCAATGTCTTCGTTGTTGATGGTTGGTGGTTGGTGGTGAGTTTCTCTCGCAGTCGCCAGACCTTCTCTACAAACCTCCGCGCGCCAACCAAGCTATCAGCGCTCCAAGCGATGCTCTGATTGAACGGTCCCATAAATGATTCGTAGATACGCAGAGCATCCGCGCCAAACTTCTTGACGATATCGTCGGGATTGACCACATTACCGAACCGCTTGCTCATCTTGCGTCCGTCAGAGCCGAGGATAAGCCCGACATTCTGGAGACGCTCAAAGGGCTCGTCCGTGCCGACTACTCCGATATCAAACAAGAATTTGTGCCAAAAACGCGCGTAGATGAGGTGGCGCGTGGCGTGCTCGGCCCCACCCACATACATAGATACCGGCAGCCATTTCTGAAATGCTTTTTTTGCGGTGAGAGAGTTTAGATTGCCGCGCGATATATAGGCGAGATAGTACCAGCACGAACCCGCCCACTGGGGCATTGTGTTGGTCTCGCGCTTCGCGGGACCTTTGCACTTCGGACACTTCGTATTCACAAAAGATGCAATAGCGGCAAGAGGCGACTCCCCAGTCCCCGTCGGCTCATATGACTTCACCTTCGGCAACTTCACGGGCAAATCCTTCTCGGGCACCGGCACTACGCCACACTTCGTGCAGTGGATAAGCGGAATCGGCTCACCCCAATACCGTTGCCGTGAAAAGACCCAGTCGCGGAGTTTGTACTTCACGACTTTCCTTCCAACTTTTTTTATGAGCGCGCTATCGGCAAAGGGAGCGTTCTTTACCGTCAGATTATTTGCTTTTGCAAAGAGAGTATCTCGTTCATCGTGCGCAGGCACGCCCATCACCGCACCGAATCCGTAGTCAGAAAGAACATACGGGGCTACGACGACCGGCAGTTCTTCTTTGTTTGCCGGGTTGATTGCGCGTAATTCGTTTGCGTGTCCCGCGCGCGACGCAAGCGGGTGGTCAAGCGCGAGCGCGAGAAACGAAACGCCGAGAATCGTCTCGGGTCGGGTCGTAAAGACCTTTATCTTCCCGCTCTGTCCCTTCAGCGCAAACTCAATCTCATATCCCTCCGAACGCCCAATCCAATTTCGCTGACTCTCTTTGATTGAGTCGGGCCAGTTGAGCGTCTCTAAATCGGCAAGCAATCGGTCGGCGTAGTCGGTAATTCGGAGAACCCATTGTGGAATGGGGCGTTTTTCAACTACGGAGCCGCACCGTTCGCACTTTCCGTCTTCAAGGTCTTCGTTCGCGAGGCCGGTCTTGCATGATGGGCACCAGTTAATCGGTTCATTGCTCTGGTACGCCAATCCCTTTTTGAACATTTGCAGAAATATCCACTGCGTCCACTTGTAATACTTCGGGTCGGTTGTGTTTATCTCTCGCTCCCAGTCGTAGTTAAAACCGAGCAGTTCAAGTTGCTTCTTAAATCTCTTGATATTTCTCTTGACCGCAACTTCGGGGTGGACTTTATTCGCAAGAGCATAATTCTCTGCGGGGAGTCCGAAGGCGTCCCAGCCCATTGGGTGAAGTATCGCGTGCCCCTGCATCCGCTTCATCCGCGAATAGACATCGGTGGCGATGTAGCCCTTCGGATGCCCGACATGAAGTCCGTCTCCCGACGGATACGGAAACATATCCAGAACATAGCACTTTTGCTTGCCCTTCTTCTCGTCCGTTTTATAGAGACCAGTCGCCCGCCAGATTTTCTGCCACTTCGCCTCTATCCGTTTGTGGTCATATCCGACCATAATTATTCTCTTAATTTCTTGACACCGAGCGCGATGAGCGTCGCGAGCGCGAGACCGAGAATGATGACGCGCAGGTAGTCATTCATATCGGACCAATAGCGCATGGAACCGACGATGAGCGAGAGCACACCGCCGAGCGAGAGCCCAAGCGAGACGGCCGCGACGCCGGGAAGAAAGAAACCGGACGCGAGCGATAGGACGCCGAGCACGATGAGTGCGATGAAGACATTGCGGTTATAAAGTGCGAGCGCGTCGGTAAAGTTCTTCTGACAGGTGAAGTTCAGGTCGCAGTAGCCCGCGGGCACTGTCTCGTTGTAGCCGACCGGCATCGGCTTCGGATAATTATTTTCCGTCCATCCGCCGCTTTTCTCCACGCATTCCCTCTGCGTCTTCGGCTCTATTGTTACCTGTTCGCGCGGGCAGAATGTCTCAAACTTCGGTTCGGGGTAAATCACCTTAATGGCATAGGCAAAGAAGAGATTCAAGAGAATAACGATACCAGTGATGAGTAGCCATTTCAGAACTTTGCTCGGGCGGTTTGGCGCGCTTTGTTGTGTCTCCATATTTTTCACTATACCATAGAAAAACTAAATCAAAAACTCAATCACATCTCCGTCCCGCACGATATATTCTTTACCCTCGGTACGCACCCACCCATTTTCGCGCGCCCTCACAAACGAGCCCGCCTCTACCAGTTTGGTGTAGGCAACCACCTCGGCGCGGATAAACTTATCGCGGAAGTCGGTGTGGATGGAGCGCCCAGCTTCGGGCGCGGTCGCATTGCGTTTCGTCGTCCACGCGCGCGTCTCGTCCTCGCCGGTGGTGAAGAACGAAATGAGGTCCAGTAATTTATATGCTTCGGTGATGAGCGAGTCAATGCCCGTCCCGAAGATTGGGTCAATCTCAATGAACGGCCCGGGGATATTCTGCTTGAAGTCGGGCGCGACCGACGGATTCGCGGCGGAGGTGTTCAAGACATAGAGTGTCGGTTTTTTGATGCCTCCTTTTTCCAATTCAAGGTTGATAATCTCAATATCAAAGAGTGGGTCCACCTTTTCGTGGACATGAATGATATCTCTGTCTTGAAATGCGCGCACGACCTCAACCACCGCGTCCACTTCGCGGATGTGCGAGAGAAATTTATTTCCCAATCCCTCCCCTTCTGACGCGCCCTTCACGAGCCCTGCGATGTCCACAAACTCAACGACGGCGGGAATGGTCTTCTTGGAATGGCTTATCTCGGTAAGTTTCTGCAACCGTTCATCAGGCACCGGCACAATCCCGACCGACGGGTTGATGGTGCAGAACGGATAATTTTCTGCCGGCACGCTCTGTTTGGTAAGCGCGTTGAACAAAGTGGACTTCCCCACATTCGGCAACCCCACAATTCCTATCTTGAGCGACATATTACCACCCTTTTCTACCACGCTTTACAAAGCGGTGCCAGAGGCGCTTGACGCGCGCCGCCGAGATGCCTTTGAGCGGGCCGACTTTTTTGATGCGAATCGGGCAGAAACCCGCGAACCAGAGGATGCCGCGCTTAATCTCGTTTGTGGAATCACCGAAGATGAGGCGCGCGAAGAGCGGTGGCGAGTCAGAAAGTACCACCACCGTCGCGGAGCGACCCTTCAAGAGTCGCGTCCACCACCAGCCGCTGTGGTGAAAATGGAAGGCGAACTTCGGGAGCCACATTCGCTCAAACATTGCTTTCAGCAGCGCGGGCATAGATGACCACCAACTCGGGTAGAGCAAGAAAAAGTGAGTACACCACTTGATACTCTCTTGCACTTTAATCAAGTCGGGCTCAAGCGGCTGCACTTCGGCGTAGCCATGATGAAGAATCGGGTCAAACTGGAGCGACCCAAGATTGAGGCGCACGACCTCGTGCCCCGCCTCTTTCGCCCCCTGCTCATAGGCATCGGCAAAGTGCGTCGTCAGGCGGTTCGCATCGGGATGCCCCGCCAATATGAAAATTCTCTTTTTCTTTTTACTCCAGAACATAAATTAAAATGGACCTGAGGGGAATCGAACCCCTACCCTATCCATGCCATGGATATGTAATACCATTTTACTACAGGCCCGCGATTCTCCCAAGGCGAACTGACGAGGTGTCAGAAAAATATAGCACCTTGCGCGACAAAAAGAAAAGCCGTCCCGAGGTGAGTCGGAACGGCGCCGCAAAAAGAAGGGAATGGAACTAATTGCGTCCATTATGACCATTGCGTCTCGCCAGTGCGTGAATCCTGAACGCACAGGGATTGATGCCGACCGTGCGCATAAACGCCTCCGAGAGCGTGTTGGAGTGGCTAAAACCTACTTGGCGCGCAACTTCCCGTACCAAGCCCTCCCGTCGAAGGAGCGCCTTCGCCGCCGCGACTCGCATCTTCGTCAGTCGCATCGTGTAGTTTTCACCCAGCAATTTACGGAAGAGCGCCGAGAAAGTTGGCGCGCGGAGCCCGATCTGTCGTGCAACCTCCGACTCGCATAAGTCGCCACGACAGCAGTGTTTCTGCATATAGAGCAGAGCGAGTTCCAATCGGGCAAACTGTTCCACACGAGTCGCGAAGATGTAGGTTACCGCACGACCCAACTCCTCAGGATGACGCTTAAAATAAAGCGGCACTTTTGGATCAATGTTTCCTTCAATCTGAACCGTAATCGTAAGTGCTTGTTTTTTCTTCACCAGTACCTCCGGGTTAATTGTTCTGCACCACACTATACGCTCTATGCAACAAAAATCAACTGACGAGAACGGTGAGGCGATTGTCGGAAGCGACTTCTAGAAAGCCGCCGTTAATTGGAAATGACTTCTCGGCGGCGCCATTCGCGCGCGCGCGAATGGCGCCGCTCTTCAATTCAGAGATGAGCGGCGCGTGATTCGGAAGTACGGTAATCTCGCCCGCCGTGGTGGGCAAGGTAACGGAATCAACGAAGTCGTGATGCACGACTTCTTGGAGCGAGACAATCTTCAGTTCCAGTTCGCCTGTAGCCATTTACGCAGTTACTTCATCAATCCCGCCCTTCATATAAAACGCGCCCTCGGGCTTGCCGTCGTGCTTGCCCTCAATAATCTCCTTGAATCCGCGCACCGTCTCGGCACGCGAGACATACTTTCCCGGCTTACCCGTAAAGACCTCGGCGACATTGAAGGGTTGCGAGAGAAATCGTTGGATTTTGCGCGCGCGTTCTACCGTCAAGCGGTCTTCGTCAGAGAGTTCTTCAATGCCGAGAATAGCGATGATGTCCTGAAGGTCTTTGTAGCGTTGCAGGATGCGTTGTACATCTCGGGCGGCGTTGTAGTGTTCCTCGCCGACAATGTTGACATCAAGCGCGGTTGAAGAAGAATCAAGCGGGTCCACGGCGGGGTAGATACCTAGTTCGGTCAGCGCGCGCGAGAGCACAATAGTGGAATCAAGGTGCGAGAAAGTCGTCGCAGGAGCGGGGTCAGTGATGTCGTCTGCCGGCACATAGATCGCCTGCACTGAAGTAATTGAGCCCTTTTTAGTTGAGGTAATGCGTTCTTGGAGTTCACCCATTTCATTTGCGAGTGTCGGTTGATAGCCGACGGCGGAGGGCATTCTTCCCAAAAGTGCCGAGACCTCCGAGCCCGCTTGGGTAAAACGGAAGATGTTGTCAATAAAGAGCAAGACATCCTTGCCTTCGCTGTCGCGGAAGTGTTCTGCCATCGTGAGTCCCGAGAGCGCGACGCGGGCGCGGGCGCCGGGAACTTCATTCATCTGCCCGAAAACGAGCGCGGTCTGCGGAAGCACGCCCGACTCTTTCATTTCTTTGTAGAGGTCGTTGCCTTCGCGGGTTCGCTCGCCGACGCCGGCGAACACCGAGTAGCCCTTGTTGACCGTCGCGACATTGCGGATAAGTTCCTGAAGAAGCACCGTCTTCCCTACTCCCGCGCCGCCGAAGAGCCCGATTTTGCCGCCTTTGATGAATGGGGCGATAAGGTCAATGACCTTGATGCCTGTCTCGAAAATAGCGACCTTGGTGGACTGCTCGGTAAAAGCAGGCGCTTTGCGGTGAATCGGGAGCCTCGCCGTCCTTCCGTCAATCGCAGGCATACCGTCAATCACATCACCAAGCAGATTGAACATGCGCCCAAGAATCGGCTTCCCCACCGGCACTGAAATCGGCGCGCCGGTGTTGGTTACCGCAAGACCACGCGAGAGCCCGTCGGTTGTGCTCATCGAAATCGCGCGAACACGACCGTTGCCGAGGTGTTGAGCAACCTCAAAGACCCTTTTTTCATTATTATAAATCGTCTCAAGCGCGGTATAGATTGGCGGAACGGATTCGCCGAATTCCACATCCACCACTGGTCCGATAATTTGTACGATTTTGCCCTCCATAAAAATAATTTAGTTTGCTAACGCTTCACTGCCCCCTGTTATTTCGGCCAACTCTTTGTTAATCGCCGACTGACGAGCTTTGTTGAGTGAGACGGTATAGCTCTTAATGAGTTCGCCCGCATTATCGGTCGCGTTCCGCATCGCGACCATTCGCGACGAATGTTCTGACGCGTTGGCTTCAAGGATAGCGTGAAAGACCTCAATCTTCAAGAGCGCGGGGAGTATCGCGTCAAAGATTTCGGAGGGTGTCGGCTCAAACAAATACCCACCACCCCTGACCCCTCCTTGAAAAGGAGGGGTGGCCTCCTCCCCTTTTTTGAGGGGAGGATTGAGGTGGGGTTCTGAAAACTTTCCTTTTTCGGGAACAATCCCCGCGACCATTGCCTCCAGTCCTTCTTCCGAGAACGGCAATAACTTTCGCACCACCACCTCCTGCTTCATCGCCGAGAGAAAGTTGGTATAGACAATATGAACTTCGTCCGCCGTGCCGTTTGTAAATGCTTCAAGCACTGCCTCAAAGACCGGCTCAACTTCCGCGACGCTCGCGTAGTCGCCGAAGCCCGTCCAGACCGCCGCGGGCGTACGCCCGCGGCGAGAAAAATATTCTCTCGCCTTCTTCCCCACCGTGGCAACCGCAATTTCTCCTCCCCTCCTTTCCAAGGAGGGGTTGGGGGTGGTAGCTGCCTTGATGAACTGCTCCGCCTTTTTCAGCACATTCGCATTGAACGGCCCCGCGAGTCCTTTGTCTGAAGTAACGACGACCAGAAGAATATTCTTGACCTCTCGCGTCTGCAAAAGGTTGAACTTTAAATCTTCATCAAGGTTCAACCTTGATGTTTTTTCGAGATTCTTCAAGATACGAAGCGCGGCCGTTGCGTACGGTCGCGCCGCGAGCGCCGCACTCTGACTCTTGCGCATCTTTACAGCCGAAACTGCCTCCATGGCGCGGGTTATCTGCTTGATATTCTTCGTGCCTTTGATACGAAGTCGGATTGTTCGGAGGGTTGCCATAAATTAAAATTCAACATTTCTCCTGATGATATAGTCCTTAACTGGTTTTGCAATGGTGTTTTTATTTATCTTTCTCTTAATGTCTGCACAATATGCGGTCTGAAACCAATCCGATAATTTCTTCCTATGTCTGCTAGAATTGCAACTTCCACAACATATTGCCAAATCTTCTTCTTTTAGGCCCTCTCCCCAATAAAACGGCCCTTTCTCTCTAAAGTGTTCTATGGTTGCCGAATCACCGCGATTATTACTTACCCACGGAAAAATCATTGTCTTGTGACAATAAACACAGGATGCGTCTCTGCATCTGATTCTTGTTTCCACTTCTATTGGAATACCGAATTGATTGGACATAAATTAATTATTGACCACTGAGTTGCAACCGCTGAATTTGTAAAGTTAACTGCGCTATTTTCTGATTTGCGATATCGGTGAGATTTTGTAACATTGCCTGTTTCTCTTGGTTAGCCGAATCAATCATTTGAATGTCTGAATGGACTTTATTAGTCAATGCCTGCATATCTAAGCCTCTGAGTCGTTCATCCGCTGCTGCTTTGCCTGTTTGAAAAGCAAGATCGGTACCTGGGTATGAAGGAAGAATCTGAGCCGCTAAATTGTCATAATCTTTTTTATCATTATTGTAAGCGTCCCATGCTTGTTTCTGGTTAGGGGTTTGACTGTTCTTAAGATTTTGCGAATCATTATAGTATTGTTGTTTTATGTCTAGGATTTGATTTTGAAGTGCAACAATTTGAGATTGATTATTATTTTGTGTTTGTGGTTGTCGAGGTAATTGACAGTAAGCACTGCCGCTTGATGGACAAATAAAATCTTGTCCAACAGGACACCGACTCCAGTTAGTACCATTACAGAAAATTGTATTGGGCGGCGTATTAACAACAGGAACTGGAGCGGGTAGCGTATTTTGTGTGTATGTCGTTTGTTGCGGTGGAGATGTCTCTGCAGGTCGGATGATGCTACCGATACTTCGCTGTAAAAGCTGATGCGCTTGTTCTAACTTAGAATAATAACTATCAGTTTGGAATTGATTCGTTGACTGCAACAACTTGTTATACCTTATTCCGTCGGGGTCATTCTTAGAATTATATTCAGGATATTTCTTAAGAAAACGTTGTAGTTCTTGTTCGTATGACTTAAGTGGAGTAGTGGAGGTCACATTGTCAGTTTTCCCCAAACTATTTTCTTGTTTCACTTGTGGTATCTTGTCTCCTCGATGTTGAGACATAGAGTTGAGCGTGCTTGTCGCAATTTTTGCAACGGGCTTTTTGAACCATAGCGTAGGATTCCACCATGCCGCATAGGTCAAAGACGGAGCAATCAAAATTGCTAGGGCTATGGTGGATATTTGTAACTTGACTTTATTTTTCATATTTGCTATCTTTAACGCACAAACGGCTTCGGCCCGACTCCGCCGCAAGGCGGAGGTAACAAAAGAAAGTTCAAGGCAGAAGTGCTTTCCTGTTCAAATCCCACATTCACGCCGAGGGCACACCACCAGACCTCCCGTTCGTGGAATCCGGGTCGGTTCTTACTCTCGTGGATAAGAGTCTTCTTGTTATGCCAATTTTGGAAATCCTTTTTCATAGCCCCTTATTTGAAATAATTCTTGCCGAAGTCGGAGAGAGCGGTCTTGAGAGAGGCGGCGGTCTCGTCTGAGAGTTCGCCCGAGGTACAGATGGTCTCCATAAGTTTCGCGTGGCGCTCGCGCATGAAGTCAAGGAGTTTAGTCTCAAACTCGCGGACGCGGGCGACTGAAACCGAGTCGAGGAAGCCTTGCGTACCGGCGAAGATGGAGACGACCTCTTCTTCAAACGGCAAGCTAGCGTACTGCGATTGTTTCAAAAGCTCGGTAAGACGGCGACCGCGTTCGATTTTCTTCCTCGTCTCGGCATCAAGGTCCTGCCCGAACTGGGCAAAAGCCGCGAGTTCACGGAACTGCGCGAGTTCAAGGCGGAGTGTTCCCGCGATTTTCTTCATAGCTTTCGTCTGTGCGGCGGAACCGACACGCGAAACGGAAAGACCGACGTTAATAGCGGGGCGTGCTCCCTGATAAAAGAGTTCCGGTTCAAGGTAGATTTGACCGTCGGTGATGGAGATGACATTGGTCGGAATGTAGGCCGAGATGTCGGCGAGTTGTGTTTCAATAATCGGAAGCGCGGTGAGTGAGCCGCCACCATACTGTTTGCTCATCCTCGCGGCGCGTTCAAGCAGGCGCGAGTGAAGGTAGAAGACATCGCCCGGATACGCCTCGCGGCCCGGCGGGCGGCGAAGCAAGAGTGAGATCTGGCGATATGCCCACGCGTGCTTTGAAAGGTCATCATAGACCACGAGCGCATCCTCGCCTTTCTCCATAAAGTATTCGCCGATGGCGCAACCTGCATAGGGAGCAAGATACTGAAGCGATGCGGCGTCTGAAGCGGAGGCGGACACGACGACGGTGTACGCGAGCGCGCCGGTCTCGCGCAATTTCTCCACAATCTGCGCGACCTTTGACTCTTTCTGACCGATAGAGACATAGATGCACTTTACTTTCCGGTATTTTTTTTCTTTTCCCTGATTGATGATGGCGTCTATCGCGAGTGCGGTCTTCCCTATCTGTCGGTCGCCAATGATGAGTTGCCGCTGACCGCGACCGACCGGCACCACGGCGTCAATCGCCTTCCAACCCGTGTGGAGCGGTGTATTGACCGACTCACGGGTGATGACGCCCGAGGCAATGCGTTCAAGCTGCTGGCGCTTCATCTTGTCTTGCGTGAAGGCAGACCCGCCATCTTTTGGATTGCCGAGCGGGTCAATGACGCGTCCGAGCATCTCCTCGCCGACAGGAATAGAGAGAATTCGTCCGGTACTCTTAACCGTCTGCCCTTCGGCAATCTTTGAGGCATCACCGAGAATAATCGCTTTCACGGAATACTCTTCAAGATTGAGCGCCATTCCTTGCACGGTACCGCTCGCCGTCTCAAACTCAACAATTTCAGAATACAGAACTCCCGCGAGCCCACGAATCTCGGCGACGCCGTCGCCCGCGCGAATGACCTCGCCCACGCGCTCCACTTCGGCGCCGCGCTTTAGTTTGCGCACCTCATCTTTCAGTTGCTCCAAAATAATATCTTTGTGCATATATAAAACCTACGCGCAGAGCGCCTCTTGTAATCGTTTCAATCGCATCGCGATGGAGTTGTCCACTCGCAGACCTTCACTCTCTACCACTGCGCCGCCGCGCACGCGCACATCTTTTATCGCCTGAACTTCTGCCTTAAAGTGAAGTTTGCGCCGAATCGTCTCTTCGTTCTCGCGCACTTCGGTGCGCACGGCGACCTTCCGTAAGTTCTTCTCGCGGCGGCGCAGGTCGCTCGCGGCGCGCACGATTTCGGGCACAAGCGAGAGCGCGCCGTGCGAAGTGAGCGTCCTAAAGAAACTTCGCATCACCTCGCGCTCCTTGCGGTCGGGCGCCTCCTCTACAAGCGAGAGCAGCGCGCGCGCGTATTGTGGGGCGTTGTACTTCATATCTTTTTCTCGCCTTCGCGGATTGCGGCGAGCGCCTGCTCCACCATCCTGCCCTGCGCGCGCGGGTCAAGCGCGTCGCCGAGCGCCTGTTCAATCGCCGAAACGACAATGGTGCCAAGTTCGCGGCGCGCCTCGGCTACGAGGCGCGCCTTCTCCGCTACCAGCCGTCTCTCGTTCTCGGCGCGCAGGCGCATTACCTCTCCCTGCGCCTCGGCGAGCATTTTTTTCTTCACTTCTTCTCCTCCCCGCTTTGCTTCGTCAAGAATCTTCTGCGATTGCGCGCGAGCGGCAGAGAGCAGATTCTCGCGGTCTGTCTCGGTCTCCAGAAGTTTCTTGGCGGAAAATGTTTCGCGCTCCAGTACCCGCGTGACGCTCTCCTGCCGTTCGCGGAGTATCTTCATCACCGGCGCATAGACAAACTTACCCAGCACCGCCAAAAGAATCGCGAAGTTGAGGAGCTGCGCGAGCATCACGGGCCATTCTATGCCGAGTGAAGAAAAGAGGTGGGTCATTCCCCAGAGTTAGGTGAACTTGATAATGAGCGCGACAACGAGCGCGTAAATCGCAATCGCTTCCGCGAACGCAATCGCAAGAATCATCGCCGTCTGAATCTTGCCGCTCGCTTCGGGATTGCGCCCGATTGCCTCCATCGCTTTCCCCGCCAAAAGCCCGATGCCGATGCCCGGACCGATTGCCCCGAGTCCGATGGCGAGCCCCGCCGCAAGTGCTGTTGATTCCATATCTCTTTTTTTACTAAATACTAATAATTAAAAATCAAGCGCTTTCTATCATAACGCATCGGCAATTTTTACTCAACTTGAGTGTGCGCGCGCCTTTGTCCAGGTTGCGAACGAGAGCATCGCGAGCGTCGCGAAGATGAGCGCCTGAATGAGACCGACGAAGAGTTCAAGACCGAGAAACGGCACGGGCGCGATGAAGGGGACGAGCCCGCCGATAATAACGAGGAGCACCTCGCCCGCGAAGATATTGCCGAAGAGCCGAAAGCCGAGCGAAATCATTTTGGAGAACTCGCCGATAAACTCCAGAATGCCAGAGAACGAAGAGCCGAAGTCGCGGAGCGTAAAAAAATTACTCAAGTGCCGCACCCCGACCGCCAGAAAACCGAAGAGGTGGCTTAAAAAGACAACGAGAATCGCGAGCGCGAGCGTCATATTGAGGTCAGAATAGACAGAACGAAAAATAGGTATGTCGTGGAAAGTAATGCTCCCGACGCCGGGCAGAATCCCCGCCCAGTTTGAGAGCAAGACAAAGAAGAAGAGGGTCGCGACGATGCCGAAAAACTTCTCTGCCTTTTCGCGGTCGCCCGCAACGGTAGTGAGAAAGCCGAGAAGCGATTCAACTGCAAGCTCCACGCCGCTCTGCACTTTGCTCGGTGATGCGCGCAACTTTGAACGAAACCAGACGGCGAGGAGACAGATGGCGAGCACCACCACCCACGAGGTGAAGAGCGTGTTGGTCACGGCAAACGAGCCGATATGAAAGAGGGTCTCGGGAACGATGGAGATATGCATATGAACTACAAAATCTTACTCACTTTCTTATAGACCGCAAAACTGGAAATCAGTATTGAAATTAAGACGCCCGTTAGCAGTAGCCACGGCGAGGTGCCCAACGAGTGGTCAGCCCATCTGCCGAGGAGCGCGAAGAGCACTATCGGAATCGCGATGGTGTAGCCGAGTTCCCACGCGAGTTGCCACGCATTAAAGTTCACGGAGAGAGTATAGCAAAAATCTACGGAGTCGCAATATTGATGAGGTGGTGCTGTTCCATAATCCGTTCTTTGAGCGTCTCGGGGCGAGCGACGCCGCGCATCACGAACATATCTTCGCTCGCGGTCTGCACCTTTATCGTGCCGAAGCCGACGAGGGTCGGGATGAGTCCCGCAATCTCAACCGTCACATCCTGAATCTGGTCAAAGCGAAAGACCGATATTTTGCGGTTAAACATTCCGCGCTGCTCTATCGCCATCACGCGAAAGTTCGTGACGAACCAGACATCCAGATAGTAGTCCGTCCAGATGCGCGCGAGCGCGACGGTGAGCAGAAGCATCCAGATGCTCGTGAGAAAGTAGATCAGATTTACCCAAGTTCCCGTCAGGTGAGTCGTCGCGGCGATGCGCTGCTGCAACTCCGCGGGAAGAAAAAGGAGCGCGAGCGGGAGCAGACCGAGGATGACAGCGCCGAATGCCGCAGTCGCGAAGATGAACCAGTGCTTGCGCGCAGTATAAAGCACTTTTTCTCCGGGTTCTAAGGGGAGCGCGTTCATCGGAGAACAGAATAAAAACTAATGCTCGCTATCGCAAAGAACGCGGCGACTCCGAAATAGAGAACCGCGGCAAAGAAGGTAGCGGGTGCGCCCATACCGTAGCGCCTCCAGTGATAGACAAAGACCACGCTCATCACAAGCGTCGCCGCAATTGCGGTAGCGAGAAACAGTCCCAAGACGAGCGAGAGCGAAATAGGGGGGACGGCGAGCATTGCGGAATTATTGTAGCACAAACTCTCGGGGCGGGTTTCAAGTCTTTCTTTGGCGGCGTTCAGTCCAAGAATTCAGGGAGCTAATACAAATGCATTTTATAACAAAAAACTCAAAAGTGCCATGCGAATATACAATCCATTTATAGCTTGTCTAAAATATGCAGCGCGCTTGTCGTCATCAACCTCTCGACTAATTTCGTTGACTCTCGGCAAGGGATGCATAATAACGGCACGCTTGTTTAGTTTATCAAGCAGTTTTTTATTCAAAACAAATGAATTTTTCACTCGCTCATAAAGTCGCGCTGATGAAAAACGTTCTTTCTGAATTCGCGTCATGTATAAGACATCAATTTTTGAAAGAATACTTTCTAAATTATCTGATTCAGAAAATTTTATCTTTTGCGAATTCAAAAAAGATTTATATTTCGGCGGTAATTTCAATTCTCGTGGCGCGACTAAAAATAGTTCAACATTATGACTAAGCGAAAGAAGATAAATGAGCGAGTGAATCGTTCTGCCATAGAGCAGATCGCCAACCATAGCGATTTTAAGATTATCAATCCTGCCAAGTTCTTTTTGGATTGTGTAGAAATCAAGGAGTGCTTGAGTTGGGTGTTCTCCGTCGCCATCTCCTGCATTGATAATTGGAACGGGAGAAACTTTTGCAGCCCGTTCAGCAGCTCCGTGTTCGTTGTGGCGCAGGACAATCATATCGGAGTACCCGGAGATAATCCGTACACTATCTTCCAGTGTTTCTCCTTTGATAGCCGAAGAAAAATGTCCTGCGCTTTCAGTAGTAATTACTTGTCCACCGAGTTTGAGCATAGCAGACTCAAAAGAAAACCGGGTGCGGGTACTCGGTTCGTAAAAAACACAGGAGAGAATTTTATTTTGCAAAAGTTTCGGAATCTTGCCTTGGCGGTCTGCTCTTTCAAACTTATCTGCTTTTCTGAAAATATCTACAAGTACCTTTTTGTTCAGAAATTGTTGCGTGCTTAAAATATGTCTAAAGTTCATATGATTAAAAGATTTTCTTCTCCCTAAATTAAAATATGGTTCGAGCCGACCCGCCTGCCAGTCGCTATCGCTCCAGGCGATTGCGGGCAGGTGTTTTTCTCTGGGCTCTTTTGCGGTTTCATTCTAACACGAAGCTCAATTTGATGCACCCTGCAGGGGTCGAACCTGCGGCCTTGCGAATGTGAATCGCACGCTCTAACCAGCTGAGCTAAGGGTGCTACTTGAGGCCTTTGCAATTGCTTGCCGGAGCATAGCCCGCTTTGCGCGCCTCCTCAATTGAATTAAACCATACTTTGTTCGCGTCGGAAATGCGCGCCGCGCCCGAGCACCACGGGAAGTAATACTTCGCGCCGGTCTTTGCCGCAACGACTTGCCCGCCGGTTTTTGTTTGAGGAGGAAGCAGAGCCGCGGCAGTGGCTGCATCCTGCCCGCCGACGAGGCGGGTCGCCGCGGTGGTTTGCGGATACTCAATCTGTATCGGCACGCGGGTCTCTTCAATCTTTGAGAGCCGACCAAGACCGAACGAGGCAAAGGCAACTAAAATAATCAGCGCGGCGGTATAGACCTCCCGCGTCTTGCACTTTTCAATGATTTCGGGTAGAGTCATCGCTACCATACTAACATGGCACACCGAAAAGCAGGCGGAACCGCAAAAAATCTCACCAGTTCAAACCCGCAGTTCTTGGGGGTGAAGCTCTACGCGGGTGAACGGGCAAAGACCGGCAACATTCTCATCCGCCAGCGCGGCACGAAGTTTCTCGCGGGCAAGAATGTGCTGATGGGCAAAGACCACACGCTCTACGCAGGCAAGGACGGCATCGTCTCGTTCAGAGACAAGCGCAAAGTCCGTTTTGACGGCAGCGTGATGAAGCGGAAGATGGTAGAGGTCAAATAAAAACTCCTCTCCGCGTGGCGAAGAGAAGTTACTGACGCACATTACTATTTCTGTCGGTCTCTACTTTTATCCAATCTACATTCGCGAGTTCGGAGTGCCGCGCCAGCTCCACAATGGTTCCGAATCTTTCCCACTCACCCCGTAGTTCCTCGGGAAGCCAGATGTCGCACTGAATGCAAAGATAATACGCAAGATGCACCATGTCGCCGAGGACTCCGAAATCGGGAGTTTGGTCGGCCTCATACAGGATACTTCGCAGACCGTCGCGAAAAAATACGAATGCCCACGGGAGTCGCGGTCTTCCATGCTTTTTTAACAGGCGAAGATAGGCGCAGACCAACTTTCGCGAACTCAAAATCTGCCGTTGATGTCTGTCCATTCAGACCTCCTTTCTTTTTCTGCGCGGCACTATATCACTACGCGAACGCTTTAACAACCAGAGTGAATGTTGCGCTCTTCTCCCCCACCTTCACGATTATCTCGTGTTCGCCGACGGTCTTGAGCGGTTGTTCAAGTAAAATGCTTGCGAGCGGAAGTTCAAGATGTCTTTGTCTCTTCAATTCCTCCGCAATCTGTTCGCGGTGAATGCCCGAGAAGAGATGTCCCTGCTCGTTTGCCTTGCTCGCTATCTCAATGCGCACGCTCGCGAGTTCGGCGAGATTCTTGCCAAGCAGGTTCTCTTGAATCTTTCGTTCTGCGTCTACCTCGCTCTTCAGCCGCTCCGCGTGCGCCATCGCCATGGGAGTTGCAATGATGGCGAGTTTTTTCGGCAGAAGCAAGTTGAGCGCGTGACCGTCAGCGACATTTTTAATCTCGTCCTTTCTCCCCACCCCCGCCACATCTTTGAGTAAGACAACTTTCATATCTTTTTTATTTACCGGTCGTCAGCAACTTTATCGCGCGGTCCATCTGCGGGTCGCGCTTTTTATCCAGGTCGTCCGGCGTCATCTTGACCTCAATGTCGGGAGTGAGTCCGCCGTTTGAGATTGACTTGCCTTTCGGAGTCAGCCAGCGCGCGACCGTTACTTTGAGCGCCGTCTCGGGCGTAATCGGAACGAGTTCTTGAACCGAACCTTTGCCGAAGGTCTTGGCGCCCACAAGTTTTGCGATGCCATGCTCCTGCAAAGCCCCGGCGAGAATCTCGGAGGCAGACGCCGAACCGCCATTCACCAAAATCGCCATCTTGAGACCGGTGGTGAAGACATTGTAACCGCGACTGCGGTGTACCTTCGCTTTTTCCTTACTTCCAAAGTCCTCCGAGACGACGACCTTGTCAGAAGGCAAGAACCAACTAGCCATCTCTACCGCCGCGTCAAGAAAGCCGCCGGGGTTGCCGCGCAGATCAAGAATGAGTTTGTCGGAACCAGAGTCCGCAAACCGTTTGAGCGCATCACGAAAGAGCCGCGGCGACTGCGCCGAGAAGTTGAAGAGCCGAATCACAAAGACGCCGTCTTGAAGTTCGCTCGGTTGCCCCGCGTTCGCGCCGGTCTTTGACGCAACCGACTTGAGTTCGGTCTCAATGGTCGGAATCTCAATGGTATCGCGCACAATCGTAATCTCAAACGGTTCATTCTTCCCCTCCCGCGCGAGCGTGAGGCGAACTTTGGTGCCCTTTGTGCCCCGAATCTTGCGCACCGCCTCGTCAACCTTCATCGCGGCACTGACCTCGTCGTTAATCTTGAGAATCTTGTCCCCCGAATGAACCCCCGCGCGCTCGGCGGGCGTACCCTTGAGCGGCGCGATGACGGTCAGCACCTCGTCTTTAATGCCGACCTCCATACCGACTCCCGAAAAGTTGCCGTTAATCTCGGTCTGAAAGAGTGCGGCTTCTTCGGGCGGCAAAAAGACCGTGTAGGGGTCTTTGAGCGAGGCGGCAAGACCGGCAACCGCTCCCCAGACGCGCTCTTGGTCGGACGGTTGTGTTGTGGTTGCAATCGGCACAAACTTCTCCTGCAGAGTCACCCACGCGCTCCAGAAGGGGGCGAAGTCGGCAGTTGTTGTAACGGCGGGCGGCGGCAACTTATTCTCAAGCGTAATCGTCTCTACTGCCGGTCGCGCGCTCTTGCCGTACGAAAAGCCGGCGTAAAATACGACTGCCAGCAAGACGAAGGCAATGACGCTATTTCGCAGCCGCCACGACTGAAAGAATTTCATCTCCGCAGTATCGCACTTTCCCAAATATTTTTCAATGCGGATAATAAAAAACAGCGTCTGCACGAATGCAAACGCTGCCGAATGTCTCGCCGTTCACCCTTTAGGTAAAACAATACGAGACAACTGTTCCTCTTTCACCTTCAAGAACTGGGGTGAGTCCGGTCGCTTCCGCCAGCATCTGAACAATCTCAGAAAACGCCAGAAGGTCGTGGGGTCTAACGACAAACTTGTCGTCCCTTTTGCGTTCGCCACTACTTTGCAGAAGTCGGCTCGCTCCTCGTAAGAGGGAAACCGTCCCGTGGTTTTTATACCACACACAACGGTCTCCCTTCTTAAGGGTTGTCTTCTTGTTTGTTCCTTCAAGATACATACACCACCTCCTTATTCGGCGAACGAGAGTTCGCGTTTCGGGCTGTATGCCTTAATCTTGAACTCTCTCCGCATCTTGGTGATTCGTTCAGGGGGAACATTGACCACCGTCGCGATTTCACAGTCAGGGAGTCGCCCAAGAAACGGCCGCACCTTTGTCTCCCATCGCTCCATCTTCTCAAACTGATACTGCAGATTGATTTGACGGAATGCATTGGTCAAACTCCCGAAGTGATAGATCGCCGACTGGTATATCGGCAAATTCTCTCCCTTCTTGAAGTTCTCCAGTGTGAGGTGCTCCTTGTCAGGCAATCGAGCAAGTGTCTGGTCTGCACAGTAAAACCGAAACTCCACCGAGACCGCACCCTGCCGAGAGAGCATCGTGGTCTCAAACCGCGTCTTGCAGTGTGGGCACGCCGTCGTGAAGTCGTTGGGGTCTGTCTTAAACCCTTTGATGATTTCAGCGGGCTTCATTACCGTACTACACTTCGGGCAGGTCGCGGTTGGATTGTACTGTTCACCACGCACCCTGAAGAGCAGGTCTTGAAAGACGGCATGACGGCGATTGTCAACCAACAATTGTCTCTGCTCCAGTCGTTGCGCGAGTTCAAGCCGTTGTTCCTGTGTCAGCGTGTGTGCTAATCGCATACTCATTCGTTGAGAACAAGATTGCGACATACTCATTCCAAGTGACATACCTATTCCTTTCTTTGGGGTTTTTGTTTGTTGCGTCTGAACTTCAGATTCAGTAAAGCGGTGCTTCTCTGAATTGTTTGATTGTCAAGTTTCTGTTTGAGACGAGGAGCAAGACATTGCACCTGTGCCAAATATGCCGACGGACCACCCAAGCGCATTCCCATAGATGGTCCTCTGGGGTTATTAGACATTTAAATCACCTCCTTCTACAATTAGTTAAGCAGAGAAGGGAAAGTATGTCAAGATCTTCTGCTTACTCGCCGCAACGCGGCCTCACCATACAACCTTCTGATGAACGACTGACATTGTTTATCTTGGTAATAATCCTCTAATTTGAGCACCGCGGAATGAGCAACAGCCCACATCCCCACCGCCAAATTGAATTTTGCTTCTTTCTGATTCGGTTCCAGAAAGACCTTCTTATCAAGAAAAGCGGGGATATATTCAGGAAACTGCTTCAATGCCGCATCAAGATACTCCGTATCTCCGATCATATGATAGCGCATATACAAAAAGTGAGAGTCGTCACCACCAATGCGTTCATATTCGCGCGCAGCCCTTTCTTGAAGTTCGGGGTCACCGCTTAATTCTCCAACCTCCCAGAGCAGACCCCACGCATCCCTATTGTCTCCCCATTTCTCTAATCCCGCTTCAACAAGTGCCCGTGCTTCGGGAATATCTTTCGTTCCCGTGCGTTTCGCCTCCTGAAATAATTGCTTGGCACGGTCAACATAGACGAAACTGGAGAGTTGCGAAAAAGATACATCTTGAGACGCTTCTGCTTTCGGCAAATAGACCGGATTTTCGTCTATTGCTTCTTTGTCTGTAGTGGTTGGTTCAAATGGTTTCCCATCAAGCACAAGCATCGGATGATTGAGTGGAGTAAATCGATTGATTGGATGAGGAGAACGCTCCGATAGTTTCGGCAATGCCGGTTTGTCGTATGGAAAATATTCACCAGAAGAGAGTTCGTTAAACAACTTCCTATCTTGCCTGTCGACGGCATCAAATGGTCGCATCAATATCTTGAACTCGGGCTTGAAGCCCCGTTCAGCAAGAAGAGATGCGTAGAGCAAAGTGTAGCCAAGACAACTTCCTTCTTTCTTTTGGAGCAATTCAGAAAGTAAAAAGGTATCTTCGGAATAGTTAAAACCGTTCTCAATCAAATGAAGACGGAGCGCCTTCGCCGCCTCAATCGGTTCGGCGGGAAGAGGTGGAATACTTCGTGAAAGGATTGCGAATTCCTCTCTTGCTTTCTCGTCTGCTCCAGACGCCTCCGCCCACTCCTGCAGATATTGATTCTGAGGTTGTTCGTCTCTTTTGTGCGGCAGATTCTCAAAAGTGGGCATAGAGAGTACACCTATCGTAGCGCACAATCTCGCCTTTGCAACCTTTGTGTTCTATAATGACCATCATGCTCACCAAGCACTCTCACAGAGGCCTCGTCTGGGTGGACCTTGAGTCGCCGTCGCAAGACGAACTGCGCAAGGTCGCGACCGACTATCGCCTCAACCCGCTCGTCGTTCACGAACTCGCCTCGCCCACCCTCAAACCGAAGGTGGACTTGTATCGCGACTATGCCTATCTCATTTTACACTTTCCCCAAGGCAAACGCGGCAACGGGCAAGGCGCGCGCGACCTTGAGGTTGATTTCGTCGTCGGCAAGAGATTTTTGATTACCGTACGGCACGGCGGGAGCGATGTCTTTCATCTCTTCGGCAAGATTTTTGACGCGAACGCCGCGCTTGATAAAGAACGGCTTGGCGCGCACGCGGGCTTCATCTTCTTTCACCTGCTCTCCAACCTCTACGGCGCGCTCCACCACGAACTCGGCGGCGTCAAGGAGTCGCTCCGCGAAGCGGAGGAACGGATCTTTCAAGGCGAGGAGCGCGAGATGGTGCTCGCGCTCTCGCACATCTCGCGCGACCTGCTTGACTTCCGCCGTTCCGTCTCGCTCCATCGAGATGTCCTGACTTCATTTGAGATTGCGGGACGCAAACTCTTCGGCGACGACTTCTCGTTTCATCTGCGCACTCTTGTTGGCGAGTACCTCCGCGTTGAGCACTCGCTTGAGGGGAACGAACTGTCGCTCACCGAACTGCGCGAGACGAACAACTCGCTCGTCTCCACCAAACAAAACGAGATTATGAAGACGCTCACGATTCTTGCCTTCATCGCGCTCCCCGCCACCACCGTGCTCTCGCTCTTTCAGATTGATTCGGTCTCGCGACCCATTGTCGGACTTCCTTTTGACTTCTGGATTCTCGTCCTTCTCATCGCGGGCATTGCCGCCGCGCTCTACCTCTGGTTTAAGCGGCAGAGATGGCTATAAGTAAGGGTATGCCGCTTGAACTCTACAACTCGCTGACCGGAAAGAAAGAGGAATTTAAACCAATCCGCTCCGGAAAGGTCGGCATCTACACCTGCGGCCCAACGGTCTATAACTACGCGCATATCGGGAATCTGCGCGCGTATCTCTTCGCCGATATTCTGCGGCGCACACTTGAGTACAACGGTTACAAGGTAACGCAGATAATGAACATAACGGATGTTGGCCACCTTACTTCCGATGCGGATGAGGGGGACGACAAGATGGTGAAGGCGCTCCGGCGAGAGGGCAAGCCGCTGACGCTTGACGCAATGAAAGAAGTCGCCGATACCTACACGAAAGCAGTTGTTGATGACCTCAAAGCGCTTAACATAGAACTGCCGAACGAAATGCCGCGCGCGAGCGGGCATATCACCGAAGATATTGAGTTGGTTGGCGCGCTGGAGAAAAAAGGATTCGCATACAAGACGCGCGATGGGCTTTATTTTGAGGTTGCAAAGTTTCCCGCCTACGGCACGCGCGGCAGATTCAAGTTGGGCGAACTAAAAGAAGGCGCGCGCGTTGCCGTCAATCCCGAGAAACGCAGTCCGCGCGACTTCGCACTCTGGAAGTTTTCGGGTACGGCACTCGGTTTTGAGTCGCCGTGGGGACGCGGTTTTCCCGGCTGGCACATTGAGTGTTCGGCAATGAGCCGAAAATATCTCGGCCAGCCGTTTGATATTCATACCGGCGGCATTGACCACATTCCCGTGCACCACCAAAATGAGATTGCGCAGTCCGAGGCGGCATACGGCGCGCCGCTCGCAAACTACTGGATGCATAATGAGTTTGTGAATGTTGGCGAAGCAAAGATGGCGAAGTCGGAGGAGAATTTTATTACACTGAAAACTCTGAGGGAAAAAGGAATTCATCCGCTTGCGTATCGGTATTATCTCTTACAATCTCATTACCGCTCCCCTGTTAATTTTAGCTGGGAGGCGTTTGAGGCGGCGCAGACGGGATACCTCAAATTACTCAGTGCATTTTCTCGCCTCGGCAAAGACAGCACTCCGGCAAAAAAGAATGAAGAAACAAACAACGACCTGAATACTCCGTCTCTTCTCGCTCATCTGTGGGAGTTGGTAAAAGAAAAGAGAAGAGAAGAAATTCTTGATGCCGACCGCATCTTGGGACTTGATATTGAAAATCAAGCAACACTTCTTATGAAGAAGACCGTCATACCCGAGAAGATAAAAAATCTTCTGGCGGCGCGCGAAGACGCGCGCAAAGCAAAAGATTTTAAGACGGCCGACGAGATTCGGGTGCAGATTGAACAGGCGGGTTTTACGGTACAGGACTCGGACACTGGTTCAGGTCTTTCGGCTCGGTAATCTTCACCCACCGAGTCGCCTCCACGACCGCGACGGGTAGTTCGCGCGCCATTTTTGAGACGGTCTGCGGCAAGCCCCACTCGCCCTCGCGGTCGGTGAGTTTGACGGGTGCGTACTCAAAAATCTTTTCAGAAAGCAGATATGCGCCAATGCTGACAAGTATTCCCTTCTCGTTATACTTCCCCTCTATCACACTCTGAAGTTTCCCCGCTTTGTCCAACAGAACCTTTCCACCTGGCCCGGCCACCTCGCTTCGCATCACCAGAATCGCCTGGTCGTGCTGTAGACACTTTTCAATATCAGCGCGCGAATAAATATCATCCGCCATCAACACGAGAAATCTGCCGTGCAAAAGGTGCCGTGCTTCAATGAGCGCTTTCGCCGTACCCTCCAGTTTCTCTTGCACCACATAAGTAATTTTGCGCCCGCGAAATCTCTCGCCAAGAAAGCGCTTAATCTGCTCGCCCAGATACCCAATGACCACAATCACTTCGTCAATCTCATCGGGGAGCGCGTCAAACGAATAGTCCAGAAGCGACCTGCCCGCTATCTTCAAGAGCGGTTTCGGCGTCGTATCGGTCAAGGGCTTCATTCGCACCCCTCTCCCCGCGGCGAGTATCACTGCCTGCATTGCAGTAGTATAACCGACAATCCCCACTTCTTGCACATCTTGCGCATCTTTTCTAAACGCACAAGAGCATCCGTATGTTAGAATCCAAAGATGTCCGACGCAACCACACTCCGCATCCCTCCCCAAAATCTGGACGCCGAGAAGGCGCTCCTCGGCGCGGTGATGCTGCGTCCCGGCGGACTCTCCGAAGTGCTGGACACGGTACGGGAAGAGTCGTTCTATAGCGGGCGCCATCGGCTCATCTGGCGCACGATGCTTGAACTCTTCGGCAAGAACATTCCGATTGACCTGCTCTCGCTCTCGTCTCGGCTAACCGAAAAGAATGAGATTGAGAGTGTCGGCGGCAGCGCCTATCTCGCCGAACTCTCGGCAAGCGTTCCTTCGGCGACGAACCTCATCCACTACGCCGAGATTATTCAGAAGAAGCATCTGCTGCGCAATTTAATAGAAGCGTCAGAATATATCGGCGGGTTGGGGTACGCCGAAGCGGAAGACCTTGAGACCTTGATGGAGTCGGCAGAGAAGCGCATCTTTGAGATTACCAACCGTTCGGCGATACACAAGTTCGTTGAACTCAAAGAGACGCTCGCCGAGGCGTGGGAGCGGCTTGACCGTCTTCACAAATCGGGCGACACGCTCCGCGGCGTGCCGACGGGCTTCAAGGAACTGGACAACAAACTCGCTGGGTTCCAGAAGTCGGACTTGATTATCCTCGCCGCGCGCCCAAGTATGGGCAAGACGGCGCTCGCGCTGGACATCGCGCGCAAGGCGGCGACTGAGCACAACATTCCCGTCGGCATCTTCTCGCTTGAGATGAGCAGCCAGCAACTCGTAGACCGAATGCTCGCCTCCGAGTCGCGCGTTGACGCGTGGAAACTCCGCACGGGGCGGCTCTCCGCCTCCGAGGACTTCGGCAAGATTCGCGATTCGCTTGACCTGCTCTCAAAAGCGCCGATTTATATAGACGACCAGCCGGCAAACAATATCTTGAAGATGCGCAGTGTCGCGCGGCGGCTCAAGAGTGAGAAGGGTCTCGGGATGATTATCGTTGACTACCTTCAACTGATGGCACCGACGACTGCCCGCCATTCTGATAACCTCGTTCAGCAGGTGACGGAGATTTCGCGCTCGCTCAAACATCTCGCGCGCGAACTGGACATTCCGGTGCTCGCGCTCTCGCAACTCTCGCGCGCGGTGGAGAGCCGCGGCGGCAGACCGCGGCTCTCCGACCTCCGTGACTCG
>Ga0209515_10002873_pt1 | contig 25472 bp, 20 predicted proteins | sample Subgroupgradi54m_FD_187454 | JGI IMG/M metagenome (GOLD analysis project Ga0209515, IMG submission 187454) | Subsurface groundwater microbial communities from S. Glens Falls, New York, USA - GMW60B uncontaminated upgradient, 5.4 m (SPAdes)... ... | reverse complement strand
TGTACTCGTCGGCAATCCAACCCTCTCCCTTGCAGGATACGTAAATACTGGTTTTGGCTGGACTGCCAGTTCCACTTGGAACCCCCCTCTTGTTTTTGCCACCACCTTTGGTGCGGCCTACATTGATAACGGCACTCGTATTGCCGATATGAATGGTGATGGCCTTCCAGAGGTTCTCTATGCTTTAAATGGCGATCCCATAAAGACACTTCTTAATACTGGTACTGGTTGGAACGCCACTTCAACAGCTGTCTGGGAATCCCCGATATACATTCTCGGTTCAAATGTGACAGACCTTGGCGTACGGTTGGTGGATATAAACGGAGATGGTATGACTGATATTATGCGAGCCGAGAATACCACTGCTACTACCACCTACGTTAATAACGGGAATGGTTACACCAGTGATTCTAACTGGAATCCACCGCTTCCTTTTACTACCACAGGCCATGACTACGGCACCCGCTTTGCCGATGTGAACGGTGATGGATTGCTTGATGTTTTAAACAGCAGTTGGGCCACGACTAGTTCTGTCTATATCAATAACGGCTACGGTTTTACCTATACTCCAAACTGGACCATTCCGCATCTTTTTGTAGACGGTAACGGCGTAGACCAAGGTGCCCGCATTGCGGATATAAATGGGGATGGTTTGCCAGATCTTTTGTATGCAAATTCGACTTCTTCAGAGGCCTGGATAAACAAAGGCAAACACGCTGACCTTTTAATTACTGCTGTGTTGAGTAAGGGTGGCCAGATAGATATTGAATACAAACCAACACCGACATATATCGACACGGGCACTACTCTTTCCAACCCAAACTTGCCCATGGTTCTTCAAACGGTTCGGAAAATTACGACGAGTGACGGTTTAGGCTTAAATACTGTTCTCACCTGGATCTATGGCAATGGTAAATACTTCTTTAGTAATTCATTCGATCGCAGGCCATCGGGTTTTGCCACCACAACAAAAACCGACTCTTCAGGTGCTTATGAAAAAACATATTTCCATCAAGGAGATGCTTCTAATACTGCTCTTGGCGAATACAGCGATGGTCAATCAAAAATCGGCAGGATTTTCAGAGTAGAGCAGTACGATTCATCAAATAATCTCTACCGAAAGATCATCAACAAGTGGGACAAAACTGATCTTGGTTTTTCCAGAAACTTCGTTAAATTAGCTCAATCAGTTTCATTTGACTATGACGGTGACGCTGATCGCAAAGACAAAGCCGAAAGCTATGTCTACGATTCCACGTACGGAAACCTCGCGAGCAAAGTAAATTGGGGCGAAGTCACTGGTTCGGACGACGGTACCTTTACCGACACCGCTTCTGACAGAGGCAACGAATACTTCGCTTATGCCACGAACACCACAAACTATGTAGTTGGTCTTCCATACATTGATTCACTCTACGACCAAAGCGGCAATAAAGTACGGGAAAATCGTTTCTACTATGACAAGCTGGCAATCACCGGTGTGGGTATTGGCAATCAAACAGCCCAGGACTTCTGGAAATTCAGCTCTTCATACAACACCTCCTCAACCACATACAACTCCTACGGCTTGGTTGCTTCAACCACCAATGCCCGAGGCAAAATCACAAACTACACCTACGATGGTTACAATCTCTATCCCGCAACAACTACGAATGCCTTAAGTCAGAAGACTGAACAATACTATGATTACTCATCAGGCAAAGTTAAAAAGCTTGTTGATCGCAATAATTCAATCTTCCAGACGACATTTGACGCTTTCGATCGACCACTTACTCTTCTTCAACCAGACCGTTTTGCCTCATCAACTGCTACCACTTCTCGTGCCTATGTCTACACCGACACCGCTCTTGCAGTAAAAATTCAACAAACCGATTATCTCACTGCTACCACATCAGTCGACACCTACACCTACTTCGATGGTCTGGGCCGAAAAATCCAGGAACGCACAGAAGATGAAGCCTCAAACACGTTCGATGTCACCGATACTGTCTACGACACTCGCGGCCTTGTTCAAAAACAATCCCTGCCGTACACGGGAACTGGCTCATCAAAAACCTCGGCAACAGGAGATACAACTCTTTACACAACGTATACTTATGACCCATTACAACGAATAAGTACTGCCGCTGATGCTTTGGGAACAACAAACTATGCTTACGATCAATGGCAAACCACAGTCACCGATCCGTTAAGCAATCAGAAAACCTTCACTAAAGACGCTTACACAAACCTCACTCAAGTTGATGAAGTGGCAACCACGACCTACAGCACTACTTACACCTGGAACCTCAACAACAAACTCACCAAAATCACTGATGCATTAGGGAACTACAGAACTATCACGTACAACGGCCTCGGCTTACGTGTGGATGTGCAAGACATGCACGCTTCTGCTGATACATCCACATTCGGCACCTGGCACTATGCCTATGATTCCAATGGCAATGTAGCAAGTATCACTGATCCAAAGGGTCAAGTTATTTCCTACATTTATGACAACCTCGATCGACTCTCAACTGAAGATTCAAGCACGGGCGCAGGCACCGAAGTCACGTACACCTACGACGGTTGCTTGAATGGCATCGGTCTACTTTGCAAAGTCTATTCGTCACAAGCAACCTCTACCTACATGTACGATTCACTCGGCCGAATTCGCTCTGAAGGTAAAGTGATCGGCACTTCAGTGGGAACGACGACGTATGATTACGATCAGGGCAATAATCTTTTGTTTCTGACATACCGTGACGGAGCTACCGCAAAATATGAGTACAATACTGCAGGACTTGTTGAGAAAATTTCTCGTAAAGAACCAACAGACGTTGCATATACCAGCGTTGTTTCAAACTTCAATTATTCTCCCACTCGTACTCCAAGCTCCATTACTTACACCAATGGTGACGGCGAAACGTACACTTTTGACGCCACCAAGCGTTATCGCTTAACTAACAAAACAGCCACAAGTTCAAGTGCCGTTAAGCTTCAAGACCTTACCTACACCTATGACGCAGTAGGTAACATCACGAGAATTGTTGACGCATCCCAAACCGCCACAGCCAAAACCACCGACTACTACTATGATCAACTCTATCGCCTCACTCTCGCTTCAACTACAAACGCCACTACCTCACCTAATTACCGCTACACCTACGGCTATACTGCTGTCGGAAACATTGCCTCAACATCACTCCTCGGTAACTATTCATATCAGGGCAACCTCGGCTCAACCTACGCTAATCCTCATGCTGTTACTTCAATCATCTCGGCTTCTTCTTCCAGTTCAATTTCCACTTCTACCATCGCTCTTGTACAGCGTAAACTAGCTACTTCTACAAGCTCAACCGTCATTTCCTTCAACACTTTACCCCAAGTTGGGAATATCGTCGTGGTGGCTGAATCAACCTTCTCTTGGCCTGGTTCGGTATCGGATAATCAAGGTAATGTCTACGTTAAAATCGGTTCTACTACTCCTGCCACTGCCTCCACGAACAAAGACAACAACACTCTCTACTACGCCAAAGTCGCTACCTCTTCTGGCACTTTCACTATTACGGCCACCTCTCCTGCCAATACGATTGGTATCTATGAGTACTCTGGCGTCAGCAGCTCCAATCCTTTGGCTAAAAGCCAAATAGCCACAAGTACGGGCACTGTCGTTACACCTGGCGGCATCACTCCCACCTTCAACAGTTCTCTCATCTTCGCCTTTGGTCTCGATGATTGGGGTAACCGTGCTAGCACCACAGGCAATAGTATCGGCGGTTATACCCTCCTCGACACACAGACGGATTCCGCTTCAGGCCAAGAGCGTTTCTACACTCAATACCTCATTCAAACCACGGCCGCTTCTACTACCGGCTACTTCAATATCGCCGCTTCCTCTTTCTACGCCGCTCGGGTAGCTGTCTTCAATCCTGCAACCACCACTGTTTTGGGTTCAGGCGGAGCAACCACAACCCTCTACTACGACTCGAACGGCAACCTTGCTTCCACTTCTGCCGGTTTAACCAATACTTGGGATTACAATAATCGCTTGACTCAAACCACCCTCGGCACTACCACGACCTACCTCTATGATCACACCGGCAGTCGGGTCTCTTACGCTAACGGTTCTACCACGACGTACTACTTCAACAAATTCTACAATGTCACGGGAGCCACGACCGTCAAGAATATTTATGCTGGTGATAGACTGATTGCGACAATTAAAAATCCGAGTACGCCAGTGGTCAATTACATTCATGCTGATCATTTAGGAAGTCCGACGATACTCACGAATGCATCAAGTACTATTGTGGAGACGACAGACTACCAGCCGTATGGGAGTGTGAGGTTTGATGCCAATTCAGTGAATGCGAATTCGCAGAGGAAATATATTGGAGAGAATTATGATGCTGATACTGCTTTCTCATATCTTAATGCGAGGTATTATGATGGGAGTAGGGGGGAGTTTTTGAGTGAGGATCCGATGTTTCTTGGTGAGACTGATAAGCAGAATCTTAAAGATCCGCAATCACTCAATAGTTATAGCTACGGGAATAATAATCCAATAATAAAAAGTGATCCTACTGGTAGATGTCCGATATGTTTGTTGGCTATTGGTGGTGCTGGAGCGGGAATGCTTGGACAGTATGGGTACGATGTTTACAGCAACATTCAATCTGATGGATTTAGTGCCGGTGCTTTCTACAGCAATCTCTCTAGCGGAAAAACATACCTAACTCGAGCAATCCAAGGCGCAATTATAGGCGGCACAGGAGGAGCTGCTAGTGCATTGACAGCAAGTGTGGTAGGTCAAGCGGCTATCGTTGGAGGAGTATCAGGGGCTGTTGGAGCAGGAAGTAATGCGTATCTCGGACAGCCTATCACTCTATCATCTGTTTTCTTTGACACTGTTATTGGAGGATTAACTTTTGGTGCAGGGAAATTTATACCTGCAGTTCCAGGGCGCTTACCAAACTTTGGCACCCGGGCATTCTTTAGTGGAGCCCATACCCAACAAAATGGGTTAAGACTAGGAGTAGATGCTGGGGTAAGCTATTTAAGTAGTGTATTTACCTCGATAGCAACAGGTGAAACTCGAAGAAATGTGACAAGTAGCTTTAATGTGGCAATTGGATCTGGTTCCGGTGCGGGTAGACCTAGCGATAATAGTCTATGGGTTACTCCAAGCGGAGCCGTAGTGACTTTCGGGGGGCAACTTATTGCGGGACCAACAGCGCAATCAACCCCACCAACTAGTAAGTAAAATAATATGCAAAGTAATATAAAAATATATAAACCAAAAAAATCAGTAATGGGGGGGGGCCTAGTCGTCCTTGTATTAGTATTCTTTGGCCTTACCCTCCCTCTAATTTTTGAGGGGAGACCTGTAGAGACAATAAAATTATTGGGGTTAAGTAGTTTTTGGTTCATAGGAATAATTTTAACTGTGGTGCCTCTTGGAGCTAGGCTAGAAATAGGGGAGGGTTACATAAAGACTTACCTCTTTGGTTTTACTACCACACCAAAGATTCGTCGCTCCGATATTCAGGTAATGGTTTATAGGAATGTTTTTTATGGCGGACTGGGATACGGAAAGGGTATAAATTTTCGCGCCTTAATTGGCGGGAGAAGCAAAGCGTATAGCATTGCAGAAGCAATTTACGGAAAAGAAGCTATCGCACACGCTAGACGTGTTCTTGAGAAGAGATAAAGGGACCCCCTTTAATTTAAAGTTAAAATAATGATAGTGACTGTTCCCAAAATCACCGACGCTCTCGGCAACTACCGCACCATCACCTACAACGGCCTCGGCTTACGCGTGGATGTGCAAGACATGCACGCTTCTGCTGATACATCCACATTCGGCACCTGGCACTATGCCTATGATTCCAATGGCAATGTAGCAAGTATCACTGATCCAAAGGGTCAAGTTATTTCCTACATTTATGACAACCTCGATCGACTCTCAACTGAAGATTCAAGCACGGGCGCAGGCACCGAAGTCACGTACACCTACGACGGTTGCTTGAATGGCATCGGTCTACTTTGCAAAGTCTATTCGTCACAAGCAACCTCTACCTACATGTACGATTCACTCGGCCGAATTCGCTCTGAAGGTAAAGTGATCGGCACTTCAGTGGGAACGACGACGTATGATTACGATCAGGGCAATAATCTTTTGTTTCTGACATACCGTGACGGAGCTACCGCAAAATATGAGTACAATACTGCAGGACTTGTTGAGAAAATTTCTCGTAAAGAACCAACAGACGTTGCATATACCAGCGTTGTTTCAAACTTCAATTATTCTCCCACTCGTACTCCAAGCTCCATTACTTACACCAATGGTGACGGCGAAACGTACACTTTTGACGCCACCAAGCGTTATCGCTTAACTAACAAAACAGCCACAAGTTCAAGTGCCGTTAAGCTTCAAGACCTTACCTACACCTATGACGCAGTAGGTAACATCACGAGAATTGTTGACGCATCCCAAACCGCCACAGCCAAAACCACCGACTACTACTATGATCAACTCTATCGCCTCACTCTCGCTTCAACTACAAACGCCACTACCTCACCTAATTACCGCTACACCTACGGCTACACAGCCATCGGCAATATTGCGAGTTCCAGTTTGGCAGGCACTTACTCCTACCAAGGCAACCTCGGCTCAACCTATGCCAATTCCCACGCAGTTACGTCCATAGTGGGAGTACCGTCTTCAAGTTCCATCTCGACTTCAACCATCACCCTTCTCCAGCACAAAATCCAAACCTCTGCCTCAACAAACATTCTCTCATTCGACTCCGCTCCCACCCTTGGAAACTTCGTGATCGTCGCTGTCTCCGCCTACCCCCAAGAAGGCACTGTCTCTGACAACAAAGGCAATACCTACACTAAAATCGGCACCACTACTGTTGCTACTCCCTCGACCAACAACGATCACAACGTCCTCTACTACGCTCGCATTGCTTCTTCTTCAGGCACTTTCACCATTACCAGCACCAATTCATCAGACACTCTGGGTATATATGAATTCTCTGGCATTTCCTCCTCTTCTCCTTTAGCCAAAACCCAAGCGGCCACCTCAACCGGTACCGTTGTTACTCCAGGCGGCATTACCCCTACCTTCGACTCTTCCCTTATCTTCTCCTTCGGTCTTGATTCAGACGGAAACAATGGTACGACGACGGGAAACACTGTCGGCGGCTACACCCTTCTCGACCAGCAGAAAGATGCCACCACTCATGAACGCTTCTACACCCAATACCTCATTCAAACCACTGCCGCCTCAACCACTGGTTACTTCAACATTCCTGTCTCATCGAGATATGCAACACGAGTGGCTGTCTTCAATCCAGCCACGACCACCATTACCAGTTCAGCTGCTACTACCACTCTCTACTACGACAACAATGGAAACTTGGCTTCAACGACCGCCGGTTTAACCAATACCTGGGACTACAACAATCGTTTGACTCAAACCACCCTCGGCACCACAACCACCTACCTCTATGACCACACCGGCAGTCGTGTCTCCTACGCCAACGGTTCTACCACCACCTACTACTTCAACAAATTCTACAATGTCACGGGAGTAACAACCGTCAAAAACATTTTTGCTGGTGACAGACTGATTGCCACGGTGAAGAATCCAAGTACTCCGGTCATTAATTACATTCACGCTGATCATTTAGGAAGTCCGACGATACTCACGAATGCATCAAGTACTATTGTGGAGACGACAGATTACCAGCCGTATGGGAGTGTGCGGTTTGATGCCAATTCGGTAAATGCAAATTCGCAGAGGAAGTACATTGGAGAGAATTATGATGCTGATACTGCTTTCTCGTATCTTAATGCGAGGTATTATGATGGGAGTAGGGGGCAGTTTATGAGTGAGGATCCAACTCATTTGGCGATTGGGGATGACCGGCAGATCAAGCAAATTACTGGTGGGGATCTGCAGATGTATTTAATGGATCCTCAGAAGTTAAATTCATATTCATACGCTGGGAATAATCCAATAATCAAAAGTGATCCAAGTGGAAAATGCTTTGAAGATTTTTGTATTGCAGAGATTCTAGTAGGCTACGGAATTGCAAACTCAAGTGTCGATTCATACGATGCAATCAATACAGTTGTAAGGTACCCGGATCAATCTACCTTTAAAGAAAAAGTGGATTCTACTGCTAAGCTTGGGGCAGATATTCTTTCGGATGGAGTAGCGAACCTCTTTGAGGGCGCGGCACGCGTCGCATATAATGCTCTCACGGCAACTATAGATGTTGGAAAAGCAGCGGGCACAGCACTTAGTAAAATTTTAAAGAAAAATTCAGAGAAAGGCTCATCACAGCAAGCCGGTCCAAAGATTGAAGGTGGTCAAAGCTCATTCAATACAACAAATTCTGCGCAAGAATCCTCAAGTAAATTACAAGTTACAACATATAGTTGGAACGGCGTTAGTTCGCAACAAGGGAATAGTGGTGGTACTGTACAGTTACCAGGTTCTCCACCACGATCAGCAAACCCTATTGGTGTAGATTCTAAATCTGGAGCGCCAATCTATTGTTGGGGAAAGTGTGGTAACTAAATTCCTTCTTTATTAGAAGTTTTAAGTGGGGTATTATTAAGTTATTAAATACACTATGTATACAACATTATTTGCTGTCTTATTAATATGTGCGGGGCTATGGTTTACTATCTTTGGCCTACGTCTTCTTTTCCAAAAAGGTTATGTTGAAAAATTACGGGAAGGTATATGGAAACCTAGAGTAAAATTGTTTTCCTCTGAAAGACGGGGGTATAACTACGACAAATATTCAACAGGAATAAAGAATACAATCCTAGGACTAATATTTTTAGTTGCTGGAATTTACAGTATTCTCAAGATTCTACATCTTATTTAAGAGATAAGAATAAAGGGAATAAAAAAAAGGGGGGTAAAGGGGGACAGCCAGCCAGCGTTAATTAGATAATTTTATGGTGTGATGTTTTGTGTATTAGAACACACAAGTAGTCAAACAACGGTGGCTGGCTGTCCCCGTAACCTCCCCCGCGTAACCTCTGCGGATAGAAGAACAGCCACCTCTTGCGAAGCGGCTGATTGTTTTGACGTCACTTTTTCTTTTTTTCGATCACCACCAGAGAACTGCGTATTTTGGGAACTGGTTCTGGAACGCCCGCAATACGTATAAAGCATAGCGCATGGAGGTCATACAATCCCTCTACGACGCCTTGGTGTCCAGCCCAGGAATCTCTCCTGATTAAAACCGTATCCCCAATTTCAGCGTTCTCTTGAAGTGAAGGATCTAGAGGTGAGTTAGACGGAGGATCACTCATAGACAACCTTTCTCTCTGTATTGTACTCTTTTATACTAAATGTAAAGCAAGTTATGCACCGCGGCGGCCTAATCGATAGAGTTCCTTCGCCCACAAAGTTCTTCGCTCCGCTGTAGCCCCTTTCATTGGGCCAATTTTGTGAATCCGCACTGGCGAAATGCCAGCAAACCATAAAATGCCTTTTTTAATTTCATTGGTGGTGTCGCCGAAAAGCATTCGAGCAAGCAAGGGATGAGAATCTGAGGTAACAACAACTCGAGCGCTTTTTCTTTTCATAAGCCGCGTCCAGCCAAAACCGTTGTGATTGAAGTGAAATGCAAAATACGGAAGCCACATACGATCAAACATCCCCTTCAAAAGAGCAGGCATAGTTGACCACCAGCTCGGGTAAAAAATCACAATATGATTTGCCCACGTAAATGCTTCTTGGACTGTTTTAAGGTCGGGTTCAAGTTCCTGAATTACTTTATAGCCTTTGTGCAAGATTGGGTCAAATGCTAAGTCAGAAATATTTATCCTCTTTACTTCATGACCAGCATCGCGCGCACCATGTTCATATGAATCGGCAAAAGCACTGGAACTTGCAGTTTTATCAGGGTGACCAAAAAGGACAAATATTCTTTTTTTCCTATGAGGAAACATGGTGAGTAGAGACACGATTCATGAAGCAAGAATGGGAAGAATTAAGACAAGAGAGAGCGGAGATCAGTTTCATGAGCCTTCATAACTTCCATGGCAGCGAGCTCTTCATTTTGGCCTTGCTTCACCTTTTGCTGAATTTCTCCGGCAATTTTCATAAAAAAATCAGGATTATTTTCAAGCAGTTTCATAATCTGCTGCTGTTGTATTTCCGGCAACGCTTTCAGTTTCGATTTCACCAGCTGTTTCATCAGAAAATTTTTGAACATAGAACTATTGTATAGCAAAAAGAATAGACCGCCAAAGGTTGACGGTAGTTATTTTGTCTTGTATCTTATATAAAGAGAGGAAAAACTCAAATGGAAAAACTACCAGAATTACCCTTACACGCCACTGTACAGGAAACAGAGGTTTTATACAGACACCAAGAAATTCCACAAACACTTCCAGCGATTGCGCCTGGCAAGAAACTTGTCGCCGTCATTGAGGACGGAAATGGGCAAAAAGCTTTCGATGTCACGAAGCTCGAGCACTACGAGGCTTTGATAAAAGAGGTGTCTACTCCCGGATCCAAATCAATAATGCACATCCGAGTATCGAGCCAACGTCAAAGCTACCGCCACTATTATAGTCGATAGCGAGAAAACAATTGAAAAAACGACGGCTGTCTTTTGGACAGCTGTTTTTTTATTTTCAAACGGAGCGAGTGAAATGAAAGTGTCTTCACTTTCATTTCCGAGCGAAGGAGAGAATTCAAAGAATACCTCGTAGCTTGCTACGAGGTACAGAGCGAGTCTTCGAGCGGAGGCTTCGGGGTCCGTCACTCCCCGGAGTCAATACTTCTTTATTCTCTTGTATCTGTTATATCTGTAAACACCGTGACGTGTTTTAATTCACGAATAATCCGGGCGGGAGTTTGGTGAAGAAAACCGGTCTCTCTATATATTCGAGCAAAGGCCTCTTTTTTATCTTCACCTGTCATAAAAACAATTGCTTCATCTAACACAGTCCGCATAAAGGTAAAAGTAACCGTGATGCGCTCGTTATAGTGAGTTTTATTCACCGCATCATATCCCACCGCCCATTTACTTTGGTCTTCAAACAGGGATTTAAACGTAACCATGTCTTCTGGGTAAGGCAAAATGCCGCTTACGTGGCCATCGGGGCCAATACCGACAGTTGCAATTGAAAAACCATTGGCATGTGTCTCTTTCCATGCTTTGAGAGCGGCATCGAAACGCTCACCCACATTTTGGAGCCTTTCGTGTTCGCTTATTGTCTCATTAATAAAGTGAACATCTTGGGCTTTGGCCTTTTTATAAAAATCAGTGTTCTGCAATTGGGAAAAATTATTTACCGCAGGATCTGTGCTAAACCTCTCGTCAAGCATGCCAACGGTCAAATTCGGTTTGAATATATCCGTTTCAATGAAAGGCAAAAGTGAGAGCGACGATCCGCCGGACGACAAGAACAATACCGGCCGTGCTAAATTTTTCCGTATTTCGTTTGACAAAAATACGGCCGCCTCTTTGACCAACTCTGTCTTGTTTTTGTTTAGCTTGAAATCCACGGTAAGAAAATTATAAATCCTAAATAAATTCAAAATCACAAGCATCAAATCTAAAATGTTTTGAATTTTAAGATTTTGAAATTGTAATTTATTTGGAATTTGTAATTTTGGATTTGGTGCTTATTCTTTTATATCGTGTTGTCCAAACTGATTTCGCAAAGCAGAGAGAACCTTACCTACATAACTTGGTTTGGCTTTGGAGGCTACTCGAAACAGAAACGAATCTTTGATAACTGGCGTTGGCACCTTGAGGGTCTCGGCTGTCTTGACCGTCCACTCGCCTTCACCAGTGTAGCCGACAGAACCCGAGACTTCTCGTAAATCTTCGCCATATTTCCTGAATGCACTTTCAAGCCAACCAACAAGCCGAGACTCGATTACCGAGCCATTATTATAGAGTCTCGTAATAGAGGTGAGATTAAGATTAAAATCTGATTTTTTCATAACCGCAAAACCTTCCCCAATCGCCTGCATCATACCGTACTCAATGCCGTTATGAACCATTTTCACAAAATGGCCGGCCCCATGCGCGCCAAAATAGTCGAAGCCATTTTTGACTGAAAGATCACGGAAAAGGGGTGCAAGCTTAGTAAAATCTTTTTTGTCACCACCGATCATAAGACATGCTCCACTGCGCGCTCCCCCAGGACCTCCGCTCACACCAATGTCCATAAATCGAATCCGTTTTTTCTTCAAGATTTTTGCACGACGCCGAGTCTCCTCATAAAAACAATTGCCTCCGTCAATAATAAGATCACCTTTGTGTAACAGCGGCACTAGTTCCTTTAACACCTCTTGTACACCAGCGTGACTCACCATAATCCATACCACGCGAGGCGAAGGTAAAGCACTAACTAATTCCTTGATTGAACCCGCAATATTTCTTGCACCTTTTTCTTTTGCTGCACGTCTTCCCTCTTCACTTCTATTAAAAGCAATAACTATATGACCTTGCTCCTGGGCCCGCAAAACCATATTAAGACCCATTTTGCCAAGGCCAATGTAACCTAGTTTCATAGAGATATTTTAAAAGTAAATTACAAATCAAAAATTACAAGCTCCAAATAAATTACAATTTCAAAATCTTAAAATTCAAAACATTTTAGATTTGATGCTTGTGATTTTGAATTTATTTAGGATTTATAATTTTGGATTTAGTGCTTACGAATTATTTGGATTTTAAATTTTCCGGACTGCTTCCCTTCTCATATTCTCCAAGCGGTACTGTTCCCCAATTTTCAAGAATAGGCATAACAAAATTCCATTCGGCTTTCATTTCTTCGGTACTCATAAAGAGCGTTTGATCTCCGCGAACAGCATCGAGCAGTACTTTTTCATAGGCATCCATTTTTTCTGTTCCGCTGTTGCCATATTCAAAAGAGAGGGTACGTTCTTCGACCACCGTCCCGAGTCCCGGCTTCTTTGCCGCAATAGAAATATCAATACCCTCGGTTGGTTGGATTCTAAACGTGAGCACGTTTCCGACGGGTTCATTGTCTCCTTTTTTGATCAAGAGACTATCCTTTTTAAAAAACACTTGAATCCGAGTCTCCTGACGTGACATGGCCTTGCCACTCTCAAGGATAAAAGGAACGTTCTTCCATCGGGCTAATTTACTCTCTGCCGTAATCGAAAAAAAAGTTTCCGTTCTAGAATCGCTCGCGACCCCCGGCTCCTGCAAAAATCCTTTATAACGCATTCGTTTTACTCGCTCTGAAAATTCTTTTTTGCTGAAAAGTTTTAAGCTTTCAAGAGCATGGGCTCGCGCCGCACGAATGGCCTCGGCACTTAATTCTTTTGGAACTTCCATAGCGACAAGTGCAAACATTTGTAGCATGTGATTTTGGCCGACATCACGAAGGGCCCCTATCGCGTCATAAAATGAACCGCGGCCTTCAACGGAGCTTCGCTCGTACAAAATGATTTCAACCTTTTCAACGTAGTCTTTTGACCAAAGCGGCTCAAAAATACTATTGCCAAAACGGAAAGCCAGAATATTTTGAATAGTCTCCTTTGCTAGATAATGATCAATCCGGAAAATTTGCTCTTCCTTGAATAATTTGCCCAAAAGCATATCGAGTCGCTCTGCCGCGACGAGATTATTGCCAAAAGGCTTTTCTACAAGCACTCGCGTCCAGCCTTTTTCACCACCGCATGGAATAGTCAATCCAGAACTTGAAAGATGGGTGATAATAGATTCATAAAAGCTTGGCGGTACGGCAAGATAGAAAAGTTTATTTGAACACGTGCCAAATTCCTTTTCATCGACAAGAAGAAGGGTCTTCCCTAGTGAATCATAAGAGTCAATGGTGTCGAAAAGACCCTGGACATACCGGATACGTTTGAGAAACTGTTCTAGTTTCGGATTTTCCGCTTTTCGTTTTACTATTTCACTTTTAGAAAGTTCTCGAAAAGAATCATCAGTAAAAGGCCGGCGGGCAAAAGCCACGATTTCAAATCGAAGTGGCAGTTTCTCCTTTACATAGAGATCATAGAGGGCCGGCAAAAGTTTGCGGAGGGACAGGTCGCCCGTTGCTCCAAAAATGACGAAAATCGTTGGGGTTGTCTCGCGTGTGTCTTCAGGCAAAATAGCGTGCATCGGGATATACTAGCACGAAAAAAAGCACTTTAGCCAGAACTTTCTTTAAATACCCTTTCCTTTGGACTAGATGGCAAAAAATGCCTGGAAAGCGTTGCCGAGAAGATAAATAAGCCGCGGCACAAATGAAGTCGGTTTGGGTGCTGGCATAGGTTCCGAATGAGGCATTTCTGATCCGCCGACAGGAGCTGTCCCTGGCGGAGGGACACGTTGAAATTCTGGCGGCATTCTTTGTGGTTCAGAAGGAGGATATGGATGGTTGGTTTGTGTCGGATTATATTGACTAGGATCTTTTGGCGGAACCGAACGAGCGTCCGGATACGGCATGTTATTTTTGTACTCGGTCTTATAAGCCTCCGGCGTTATGTTTCTTGCATTTGGATTAATGTTTATCTCTCTCACTTTAGGTTCTGTCGGTCTTTGATTCGAATCCGTAGAAGGCTCCCTGTTACCTTGGGTAGGGGGAAGAGGCTGTTTTTGGGATTCTTGTTTGGCTCGCTCGGCCGCTCTTTTAACATCTTCAGCGCTTGGTCTTAATGTTCGGCATTCGTCCATATGCTCTCTGCAATAATTCATACACGATTCAGCAGAAGTACAGCCCCCGGGACGGACAAATGTCTCCGTATTGTTTGGCGGAAGTTGTTTATTTGTCTGGTTAACTTCTCCAGTATCTCGATTCATCATTTCTCCACCCATCATAGAATTATTGCCGCGAAATTGAATCTCTAAATTCTTAAATTGCTCGAACTTATCGAGTGACTGCTTTTGGATATCAAGATTTTCCCCCGGACCGCCAAAATTATTGTTGTCTCCATGCACTTCGTTGTGGAAGGTTTCAATCATCCTTCTCGCGTCAGCATCTTTAATTCCGCCGTGAACAGCGCCGAAGGCCACACATTCTTCTACATGAGCGGCATCGGTACAGTAGGTTCGACAGTCGGATTCAGTTTTACAATTCCCCGGTCCGCCAGATCCCTGTATAGTTTCGTGCAATTTCAATGCCGACTGGAAAGCTGCCTCGTCTGTTTTATTTATCAGGTTATTTTCTTTGGCAAATTTAAAACATTCTTCACGATGATCTTCGGTGGCGCAATAGGTGCGACACTCTGCCCCCACACAGCCTCCAGGGCCCGCCTTTTTTGCTGCTTCAATAAATTTTTTGGCTTGAGCTAGTTCTTCTTTGGGAATTAAATTATTCTTTTCGGCGAAGACAAGACACTCTTCCTGATGGTTTGGATCTTCACAATAGGTTCGGCAGGCTTCTCCTTTACAACCACCAGGGCCGGTTTGATTTACAAAATGTTTAGCCTTTTCAACCTCGGTCTTTGTCATAAATCCATGCTCCTCGGCAAAGGTGAGACATTCTTCCTGATGTGACTGGTCTTTGCAATAATTTTCACATTCAGCTTTGGCTTTACATCCTCCGGGACCAGTGCCCACGCCAAGAGACCTGATTTTTTGAGCTTCGTCGTGATTAATGAGTGAATGGGTTTCAGCGAATGAGAGACACTCGTCCGCATTATCAGAATTTTCACAGAAAGTCTTGCACTCGCTCTGCGTTTTACAGCCGCCAGGGCCCCCTTCAGCTGCTATTTTTTCAGCAATTTTTGACTCTTCAGCAGAAATAAGGCCGTTCTTTTTGGCAAATTCAAAACATTCTTTTTGATTTTCTGGTTTATCGCAATAGGTTCTGCATTCCACCCCTTTACAACCTCCGGGACCAGTCTCTGTCATAAATTTGCGGGCTTTTTCAATTTCAGGCTTTTTCAAAAGTCCATTTTTTTCGGCGAAAGAGATGCATTCTTCCTGATGCGCCGGATCCTCGCAGTAACTTCGGCATTCAGATTGGCTACTGCAATCCCCGGGACCTTTTTTCAAAGCATTTTTTATTTGGGTTGCCTCTTTAGGCAATTTGATGCCTTTTTTTTCGGCGAAAGAGATACAGGCTTCGGCGTGTTCGGACACGTCACAGTAAGCCTTACATTCATCTTTCGACGCACAACCTCCAAGTTCAATTACGGGAAAAGTGATAGCGGGTGCTGTTTCCGCGGCAGACACAATACTCCCAAATGAAAGTATCGAAACAATACAGACAAAAACAATAAAATATTTTTTCATGAATGTATGAAAACAAAAAGAGTACTAGCTCTTTTTTGTTTTATTGGAAAGGGTTAACTTTTATATCCTTGTATGGATTCACCGAGGCCTTTTCGTAAGGATTCACCGTAGTGGTGTTGAAAGGGTTTACTTGAACTGCAGCTGCTTTCGCTGTCTCGGCCTTTTGCGCGTCGACACGGGCTTTTTCCATGGCAATGCCCGCTTGAGTTCCTTGCATATTACCAAAAACATATCCGAGAACAACGCCCACTACTAGTCCACCTATTAAAAATAAAATACTTTTGTGCCCTTGATTGAGATTTTGATTTTCCATTCATTAATAATAGTACCAAATCCGCCTCTCGGCAAAAAAGTTGTGCACAGTGCGTTTTTTAAGCGGCTTCCACTCATACTAAAAAACCTGCAGCAGTGCGGGTATATTTGTGGTCACAAATAATTTTCTGCCGTCGCAGAAAATTTTCGCGACCCCGCCTCGGCATTTTTGCTGGTGCAAAAATATGCCTGCGGCTTCCACTCATACTAAAAAACCTGCAGCAGTGCGGGTTTTTTAGTATGAGTGGACCTAGCCGGAATCGGACCGGCGCCTCGTCAATGCGAATGACGCGTCGTGCCACTAGACTATAGGCCCGAAGAGAAGTTAAGAAAGTAGAATACCGAGATCGGAACTGCACAAATTCCTGCTGGGAATTTCCGGGGAAGTGCCCCGCACTTCCCGTTGAGTCCATTGTCGGGATGCCGGGATTCGAACCCGGAGTCACACAAATTCTCTGTGAATTTCCGCAGAAGCATAATATGCTTCTGGTCTTTCTCACTGTCGGGATGCCGAGATTTGAACTCGGACCGCACGAACCCGAATCGTGCATACTACCGTTATACTACATCCCGACAGTGAGAAAGACCCCGAAACGTGTATGTTAGCCGTTACACCACATCCCGACAATGGACTCAACCCTGAATCGTACATACGGACGTTTTGCTACATCCCGTTTAATTCAAATCAAATACGGTGCGCCCTGTAAGAATTGAAGCTTACAGCTTCAGTACCCCTTTCCGATTTTTTGTTCGTTCGGAAGCTCCAAAAAATCTGGAGAAGGGCTTCGATTCTTACAATCGTAAGAATTGAACTTACGATCTTGCGAATGTGCCCGCCCAAATTATTAGTGGACGATACTGGGTTCGAACCAGTGACCTTGCGAATGTGAATCGCACGCTCTAACCAGCTGAGCTAATCGTCCAATAATTTATTCACCCGAATAAATCTCACACTCCTCGCCCGAAACGTTCCGTTTCGGAACGGGCGGGTAACCAGCTGAGCTAAGGGCGCATCAATAAGGAAACCTTTTGGGTAAGGCTCATTATACTAATTTAACTATTGCTTTCAAACAATTTTGAATTTTCTTGAAAATTTGTAATAATACCGATTATCTTTAGGGCCTATAGTAAAATGGTATTACACGCCCATGGCATGGGCGAGGCGCCGGTCCGATTCCGGCTAGGTCCACCGAACAGAAAAACTTTCCCTGCGGAAAGTTTTTTCGTGTGGTGGAAGGCGGAGCCATGTTCCGATAGCCATCGGAACAGGCGAGCCAGGTGAGCCCCGATGAACATCGGGGCGCAAGACCTTTTGTGACAATTTCTGAATTGTCCAAAAGGTGTACAGATCCTGTAAGGATCGTGAGATTTTTCTTGTGGCGACAAGAAAAATACTCCTGACCACCAAACTGACCTGCACTGCTACAGGTTTTTTAGTGTGAGTGGAAGCCACAGGCATATTTTTGCACCAGCAAAAATGCCGAGGCGGGGTCGCGGAATTTTGTGAGCGGCGGCGAACAAAATATCCGTGACCACAAATCAAAAATTTCCCTCGTTTAACGAACACCTTGACACTTCCCTATTCTCGTGTAGGATACCCCCTATCGGCGTTCTTTGGGATAATCTCGAGGAAATGGCTGATAAAGTACAAAAACAACAAAAAGAAAGAAAAAACGTGAAGACGTTAAAAAAGTACCTAACTGGATTACTGTTACTGATTATTGCCCCGTTCATCTTCGCCGCTGACACGGCCACGCCAAAACCGCCACCTGCGGCCCCGATCGTCAAAGAGTCTCCGCTAAGAGCACCAGGAAATCTGACGGTGACCACCGAAGCTCCTGCCGTCAAAGATCTCAAGTGGTTTCAACTCAAGCTCTACAACATCGCTGACGCCGAGCGCCAGGAAGCGGCCTTCGCCGAAAATGCCAAGAAATTGCTTGGAGGCAAACAAGTAGAACAGCCTGCATCAAATGACGCCCTCGTGTACAAGAACGAAATGTTCAAACGTGGCCAGCAGCAAAAGAGGCGGGCGCGGCTTATGAGTGAATACAACCTCGCCGCCGAGACCACATCAGTTATACTGACAGAAAATGGCTTGCCGGTAAAAATTGGTGAGAAAACAAAATTCGTTGACTACCTGAAGTTCGCTCCGACGCCCGTAAAGATCGGACCGACTAAGCAGGCATCGGCATCGACCAAGTAACGTCTCTCGTGAAGTCCGCCCCACATTTGTTGTGGGGCTTTTGATTTGATTTTTGTTTAGAGCAAAAATCAAATCAAATGTGTTTGGCGAAAGCGGTGAGACTGAAAATCATCATTACTGAAAGAATACCAACAATAGTAATAAAAGTGACAAGAGAATGGAAAACGTGAGAGGAAACAGAGAAGTCGAAAAGATTTCCCTCTGCCTTTTCCGTGCCACTTTCCTTACGTGAAGAAAAAATCCGCACGAGTCCGGCAAAGGATTCTTTAGTCTTTAGAGAAAAAAGGGATCCTGTCTTTTCAGAAAGTATTCTCTGAAGTGATGCCTCTTTCTGAAAAGTCACGTAGAAAGACGCGGTCAAAAATAGAAAAAGAAAAAAAGCAATTGAGATAAGCAAGACCTCTCGGCCCCAATAACTTTTTACTATCCTCATAAGAAACATCTTAGAGGAAAGGCATGAGATTCAAATGAATTCTCGTCTCTAAGGACTCAAAGGAGTTGACGAAGTCGAGACTGATTCTCGCGAAGTACTTGATGAAGAGGCGGAAAATTGAGGAACAGTTGTAGAAGCCTTCGCTTCTAATAGTGGATTTCCGGTTGGAGTTTTTATTTCGATTTTTTTTGGAGTTACGGTTGCCTTTAGAGTAGGAATCACTTGGGTAGTCGAAGTCTCCTTAAACTCAAAAGAGGGAGTATCTGTATGTATGACAATCGGCAATTTAAATTTTTCACTCAACGTCTTCATCAGGTCTGCTTCTTCCAAAAGAGCGCTGCTTTCGTCAAAAAGAACGTAGGCCTTGCCGTACTCTCCTGCCTGGAAAAATTCATTCCCACGAGTATAGCTGTCCCGTGCTGCTTTAATCTTGCTTTCAACGGTAACCTCCGGGGAAGCTTCTACAGCAAATCCCATGACGCGCATCGAAGAGACTGATGGGTATGGTTCGTCTTCCATTGAAGCAGTTGATTTGCTTTGCTGTTGTGTTTTTTTATCTGCATACGCCAGTTGCTCTTCAGTTGATTTTAATTTCGCAAGTGTCGGCGATTCAAGTGCAGGCTGTTGAGATTCTCGAACCAGCACTTCGACTGCGGAATTTTTTATAGTGTGTAAGGCGTCGCGATGACCTTCTACAGAGAAAAGAAAAGTAGATATATTGTTGTTAAGGGTATCAGTATTGGCAAGTGCCAGTTCCGAGAGAACGGCCTGATGAGCTTTCAGTTTTACTTCAGCGCGACTCGAAAGAGTCACTGCTGTTTTGTAATTGCCGTCGGTCTCGAGTTTGACGATGCCATCCGCTATTTTTTTCCTTTCACTATCGAGAGCTTTTTCAAGATAGGCACTTTCTTGCTTGCCTAAACGCATAGCGACTGCAAGCTGTTCACCTTCAGAAAGTCTGCGGTCGAGCGCATCCACGTGATATTGAAGATCATTCTCCGCGCCAAAAGCCAAGACACTCCGCACTCTCTCGTTAACCCCCGTCTTAAAAGAATAGAGCATATCCCCCGGCAACGATCCTTCGGCACCGTACACAGTGCCCGAGACAATAAGTAAGAGGATACCGGCAAATGCCCCAAGAGGAACACGGCTCATTTTTTGTAAAAAAGATATATATGGCGAGGCGATATTTTTCCGAAAAGTCGGCATCACTTTTTTTTGAGGCTCTGCTCGGGCAAGTGGGTTCTCCTTCATGAATAACAGCAAATTTTCGCGCACGGAAACACGCTTCCGCGGCTCAAGCGATATTTTTTTTGCCTCTTCACTAAGTTTTTTTATAAAATCCTCCATATGCTTTTATTCCTCTGGGACAAAGACCTCCTTAAGCTCGGCTAGACTTCGGTGAATACGTACCGAGATAGTATTTTCTGTTTCGCCCATTATTTCGGCAATTTCCTTGACTGATAAATCATCCACATATCTCATGATCATAACTTCGCGATACAGCTCATCAAGTTTCTGAAGAGTGCTGATGGCGCGTGAGGCTTCACTTTTCCGCTCGATTTCCCGAGCGCCCTCAAGAGAAGCATCAAAGCCCTCTTCAACAAGAGCATCGAGCGAAGATTCTTTCTTGCGACGAATATAGTCAATACAAAGATTATTGGCGATCTTATAGAGAAAAGCGCGCAAATTTTCTACTTTCTTGCCTTTGGCAAGATACTCCCAGGCGCGAAGATAGGTTTCTTGCATAATATCCCGACTTTGCTCCTTCTCATATAGGCGAAAATAGCAATGCCGGTATATGGCATCGGCATAATCTTCATAACTTTCAATAAACCTTTGATTCTCGCCAAGATTCTCCATGATATGAGACGTATGTATGATTGTGACCTTACACGATAAAAGACGCTTGCATATACTACATAGAGCGGGCTAAATTGAAAAGAGACACCCTCGATTCGAAAAACTCCACTTTATATACCAATTTTTACTTTGACTCCTCCCTCGGTTGATTCTTTGATGCCGCCTTTGCCGCCTTTTATCTCGAGACCCTGCTTCACTCCTGTCTCAACATTCGCACCATGATCACCTTTTTCTGACGTATCTATTTTCTTATCTTCTCCATTTTTATTTTGGGCATTGCCTTCTTCAACTTTCGATTGAAGTAGAATACTTACTTTACCAAAAGTATTCTCGTCCGTGCTAATTTTTGCTTTCAACGCGGAGAGACTCCTTTCGTCAACGTAGGGAGCACCGTGAGAAAGAGCGGCTCGGGCCCGCAGACTCAATTGAGCAGCTGTTTTATAGTCCCCCTCTTTTTCAAGTTTTAATATATACTCTCCGACGCCTTTCGCGCTATTGCTGTACCCTTGATCAAGATCTGTCTTGCTTTCTTCATGGACATCAGCGGATACTTTCTGCGCTTCGGCCAATCTCTCTTCAAGCCTGTCTGCCAAAAAATTGGCTTTACCTTCATGGGAAAAATGCGCCGCTTCTTCAACTTTTTCAGTGATGTTGACCTTCATAGGGTAGAGAGTATCTCCCGGTAAGGCCTGCTCTGAAGCCACCGAAACGCCAAATAAAGCGACAAGTACTATAGCAAGTGAAATAATCATTTTTTTAGTATTTAATTCCTATTAACTAGCTCGGCAAGAGTATCATACAAGAAGATGAGGAATTAATGAAGTACACATATAGAAAAACCCGCAACGGCGGATTCCCACATGAGTGACGAAAAAAGTATTTTCTATTTTGAAACAACAGGGACTCGAGAATTTAGCGCACCTTAACGATAGTGTGTTTAAAACCGTTATATAAAGGAAAGGCATTCAAAGCAAATTGGCCTTCATCAGGGTTAGATTTTACATCCGCCCCGACAGCCAGGATATTATTCTTGTAGTCTAGACCCATGCCTAAGACGTCAATATTTTGGTTAATATCAAAATCAATAGTTCTACCGACTTCAGCGTCACCAACATCACCCGCAACGTAAATATCGGCGCTGTCGCCTTTCCCAAGGACAACCCCCTCAATTGCCGATATATAGAAGCGACCCGTTTGTTTTGCCACAAAACTATAGGTTTTGCCATTATGAACAACATACGTGCGCACGTCCGAAATATCATTTGGCGAAACAGAACCCGATTGAAGCCACGTCATTGACGTGAGAGCAATGGGTTCTTGATTGCCGGCTGTTACTTTAATTCCCGAGAAAGTTACTTTAGTGGAATGAACCTGGAACGAACGTTTTAATGCCGGGTCATAACTGCTTGCCGTCGCAGTAAGCGTGCCGATGGCTACCCCAGTATTAACCGTATGTGTCGTCCCGACAACTGGAAAAGTGCCTTCGATAGGAACATTGGCATCAATTGATTTAATAGCAAGAGCGGGCATTTCACCTTGATGGCCAGTAAGATCGAATTTCATGCTGGCAATGAGAACAAGGGTTCTGGTTTCACCGTCTTCCAAGGTAAATCCTGCTTGGGTGTTATAGGTATTGTTTGCCTTGAGGGCCATCGGGTTTCCTAAATCAGGAAAACCAACCGCTGAAAAAATACTACGAGAGGCAGCGCCCGTGTTCATGATAGTTATGGAACGAACTTCTGCTTTGCCACCGACAGCGGTAACATTTACTACAAGGAAAGGAACAGCCTGGGCAGCCGCAAGGAGAACGGTTGGCGGAATTGCTCCTTCTATAGCTTCAACTAGCAAGTGGGGAACAACGACTTCTTTTTTTGGTTCGGGTTTAACAATAGGAGCTGGATTTTCTTTTTTAGCTGGCGCTTTTTGGGTATTTTCTGCTTCTGGTTTATCTTGAATCGTCTCGAGCGCATACACACCTACACTTCTGTTTTTCTTGATTGAAGAAGCGAGGCTGTTGATTTGGTAATGCATCCCCGTATCTGCCAGATCTTGAAAAGCGCCGAAGGTCGAAACTGGTTTTTCAGCAACTTCAACCGCTGTATTTTCTGGAACTGCTTCGGCTACAGCCGCTTCGAGTGCCGGCTGATCTGTTACTTCCACGACAACTGGCCGCATATCAATGCGTGTCAAAAAAAATGCAGTGAGAGATACAATCGCTAGCAGAAAAATAGTCTTTAGGAGAGTCATACAAAACGTATACCACCATAGTATACAGGAGCTTCAAGCTCTTAGATACGAGCTTATACACAGGCCCAAAATTCCTCCGAAGTTGGCAAAATACAATTTAAATGTAATATAAAAATAGACGTTAATAGAGCTAAACACAGCTCTATTCCAAAAAATCAACCCCTTGTATCGTATGGAAACATATACACTACCTGAAGTTCTGACGGCCAATGCCCGAGAAGTACTCGAAACTTTAGCGAAAAAGCAAGCAGACCGGCTCCTCCACAATTTCATCGGCACCGAGCACGTTTTGCTTGGAATTCTCGATCTTGGCCGCGGCGGTGCTTGGTTGCTCATCGAGAAGTTAGGGCTGAATCCAGGAGAAATAAGAAGAAAGATTGAAGACTTGGTCGGTATGGGTTCGACTCAACAAGTCAAAGGTCTCATCCCCTTCACACCAAGAGCGAAAAAGGTTGTGGCACTGGCAAGACGAAAAGCTAATGAGCTAAGGGATGATCAAGTCGGCACCGAACACCTCCTTATTGGCTTGCTCGAAGAAGGAGATGGTTTTGTCTCTCGAGTTCTTAAAGGGTTCGGCGTCGAATTTGGGGACGTTTGCCAAAAATTGGTTGAGATGCGCAATCCGGGAACCTCAACAAAACCGGAGACGGAAGCTGCCGATCAAGCGGCTTTAGACAACACGACCAAAACCTTGATCGCTCTCTTGGAAATCCTTCTCGATAAGGTAATGACCACTACAACTCGGAACGCCATCACCGAGGCTGCAATCGTTTTGGTGAATGAACTTGCTGGGATAGTTAGTAAAGCAGGAGAAAACCTATTATTGGAAAAAACAGGACAACTGGACTCCCGTCTTTGGGACATTGTAGACACAACAGACGAGCTACGTTTCCTTGATGCAGCTGCCCGGCTATTTGGTAAAAAATATGAAGATAACATCCAAGCCGAGTTCCACAGAATGAAATCTGGGAGCCGTGGGGAAAGAAACTGGGGTACGGTTCTACAACTTATAACCGGTGAACAGCCAAGTAAACCCCAAGACTACCTCGCTCTTTGGAAAAAGGAGACTTAAGAAGGAATTCGACACAAGCTCGCGCGATTACGCGCGAGCTTTTTCTATTTACCTCAAGTTGTAAGAGTCAGACTCTCACAGTAGCTGTGAGAGTCTGACTCTTACAATAATTTATACTTCACATACATATTTACAGATTTTTTAGAACTTTTCCCTATTGTATATTTTATCGCTTATATGCTATAGTCAGTACTTATCGTGATAATCATATTATTTTTCTCCAATGGAAACCAGCGGGACAAAGTTAAATCAAATCGGTAAGCTTATCGGTGACTTACGAGAACGAGCAGGTTTAACGCAAACAGAATTGGCTACGGCTCTTGCTACCACCCAAAGTGTTATCGCCCGCATTGAAAAAGGTGAACAGAATCTTTCAACAGAAATGCTTGAAAAGATAAGTGCTGCCTTGAACCGTCCTATTGTTAGCATGTCGACCGGTTCGTTGAATTTACGAATCGAGGGAAGCCGCAAACTATCGGGCTCCGTCACCACAAAATCTTCGAAAAATTCCGCGGTTGGCCTTTTATGTGCTTCCTTGTTAAACCGCAATAAAACGGTTTTGAAAAACATGCCGAAAATTGAGGAAGTCCATCGTATTATCGAAGTCTTGAAAAGCCTCGATTTTTCTATTCGCTGGATGGAAAGTGATTTGGAAATAAAACCACCGGCGAAAATTGACCTCACTAAAATTGACACTGCCGCCGCAATAAAGACCCGTAGCGTTATCATGCTTATTGGTCCGCTTATTCACACTTTTAAAAGATTCCGTCTGCCTCAAGCAGGTGGCTGCAAGCTCGGTAGTCGTACCGTCAAACCACACTTCTTTGCGTTAGAAAAATTTGGGGTCTCCATCAACACCAAATCAACGTACTACGAAATCTCGAACAAAAAACTTGTGCCGGCCGAAATTGTCCTTTATGAATCTGGCGACACGGTTACCGAAAACGCCATTATGGCCGCGGCCCTCATCCCCGGCAAAACAATTATCAAATTTGCTTCGGCAAATTACCAAGTTCAAGACCTTTGTTTTTTCCTACGCTCTCTCGGTGTAGCGATTGACGGTATTGGCACGACCACGCTCACTATTAC
>Ga0209515_10002872_pt1 | contig 25477 bp, 25 predicted proteins | sample Subgroupgradi54m_FD_187454 | JGI IMG/M metagenome (GOLD analysis project Ga0209515, IMG submission 187454) | Subsurface groundwater microbial communities from S. Glens Falls, New York, USA - GMW60B uncontaminated upgradient, 5.4 m (SPAdes)... ... | reverse complement strand
TCCAGCCGCCGTTGAGGCGGCGGCCAAGCGCGGAGCGCGCCCGGCGAGGGCTGATAAAAGTTAGAGCGGTATCCGACTTGGTCGGAAACCGCTCTAATCGCGCCCGTCCTGGGAACGCGAACGTTCCCAGGACGCTTCCCTACCCGGTCCCCCTCCGAATCGGTCGCTTGACGAACCTCGGAAGACGGCTAAACTCCACGCCGTTCAGATGAACCCCGTGGGAGAGTCCGGCTTTGCCCGGCGCCGAAGGAGCAACCGCCCCAGGAAACTCTCAGGCAAACGGACCGTGGGGGGATGGACCTCTGGAAAGCAGGTGTCGTATCGCCCGGCCCGTATGCCGTTTGGCGTCATGACGTCTCACCGAAGATGAAAGCCGTGCGGCCTTCTCCTGCGAGAAGGCGCGCGGTGAATCTTTCAGGTCTCGAGACAGAGGGGGCAGCGTCGGCGACAGCTTCGCCCGCGTGACCTTTTCTGTTGCGGAGACACCATGGTGGACGAGCCTCTTAAAACCACACCGCTGCATGCGCTTCATCAGGAGCTGGGCGGCAAACTGGTCCCCTTCGCCGGCTATGCCATGCCGGTACAGTATCCCGCCGGCATCATGGCCGAGCATCTGCATTGCCGATCCGCCGCCGCGCTGTTCGATGTCTCGCATATGGGCCAGGTCCGGCTCGACGGTGCCGACGCGGCGCAACTGCTGGAAACGCTGGTGCCGGGCGATATTCTCGGCCTGAAGCCGGGGCGTATCCGCTACACCCTGTTCACCAACGCTGTCGGCGGCATTCTCGACGACCTGATGGTGACCCAGGCCGGCGACCATCTGTTCCTGGTGATCAACGCCGCTCGCAAGGATCACGACATCGCCCATCTGCGCGCCCATCTCGGCGAGCGGGTGCGGGTGCTCGACGATCGGGCGCTGCTCGCCCTGCAAGGGCCGGACGCGGCGGCGGTGATGGATGCGGTGGCGCCCGGCGCGGCGATGATGGGGTTCATGACGGCGCGGGATCTGACCGTGGCCGGCGTGCCCTGCTTCGTCAGCCGCTCCGGTTATACCGGCGAGGACGGCTATGAAATCTCGGTGCCCGCCACCGAAGCCGAGCAGGTCGCCCGCACTCTGCTGGACCAGCCCCGGGTCATGCCGGTCGGCCTGGGCGCCCGCGATTCGCTGCGACTCGAGGCGGGGCTGTGCCTGTACGGCAGCGACATTGACGAAACCACCACGCCCATCGAAGCCAACCTGGCCTGGACCATCGGTAAGCGTCGGCGCGAGCAGGGTGGCTTTCCCGGTGCCGACGTTATTCTGCGCCAGTTGGCCGAGGGGCCGCAGCGGCTGCGGGTCGGCCTCAAGCCGCTGGGACGCGCCCCGGCCCGTGCCCATACCGAGGTCCAGGACTTTGCCGGCCAGCGGGTCGGCGAGATCACCTCGGGCGGCTTCGGGCCGTCGTTCAACGGGCCGGTGGCGATGGGCTATGTGGAGGCCTCGTGCTCCAACATCGCCACGCCGCTGCGCCTGATCATCCGCGGCGCCGCCCATGATGCGGTGGTCGCCAACCTGCCTTTCGTCGCGCATCGTTATGCCAAGGGGAAGTGACATGACCGAGATGTGGTTTACCAGCGAACATGAATGGATTCGCGTCGACGGCGACGTCGGCACCGTGGGGATTACCGACCATGCTCAGCACGCGCTGGGTGATATCGTCTTCGTCGAGCTGCCGGCCATTGGCCGGACGGTCACCAAGGGCGGCGAGGCCAGCGTCGTCGAGTCGGTGAAGGCCGCCTCTGATGTCTATTCGCCGGTCGGCGGCGAGGTGGTCGAGGTCAATCAGGCGCTGGTCGACCAGCCCGCCCTGATCAACGAGAGCCCCGAGGATGGCGCCTGGTTCTTCAAGCTCCGGGTCGCCGATCGCGGCCAACTGGACGGGCTGATGGACCGCGCCGCCTATGACGCTTTCGTAAAGGATCTGCATTGATGCGCTATCTGCCGCTGTCCGAGGCCGACCGCCGAGCCATGCTCGAGCGGATCGGCGCCCCGGACGTGGACGCGCTGTTCCGCGACGTCCCCGAAGCCGCCCGCCTGAGCCGGCCGGTCGACCTGCCGCTTGGCCGGTCGGAGATGGAGGTCGAACAGGCCTTCATCGCCCTGGCCCAGAAAAACCTGTCGGCCGGCTGTGCGCCGTGTTTCCTCGGCGCCGGGGCCTATCGCCACCATATTCCGGCGGCGGTGGATGCACTGATCCAGCGCGGCGAGTTCCTGACCGCCTACACGCCCTATCAGCCCGAGGTCAGCCAGGGCACTCTTCAGGTTCTGTTCGAGTTTCAGACCCAGGTGGCGATGCTGACCGGCATGGAGGTGGCCAACGCCTCCATGTATGACGGCGCTACCGCCTGCGCCGAAGCGGCGGTGATGGCCTGCCGGGTGACCAAGCGGCACAAGATCCTGCTGTCCGGCGGCCTGCATCCCCATTATCGCAGTGTCACCGCCACGCAGTTGCGCTTTACCGACATGACGGTGGAATTGCTCGACCCCGATCCGCTCGGCGTCGAGGATCTGATCGGCCGGATCGGCTATGACACCGCCTGCGTGGTGGTGCAGACCCCCGGCTTCTTCGGTCACCTGAACGATTTCACCGCCCTGTCGGCCGCCTGCCGCGAGGCCGGTGCCCTGCTGGTGGTCGCCGTCGCCGAGCCGGTATCGCTGGGTCTGCTCAAATCGCCCGGCGAGATGGGCGCCGATATCGTCATCGCCGAGGGCCAGTCGCTCGGCAACCCCATGAGCTTCGGCGGTCCTGGTCTGGGGCTGTTCGCCACCCGTGACAAATATGTCCGCCAGATGCCCGGCCGGTTGTGCGGCCAGACGGTGGATGCCGACGGCCGTCGCGGCTATGTGCTGACCCTGTCGACCCGCGAGCAGCACATCCGCCGCGAAAAGGCGACGTCGAACATCTGCACCAATTCCGGTCTGTGCGCTCTGGCCTTCAGCATCCATGTGGCGCTATTGGGCGAGGCCGGCTTTACCGCCCTGGCCGAGCTGAACCACGCCAACGCCGTGACCCTGGCCGAGAAGCTGGCCCGGGTGAAGGGCGTCAAGCTGCTGCCGTCGACCTTCTTCAACGAGTTCGCCGTCACCCTGCCCAAGCCCGCCGACAGGGTGGTCGAGGCGCTGGCCAAGCGCGGCATCCTCGGCGGCATCCCCGCGTCCCGCTTCTATCCCAGCTATCCCGAACTGGCCGAGGTCATGCTGGTGGCCGCCACCGAAACCAACTCTGTGGCCGATATGGATGCCCTGTGCGCTGCGTTGGGTGAGGTGTTGCGCTAGCGGAACGATTCGCGCGACCTATCAGAATGATGGTTGACACCGCTGGGGCGGCGACCTATCATTTTGATAGGTTAGTGTTGGAGGAAGGAGTTCTGCATCTGGGGGGTGCGGCGTTATGAACAAAGATGCTGCGACGATGATGATCCGCAAGATTGCCAAATGTGAAGACAGAGTTTTTCTCACAAGGCATGCCAAGGAAAGAGACCCGGATCAGGGAAAATATCCTCTCACCAAGGATCAGATTCTGAATTGTCTTTGCCTTGGAAGCGTTGTCGACAACCCGGAACAGGATGGCAAGATAGCTGGCGGATGGAAGTGCGTGATGCGTCGTTTCGTCGCCCGTGAATGCCATGAAATTGTCGTCGTTTTTGTTCCAGAAACCCAGGTTCTGGTAATCACGGCGTATCCATTCTTCAAGGCGGTACGTTAGCGCAGGGTATGCGAGGGATGCCAATGTATCAGTATACCGAATGTGGGCTGGATTACGTCTGGCTCACCGACGGATTTGACAGGATCGACACCGGCTATGGTGAAGCGGTTTCCGTCAGAAGTTGTCGGGCCCTCCATCAGGTGATCGCCTTGGACGTCGTGGAGAAGAAGCCTCTTCTGTCCGGCGACGATTTGCGGTTCCTGCGTGGCAACATGGACAAGACCCAGGCAGAATATGCTTTCCTTGTCGGGAAAGATGCCCAGACTGTCGCCAGATGGGAAAAGAGCGCACAAGTTCCGGATATCATCAATGTCGTGGCAAGGCTGATATATCTCAATCACCTTGGCCGCAATCCGTCATACATTGATATGGTTTATCTGCTGGATGACCTTAAAAAGACCGACAGCGGCGAGCCGTTTCGCCTGAGCTATGCGCACCAGGAGTCCGCTATTGCGGAAGATTGGCGTCTGGCGGCATGACGCGCGCTGACATCCTCTGAACCTTCATGTCTGGACACAACTGGATGTTCGGCCATGTTTCTGTTTCCATTTCTTTGACAGGCGTCTCGACATGACCCCCACCTTCACCGGCAATCGCGGCCTCACCCTGGAAGAGCCGTTGCTGTTCGAGCAGAACGAGCCCGGCATGAGCGGCGTCGATTTCCCCGCGCCGCCGCCCGTGGTCGAGCGCCTGGGCGGCTTGCAGCGCCGTGGCCCGATCGGCCTGCCCGGCCTGTCCGAGCCTCAGGTGGTGCGCCACTACACCCGCCTGTCGCAGAAGAATTTCGGCATCGACAGCGTGTTCTATCCGCTCGGTTCGTGCACCATGAAGCACAACCCGCGCATCAACGAAAAAGTCGCTCGCCTGCCCGGGCTGGCCGACCTGCATCCGTTCCAGCCGGCCAGCACCGTGCAGGGCGCGCTGGAACTGATGGATATCGCCGCCCACTGGCTCAAGACCCTGACCGGCATGCCGGCGGTGGCCATGAGCCCGGCCGCCGGCGCCCATGGCGAGCTGTGCGGCATGATGACCATCCGCGCCGCCCTGGAAGATCGCGGCGAGACCCGCAAGCTGGTGCTGGTCCCGGAATCCGCTCACGGCACCAACCCGGCCACCGCTGCCGCCTGCGGCTACGCCGTCGAGTCGATCCCCGCCAATGCGCGCGGCCGCGTCGACCTGAGCGCCCTGAAGGACAAGCTGTCCGACAACGTCGCCGCCTTCATGCTGACCAACCCCAACACCTGCGGGTTGTTCGAGTCGGAGATCCTGGAGATCGCCGAGGCGGTGCATGCCGCCGGAGCGTTCTTCTACTGCGACGGCGCCAATTTCAACGCCATCGTCGGCCGGGTCAAAGTGGCTGATCTCGGCATCGACTGCATGCATATCAACCTGCACAAGACCTTCTCCACTCCGCATGGCGGCGGTGGTCCCGGTGCCGGTCCGACGGTGCTGTCCGAAGCCCTCGCCCCCTTCGCTCCGCTGCCCAGCGTCGTTCACGGCGCCAACGGCTGGGAACTGATCGAGCACGCCGCCACCTCCGGCCGCAAGCCCTTGGGCCGCATCAAGGGCTTTCACGGCCAGTTCGGCGTTATCGTCCGCGCCCTGGCCTATATGGTCAGCCTGGGCAGCGACGGGTTGCGTCAGGCGTCATCGGATGCGGTGCTCAACGCCAACTACCTGCTGGCCCGCCTGAGCGAGGAACTGTCGGCCAGCTTCGACGGCCCGTGCATGCACGAATGCCTGTTCGACGACCGTTTCCTGAAGGATACCGGCGTTTCCACCCTCGATATCGCCAAGTCGCTGCTGGACGAGGGCTACCACCCGATGACCGTGTACTTCCCGCTGGTCGTCCGCGGCGCCTTGCTGATCGAGCCGACCGAAACCGAAAGCAAGGCGACGCTCGACCAGTTTGCCGATACCCTGCTGGCCCTGGCCAGACAGGCCAGATCCAGCGACGGCGCCGCCGCCTTGAAGGGCGCACCCTACCTGACTCCGCGGCGCCGCCTCGACGAGACGGCAGCGGCGCGCAAGCCGGTGTTGCGGTGGAGTGCGCAGGGGTAGAGTTTGACGGCGGGGCCGAAAGGCCCCGACCCCCGGGGATTGCGTTCAGTGAGCGGGCGGGTGAGAGTCCCTCGCCAAGGCCCGTTCGACGGCTTCCGGTTCGCGCTCGATCACCCGCAATAGAATACGCGCTGAGCGATCCGGCCGACGTCGACGTTTTTCCCATTCCTGGATGGCGGACAGGGCAAATCCGTACCGAGCCGCAAACTGTTCCTGGGTTAACCCTCGAGCCTGACGAACCGCCTTGACGTCAATCTCGTCGGGCACGTCCACAACGGTTACCCGCGCCGGCACCTGTTGGCCGCGAGCATAGGCTACGGCATTCTCCAGCCCCTGAAGAATCTCATCGCCGATATTGCGTTTCGTGCTCATGACAGTCCTTTGCCTCTGTAAGTGCCGACCAGAATCGCCACCAACTTTGCCATTGCCTGCTTCTGCGCCATCGTCAAATCCGTGTGAGCGTTTTTGGCATAGGCAGTCAACAGGAACAGCGGCACCTCGTCGGAGTGGTAGTAGTAAACCACCCGGGCGCCACCGCGCTTGCCTCGTCCTGATGCTGCCCAGCGGACCTTGCGAACCCCGCCAGTGCCCGGAATAATGTCACCAGCTTCTCGGTTCCGGGCCAGGTAGTCCTTGAATTCCTCCAACTCTTCTTCCCGCCAGACATCAAGAGCGTGGCGGCGGAAGGGTTCGACCTCAACGATGGTGATCGGCGGCTGTGGCATACCCTAATCTAGGGCAGTGCCCTAGATTAGGCAAGAGGGAATGCCGCGTCTACTCCCCCAGCCGCCGCTCGCGCAGTTCCCCCTGGGTGCGGCCACGCTCCAATTCGCCAAGCACCGGCTCCAGCACGGCGGCGGCGCGGCTCAGGCGGGTCAGGCTGGCGAAGACGTCGGCCATCGGCAATTGCTCGTCCTGAAGCGCTTCGAAGAGTTCGGCCAAGGCATTTTTCGGCTTGGGGTAGATGTCGATGTCGATCGGGGCGTCGGGGGCCAGATTGGTCAGTTGGCGGACCGAAGCCAGGGCGGTGCGGAAGCCGCCGATCTCGTCGACCAGACCGACCTGCTGGGCATCGACGCCGCTCCAGATGCGGCCGCGCGCGACCTTGTCGATGGCTTCGACATCCAGCTTGCGGGCCTCACCGGCCTTGGTGGTGAAATCGGCATAGATGCGGTCGAGCTGGCGGTTGAGTGAGCGCCACGCCGTTTCCGAGAAGGGGGTGTTGGTGCTGTTGGCCAGGGCGTTGGCGCCGACATGGACCTCGTCCCAGTTCACACCGAACTTTTTCCAGAAGTCGCGCAGCACCAGCTTGCCGGAGAACACGCCGATCGAGCCGGTGATCGTGCCGGGATTGGCGACGATGCGGTCGGCGGCCATGGCGACGAAATAGCCGCCCGATGCCGCCAGATGCCCCATCGAGGCGACCACCGGCTTGCCGGCGGCCCGCGCCTGACGGATCGCCCGCCAGATCGTATCCGACGCGACATAGGAGCCGCCGGGGCTGTCGATGCGGATCAGGATGGCCTTGACCTTGTCGTCTTCGACCGCGTCGCGGATCGCCTTGGCGACGCTGTCCGAGGCCATCACCTGATCCCCGCCCAGCGGCGAATACTCGGCCTCTTCGGTCTGTACGGTGCCGACGCCATAGATCAGCGCCACCTTGGTGCCGTGGTCGTTGGGCCGCTGGCCGCTGCGCAGATAGGCGCGCAGGTCGACCAGTTCGGTCCCCTTCCCGTCGTGCACGTCGTAGATCTGCTGCACCTGATCCCAATAGCCGAGCCGGTCGACCAGCTTTTCCGCCAGAGCCTCGTCGGCCAGCAACGGCCCGCGGTCCATCAGCTCGCGCACATGCTCGGCCGACAGGCCGCGCGAGGCGGCAATGCCGCCGACCATCTGTTCGCTCCAGCGGTCGAGAATCCGTTGCAGGGTGGCGCGGTTGGTGGCGGTCAGGCCGTGTTCGGTGAAGGTGTCGATCGCCGATTTGTATTCGTGACGGGCGCCGAATTCCGGTTTGATCTCCAACTGGTCAAGGGCCCCGCGCAGGAATGGACTTTCCACCGCCATGCCGGTCAGGCCGACATCGCCCGACGGCTGCAACCAGACTTCGCCGAAGCTGCTCGCCAGATAGACGTCGTCGGTGCTGGACAGCGATTCGGAAAACAGTACCGCCGGCTTGCCGGACTTACGGAAGGTCTCGACCGCCTCACGCAGCTCCTGGACCCGGGCGATCTTCAGATCGGCCCCGTTCAGCCGCACCACCAGCGCCGCCACCTTGGGATCGGCCGCGCCCTTCTCCAGAGCGTCGAGCAGGTCGCGCAAACTGTAGGCGCCGCCCCGCTGCAATCCGCCGAAGGCGCCATGCTTGGGCGCCTCGGTGATGCCGCGGTTGAAGTCCGCGGTCAGGACGACGCGGCTGGTCGGGGTGTGCGGCAGCGCGTGGCTTTTGACCAGCCACAGCCCGCCACCGACCAGCAGGACCATCAGCAGGCCCAGACCGGCCAGTGAATACAGGAAGAGTCGTCCGACAAGGCGGACGATCCCGGAAGGCTCGGAGCGGGAGCGGGGGGATCTTGGCATACTCTGGCTATACCGCTGCCCGGGGCGCGGCGTCAATCACGCCCCGTCGGCCCGGGCGGCGGATCATGCCGCAACACCGTCGAACGGCAGGATGTCCTGGCGCAGATGATGCGAGTCGCGGCGGGCGCGGTGGAGTTCGTATTCCATCTGCACCTCGAGCCAGAAGCGATCGGATGTCCCGAAAAACCGCGCCAGCCGCAACGCGGTGTCGACGCACATGGACTGTTCACCGGCCAGGATACCGCAAATCCGTTCACAGGGCAGGCGGAGCGCTTCCGCCAGACGGCGGCCGTCGATACCGGCCGGCTTCAGGAACTCTTCCCGCAGGATTTCCCCGGGATGGAAGGTCGGGCGTTCTTTGATCATTCGTTCTCCCCTCGTGGACGCGGGCAGACTGTGACCAAGAACGCCCGCCGGCTCAACGCTGCGTGCGGGCTAGTCCTTTGGGAGGGGGGGCTCTACGACTCGGTAGGGAGGCCCGCCGCCTTCCACGCCACCAATCCACCCTTCAGATGCACCACCTTGGCATGACCGGCCTGCATCAGCCGGCGCCCGATGGCGGCTGACCGGACACCGCCCAGGCACATCAGGATGGTCTGCGGATAGCCCGGCACCGGCGCCCAGGTATCCGGCTCGAAATCCGACATGGGCTGCAACAGCGAACCGGCGATGCGCTCCTCGGCAAATTCCTCGTCCTCGCGCACGTCCACCAGCACGGCTTGGCGAGAGTCCACCAGGGCGGCGACATCGCCGGGTTCCAGTTCGATGAGCAGTCTGTCGAGAAGCATTTCACACCGCCACGTTCGTATATGGTCATTCAACGTCTGCGGAGACATGTAATTCGTTTGCGTGCGACATTCAACACAAAAAATCTTCAGAGAAGTGAATTCATGCAATAAACAACACAAGTATAATGTTGTTTATGGATTTGATGTCGCGCGCTCAGCGATGGTTTCTTTTTTGGAATAACAACAAAAAGCAATTGACCGTGACCAAGTTCCTATGTCCAATGCTCACCTTGCCGAGAGCACCGCGATGGCGCGACGCTGTCGGATGTGGCCATGGAGAGAGCCGTCATGCAGGGCAAACCAACCATCATCGCACGCCTCAACCAGTTGCTGACTGGGGAGCTGACTGCCGCCGATCAGTATTTCATCCACGCCAAGATGCTGGAGAACTGGGGGGTCCACGCGTTGTACGAACGCGTCTGGCATGAGCGGAGCGAAGAGCTGGAGCACGCCGATCGGCTGGCCAAGCGGATTCTGTTCCTGGAAGGCATGCCCGATGTCGCCAGCCGCGACCCCTTGCGCGTCGGCACCGACGTGCCGTCGATCCTGCGCAACGACCTGACGGTCGAAATCGCGGTGGTCCAGGCGCTCCGCGACGCCATCAGCCTGTGCGAGCAGGAGCAGGATTTCGAGAGCCGCCACATTCTGCGTGAGCTGCTGGCCGACACCGAAGAAGACCACACCCATTTCCTGGAGCAGCAGTTGTTCCTCATCGACCGCATCGGACTGCAAAATTATTTGCAGTCGGCGATGGGCGGCATTCGAAAGGGTAGCTGAGATGCAGGGCAACAGAGCGGTCATCGGTCAGTTCAATCAGATCCTCAAGAGTGATCTGACCGCCATCAACCAGTATTTCCTGCATGCCCGCATGCTGCGGAACTGGGGCTTCCGGGCGTTGGGCAAGGTGGAATACCACCACTCGATCGCCACCATGAAGGAGGCCGACGAGCTGATCGAACGCATCCTGTTCCTCGAGGGCCTGCCCAATTTGCAGGATCTGGGCAAGCTGCATATCGGTCAGGATGTCCCGGAAATGCTCCGGGCCGACCTGGACATGGAAACCCGCTTCCGCGCCGAACTGGTCGCCGCGGTGGCGTTGTGCGAGCAGGAACAGGACTTCGTATCACGCCATACTCTGCGCGAGGTGCTGGAGCACTGCGAGGAGCGCATCGACTTCTATGAAATGCAATCGAACCTGATCGACAGTCTCGGTCTGCCGACCTATCTGCAATCGGCGATGGGAGAGATCGAGGGAGACTGAGCCCCCTCTTTCCCCCTCACGGCGCGACGATCGTATGGTTGACCATCAGCACGGTCCGGCCGGCGAAAGCGTTGCGTTGCCACAGGCGGGCCTGGGTCGGGCGATCGAGATTGGCAAAGGCTTCGTCCAGCAGCAGCACCGGGCGCTCGGAGGCCAGGGCGGCAGTCAGGGCGATCAACTGGCGCTGACCGCCCGAGACATTGCCGCCGCCCGGCGGCAATGGGGTTTCCCAACCCATCGGCATCGAGTCGACCCAGGCATCCAGTCCGGTCAGCGTGGCGGCGGCGGCGATGCGGTCGGGGTCGCTGCCGCTCATCAGTTGAAGATTGTTGACGATGCTGCCTTCGAACAGATGGATGCGCTGCGGCAGATAGTACAGCGAGCCGCGGGCCTGGCGCGGGGCACGGCCGAACACCGAGACCTGACCGCGCTGCGGCGCCTGCAATCCGGCGATCAGGCGCAGCAGGGTGGTCTTTCCGGCGCCGGAACGGCCTTCCAACTGGACCACCGCACCGGCCTCGACGCGCAGGCTGTAGTCTTCGAGGGTCCATGGCAGGTCGTCGCGATAGCGGTACCACGTCCCGGACACGTCGATGGCGGCGACCGAGGTCTTGGTGTCGAGGGTAAACGCCGGAGCCGCGGCATCGGCGTGCAGGGTCGGCCGGGCCGGCGCGTCGCCCAGCGCCGTATCAATGCGCCGCATATGCGGGGTGCTGGCGGTCACGGCCAGGGCGGCGCGGGTGAAGCCGGACAGCGCCCGCAGGAAGCCGTCACCGACCATGGTTGCGGCCATCAGGGTGCCGATGGTCAGTTCGCCATGCAGGCAGGCCATCGCCCCCCACAGCATCAGCCCCAGGCCACCGACCTGATAGCCCAGGTCGACCAGCACGTCGAGCCACAGCCCGGTGCGCATCTTGCGCAGGCCGAACACCTGTTCACGCAAGAGTTGGCTCATCCATCGCCCGGTCGCCAGGGTACCGGCGCCACAGGCGGCGATGGTCGGGGCGCCGATGATCAGTTCGAACAGGCGACCCTGTTGACGGGCTCCGGCGGCGATCTCTTCGGCTTGCAGCTTGGTGACGCGGCGGATCACCACCAGGGCGACCAGCGTCACGACGATCTGCCAGGCGCCCAGCATCCAGGCCGCCTGCGGCAGCATAGTGGCCAGCAGCAGCCAATAGCTGACCGCCATCACCCCATCCAGCACCGGGGTGATGACCATGCGGGTGACCAGGCCGGCGACCGCTTCCGCCGAGCGCAGCACCTGGGTCAGAGCGCCGACGGTGCGGCCATGCAACTGATCGAACGGCAGATGCAGCAGATGGGCGAAGCAGCCGCGCGCCGATGCTCCCTGCAATGCCGCATCCAGGCGGCGCACCACGGTTTCGCGGCAGGCGGCCATGCCGGCCTGATGCAGGCTGAGCAAGGCGATACCGGCGGTCAGCGCCATCAGCAGCCCGCGCGAGCCGTCGGGCAGCGAGTGGTCCATCACCAGCCGGGTAAACAGCGGCGCGCTCAGCCCCAGCACCTGCATCAGCAGGGTCAGGCCGATCAGCCGGGCCATGAGCTGCTTCTCACGCAGCACGCCCGCGATCAGCCGGCGCAGGAAGCCGCGGCCCTCGGGCAGGGCCGGCGTCAGGTCGAGCACCGCCGCCCCGTTCAGCACGGCCCAATTCTTACGGGCGAGGACCAGGGTCTCGCCGTCATGGCCTTCCAGGACCAGCCGCCGCGGCTCCACCTGACGCAGCAGATAGGCTTGGCCGGTGGCGCCGACCAGCAGGGTCGGCAACGGCAGATGGCGGGCCATCGCCGGGTCGAAGCGCACCGCCCGCGCCGGCAGGCCGTGGCGGGCTAGGCGTCGGGCCAGAGCGTCCGGCGCGGCGCCGTCGGACAGGCCGATCTGCTCCACCGCGGGGGTAGTCTCGATGCCGTAACGGGCGAGCAGGCGGACCAGCAGAGCGGCGGGAACGGTCGGATCAGTCATGATGGGTCGCCTCCAGCAGAGCGCGGAACGGGCCGGACGCGGCGGCCAGGGAGTCGAACGTGCCGTCCTCGACCACCTGCCCGCCGCCGACCACCAGGATGCGGTCGGCGTCGCGGACGGTGGCGAGCCGGTGGGCAATGACGATGCGGGTGCAGTCCAGCGTCGCCAGATTGGCATGCAGTCGCTGCTCGGTTTCGGCGTCGAGCGCGCTGGTCGCCTCGTCGAGCAGCAGCAGGCGCGGCCGCATCAGGATGGCGCGGGCGATGGTCAGACGCTGGCGCTGGCCCCCCGACAGCAGACAGCCGTTCTCGCCGATCGGCGTGTCGTAGCCCAGCGGCAGCGCGGCAATCAGCTCGTCCAGGCAGGCCATGCGGCAGGCGTCGTGCAATTGCTGTTCGCTGCACCGCTCGGTCAGCAGGCACAGATTGTTGCGGATGGTGTCGTCGAACAGAAACGGTTCTTGCAGCACGATGCCGACCTGCCGGCGCAGCTTGTCCTGGTCGAGGCTGTCGAGCGACCGGCCGTCCAACTGGACGCTGCCGGCCGACGGGGTCAGCAGCCCGACCATCAGCCGCCCCAGGGTCGACTTGCCGGCGCCGGAGCGGCCGACGATGGCCAGCTTCTCGCCCGGAGCGATACGCAGGGAAATCTCGCGGCAGATCGGCTGCGCCTTGTAGCCATAGGCGAAGGTGACACCGTCCAGCACCAGCTCCCCCTCGAGCCGGCCGGGATCGTCGCGGCCGTTGGGGACGGCCGGGGTGTCCAGGACGTCGTCGATCCGGGCCAGGGTGCCTTGAACCGTGTTGATCTGTCCGGCCAGTCCGACCAGCGACTGCAACGGCTTGTTGAGCAGGGCCTGGATGGTCAGGAAGCCGGCCAGCACGCCGATGGTCATGCGGTCGTCGATCACCGCCTGCCCCCCCAGGCCGATGATGGCGGCTCGCGCCAAGCCGTCGGTGAGCGTGGTCAGGGTCGATATCCGCTGGTTCAGTGCCCCGCGCGCCAGGGTGACGTTCAGGCGCGGCGCCAGCTTGTCCCAGAAGCGCATGATCAGCCGGTCCTCGATGCCCAGGGCCTTGACCAGTTCGGGAGCGGAAAAAGCGTCGACGGTGGCACCGACCTCTTCGCCGCGCAGGGTCAGTTCCACGGTGGCCAGCCGCCGCCGCTGCTCACGCCAGGGGCACAGCAGCAGCACCAGCCGCAGGGCGGTCAGGCCGATCACCACCAGCCCCAGGGTACGGTCATAGATCAGCATCAGCCCGGCCAGCCCGACCACCACCAGGCAGTCGAGCACGGCGATGACGATGCGGGTCAGCACTTCGCGGAGCTGAGCATTGGCCTGGACCCGCTGCATCAGGTCGCCGGGGGTGCGCTGCGAAAAGAACTGGGTCGGCAGGCGCAGCAGATGGGTGACGAAGCAGCCCATCAGCGCCAGATCCAGCGCCAGATGGACCATGATGATGGTGCGGTCGCGCAAATAGGTCAGGGCCAGCCGGGCCAGCGCCGAGCCCAGCAGCACCAGCCCGACCACCGGCAGCCAGCTTGTCTGTCCCGGCCGGATCACATGGTCGATCAGTACCTGGGTGCCCGCCGGCACCAGCAGGCCGAGCAATTCCAGCATCAGTGCCGACCCGAGCATCAGCACCAGCGCCGCGCCGGACGAGCGCAGCACCGCACCGTAACGGGCCAGGCTGGGCCGGCGGCGGCGACGGCGCGACAGCGTCGGACCGGCGGAAAAGCTGAGGACCACGCCGCTGAAATCGGCGCGCAATTCGGCCCAGGTCAGGCGGCAACGGCCGCGCTGCGGATCGCAGATGCGCCCGCCCTTGCGGTCGACCGCTTCCAGAACGACAAAGTGATAGCCCTGCCAATGCAGGATCGCCGGCAGCGGCACCTGATCCAGCGCCTCGGCATCCAGCCGGTAGGCCTGGACTTCCAGCCCATAGCCCCGCGCCGCGCGGCCCAGCGCCGCCACCGAAGCGCCATCCCGCGAAATCCCGCACGCGGCGCGCATCTCGGCCAGCGAGACGAAGCAGCCGTGAAAGCGCAGGATCATGGTCAGACAGGCAGCGCCACATTCCGCCAGTTCCATTTGCGGCACGAACGGGACCGAGCGGCGCCACGGCAATGCGGTCATGGAAATTGTTCCTCTTCCCGCGGATCAGGCTCCTGTCTTACGCCGCAACGCGGCGGCCGGCAGTGAACCGGTTCACTGCGGCGGCGGTTTGTGGTGGAGCCTGGCCGTCCGACCACGAGAGCGCTATAGTGGGGAAATGGCACCTATCGGCACCATTAGGCTCATTGTTGGAAGGTCACGATGCCATGGCTCCCCGAAACATGCTCACTTCGGCTCCGCCCTTCGCCGTCGAGCGGGCGGCGCGGACATTAGGCGCGAATCTGAAAACGGCGCGGCTGCGGCGGAATCTCAGCGCGGCGGAAATGGCCTCCCGGCTGGGCGTCGATCGGCATGTCATCGCCGACGCCGAGAAGGGGAAACTGACGACAGGGGTCTCGGTGTATATCGGGATGCTGTGGGCGCTCGGCCTGCTCGAGCAGCTTGATCCGGTGGCCGACCCGGCGCTGGACTCCGAGGGATTGACGTTGGCGCGGGCCGGCGAGCGTCAGCGTGCGCGCAAGGGTATGGGTGGGATGGACAATGACTTCTGAACAGCCCGAGGCCGGATGTTTTGTCTATATAACCCTGCCGGGTCAGACCACCGCGGTCACCGCCGGCCGGTTCGTCATTGAGGTGGATCGACACGGCCAGCCGCTCGGCAAGTTCGTCTACGGCAAAAGCTACCTGGCGCGTCCGAACCGTGTCGCCATTGATCCGGTGGAGCTGAAGCTGGTGGGCCACACCGTCACCACCACCAGACTGAACGGCCTGTTCGGCGCCTTGCGCGATGCCGCTCCGGATCATTGGGGCCGCAGAGTTATCGAACGTCACGCCGGCAAGCCGCATCTGACGGATCTCGATTACCTGCTGTTGGCCCCGGACGACCGGGCCGGCGCCTTGAGCTTCGGCCTGGGGCCCGTGCCGCCGCCGCCACAGCGGCACTTCAACCGGACTCTTGATCTGGCCAGACTCCAGGGTATTGCGGACAGGCTGATCGCCGAGGACGAAACGCCGGAGGCGCCGCCCCCGACCGGCCCGGATGCCGAACAGATCGAGGAATTGCTGCTGCTGGGAACATCTATGGGCGGTGCGCGGCCCAAAACGGTGGTGGAAGACGAGGATGGGCTGTGGGTCGCCAAGTTCTCGCGCGGACCAGACCGCGACCGCTGGAACGATCCCATGGTCGAGCATGCGATGCTGACTTTGGCGCAGGACTGTGGAGTCACCTGCGCAACCAGCCGCCTGACGCGGGCCGGGAATCGCGACGTGTTGCTGGTCAAGCGCTTCGACCGGCACAGAACGGCGGGCGGCTACCTGCGTTGCCGCATGGTGAGCGGCCTGACGGTCATGGGAGCCGAGGAAGCCCCCGACCGGCGGCCGAACTGGTCCTATCTGATTCTGGCGGATGAACTGCGACGGATCTGCAAGCAGAAGACACGCGAATTGCCCCAGCTGTTCCGGCGCATCTGTTTCAACGCGCTGATTTCGAATGTGGATGATCACCCGCGCAACCATGCCATCGTGGCCAAGGACGACGAGTGGGGGCTGTCGCCGGCCTATGACCTGACGCCGACGCCGCTGATCGCTCAAGGGCGTCGTGACCTGGCGCTGGATTGTGGAACCTGGGGGCGCTACGCCAACCGCAACAATCTGCTGAGTCAATGTGAGCATTTCTTCGTTCCTCGCGAGGAAGCCGAGCGGATCGTCGACGGCATGGCCGAACAGGTCCGGGCAAGCTGGTATCCGACCGCCCGCCGGGTCGGGGTGAGTGAGCGGGATTGCGAGACGATCCGGAACGCCTTCGTCTACGAGGGCTGGGATCTCGATCTCGTCTCGTCGCCTATCATACGATGAGCCTGAAGGCTCATCTAAGCCCTCGCCGGGCGCGCTCCGCGCTTGGCCGCGGCCTCAATGGCCGCTTACCGGCGCACCGGTTCGAGCATGTGTCAAACATTCCGCTCGCCGCCTATCACTCCTCGAACCACGCCCGCAGCGGCTCCAGGGCCAGGGTGATGATGCGGCGGACGCGCAGGTGGTAGCGGGCGGTTACCAGCATGCCGGGGCGCAGATACTGGGCCAGGGCGCGGGCTTGGCCGTCGTCGCTCAGGGCGATCTCGACCCGGTACCAGGCGCCCATCGCCTCGGCGCCGACGATGTCGCGCAGTTCGGCGGCGGGGATCAGATCGGCGCCGACGCGCTCGACGGTGCCGTGCAGGGCGCCGAACTCGCCGGGCGGCAACTGGTCGAGTTCCAGCCGCACCGTTGACCCGGGTTGCAGGAAGGCGCGGTTGCGTTCCTCGATCACCGCGACCACCCGCGAGGCGGCGACGGTGGGCACCAGCCGGCCGAGCGCCGAACCGGGCGTAACCATCTCGCCCGACTGGGCCAGCAGGGCATCGACCACGCCGGCCTTGGGGGCGCGCAGCACGGTCTGTTCCAGCAGCGCCACGGAACGGTCGTAGCGGGCATGAGCTTCGGCGCCCTCCTGCTTCAGCTTCAGCCGCTCGCGCTCCTCCTCGGCGGCGAGCGCGGCGACGCGCTGCTGCAATTGCGACAACTCGCCTTCCACCGCCAGGATATCGCCCTTGATGACGTTGACCTTCTCGACCTTCTCGTCGACCGACAGGCGCGACGCGGCCTCGCGCCTGTTGAGCTGCCGCATCATGGCGACATGGCGCTCATACATCTCCATGGTCTCGCGCATGCCGGCCAGCCGGCCGCGCATCTTTTCCGCCTCAACGGTCAGGGCGCGGCGCTGTTCGGCATATTGCTTGTCGACCCGGTCCGCCGAGGCGCTGGCCCGGGCGTCGACGGCTGCCACCTGCTGACGGGCCTCGGCCACGGCGGCGCGCAGTTCGGCGGCATCGAAGGTCGCGAGGATCTGCCCGGCGGCGACCGTGTCGCCCGCCGCCACCCGCCAACTGTCGAGCCGGCCCGGCACCGTCGCCTGCAAGGTCAGGGGACGCTCGGCGCCGCGCACCATGCCGCGACCGCGCGCCGTCACCTCCACCGAGCCGAGTATGCTGACGGCCAGGCCGCTGAGGACCAGGCTGGCGAGCAGCAGGAACACCGACCAGACCCGCGGGCCGGCCAGTTGCAGCACGTCGCTCGGCAGTCGGCCGGCAGAGAAGGCGACGAGGGCGCGCTCGGAGAATTCCGGGCGGATGCCGTCGACCGGCTGATGGGCGGCGAGCTTGACGCGGGTAGCGCAGATGTCGATGGCCATGGCTCAGCACTCGGCGGGGCAGGGAAGGGGGCGGCGATGGAATGGGAGGGCCAGTTCGCCGACATGGCGATGGCCGTCGGCATCGGTCAGGAACGGTCGATCATCGGGCAGGGTGACCACCAGCAGGTCACCGGCCGCCCCACGCAGTGCGGCTTCCAGCGCCAGCGGGCTGTCGCGGGGAATGGGCATCTGCGGCTGGCCCGGCACCGTCAGGCCGACCACCGCGGGCAGGCCGTGGCGATGGGCGAGCCGCTGCCACAAGCGGAAGCGCTGCGCCGGAGCGGCGGCCAGAAGACTCCGCCAGGACTCGCCGGTGACGAACAGCTTGGCCGACCGGACCACGGTGCCGCTCTCCAGCCGCAGCGCCGGGGCCGGCCCGTCACGCCGCAGATCGCTGGCCAGCGGCGTGATATCGTCGTTGAGCCAGGGCGGCAGCGACCGGCCGCCGCTGAACAGCAGCCGTTCGGCCAGCGGATCGCCGGCCCCCAGGTCGAGCGGCGACAGGCTGAACACCCGCATCCGGCTTCCCGCCGCATCGGCCACGGTCGGGCAGTCCTGGTCCTCGTCCCAGCCAACGGAAAGGTCTTCGGCGGCGGCCTGGTCGGGCTCTGCCCCCCAGGGGTCGAGCACGGTCAATCCGTCGATCGCCGGGCGGGCCAGGCCGTTATGGACCAGACCGGGCGGCGGCATCAATTCGCACGGGGTGACGCCGTCCGCGGCATGGCGCAGCAACCGGCCGCACCAGTCGGTCAAGGGGGCGGCGGCGTCTCCGAACAGGGCGCCCAGCCGGGCGAAGGCCGGAGTCAGGTCGCTGCCCAGGCCGGCCACCGTCAGGCTGTCGTCGCCCAGGCGCAGCGCCAGCATGCCGAACGGCCCGCGTCCCATCGCCGCATCAATGCCGGCAGCCGGCAAGGCGCGACCGTTGTCCAGGCAGTCCTGCCACAGCCGGACGCGGCGCGGACCATCTCCCTCGGCCAGCAGATCCTGCCAGGCACGGGCGGTGGTCGGGGAAACCCCTTCGCCGGTCAGGCGACGGCGCATATGCAGGTGCTCGGCGAAGGCCGTCAGGCCATGGGCGGCCAGCGTGGTATCGGCCTCGGCCAGTGCCGCCGCCAGACGCTCGCGCTGTTCCGGCCCGAAGGTCACGGCGAACGGCAAGCCGCTGTCGCAGCGCAGGCGGGTGGTGCCGTCGACGCCGAGGCGTTGCAGGATCACGGTCAGCCGCTCACCGGCATCGAGCAGGTCGGCGGCGGTCGGGGTCTGGTCCTCGAGGGTCGAGCACAGCCGGTGGGCTTCGTCGACGGCAGCGCGCCAAGCCTGATGCGCCGTCCCGTCCAGTTGTGACCCGGCCAGGGCCAGGGCCTGCCAGACGGTGGCGAAGCGGCGGGGGAAGGTCGGGCCGCCGAACAGCACCCCGGCCGCCAGCCAGTCGCGGCACCGGGTCGCCGCATCCTCCAGCCCGGCAGCGGCGACGCGGCGCACCGCCTCGTCCCAGGGCACCGGCTTGCCGGACAGGGCATCAATGGCCGCGTCAAGGGCCGGCTCGGCGGCGATCAGATGGGCGCTGAAGCCTCGGGCGGTGCGCCGCAGATAAAGCCAGCGCTCGCCGCGGCGGGTCAGGGTCGGGTTGAGCTTGACCGGCGCCGCGCTGTCCCGCGCCAGATCGAGAAAGGCGCTGGCGAAGCCGCCGAGATCGGGGGCAAACGTCAGGCGATGGGCGAGCGGGCGGCAGGCGTCGCGGTCGCCCCAGGCGGCCAGACCGGCACCGGCCCACAGACCGGCGGGGCTGGGGCGCCAGGTGGCGCGGCCGAGATAACGATACAGGGTCTGCTCGGCCTGCCGCGCCCGCTTGTCGCGCCGCGGCGCCGGCCGCCAGGACTGCAAGCGGCCGAAGGCGGCGGGGTTGTCGAGCGCCAGGGCGGCCGCGAACCGCGCATCCCCCAGGGTCACCCGCCACAGCGCTTCCTGCTGCCGGGTCATTGCCTCGGTGTGCAGGGCGGCAAAGGGCTCGTCGGGCAGGTCGGACCGGGCGGCGGCGGCCAGATCCGGCGCGGCCAGGGCGTCGAGACGGTCGACCGGCCACAACGGCGCGCGCACCACGGCGCAGGGGGCGAGATCGTAGGTCATGGGATGCGCTCCGGCTGGACAGTTTGAAGCCCTCCCCCTGGAGGGGGGAGGGTTTGCGCGGGGGTGATCGTGCCGTCTGTCGTCTGGTCATCGGTGGGGTTCGGCATTGTGCCGGGCATCACCCCCACCCACCCCTCCCCCATCAAGGGGGAGGGCTTTGAACCTGCTGGTCTTAGTCGGCCTCCTGATCCACGTTGGCGTTCTGGTTCACCGAAATGCTGATGCTCGAACCCGATCCGGGGCAGAAGAAGGAGCTGACCGAGCCGGCGCCGCTGAGATTGAAGCTGATCGAACCGGTCTGGTTGACATTGGCCTCTTGCGTGGTGGTGTTCTTCTTCTTGCCACCGATCACGTCTTCCAGATCATCCAGGTCGACCTGCAAGATGGCTTCGATCCTGGTCGCGGACTTGTATTCCATGATGCTGTTCCTTCGCGTTGGATTGAGTGGTTCAGGCGTCCTGGTTGACGTTGGCATTCTGGTTGACCGAGAGGTCGATCGAAGAATTGTCGCCAGGGCAGAAGAAGGTGCTGACCGATCCGGCACCGCTGAGGTCGAAGTTGATCGAGCCATCCTGGTTGACGTCGGCAGTCTGGGTGGTGGTCTTGCTCTTCTTTTTGCCGCCGACCACGTCGTCCAGGTCGTCCAGGTCGATGGCGAGGATGGCGTCGATCTTCATCGAAGAGGTCTTTTCCATGGCACTGTTCCTTTATGTGGCGTTGTCTTGGGTCGGTGGTGGTGGGTCAGTCGTCCTGGTTGACGTTGGCGTCCTGGTTTACGGACAAGTCGATCGAGGAATTGTCGCCGGGGCAGAAGAAGGTGCTGACCGAATTGGTGCCGCTCAGATCGAAGTTGATCGAACCATTCTGAGTGACGTTGGCGGTCTGGGTGGTGGTCTTGCCCTTCTTTCCGCCGAACACGTCTTCCAGGTCGTCCAGGTCAATGGCGAGGATGGCGTCGATCTTCATCGAAGAGGTCTTTTCCATGGCGTCAGTCCTTTGTTGGTGCCGCGGTGTTGTCTTGCGGCGATGGGAGGACTGTAACCGCGGCGGCCGATTCAGACTGTGGGAAGCCCCACATGCCGGCTGTGCGTCGGTTCACAGCCGCACCACGCCGGCAGGGCGGGAAACCGTGAAAAAGCAGAGGGTTGGCGGGCTTGCGGAAGGTCCGGCGGGGCCGCCGGCGGGATCGCGGCGAAAGCGGTACTCCCTGCGGGATAGGCCGCGGCGGACGCAAACCGTCGATTTTTTCTGTTGCGGACCCGGCAGGGAGTCCGCAGAAAGAACCATCCGCCACAAGAGCGGGCCAACTGAGAGGGAGACGACACGTCATGACCGACGAAGATCGCCTGGACCATATGGAAGCGACGATGGGCTTGGTCAAAGCCCATTGGTTCGCATTGGGCGCCGCCATTCACCAGCGGGACTGGAGCGAAGTGCAGGACGTGTTCCGCCGTATGGGCCTCAAGCTGGGCGAGACGCCTGATACCATTGACTGGTCGGTGGAGCAGTCCAGCGAGGGCTGAGCCTTCCGGGCGCGAAGCTGTCGGTGGGCGCGGTGGATGGGGCTAACCGCCCGCCGCCGCCCAGCCGTCTGGCTTCTGGTCGTCGGCGGCGCTCGCCCCTGGCGCGTCGAACCTGTTCGGTTCATGACACACGTCAATCTCAACCTGTTGGCACCCAACCGAATGAACGGTTGACCGTTGTCAACAATGGTTAAGGATATTGGGGTATCATGCAGTTGTAACGCGTGCGGCAATGCCCGAGGGCCCTATCAATGACGATCCGCAAGAGGTTCATGGTAATTGCCGCGACCGGCATTATCACGCTGGCGATGGTGGTGCTGATCATGATCGGCCTGCTCCAACGGGCCGAGATGGAAGCCAAGCTGCGGACACTCAGCGAGAACGAGATCACTTCGCTGCATTCGCTGATCGTCACCGCAATGGAAAAGCGGCCCGAGGATGCCGAAAATATCGGTGTCACGGTGTTCAACAACTGGTTTGCTACCCGCAATGCCAACTATCCCGGCAAGCTGTGGAGCACCTGGGGCCCCAAGGTCGCCGCTCATATGAAGGAGCAGGGCTCGACGGTCGAAAAGCCGGTGCGTGACGCCATCGACCGCGAGGCGCTGGAGACCGGCAAGGCGGTCGGTCGGTTCGTCGACGGCGCGTTCCGCTACAGCCTGCCGATTGTGCTGGGGGTCACCGACGGGGCGAAAGCCGAGGTGTGCCATGCCTGCCATGATGCCATGGGCATGCAGACCGGCGAGGTCATCGCCGTGCTGTCGAGCCAATTGTCCACCGATACCGAAGACACCAAGCTGTTCAACCTGCTGATCGTCATCGGCGGTGCCGCCCTGGTGATCATGACGCTTTCGGTCGCCGGCATCGGGCTGGTGTTCCGTCAGGTCATCTCGGCGCCCTTGGGGGAGATGACCGGCCTGATGGTAAGGTTGGTCAAGGGCGAGACCGACCTGCATATCCACGGCACCCAGCGTTCAGACGAAATCGGGGATATCGCGCGGGCGCTCGAAGTCTTCCGCCAGGGCGCCATCCACACCACGGAACTGGCCGAGGCGCAACGGCAGGAACGGGACAGCAAGCAGCTTCGCGCCGAGGCGATCGACAGCCTGCTGTCGATTTTCAATGGCGAAGTCAGCGAGGCGCTGACCATCGTTTCCGGGTCCGCCAATCAGTTGCAGCGAATCGCCGGTGGCCTGACCGACACCGCTGAACAGACATCGCAACTGGCCGAAGCGGTGTCCGGCGCCATCCGTGAAGCGGCGGCCAATGCCCGGGCCATGGCTGCCGAGAGCGACCAGCTGGCCGGGTCGATTCGCGATATCGGCCGCGAGGTCGCCGAGTCGAGCCGGATCGCCGAGGACGCCATGACCGAGGCCGATGCCTCGACCCGTATCATGACCGGTCTGGCCGACAATGCGACGCGCATTGGCGAGGTGGTCAATCTGATCGCCGACATCGCCGGCCAGACCAATCTGCTGGCGCTGAACGCCACCATCGAAGCGGCGCGGGCCGGTGAGGCCGGCAAGGGCTTTGCGGTGGTGGCCTCCGAGGTCAAGAATCTGGCCAACCAGACCGCCCGTGCCACCCAGGACATCGGCGCGCAGATCACCGGCATCCAGGGGGAAACCACCCAGGCGGTCCAGGCCATCGACCGGGTGGCGGCAGTCATTCGGCGCATGCGTGAAATCGCCACCACCATCACCGGCGCCGTCGACGCCCAGAACACCGCAACCGCCCACATTGCCCGACGCGCTCAGGATGCCGCGATCGGTGCCGAAGAGGTCACCGACAGCGTTGCCGCCGTCCAGCAGGCGGCCGAACAGACCCGAGGCGCGGCCAAGGACGTGTTGCAGTCGGCCGACGGTCTGGCCGAGCAGTCCGACAGTCTGCGCGAGCGGGTCGATGTCTTCCTCAGTGCGGTCCGCGTGGCATAGGGATGGGCGGCACCGGCTTTCGCTTCCTCTGCGCCGCCGCAATCCGTATAAGGGCGATGAGCGGCGCACGGAGAGAACGCGATGCCCGGTTTGGTCTTGCTGGTGGCGGCCCTGTACCTTGCGCTGTGTCTGTATCGGCCAATGAAGCCGTTCCAGTCACGGCAGGAAGTCATCCGCTACGGTATTCCCGCTCTGGTGATTGCCGGCGTCCTGCTGGCCGTCCTCAGTCCACCGCCCGAGGAAGACGAGGATCAGGAGGATCAGGTCCAGGCGACGCTGGAGCAGAATTTTCCGCAATTGACCCCCGAAGACCTCAGCCGGCAGCAGCAGGACGACCTGGCCCAGCGACGGATCAACAAGATTCGCGCGGCCGAGGACGAGCGGATGGACGCTCAATTGCGTGAGGCGGCCCGACTGCAAGCGCCCCAACCGTTGCCGCCACCGACTCGATAATTTCGACGGAAAAGCGAGCGACTTGCGGTCGTTACCGGGAGCGGTGCGGGCGGGGTGAGAGGGACGCAGCTTTTGCAGGAGCGCGGGCCGGGCCAGCGCTCCCACAAAACACTCACATGTGAATCGCGCGCCCATCCACCGCCAGCGCGGCTTCCTTGACCGCCTCGGCGAGCGACGGGTGAGCGTGGCTGGTGCGGGCGATGTCCTCGGCCGCCGCCTTGTACTCCATGCCCAATACCACTTCGGCGATCAGGTCGCCGGCCGCCGGGCCGATGATGTGGCAGCCCAGAACCTCGTCGGTCCTGGCGTCGGCGATCAGCTTGACGAAGCCGTCGGCGTCCTCGTTGGCGCGGGCGCGGCTGTTGGCCATGAAGGGGAATTTGCCGACCTTGATCGTCAGGCCCTTGGCCTTGGCGGCTTCCTCGGTCAGGCCCACGGCGGCGATTTCCGGCCAAGTGTAGACCACGCTGGGAATGGCGTCGTAGTTCACATGACCGGCCTGTCCCGCCAGGAGTTCAGCGATGGCCACGCCCTCTTCCTCGGCCTTGTGGGCCAGCATAGCGCCGCCGACCACGTCACCGATGGCATAGATGCCGGGCGCGCTGGTCTGGAAGTGGCCGTCGATGGTGACAAAGCCGCGCGGCGACAGGGCGACTCCGGCCGCTTCCAGCCCCAGGCCCTCGGTGTAGGGACGGCGGCCGATGGCCACCAGCACGTAATCGGCATCCATGGTCTCGGCGGCACCGCCGTTGACCGCTTCCATGGTCAGGGTCACGCCCGAATCGCCGACCTGGGCGCCGGTCACCTTGGTCGACAGCTTGAACTTGAGGCCCTGCTTTTCGAGCAGGCGCTGCGACTGCTTGCTGACCTCGCCGTCGAAGAACGGCAACGCCTTGTCGAGGAATTCGACGACGGTCACCTGAGCGCCGAGCCGCTTGTAGACCGACCCCAGTTCCAGGCCGATCACGCCGGCCCCGATCACCACCAGATGCTTGGGCACTTCGGGCAGGGCCAGGGCGCCGGTGGAGGACACGACCCGCTTTTCGTCGATGGTCACGCCCGGCAGCGGCGTGACCTCGGAGCCGGTCGCCAGGATGATATGCTTGGCCGACAGCGTCTTGTCGCCCACGACCACCTGACCATTGCCGGCCAGGGTGGCGGCACCGACCACATAGGTCACCTTGTTCTTCTTGAACAGGCCTTCGATGCCCTTGGTCAGGCCCGACACCACCTTGTCCTTGCGTGCCATCATGGTCGCCAGATCGACCGACAGGCCGTCGACCTTGATGCCGTGATTGGCGAATTCATGCGCCGCCATGTGGTAATGGTGCGACGACTGCAACAGCGCCTTGGACGGGATGCAGCCCACATTCAGGCAGGTGCCACCGAGCGAGCCGCGCTTTTCGACGCATGCCGTCTTGAAGCCCAACTGCGCGGCGCGGATGGCGCAGACATAGCCGCCCGGGCCGCCGCCAATGACGATGACGTCGAAAGTCGTTTCGGACATGTGTTCTGGTCCCCTCACAGGAAACAAAATGAACCATAGAGATGAAAGCTCCCTCTCCCGCTGGCGGGAGAGGGTTGGGGTGAGGGTGGCCTCGCGCCAAAGGCCGGGGTTGGCTCGGCGGCCAGGTCCACCCTCACCCTCCCGCTTCGCGGGCCCCTCCCTCTCCCGCCAGCG
>Ga0209515_10002871_pt1 | contig 25477 bp, 38 predicted proteins | sample Subgroupgradi54m_FD_187454 | JGI IMG/M metagenome (GOLD analysis project Ga0209515, IMG submission 187454) | Subsurface groundwater microbial communities from S. Glens Falls, New York, USA - GMW60B uncontaminated upgradient, 5.4 m (SPAdes)... ... | reverse complement strand
TGAAAAAATATTTGGACGAGCGCGGGCTCACCCCTGAAACAATCCGAAACTTCCGCATCGGTTTTGCCCCGCTTGAGTGGCGTACCATCTACGAACATCTTCGATCAAAAGGTTTTGCCGATTCCGAAATCGAACGTGCGGGATTGGTAAAACGCGTTGAAGGGAAGGGGTACTATGATCGTTTTCGCGGTCGGGTGATGTTCCCGATTTTCGATGCCAATGGTCGCGTCGTTGCATTCTCCGGTCGTGTGTTTGGGCATCAGACCAATCACGATGGCACCGATGTCGCCAAGTACATCAATTCACCCGAGACTCCGCTGTACGACAAATCATCGATTCTCTTTGGCTATGATCGTGCAAAGAAAGCGATTCGCATTCAGAACTTCACTATTCTTGTCGAAGGGCAGATGGATCTCATTATGGCGCATCAAGCGGGAACACCAAACACGGTCGCGGTTTCGGGTACCGCACTCACCGAAAAGCATCTTGTGCTGCTGAAGCGACTCTCCGATAATCTCGTATTTGCGTTCGATGCTGACGAAGCGGGACTTGTGGCAACACTCCGCGCATTTCAGATTGCGCTCCTTGCGGGAATGAACGTGCGTGTCGCGGCAATACCTGAGGGCAAAGACCCTGCTGATTTTATCAAAGCCCACACGCTCGCTTCCGGCGGAGATGTTCCCGATTGGGCGCAGGTGATTGCCGGCTCGCAGCATATTGTCGATTTTTATCTTGCGACATTGCTTGACCGTGGATACGATGCACGGAAGTTTCGCGAAGAAGTTGAAAAGCATGTGCTTCCACTTGTCGTGACGATGCAGTCGAAGATTGAGCAAGCGCACTTCATCATCGAAATTGCGCGCAAGTTGGGCGTTCCTGAAACTGCCGTCTGGGATGAAGTGAAACGCATCCAACACGCTGAGCATATTGTTTCTCCGTTACTTAAGCCAGAAGAACAATCATCGCCAAGTCCACAGAGGACACTCCGTCACATGGCGGAAGAAGAAGTCATCGGCATCTTGCTCTGGCAGGAGAGTCACAGTGCGCCGGTCTTCGATGTGCTCATTGTGAGAAAAAAATATCATGAACGTCTCAGTACTCACGGACTTTCCCCGCATGATCCGGATGAAGAGGGGAAAAAGGTCTTGGCAATGAAAGCCGAATACAAATATGACCACGGCCCCGGCCTTGAACATTCCGTCGACGAGCTTCTCGATACGCTCGAATCCGAAGTCCTCAAGGAAAAACAAGCGGCATTATGGACAAAGCTTTCCGAAGCGGAGGCGCGGGGAGATAAAGAGAGCGCAAAAGCTTTTTTACAAGAATATCAATCGATCACTCCGCGTATTATTGCTCTTGAAGACAGACGTTTGAAACGAGGTTCATAAAATTTTCAACCACTAGCATATTCGCAACTTATCCATTAAGATACCACCTATGGCAAAAACGACCCCAAAAAAGGCAACAAAGCCGGCAAAAAATAAAACAAAGACCGTAAAACCCGCTCCCAAAAAAGCGGTAACAAAGGCGGCAAAAAAGCCCGTCAAATCAAGTTCAAAAAAGAAGGTGGTCAAGCAGGTGCGTAAGGCAGTGAAGCCGGTCAAAAAGCCGGCATCCAAGGCAAAGCCCGCAAAGGCGACAAAACCGGTCAAAGAACCCAAGGTGAAGTTTGCTCCTCCTCCGAAGAAGACAATGACGAAGGAGCGCAAGCAGCTCGAGCATAAGTTAAGCAGCTTGATGACCAAGGGTCGCGATCGTGGATTTATTACGTACGATGAGATTCTGCGCGCTTTTCCGGAGATCGAAAACAATGTTGATTTTCTGGATGAAATTTATGAACGTGTCGGAGTCATGGGGGTCGACATTCTTGAGTCCGGCGGTCTCCTCGATGTTCCTCACGAAGAAGAAGCGCATACCGGCGCCTCAAAGAAATATTTGAATACGAAGAGTTCCGCGTATGATTCGACGCAGATGTATTTGCGTGAAATCGGACAGTACCCGCTCCTTTCCGCTCGTGATGAACGCGAACTCGCCCAGCGCATTGCCGCCGGAGATCCTGAGGCAAAGAATCTCCTTGCGCGCGCAAACTTGCGCCTTGTGGTTTCGGTCGCAAAGAAGTATGCGGGCCGTTCACCTGATTTGACACTCCTTGATCTTATCCAAGAAGGGAACCTCGGACTCTTTCGTGCCGTCGACAAATTCGATTGGTCAAAGGGTTATAAGTTTTCAACGTATGCCACGTGGTGGATTCGCCAAGCGATCACTCGCGCACTTGCCGATCAATCGCGTACGATTCGTATTCCGGTCCACATGGTGGAGACCATCGCAAAATACAAACAGGTGGTGCGCCGTTTAACTCAAGACCTCGGTCGCGAGCCGATGGCGGAAGAAGTGTCCACGGAAATGGGCATCGATGTTGAGCGTGTGCGCATCATTGAAAACATCGATCAAGACACCGTTTCACTTGAGAAGCCGATTGGGGATGATGAAGACAAGTCCACACTCGGAGAGTTCATCGCCGACGATAAAATTCTTTCTCCCGATCAAGAGTCTTCACGCCGCATTCTCGCCGATCAAGTTTCCCAGATTCTCGACGATCTCTCGCCAAAAGAGCGCAAGATTCTCGAAATGCGCCACGGCTTGCTCGACGGCGTCACCCACACACTCGAAGAAGTTGGAAAGGAGTTTGGTGTTACTCGTGAACGTATTCGCCAGATCGAAGCCAAAGCGCATGAGAAGATTAGGCAACATGGCAATATCAACAAACTGCGAAGCTACTAAGCGGCAAAGCGCATTTTGGGCGATCTGCTCGTCCTTCCCGGTCTTGATTCGGCAGACGTATGAAAGATACGTCAGCCGAACACAAGCCCACTCCAGGACATCGCATCTCATCCCAAAATTCACTTTGCCTTGCTTCTAGTTCGTGAAAATGAAAATGGAAAATGGGGAAAATGGGGACAGTCACGATTAATTCCGAAATTCTGTGATTCAATAACAGAGATTTTCTGGTAGAATGATTTGATGAATCTATTTCAATTTTTTACAGGTGGTAATATTTTTATCACCCTTGGAATTTTTCTTCTCCTATTTTTTGTTTTTCGAGAAATATTTACTTGGTATTGGAAGGTTAATAAAATGGTAAGTCTTCTTGAGCAGATTGAAGAAAATACACGCAAAGAGGGAGTGGTGCAACTCACTGACGAAGAGATACGCGCCCCAGGTCCTATTGTGAGTGAGAATAATAAGAGTTGGTTTACCCGCCCTATCACCACCCCAAAGCAAGCAGGGGATTAACCATGATTCGTAGGAAATAGGAACAGGATGCGCGTGAGATGGGGTGGAATTATGATATAATTTTTTTATGATCGTGAGTACTTTTTCGCGTGGCGGAACTTTTTTGATTGGATTTCTGTTCGGGCTTTTGATCCCAACGCTGATTGGTATGCGTTTAATTTATTATTATCCCGTCCTAACATCTGCAACAGCGGTTTCAATGGCAGAGTATAATGAGCTCTATGGGAAAATGGGAGCAGCTGAAGTGAGGTCGTCCGAGATATCTACTGCGATGGATCAACAAAATAAAAAATTAGAACCCACACGAAAACTTCTTTTAGATCATTCTTTGTCCGCACTTAGTGTATATGAGCCCGCCCAAACACCTCCCTCAAATGGTGGAATATACATTGAGTTTAGTTGGGATCCGGAAGCTCCAGAAGGTGCAACTCTTGCTCTTTTTGATAATCAAGACTGTCACTCTTTTGACCAAAAAAATCCACCATCAGAACTTGTGACCTTAACAAAAGATCAAAATAGTTATAGGCGTGTAGCGCAAATAATATCTGCGGCAAAATTTTGCGGACAAATTTGGAAAGATTACCCCAAGGGGATTCCCGTATCTGATCCTGCAACGTATGTCATGCCTGAAATCCCATACCCCTCGAGGGCAGTTGATGATCTTTGAGAAAATGGAAACAGAGAAACAGTTGGACAGTTGGTTTCAAAATAGAACTAACTTAAAACGAATCTTTAATCACCTCATGCTATAATCCCCGCATGACCGAGCATTCAGCACAACCCAATAATCCTTTTCAGGGGAAAACCTTGCAAGCTATTTTGGAATACTTGCTCACAGAGTATGGATGGGTGGAGCTCGGAGAGCGTATTCCCATCAACTGTTTTTTGAATGACCCCAGTATTCCTTCGAGTCTCAAATTTTTACGCAAGACTCCGTGGGCGCGGCAAAAAGTTGAGGATTTATATCTCGACACACTCCACGAGCGTTCTTAGGGAGAGAGGAATTTTTCTGTTGACTTCTTTTCTCTTGCAACAAGCAATATTCCGAGCACTATTGCGCCGATCATAATGGTAATACCGACATCACGTACGATAGCGCCGATGAGTGTATCGCACTGCATGATGTGTGGGAAGCGAGAAAGAATCACTGCCCAATCGTGCTCGCCACCCAAAAGTACAAGTTGTTGTGCGCGCGCATCGGCGATATAACGACCAACACCGATCATGTTTTCGCCTGTCCACCAGAGCATGAGTGTTGCGGAAAAGAGATCTTGTTTTTGCAAGAAGGGAATAATGAGGAGGAGGGGAAGCAGTATCTGAAAGAGAGAACCGCCGGCAAAGTACAGCAATTCTCCAAAGAGTGAAAAGAGTACGTGTCCCGCTTCATGGAAAATGAGATTCGCATTATCGACCATGGGCACCCATGGCGTGGTGCATGCGAGCCATGTGAGCCAGACAAGGATCAGGAGTCCCGCAATTTTCCCGAATATTTTCATATGCATAGTGTAGCATAGACCTGCTTGCGGATAAGCTTTCGGATAAATTTTTCGATTTTTTGAGCGAAAAATATTTTACACAACAAGCTGTAGCTTTGCTACGGTGCAGTTGTGTAAAATATTTTGCAGGCAAAAAATTGGGAAATTGGACGGAATGTTATTCGCAAGCAGGTCTAAATAAAAAGACTCGCCACTGATGTTCAGTAACGAGCTTGTCATGAGTACGTGCGAGTTTCTCAACCTTCTTTGCAACCCTCTTGTTTGTAGTAATGAGATTGTTTGATGCGTGTTTTTTCTTGCACTTGATTGACCATTTTCCTTAATTCGTGGCAGGTAATGCGATCAGCGCGTAGCTGGAAATGCTTTGCGATGCGCTGCATTTCTTCGATAGTGAATCCCCGACGCTCTTCATTCACGACCGGGGTAAGTACTTTGTAGAAATCCGAGAGTGCGAGTAACATCGCAAGATCTTCATCGAAGGCATGTGCATTGAAGCTTGGGTCCAAGAATCTTTCTTTGAGCACTTCACTCACACAATAAATTTCTTGTAAAACAAGTTTTTGCAATTCGTGCGGGTCAAAGTTGGGTTGAGCGAGTACGTCGAGGGGCTTCAATGTTGCCATGAGTTTTCTCCGGATAAAAAACAGGGGGTTGGAAATGCTACATCCATTGCAAAATTAGCATACATGCGTGTCCTGTCAAGAATATTCTGGGAAAATAGAAACTGAAGAAACGGTGTCAGGCAATGGAAATGGAAAATAGGATCATGCACCGCTAGTTTGAGAAATGCGCGGTTGGCGACATGTTTGGTGTAGAATGAATAGATGACTATGAAAAGAATTTCCGGTGGTGTGGTGCACAAAATTCCTTCGGATTTACGAGAGAAGCTTGTCGCTCTTCCGGCATCGCTTGCCGCATGGGAGGATATCACGCCCTTGGCTCGTAATGAGTTTATCTGTTGGATTGAAGATGCCAAGAAACCGGAGACAAGAGCGCATCGCATCAAGCGGACATACACCGAAATCGCCGAAGGGAAGCGTCGTCCTTGTTGTTGGCCCGGATGCATCCATCGTTAAAAATAGTCATACAAAAAAGTAAAGCATCGTGAAAGCAGTGTTTTTGTTTTCCATTGTTGGGTGGGGTAGAATACAGCAAGTAATATGAAAAAGAAGATAGTAGAAAATAAAACAGTTATCTATCAGGCAAAGTCCGGAGCGATTAAGCTACGGGGGGATTTTAACAAGGAAACTCTTTGGGCAACTCAGGCCCAAATTGCTGAGGTTTTTGATATTGAACGATCAGTGGCGACAAAACATATTCGGAATATTTTTGGAGATCAGGAATTAAACGAGAAAGCAGTATGTGCAAATTTTGCACATACTGCTTCAGATGGTAAGACATATCAAGTGCAGTTTTATAATCTCGATATTATCCTTTCGGTAGGGTATCGTGCAAATTCAACACGTGCGATTGAGTTCAGAAAATGGGCAACCAAGACACTCCGCACACACATTGTGGACGGCTACACTATCAATCGTGCGCGAGTAGGAAAAAATTACAATGCTTTTATGCAGGCGGTGACTGATGTGAAGGCATTGCTTCCTGTCGACACAAAAGCAAATACTGCGGATATTCTCGAGCTTGTACAATTGTTTGCTGATACATGGATGTCGCTTGATGCGTACGATAGGGAGGTGCTTGATATTGGCAAGCCAACGAAAAAGAAAGTAGCACTCACAGGAGAAAAACTTACACAGAGTGTCTCTGTTCTCAAAGAAGAACTCATCAAAAAAGGGGAAGCAACAGAACTCTTTGCTACTGAGCGTACTCATGGCGCACTTGAAGGAATAATCGGAAATGTGATGCAGTCTTTTGGGGGAGCTGATGTCTACGGAAGTATAGAGGAAAAGGCGGCGCACCTTCTCTATTTTATTGTAAAAAATCACCCCTTCATTGATGGGAATAAGCGTACCGGAGCATATGCTTTCGTATGGTTTTTGAATGTGGCAAAAATACTTGATACAAAACGCTTGAACCCTGAGGCATTGACCGCAATCACTCTGCTAATTGCTGAAAGTAATCCAAAAGACAAAGAAAAAATGACGAAACTTGTCACGATGCTCATTGCGAAGAAAAATTGAACATTATTCCTTCACCCACGCGAGGGCTTCTTCGCGGGTGGGGAAGTAGCGGATGCGATCGATTTTTGCTCCCTGCGCATACAAGCTTGCGTGAATGGTTTGTATTTCCGGTGATGCACCGAAGGCGGCAGTTTTTACAATATTGAGACCCGCAATGGCACGATGTGCCAATCCTTGTGCATAAGGATCAAATGTGATGACACGAGAGAGATTGGTCATGATTTTGATCGGCAGACCTTTTTCGGTGAACTGCGATGCAAGCTCGAGAATTCGCTCTTGCATGTCCGCTTGATTTTCCATTGTTGCATGAGGAGCGTAGTCAATCTGAATAAATCCCTCCGCGTTTACATAGACCTCACTTGTTTCTTGCATATCATGCAGTATAGCAATATGTCATGGCACTCATCAAGATTCTTTTGTTTCAGGAAGGTGATATGGTATATTCTTTAGTGGAAAAGAGTATCAATGGAGCATATATGAAAATCCCGAGCAAAGTACCCGAAAAAGGTTTTTATTATCACTATAAACATGATCCCAACGGGGAAGTGAACAATTATGCCTATGAAGTGATGGGTGTCGGGGTGCATACGGAAGATGACTGCCGTCCTGATGATGCACACATGGTGGTATATCGTCCCCTCTATTCTTCGTCGGTCTATAAGGCGGGGAAACTCTTCGATCTTCGTCCGCTTCTTATGTGGATGGGAACGGTCATGATTGGTGGAAAGGTCTTTCCGCGATTCCAAAAAATCATCGATCTCAAAACGATTGCGCTACTTGAGGCGATCAAGAAGGATATGTACGACTGAATGAAACCACCTTTTGGTGGTTTTTAAATGAGCAGGTTTTCAATCGCTGCTTCAAGTGCCTTGGGGGTGGAGACAATCGCGTGAGGATTGCCCTGCGAAAGAAGCGTTTCATCATTAAAACCCCAAGTTACGGCAATGGTGGGAATGTTGTGTACTGCCGCCTCTTTAATGTCACCGAGTGTGTCGGTAATAAAAATCATTTGATCGAGAGAAACATTGTATTTTTCCGCAATCATTGTAAATTTATGTGTTTTGGATTTGTGTACATCCGCACCAAGAACGTCGGTAAACAAGTGATCAAGATGATGCGTCCGGAGATATTCAGTGATGCGTGTGCTGTTGCTTGAGGAAATGATCGCAAGGGTGTGCGCATCCTGCTTGAGCCCATTGAGTATTGCAGGGATTCCTAGAACGGGCGGAATGGGAAGTTTTCGTTTTTGTGACTCCTCGCCATAGTCGAAATTTTTCGGCACCGCGGTCATGTCGATGCCGTGTCTTTTAAATGCATCAAAGATATTTTCCGTAGACATCATCCGATACTCTTCTTCGCTAAACCCCGATGTGGTCAATTGGAACATTTCAAAACACACATCAAATGAATCGATAATCGGCCCGTCAAAATCAAAGATAATCACTCGTGACATGGAGGTATTGTAGCGTGTTTGCGCAATAGCACCAAGAAAAAAACAGAAAAAAACAGAAAAAGAAAAACACCCCAACAAGGGTGCGTGATCAGGTGCGATCAAGAAAATATTCTTCCATTTTCTTCGGTTCCACAAAACACCGATAGTAGGTGTGATGTCGGTCGCCCGAGGTAAAAATAAATGGCGGCAATCCCGCAAATTTGTAGAGGTAGTAGACGAGCGCTCTTCCGCTCCGACCGTTTCCATCAATGAACGGATGAATGTGTTCATACTCAAAATGTAATCGCGCAATAATGCGAATATTTTTCTCGCGCGTCAGTGTGTGGTGCATCTTTTGCCAACGTACCACTCGGTAAATATGCGTTACCATTGCCGCGGGGATAAGTTGGGGAGGCATTGCGTTACGTCCACCGATTGATACGTATACATCACGCCATTCACCGACATATTTTTGGGGAATTTGCGGGTGGCCTTTGAGGGTTTGTTCCGTCACAATCAGTGATTGTGTTTGTTTCACCATCGCATGATTGAGTAGCGTGTGCGCATGTGCCAACTGATGAAGTCCGAGCATTGCCCCGACATGTCCGAGTACTGCACCACCCTCAAGTTGCTCTTGTACGAGTGCTTGGTCATCATGAATGTTCTCAATTGCGTCCGATTCGACAATAAACCGAAGCAGAAATTCCAAGTCAGTTTTATTGGGTTCCACCGATAGCTCCTTTACTATGTGCTTTCTTTAAATAAGCCTAGCATACTTGATAAAAAAAGCTAAAGAAAAACCTCCCTGTGAGGGGAGGGTGGAGCGCCTGTTAAAAACTAATGGAAATAACGCGTGGGGAGAACCTCATAGTGCACCGTATTCTTGATACGATGCGGATAAATGAATTTGCGAGCGTAAGCATCAATGAGGTGAATAACAGAAACCCCATCCTTCCGAGCGTTATAGAGAGCCTTCGCAAGGCCATCGTTGTCTCCGGTGCTTGCACCATGGGCCGACTGTATTAATTGCTGAAACAGAAAATGATCCCAGATTTCTCCGAGAATAAGCTCATCAGTGCGCCCTCGTCCGATTTTGAGTTCGTACTGAATAAATTGCTGCAAATGCTCGGCAATAATATCCGCCTGGCGTTTTCCTTTTGCCATTCATAACCCCAATAAAACTGTGTACAAAACTATACACGATTATAGGGACTCCGGTGGATTATTTCAAGACCTTATACTGTGTTACAATGTCTGCATAGCAAAATCATTAATATTATATTTATGGACAAAGTACAGCATTTTGAAATTCCCGCAGATGACATTACTCGCGCACGAAAGTTTTATGAAGCGGCATTCGGGTGGAACACCGCCGAGTGGCCTATGCCAAGCGGGGAGCCCTACATCGGACTCCACACCGGCCCTGTGGATGAAAAGAATATGTGGAAGGAGTCGGGCTTTATCAACGGCGGCATGTTCAAGCGGTCGCCTGCGCTCCCCGTAACCGGTCCTACGATTGCAGTAACGGTCGCCGATATTCATGCATCGCTTGAGAAGATTAAGACCGAAGGAGGAGAAGTGCTTGGCGAAGTGCAGAATATTGGTGGTATGGGGCTCTATGCCTATGTGAAGGACACGGAAGGCAATGTGATCGGTGTGTGGCAAGAATTGAAAAAATAACTTCCTGAGAATATTCAAAAAAACAGCCTCTCCGAAGAGGGCTGTTTTGCTATTGCCGACAACCTTTTATATTTTTGCACTGAGTCTTTTTCCGGTGAATTTAGAAAATCCCCACGTAATGAGCATGCCTAGCAAGAGTGGTCCAAGCATGGGAGAGTTTGTTGTCGCCCCTTCTCGCGCATACCATAGACATATACCCAAAGAGAGGGCAAAAGAAAAGAAGAATATTGCACTCACCGTAAATTCTGCCACGAAAGTGAAATGCGTCTCCCACTTAAATTCTTTTTCCTTTGAGACAATCTCGAGGCGTTGCGCATTACGAATGACGATGCTTACACAGACACTTGCCACAAGTGCGAGCAAAAGTCCCAGAGTGAAGAAAAAGAAATTGAATCCTTGGGGGAGTGTGCTAATTCCTCGCGACCAAGCGATGATGGCGCCAATCGAGGTGAGGAGTGTGCAGAGCCCCCAGAATTTCCGAGGCATTTTTGTGTCGAACATTGTTTGCTCCTTAAGGAGAACATTCCTTTTTCAGGTTAGCATCTTCTCAAAAGAAAGAAAGGTGTGTTGGTTGCAAAAAGACAATAAATACGTATACTGTCAAGAATCTTATGACTGAATCAGTATCGAGCGAAAAAATAGAAAAGAGTGTCACCGGACCAACGGAAGAGTTGGTGCGCGCCATGAGTGCGCAAAAAAAGGAACCTGAGTGGATGCTCGAGCTTCGCTTGAAGTCGCTCGCACTATGGCAGCAAACACAAATGCCCAACTGGGGTCCCGATCTTTCAGGACTCAAGCTTGAGGGAATGACCTATTATGTTGATCCTGAGGTCAAAGAAACCGATGATTGGAAAGAACTCCCAAAAGAAATTACCGATACATTTGAAAAGCTCGGCATCCCGCGCGCGGAGCGTGAGTACTTGGGCGGTGTCGGTGCGCAGTACGATTCCGGAATTGTCTATCATCGCATCCAACAACAGCTTGCCGACAAGGGAGTGATTTTTGAAAACATGGATGTTGCACTCGAAAAATATCCCGACCTTGTGAAAGAACATTTTATGACAAAGTGTGTTCCTATTACCGATCATAAATTTGTCATGCTCCATGGTGCGGTGTGGAGCGGTGGGACATTTATTTATGTGCCGAAAGGGGTGAAGGTCTCACTTCCGCTTCAGGCATATTTCCGCATGAACAAAGCACGCTCGGCGCAGTTTGAACACACGCTCATCATTGCCGACGAAGGCGCGGAGATCACCTATATCGAAGGCTGTTCCGCACCGCAATATACCGAAAGCTCGCTTCATGCGGGTTGTGTGGAATTGTGGGTGAAGAAAAATGCGCGCATCAAATATATCAGTGTCGAAAATTGGTCGCGCAATACCTATAATTTGAATACGAAGAAAGCGCTTGTCTTTGAGGAGGGAACGGTGGAGTGGGTCAACGGCAATATGGGCTCACATACGACCATGCTCTATCCTTCGTCGGTCTTGCTTGGTCGTGGCGCACGCAGTGAATCGCTCGGTATTGTGATGGCCAATACCGGCCAAGTGCAGGACACCGGAAGCAAGGCAATCCATATGGCACCGGACACGGTTTCAGTCATTCGTTCAAAATCAATTTCCAAAGGCGGGGGAGTGTCCAACTATCGCGGTTTCGTGCGCATGTTGCCGGGAGCGGAGAATGCACAGTCGTCAGTCATGTGCGATGCGCTTATTCTCGATGGGGATTCGGTTTCCAATACCTATCCGGTGATTAAAAATCAAAACAGCAAAGTAACCATCAATCACGAAGCGCGTGTGGGTAAAGTGGGGGAGGAAGAAATTTTTTATTTAAAGAGTCGTGGATACAGCGAAGCCGAAGCGCTTCGTCTTATTGTTGGCGGCTTTATGGAGCCTATTGTGAAGGCGCTTCCGCTGGAGTATGCTGTTGAACTCAATAAGCTGATCGAACTCGAAATGGAAGGAAGTGTGGGATAGCAGAATTTGAGCGCTCTGCTTGTCCTTCCTTCAATAAATTCATTCAACGTATAACTCATACGTTTCTCGAATATTATTTCAGTCCAGGACTGCGCATTGCATCTCAAATTTCGCCATCCCATTGTGCTCATGATTAGTATGAGAATATCCCCACCTTGTTGTCGATCGACAACAAGGTGGGGATAGAAAAAAACCGCACGTGCGGTTTAAAATTTGATTACAAACTTTCGCGTGAGTATGCTTACAACGAGCGAAAGCGCAATGCATCCAACAAGAAAAAAGAATGCATCACTTTTTGTTGTGAGGATGTTTTGATAGAAAAGCCCCCAACACCCCGCCAAAGATAATACAAACGGTGATTCCCACCATGTTTTTCGTCCTGCCGAAAAAAATGAAATAAGCATGACCGCGATAATGATTGACTTTGGTGTCGGAGGGAGTGGAAGAAATGAACACACGAGGACACCAAAAAGGAGGAACATTAAAAAACGAAGTATATCTGCTACTTGTTTTGCGTTCATTTTGAACCTTTCGATAGGGGTTTACATCTGTCCACAAGTGTAGTATATTTTATTCATCTTGTCAAATACAGAAAATACAGAACAGATCGGCAAAGTATCTCAATCACTCAGCGAACCTGAGTGGGTTTTGTCGTGGAGAAATGAGCGCCATGTGCTTGGTGATGCGCTTCCCACCAACGAAAAGTACGGTATTGGTATCTCCGCACTCACGCTTGCCGAAGAGACTGATTTTTCATCACATGCCGAGTATCACGTTACTCCCTCAAAAGGTCTTGAGCTGTATACATGGAAAGAGGCGGTTCTGCAGGAAGAAATTTCCGTCATACTCGAGCGACTTTTTACAAGCGAGCTTTTCCCGGCTTCCTCGTCGCGCTCCATTTTGTTTGGACAAGCATTTTTCCGGACCGGACTTGTCGTCTATGTGCAACCGACTCTTGATGAAGCGGGGAATCATAAAGAAGAAACACTGCAACTTGAAACAATGCTCCCACTCGGCACTGCGGCCGACATGATTGTCGTTATTGCCAAAGAAGGCGCACGCGTGAAGATCGAAAGCCATCTGAAGGAGGGACAGGAATCAAGCGTGTTTGGACGAACGATAATTGTACTCACTGAAGGAGATTCACATGTCGAAATTTTTTCCCACGCCTCGGGAGCAAGGGGAACAATATTTATGGAAAACATCGCCCTCGTTGCCGCACATGCACATTGTGATTGGATCGAAGACCCGAATGCACCGCTCGCATATCGTTCGCGTACGATAAGTCTTTTGCTTGGCGAAGAGGCGACGAGTCAAATCCTGCACACGCTCATTGCCACAGCGAATGCCCAGTATGACATTTGGGCCGGAGTAACCCATCATGCGAGCAATACGCATTCACATGTCTACGCAATCGGCCTTGCGGATGATGCATCAAAGATTATCTATCGCGGGATGATCAATATGCAAAGCGGAGTTGCTCAGGTTGATGGAGCGCAAGAAGGAAAATTTTTGATTCTTTCACCCAAAGCGGAGATTGATGCGATCCCCGAGCTTGATATTGCAAGCAAGGACGTTGCTTCGTCGCACAAGCTTTCGGTGAGCCATATTCGCGATGTCGATCTTTTTTATGCAAAGACGCGGGGGATTAAGGAGAGTGAAGCGCGCGAGCTTGCGATTGAAGGGTTTTTCGGCTCTTTGCTTGCAAAAATCAAACATACTGCAATGATGGAAGAGATCAGCACGCGCATCCACCGACTCGCAAAAGCCGATTGAACTTCACTCTATGCCCGAAGATATCAAAACAATGCGCAACGATTTTCCTCAGCTCGCCGACACCGGGTATCATTTTTTGGATTCGGCGGCTTCATCACTCGTCCCGCAATCGGTACTTGCTGCGATGAATGAATATTACGTGCACGACAAATCCAACGTGCATCGGGGGTTTTATCCCGAAGCGGTGCGTGCAACGACTGCTTACGAAACTGCACGTGGTGATGTTGCCACCTTCATCAATGCCTTCGCCGATGAAATTATTTTTACCGCGGGAGCAACGGAAGCGAGCAATATGCTCGTGCGCTCACTTGAGGCGACACTGACACTCAATGAGGGTGATGAAATTGTTACCACCGTGATGGAGCATCACGCCACACTTGTACCTCTTCAGCAATTAGCCAAGCGCAAAAAGCTGATTCTCAAACATATTCCGCTTCAGGGTACTTCACTTGATTATGCTGAAGCACAAAAGCTTATCACTCCGCGCACCAAAATTGTTTCAGTGATGCTTGTTTCAAACGTGACGGGAACGATCAATGATATTGCCGCGATTGCGGACATGGCGCACGCCGTGGGTGCCATCATGGTGGTCGATGCGACCGCGGGGGTGGGGCATATTCCTTGTGATGTGCGTGCACTCCATGCGGACGCGCTTTATTTTTCGGGACACAAAATGCTCGGGCCTACCGGAGTCGGAGTGCTTTGGGTGAAACATGATCTCATCACCAAACTTGAGCCGAGTGTCTTCGGTGGGCACATGATCGATGAAGTAACGCTGCAGACGGCGACATGGGCTCCCGCGCCAACCAAGTTTGAATCGGGAACAAAAAATATCGGAGGAGTGATCGGTCTCGGAGCTGCAGTGAAATATCTCACTGCCATCGGCGTAAAAAATATTCATACTCATACCCAAACACTTGTACAATATGCGCTTCAGGAATTGAATACAATTCCCGGACTCCAAATTGTTGCCGAAGAAGATATTGCAAAAAATGCGGGAATAGTGAGTTTTACGAGTGACATTGTACACCCGCACGATATTGCGGAGATTCTTGCCCGCGATCATGTGGCGGTACGCCCCGGACACCACTGTGCAATGCCGCTTCATACGGCACTTGGTACGAAGTCTACCATCAGGGCAAGTTTTCATTTGTATAATACCCCTCCGGATGTTGACGCACTTGTTCGAGGGATTACAAAAGCGCAAGAAATATTTAAATAAGCACGACTCAATTATTATGGACTCGCTGTATCAAGAAAATATTTTGGAGCATTATAAGCATCCGCATAACCGGGGGCGTATGGAGCATGCCGATATAACCCAGAAAGGACAAAATGCTTCCTGTGGCGACGATCTCGTCTTGTATTTAAAGTGGGGTGCCTCGGGCGGACTTCAGGAGGTGAGCTTTGAGGGATTCGGTTGCGCAATTTCTCAGTCGGGTGCATCCATGTTGACCGACAAGATCAAAGGAATGACGAAGGCGGAAATGTTCGCCCTCACGCAAAAAGATATGGCGAATATGTATGGTGTCGATGTCGGCCCTCAGCGTGAGAAGTGCGCCATGCTTGCACTCAGCACACTCCACGATGCGCTTCAAAAAAAATAACCGTACGTTTTAGAACGTACGGAGTTTTTTAATACTCAGGTCGGGCAGGCCAGAAGGGTTTGTTATCAAGAAACGCCCCGCCGATGGCGCTTGCCCACGGAAGAACAAGAGCCGCACTGACACCGACGAGTGAGAAGATCTGCCAATGCATTGCGATGAAGCCCCATGCGCAGAGTGTCACCACTGCAAGCAGTATAAGTGTCACCACTGCGATAATGACGAGTACATAAAACCAACGAGGAATCACAATATTGTGTTCCGTGAGTATGTTATCAAGTGCGGTCATGGCTTTCTCCCGATGATATTGAAAACAAAAAAGTACTGCGAATTACAGAATATAATTATTTTTATAAATGTCAAGATACTCTTAATCGTGATGGTAGGGCTCACCTTTGATGATGGTGAATGCGCGATAAATCTGCTCGAGGGTGATAAGGCGCACCATCTCATGTGCAAAGGTCATTTGAGACAACGAGAGACTTTCATTGGCACGATTTTCCACTTCTTTTCCAAAGCCGTATGGACCGCCGATGACAAAGACGAGATGGGGGAGACTCTCAATCAATTTTTTCTCAATGAAGGTCGAAAATTTTTTTGAGGTGAATTCTTTCCCGTGTTCATCAAGGAGGATGACAAAATCGGAAGGGTGAAGATATTTCAGAATTATCGCCCCCTCCATTCTGCTTTGCTCCTCGGGAGTCAAACCTTTCGTCGTTTTAATATCTTTGGTTTCGATGAATGCAAAATTCACATAGTGGCCGAGGCGTTTGAGGTATTTTTCAATACCTTCGCGAAGATACGTATCGTGAGTTTTTCCTACTGCAAGCAGAGTGATTTTCATTGTTCCATAGTAGAGTACTGGTGCATATTGAGCAAACGGGGTCACTTGCGTTTTTTGAGTTTTTAGTGTCTAATGTTCCCTACATGCATACGCTTGATCTCAAGGATATTTCCGTGTCGGCCGATACAAAAACCCTCGTTGAGGGGGTTTCTTTGACGCTCCGCTCGGGGGAAATTCATATACTCATGGGCCCGAATGGTTCGGGAAAATCTTCGCTCCTGAACGCGCTTTTTGGACATCCGAAATACCAACTGACCAAAGGGCAGATCATTCTCGATGGGGAAGACATTACCGTGCTTCCTACGGAAAAAAAAGCAAAGGCGGGACTTTTTCTTTCGCTCCAACATTTGCCCGAGATCGCGGGTGTTACCATGACCAACTTTCTTCATCGCGCCTATAAAGAGATGAAGGATTCACCGATTACTCCGCTTGAGTTTTATAAAAAAATGGAAGTCCTTGCGACCGAGGCCGGTCTTGATGCGGGCTTTTTAAAGAAGCACGTGAACAGCGGACTTTCGGGAGGAGAGAAGAAGCAATCCGAAGTGCTCCAGCTCTTGGCCCTTGAACCGAAATTTGCTTTTCTCGACGAGATCGATTCCGGTGTCGATGTTGATGCAATGAAAAAAGTGTATGCGGGAATTAACATGCTCAAAGCAAAAGGAATCGGATTTCTTCTCGTAACGCACTATGCGAATATTCTCGAACATCTTACGCCCGATGTGGTTTCGGTGATGCGCGCGGGGGCGATTGTCGCCTCAGGTGGAAGCGAACTTGCCGAACGTATTGGGAAAGAAGGCTTTGAACAAATATAAAAACAAACCCCGCATTCTGCGGGGTTTTGAATCATTAGCGAGGACCTGTGTGGCCCGACACCGGTTGTCGTTCGATTTGTTCAGTGGCGAGGGTGATTTTGCCGATAGCCTCGCTCGTCTCGTCGCATTTTTCATGGAACATGGCAGTGATGATCAGGTCCGGATTGTGTTCTTTGAACTCTACGAGCGCATCTGAAGCCTCGCGCCAATAATATGTAATTGTCCAGATATCATTTGCCTTTTTACAAACCATTGGACGATGTTCTTTACTCATGAACTTGCTCCTTAGTCGAGTTTGACTCCACATCATTTCTATCATAGACTGCGGCGATGTCAACGATCACTCAAGAACAAATTGTTGAAGCGTTGAAACGCGTGAAAGACCCGGAGCTTGATATGGACATCCATTCACTCGGGCTTATTTACAATGTCGCGGTTGGTGAAGACGGTGTCGATATTTTGATGACACTCACGACACCATTTTGTCCATACGGAAATGAGATTATCGAAAGTGTCGAAAAGGAAGTGGGGAAGCTCGGGCAAGAAGTACGTGTGGATATTACCTTTGAGCCGGAATGGCAACCGACCGAAGAACTACGGCTGGTACTCGGTATTTAAATGAGTAAATAAAAAACCGCTTCTCGATAAATGGGGAAGCGGTTTTTTTGACACTATTCCGTACTGACGATACCCAAAATCGTTTTCACGTTTTCGTAGGGGTAGGCGCCGTTTAATGACATTTGCTTTCCTGTTTTTCTGTTCCAGATCACCGTATAGGGTGTTCCCTTTACGCCAATGTTGACTCCATCTTCGTAATCTTTTTGGACACGTCCGGCATATTTTCCGCTACTTACACAACTTGCAAACTTTTGCGGATCAAGTCCGATTGCGGAGGCAAGGGAGGGTAGCGCGGATTCTTCGATGCTCGCAGTGTCGGTGGCAAAAATTTTATCTTCAAATTTCCAAAATGCGACATTTCCTCCGAGTTCGTTTGCACACTCAAGTCCTTCCGCCCCTTTTTGTGCATAGGGATGAATTTGTGAAAGGGGAAAGTGGCGATAGACGATGGCCACCGCGCCGGTTTTCCCATAATTTTCCATCACTTGTTGGAGTGTGGAATGGAATCGTTGGCAAAACGGACATTGTGCGTCGGAGTATTCAATGAGGACGACATCCGCATCGGGATTCCCGAGCACATGATCGTTTGAGCGAAGGGTTAAGAGTTCAACGGGGGCTTGATCGGTGTCTGCGCCGCCCTGTGCACGGGCCGGTATCCCCGCGGCATTATTTGCTTGTGCCGGTGCGGGGCGATCGCTGAAAATGATCGCTCCTCCAATCAGAATTCCCGCGAAGACAATGGCAAGGGGAATGCTTAAATTATCTCCCTTACGACGAGGTGCTCTGTTCGGTACATGCGTATATTCTTCTTGCTCCATGGTAAAAAGTTAAACTCTAATTGAGAAGTATTCCGAGTATACCATGAGGAGGCATGGCGTCGAAGCATGCACTTGACACTCACGCAATTCCGGAGATTATAGAAGAGAGTTGATGTTTATTAAGGAGAAGTGGAATGACGACGTTAGACAGTGCGGGAAATTTGCCGCAAAATCCGGAAGAGCGCAAGGCGCTTATTGAAGCGCGCAGTCGCAGGATCGATGAAGTGCTTGCTGAAAGCGAAGTAACCGGAGAGGAGTATTGTGTCGGATGTTGGTCATGGATGGGATTTAAAAAATCTCTCCATATTCATGATCGTGAACGTCATGTCGATGGTCGCTCCTATGTGGAAGGATGTGGACAACTTTGCACTTCGTGCAATTCTGAAAAAATGATCCTTGCCAAAGCAAACAGGTGTGAGAATTAATTCACTAACGCGGAAATTTCCGCGTTTTATTTTTATCTGGGGAATCAGGGCACTTTCCATACACCCCTTCAGTTATTGAAGATTCTGTGTTATGGTGCAGCAATGCAAGAAATCAGTCGCCGTAAACAGAAACACCAACAACGGCATTTTGTCCAAAAAATAAAGAAGGCTGAAGCAGAAGAAGCCGCCGTGCTTAATACTGTACGCCCAAAGGCGAAAAAATCCGCATCATCGATTGATGCGGTCTTTATGCGCGGCATCAAGGGGAGTGATCCGATTCTTGAAACTCCCTTTCCCCAGATTGCATTTGTCGGGCGCTCCAATGTAGGGAAGTCTTCGACGATCAACGTCCTTCTCGGAGTTGCCGGTCTCGCGCGTACTTCGGCGCGCCCCGGAAAGACGCAGGAAATCAATTTTTATAAAGTGAATGACAATATGTTTTTTGTCGATTTGCCCGGCTATGGGTATGCCCGTCTTCCACAAAAAGATGCCGAGCGTATTCGCAAGCATATTCTCTGGTATCTCGCCGGAGGGGAGTCGCGACCCGAACTGGTTATCCTCATCATTGATGCGCGTATCGGGGTTACGAGTCATGACCACGAGCTTATGCGTGTGGTTGAAGAAGAAGGACATCCATTTTTACTTCTCATGAATAAGATCGACAAACTCAATGCCAATGAGCGAAGAATCCAACTCAAGGAATTTGCCGAAGAATTTCCCGATGTCGATTTCATTCCTTTCTCCGCAAAAACAAAAGAGGGATTGAGTGAGGTGCGCGCGCGTATTTTTGCCAAAGGAAAAAAATAATCGGCAATAATTATCCCAAAGTGTTTTCTGGGGATAATCTCAATCACTTTCAATACAGGGCCAATCATAACGCTTCATTTTTACGTTACAACTCTCATTTTTTCTGCTGTCAAGATAGGCAGTTGCGCAAACGCGCCTAGAATGAACTTTAGAGATACTTGTACGTTGAAAACGTGCAACAAATAAACAACAGAAAAGGAGTGGCATTATGACTAATAAAAAAGTCACATCGTACTACTGTCCTAAATGTGGTCACGATAGCATGGTCAAGAATGGCCTTACGACAAATTCCGGTAGTGAAAAACAGCGCTATCGTTGCTCGTTGTGCTCATTTAATACGACGACTCCCGCCACATCACCTCCCATGGAGGCTGTCTCGATGCGGAAGACGTTGCCAATCGTAAAACGTTACATTGTCACCGCAGCGCAAAACGCCACACCGATTCATAAACCGACATGGAATTCTTTATTGCGTGCCGCCGCATACTACAATGCCGAGTTGGTGGTTATTCCCGGGCGGTATAAAAACCCGACCAGTCAGTGGACACAAAACAATGAAGACCATGACTGGTATGCCTCTGAAGTTATTCCACATCTGTGCAACGGTTGGATAAAACTTAATGATCGATTGTTGATCCTTGGTGATGTGAAGATTCAGTGGGCCGCTCGCGCCCCGCTTGTTGGGATGGATGCGCTCACCAAAGACAAGAGTGGTATCATTGGGCACGGATCTCGTGGTATGCGCTCAATCGCCACACCCCAGCATAAGCATCCGAAGCTTATGTTGACGACGGGGGCGTGCACGGTGCGCAACTACACCGACACCCGAGCCGGTAAGCTTGCCGAATTTAATCATTGTCTCGGCGGTTTGATTGTTGAAATTGACGGAGATGCATTCTATGTGCGTCAATTAAATGCGACGAAACACGGAAGCTTCATTGACCTTGATACGGAATTTACTCCGGATGGTGTTCACCCTGCGAAGCCGGCATTGTCGGTCTCTATGGGCGATATCCATCAACGTTGGGTGCTTCCTTCGGTGGTCGACGCCACATTTACGGCGCCTGATAGCCTTGTGAAGCTGATTAAGCCGCGCTATCTCTTCTGGCATGATACCGTTGATTTCCATTCGCGAAACCATCATCACAAAGATGATTGGATTACCAAATATGCAAAGTGGAAATATAAGATTGAATGTGTGCGCACCGAGATTGAAGATGCGATCAAATTTGTGAACAAACATTCAACGAGAGGCCGCAAGTCAGTTGTTGTATCAAGCAACCATGATCGCGCCATTGCGAGGTGGTTGAAGGAAGCTGACTTTAAGTCCGACCCTGTGAACGCAGAGTTTTATCTCGAGTGTGCACAACGCGCGATCAAAAGCACTCAGGTGACCGAAGGCGGCGTAACATTTGAGGATCCTTTTGTGAGTTATGCACAAGAATTTGCAAAGTCAAATGTGCAATTTCTCAAGCCTGGAGAAAGTAAAGTGCTTGCGCAGGTTGAATATGGTTTCCATGGTGACTCCGGCCCCAATGGTTCGCGAGGAACTACCAAGAACCTCTCGAAGCTTGGCGTGAAGGTTACCAAGGGTCACAACCATACGGCTGAAATCATTGATGGATGCTATAGTGCAGGTAAAAGCACCGGCATGCTTGAGTATGAAGGTGGTAGCCCGAGTAGTCACACCAACTCTCATGTCATTCAATATGCCAACGGCAAGCGAGCCATCATTATCATTATCAATGGACGCTATTGTTTGGACCGTCCGCGAAAAAAATATTCCTGATTTGTTGCACGTTGCACGTTTGTGCTCAAAGCCCTGCATATATTGCAGGGCTTTTTTCTTGAAAATAAAAATCCACCCTAGAGGTGGATGTTTTTTTATATGAAGTACGGTGCTGCCCGAAACGGGGGAGGGGTGTATATATTTTTTAAGAAATACACAATCTGCTCCTCTGTCTCGGGGTGTGTTGCCAATCCGTCACAAGTCAGGATTGGGTCGACAAAGAACGCGAGTGTCATTCATGCACAATCAAGACGGCTCTGGTGCATACGCGCAAAAAATGCTACGTAATGGACGGGGATCCGTTTCGCCGATGTTTGTTGCCGTAGCAACATTCATCATTGCAACCTGAAGAGTTTCGGGTTGATGTGCTTGTTTGAAACTCAAACGCTCTACTAAAGTTAAGTGTACATGATTTAATAATTCTGTCAAGCGCATGCCAAACTCATTAAAAAACCCGCTCATTTGGAGCGGGAAGTTTTTCTACGTTCAATAATGGGGTACGGAATCGTAATAACGTGAAACGGTTCCTGAATCCCTGCAATGAATTCTGTTGAGGTTGAAATTGCATCCAACAGTAAACCCTGACAATCTTCCGGTGTTTGCGGAGGATTTTTTTTGAGTTGTTGGTGGAGTACACCAAGTGCATAGGGGGCTCCATTGCCTAATCCGCAATACAGACGATCGTGTTCCAATACGCTAAAATCCACATCGACAATAAAGATTTGTCCGCAGACGGCAATAATGATATCCGCAGCATTTTGTTTTCCATCCGCACCTTTGTCGTCGATCGTACTTGCTTCATCGCAAAGTTTTTGGAATCCGGGAATAAAATCGCGCACAATGATTCCCCGAATATCCTCTTTGGGGGAAATAGAGGGAAGCGCAAGTTTGTATTGCAGAATTTGTGCCACCGTAAAACTTCCGGAAAATCCAAAACCCCAAATGGTTTTATCTTCTCCGGTGCGAAGGAAGACTTTCGGGTGTTTAATGCGGAATTTGATATCTGCTTTTGTTCCACCTGAATCTCCAGCAAGGAGAACGGTGTGGCCATTGGTCCACCCAAGAATGCAGGTCATATTTTTCTCCTCATGGAGTTGAGAACTTCTCTTATTGATACTAATAGAATGGGTGCTTTATGCAAGGGCTGTCCCGTAGATGCTTTGCGGACTTATCGTTATAATGGGTACATTATGAATAAGGCGATAGAGTTAAAGGTGCTTACCTCGTTTGGCTGCGGTTCCTGCAAGCTTTTTCTTACCTTTTGGGATACCGTGAAGGGGGATTGGCCGAATGTCCAATTTGAAGAAATCGACATGCTCACCGAATATGGTCAAACACTGCTTATGAAACATCACGCATTTGCATCGCCGGCCATTATTGTGAACGACGCACTTTTTTCTGCCGGCGGCTTTCAGAAAGAAAAATTCTTATCAATGCTCAAGGAACTTTCGCCCCCATGAAAAAAAGAGACCTCGTTATTACGCTGTTTTTCCTTTGTGCAAGCGCACTGGTGCTCTCGTATCATTTTTTTCTTTTACCAAAGCCTCGGATTATTCAAAGCGGAGTGCATCGCACCGTGTCGATCCACATCGCGCAACATTCATTTACCTTTGACCCCGAGCTCATTGAGGCGGATCAAGGAGATGTATTGCTGATGAACGTGATCAATGATGACGATGTTGCACACGGCGTTCGGATTGATGGTTATGGAATTTCTCAAACACTCGGGGCGCACAGCCATTATGCGTTCCCACCATTCCTTCTGACGAATTCAGGCGATTTTCTTTACTATGAATCAGTGTTTTGGGGTGAAGGTATTGCCGAGACAGGGAAGTATAAAGGACAGCAACGCGGACGCTTTGATATGCAGGGAGTGTTGCGGGTGCGTAGAGCAACAAACGCTCACAATTAACGTACGATCTTCTTTTTAATCGACTCAAAAAATTCCTTGTCGCGGGGGTGGGTGAGGAGGGTGCTTACTTCATCAATGGGAATCCACCGTGCTTCGGGGTTCATGGGGTCTTCCGGCGCGAGTGCTTCATGTTCGGTGGTAAAAAAATAAAACGTGATTGTGCGCAGTTGTGGTTCGTCTCTCGGTTCGCGTTTGATGCGGTCGCGCTCATACGTGCCGAGCGTTTCGATCAAGTGGAGCGCAGCTTCGGGGATCCCGGTTTCCTCACGGATTTCACGTTGTGCGGCAGTGAGGTGTTCCTCACCTTCCTCAAGATGTCCCTTCGGAAGCGACCAAGAATTGTTGTTCTGATTCACAACAGCAATTCCCAATTTGGGATTCCAGACCACTCCTCCTGCGATATGTACCATATACTCAGTGTATCACAATTATTGTAGCGCCCTCTTTTCTTCATCGGCGTGATTGAGCAAGCGGACGTACGTTTCAAATATGTGTAAGGCTTTTTCATAATCACCTTTTTCAGTTGCGGCGGTCAGTGCGGTGCGTGTCTCAGGATCGGTATTGTCTAAAAACTCATTGAGTTCAGTACGCACATCCCCATAATCCGCGCCAATATCTTTTATTGCCGATGGATCTTTCTCCGCTTCTTGTTTTGCGGCGCGTTGCCAGAGTGCATTCAATTCGGGGGAGATGTGCTCGGCAAAATAGCGGAAAAATGGTCCGTTCTCGGCGATGTCGAGCATTTGCATTTCTCTTCCTTTGAATTGTTCTTCAAGGACATTCCCTTGGACTTCAAGAAATTTATCGGGAGCCTCGTGCGAATCTTGGTGCATAAGGTTGAAATTAAGTTTGCTAATACTCCCGTATATTAAGGTATTATGGAAGAAAAGTATACCCAATCCCACCCCTTCCTTCCCTTATTGCTTGCACGAAATAATGACCATGCTATATTGAGTTTAGTCTCTCGTTCTTGTTTTACCCGTCATCCTCCCTTGGATACAAAAGAAAATGCCGCGCTCCTCACGAAGCGCGGCTATTCATTTGCGGATTTTAAATTTATACCACTTTCATCAAATGTTCACGGATTCGGGCGACAAGATCTTCGAGAGACCACTCGCTTTTGATCAGAAAGTCCGCCGCACCGTAGCCCGTTACTTTTTCGATTGTTTCCGCATCGGTGGAGTTGGTGAGTACGATAACGGCGACATGTTTACCCCATGAATCATTTGCGCGGAGCTTGGCAAGCATTGAGATGCCGTCCATATTGGGCATGAAGATATCAAGGAGAATGAGCGCGGGATGCTTTTCAAGTGCTATCGCGAGCCCTTCACGACCATCGGAAGCTTCAAGGACCACGAATCCTTCATCGGTTAATTTTTCAATGAGCACTTTGCGGAGCGCAACATCGTCTTCAACAAGCAGAATCGGTTTTTTGTTTTCGGTATCCATATTATTTTTTCTTTCCTTTAAAGATGGCTTTCACTTGAGTAACAACTTCATCGAGGCCGGTTTCCGCTTTAACAAGATAGGCGGTGAGGCGAAGTGCTTTGATCCGCACCTCGTCTTCAGAAGTATTTTGGTTGGTGAGTGCGATGATGTGAACATTGTCTCCCCATGTGCCCGATTCACGAATGCGCTTGGCCATCTCGAGTCCGTCCATGGGAAACATCACAATATCGGTAATCACCATGTCGGGTTTTTCTTCGGGAATAATTTTTAGTGCTTCATTGCCACCGCCCGCTTCAATGACGGTAAATTTTTCATCACGCAGTTTTTCGGCAAGTACGCGGCGCAGTGGCTCGCTATCTTCCACGAGTAGGATTTTCTGATTTGTCATATGGGAAATTATAGCACACCCAAGGACCAGTTGTGGACAGTGTGTGGAAGCACTATCCCAATCCCTCAAGAATTGAGGTTTTCACGGTTGAAAAATCATCATTTACCGGTTTTCCTTTGACCAGTTGTATCCTTTAGTATAGGCTGAATTTATGTCCGCACGCGTCATTATTGCGACGGGAATATCGGGTTCGGGCCGCAAGGCATATCTCGACAA
>Ga0209515_10002870_pt1 | contig 25483 bp, 22 predicted proteins | sample Subgroupgradi54m_FD_187454 | JGI IMG/M metagenome (GOLD analysis project Ga0209515, IMG submission 187454) | Subsurface groundwater microbial communities from S. Glens Falls, New York, USA - GMW60B uncontaminated upgradient, 5.4 m (SPAdes)... ... | reverse complement strand
CAGGCGCAGGCGCGGGTGCATCAGCTGCAGGGTGGGCAGGGGGCCGTGCAGGGTCACCCGCTCCACCGCCAGGCATGGCTGGTCGCCGTAGCGGCGGTCCTCGAAGATCACGACGTGGTCCACGGCGATCCCTTCCCACACCCGGAAATGCAGCGCCCCGAGCTGGATGCGCCGGCCGGTCTGCTCGGCCAGCTGCGTGGCGATCCACCGGCGCGCCGGGCCGGGCAGGAAGACGGCGTTGAGGTACCAGGTGAGCCCGGCGGCGAGCAGGCCGAGTCCCGTGAGCGCGATGAGCAGGCCGTGCAGGAGTCGTCGTCGCATGGGCGAGTGCCATTATACTACTTGCCGTGTGCGCCCCCTGCTCCGAAGTGCTATGATAGCCCTATCGCGGGGCGTGGCTCAGCTTGGTAGAGCGCTGCGTTTGGGACGCAGAGGTCCTCGGTTCAAATCCGAGCGCCCCGATTGACTCGGTCAGGCGCCGGCGCCCATAGCTCAACCGGATAGAGCGACAGGTTTCTAACCTGTATGTTGGGGGTTCGACTCCCTCTGGGCGCACCATCTCGGTGGTCGTGGAGGCGGAGGGTTCCGTGATGATGAAGAAGATGCTGCTTGGTTTCGTCGCGGTGTTCGCGTTCCTGCTCATCGTCGGGATCGCCGTCGGACTGCCGCAGGTGCGCCCCGTGTTGATCCGGCAGCTCGGTGAGGTGCTGCAGTGCCCCGTCACGATGCAGGCGGTGGTCTGGGTGCCGCCGACCGGCCTGGGCGTGCGGGCGCTGGAGGCGCAGAGCCCGGCGGGCCGGACCCAGCCACCGTGGTTCAAAGCCGCGGCGGTGGACGTCCGCGTGGCCCTCTGGTCACTGCTCTGGCGCCGGGCCTTCGTCGCCGACGTGAACGTTGTGCGTCCCACGCTCACCGTCGAGCAGCTGGCGGACGGCCGCGTGAGTCTCCCGACGTGGGGGCCCACCCCCTCGGCCCCGGCCGCCTCATCCACCGCTCCTCCGGCGCCCACGTTGCTCCCCCACCACGTGCGGATCCATGACGGCACGCTGGTCTACCGCGACCATCGCCTAACCCCGCCATGGGCCTTCGTGCTGGATGGACTCCGCTTGGATGCCCGCGTGACGCTGGCAGGCGTGCAGTATCAGGGGGCTGGCACCATCGAGAGTCCTCAGCGGATGCCGGTGGGGAGCGTCGAGGTGCACGGCGAAACCGCCTTCGATGGCCGGACCACGACGACGGTGACAGTCGTGCATCAGGCCGTGACCGAGCTCGCGCCGTATGTCAAGCAGGTGATGGGGGCCGAGCCGACCGCGGGGGCGCTGACGCTGACCGCGACGATCACCGGCCGCCCGGAGGCGCTGACGGCCCGCATCCACGTCGAGACCCGTGGGCTGGCGTTCCCGCCGACGGCGATGACCAGCGCCGGGGTGAGCGCCGCCCAGTTGCTGCCGATTCTGGAAGACGACCAGCACCGGATCCAGTTCGACTTCACCGTGACCGGCCGGTGGGACCAGCTCCAGGTGTCGTGGAACGATCTGGCGGCCAGCGCGGTCCAGCAAATCCTGCGCGGCCTCGTCACCCAACGGCTGCCCAACATCCTCCTGCAGGGATTGACCCAGGCGCTCCAGCCGCCGGCCGAGGGCGGGGCCGCCGCGCCGCTGGACCTCAAGGCGCTGGGCAAGCGGCTGACGAAGACGTTGAAGGAGCAACTCATCCCCGCCGACTCGTCCTCGACCGACGCCCAATCGCCCAAGTAACCCGTGGTATACTGACGCCCACTCACGGTGGCTGTAGCTCAGCTGGTTAGAGCACGAGATTGTGGATCTCGGGGCCGCGGGTTCAAATCCCGTCAGCCACCCTTAACCCACTCCAGAACCTTTTATGTTTAGGGGCTATCGAGTTCAATTCTATGTGGTGCAAGCCCTCATGATCGTTTTACGGATGCTTCCGTTCTCGCTCTCCGGATGGATCATGAAACGCGTGGCCGACCTCTTCTTTTGCTGTGCCTCCAAGCGAAGGAATATTGCGCTGGATAATCTGACGATCGCCTACGGAGACACGCTGTCCGCCGGTCAAAAAAGAACCATCGCCCGGCGGTCGTTCGAGAGCCAGGCGCTCTCCATGCTGGAGTTGTTGGTCATCAGAAAAATGAGGAAGAACGCGGCACGCCGGTTTTCCATGACGGGACTGCAGCATTTCAATGAGGCCGCGGCTCGCGGGAACGGCGTGATATTTGTCGCCTCTCATGTTGGTTCTTGGGAATATATTGGCTTCCCGGGCTATCTCACGCAGTATCCGCATGCGATCATCGTCAAACGCCTCAAGAATCCATATCTCAACACCATGATCGATGCCTTGCGGCGGGAAATCGATACCCTGCCAATCCGTAAAGAAGCGAATGCCCTTCGGATCACCTTGGCCGAGTTGCGGCAGAATCACGGAGTCGCGATCGTGATGGACCAATGGGCGGGCGCCGAAGGGCTGTGGGTCGACTTTTTTGGAAGGGCCACCTCCACCACGTCTTTGCCCGCTCGGCTGGCCAAAAAAACGGGCGCGGCGTTAATTCCGATTTATTGCGTCAGAAAACAGATCGGCCAATACGAGATCCGGCTGCTGCCGGAAGTCCCATTGCCGGATGAGCCGGAATGGAACGTCCGCACCACGAAACGTTTGAATGACATCCTGGCATCTCAGATCCGTCAATGTCCGGAGCAATGGTCTTGGAACCACAGGCGTTGGAGACCACGGCCTGTGGCATCCTGACGAGCGCACCAGTTGCGAAAATTGTCCAAATGGGTGACCTGTATTTTTATCCAGGCGGTTTAAAATAGGTTTCGTCGGACGGCGGACGAGCCAGTGAGCACTCCCGTGGGGGGTTTGCGGTGATGGACAACTTTAATGCGTGGAGCATTTTGAGGAAACTGTTCTGGCAGGATCTGCTGCTCGTGCTGGCCGTGTTTGTGCTGGCCCGAATAATCTCCTTTGTGATTCGACGGATTATTCTTCATTTCGCCGAAAAGGTCCATCCGCGCCTGCGCCTTCTGTTTCTACGCACGCTTCCGATAGTCCGGCTTTTTGTTGGCATTGGCGCGGTTGCCGTGATTGTGCCAATTCTCGTGGAACCAACGTTTCAGGATATCGTGACCCTGATGGCCGGCGTCGGTTTGGCGTTGGCCTTCACGCTGAAGGATTACGGGTCCAGCCTTGTGGCGGGATTGGCCACGGTGTTGGAAAATACCTATCAGCCAGGTGATTGGATCAAAGTAGATGGCGCGTATGGAGAAGTGAAATCCATCGGGGCGCGCGCCACACGAATCGTCACCCCCGACGACACGGAAGTCATCATCCCGCACGCGCGTTTCTGGTCCGTCAGCGTGTTTAACGCGTCCAGCGGGAATCAGAGTGTACTCTGTGTCGCTGATTTTTATTTGCATCCCGATCACGATGCCGCTATTGCGCGCAAACGCCTCGAGGAAATCGCGCGGCAGAGTGCTTATTGGAAGCCCGGATCACCCGTCACCGTGATCGTCCTTGAGAAGCCATGGGGTACGCACTACCGTCTGAAGGCCTATGTGCAGGAAAGCCGCGAGCAGTTCCTGTTCCTGACTGATCTGACGATTCAAGGCAAACAGGCGATCCGGTCCCTGGGTATCCGGTTTGCCCAGGTGCCATTCGCCGAGACACAACACTAAACGAGAGGTTTTGTCGTCCGCGACCTCTGAGCCACCCCAGCCTTTCCTCTCGTAAGGCCGCCACGCGGGGCAGGTCAGATAAGGGTTACCTGATGAGCAAACTCCCGAAAATCACCCTGTATTTTTGGATTATGAAGATCTGCGCGACCACGTTGGGTGAAACGGCGGGCGACCTGTTGTCCATGACCCTGAACATCGGGTATGCGCTGAGTTCTCTGATGTTGATCGGTTTCTTTGTGATGACGCTCGGTGCTCAGCTGGCTTCAAGAAAACATCACCCATGGCTCTATTGGGCCGTCATCCTCTCGACCAGCACGGCCGGCACCACCATGTCGGATTATATGGATCGCACCCTCGGGCTCGGCTATATCAAAGGCACGATCATTTTACTAATCCTGTTGGTGGCGATTTTGGCATTCTGGCGTGTGAGCGTGCGCGATCTCTCGGTGGTCAATATCAACACGTTGAAAGTCGAGTTGCTCTATTGGACAACCATTCTCTTTTCGAATACCTTGGGGACAGCCCTGGGTGACTTCTTGGCCGATACGTCCGGTCTCGGATTTGGGGGAGGGGCACTGCTTATTTCCAGTTTAATCGGGCTGGTCGTCATCGCCCATGGGTATTCCCGAATGTCAAAAGTCCTGTTGTTTTGGGTTGCCTTTGTCCTCACCCGTCCGTTTGGGGCCACCATGGGCGATTGGTTAACCAAACCACATGGCAAAGGCGGCCTTGGCTTGGGCACGGTTGGCGCATCGGCCATTCTTGCCGCCATCCTTGGAGTGTTTGTTCTGCACTCCAAGAGGCCCCAGACTAAAGTCGGATAGCTATTGGGGATTCCTGGGTGTATCATGTTTCCATGAATTCTGGGGCTGTGGAAGCCGTAGGGTGAGGGGTCTGGAGGATTGCCGATGACAGCGGACGAGGATTCCGAGATGATGGTGCCGGGCTCGTTGGAGGTCCTCGAGGCCCGTGATGCCGATGGTGTTCTTAGCGCCGTGGTCGAACGATCGGATCCTCACGATCTCTACACGTACCGCATTCGACGGATCGTCCACGAGAGCCGGTCCTCCCTCCAGCATATCGTCATTGCCGAGACCTACAACTATGGCCGCGCCCTGTTTCTCGACGGCAACATCCAGAGCGCGCACGCCGACCAAGCGTTGTACCATGAGACGCTGGTCCAACCCGCGATGCTTGGCCATTCCAGCCCGCAGGATGTCCTCATCATCGGGGGCGGCGAGGGGGCCGCATTGTGGGAGGTGCTGCGGCATCCCTCGGTACGGACGGTGACGATGGTGGATTATGACCGGCAGGTGGTGGAGGCGTGCCGGGAACACCTGAGTGCCTGGCATCAGGGGGCGTTCGACGACCCGCGCGCCCGGCTGGTGTTTCAGGACGGCCGGCAATTCATCGAGCAGACCGCCGGCACCTACGACGTCGTGATCATTGATGTCGTGGACATGTTCGACAATGGCCCGGCCCAGGCGTTGTACACCCGGCAATTTTACGAGCGGCTCTGTCAGCGGCTCCGGCCGGGGGCGGTCGTGGCCGTGCAGGGCCTGGAGTTCTCGTTCTTGGATGATCAGCCCCATGCGGCGCTGGCCCGGACGTTGAGGACGGTGTTCCGCGAAGTCTCCAGTTACAATGTGACCATCCCCTCGTTCCTGTGTTCCTGGGGGTTCCTGGTCGCCTCCGATCATTTCTGCTTGGGCCGATGGTCGGCGACCGAGATTGACCACCGCATCCAGGAGCGGTGCGGTCCTGACGGGTTGACGCATGTGACCGGTGAGTTCCTCCGGGGCTGTTTTAGTTTTTGCAAGACCACCCAAGCGCGGTTGTCGCGGCCCGGCCCGATTCTTGAAGATGGGATCCCGTTTGAGCCGATCCCCTATGAATGATCCCCTGGTGATGGACCTCGGCCGACCCGTCGTCACCGATGGGATCAAGGGCTGGGCCATTCGGTTTGTGCCGCACGGCGAGCCGGGCGCGATCATCCTGGCGGAGTTCACCGATCCGGACCATCGGTTCGCGGTGGCCGTCCCGGTGTCACCGGAGGATCTGCTGGTTCCGACGCCCGGGGCCGCCCCGACGGATGAGCTCCGGGTGTTCTGTCTCCCCGAGGGGGTGGCGACGGTGGAGCGTTGGCGGCCTGCGCCACCGGCCATCGAGGTCACCGTCCCGGCGGGCACTATCCTCTGGCGGCCCGGGCAGGCGGCGCTGCACGGTCCGCCCGAACGGGTCGAGGGGCTCCTGTCCGTCCTCGTGGAGTTTGCGTTTTATGAGGGAGAGCTCCGTCGGCTCGAGCGGGAGGTCGCGGCCGATTGGCCGATGGCCGAAGCGGACGTGGCGTTGACCCATCGTCTGGGCCCCTCGGCCATTCGGCGCTGGGACCACGTCAGCGAGATGACGCGGCGCGTCACGTGGCGCCGCATGCGGTATGCCCGGCTGCAGCCGCGGTTGGAACCACCGGCCGGCGCCGTGGCCGGCCCTGCCAAGCGAGTCCTGTCGGAGCTGCTGGCTCGCGCGGACGTCGAACGGCGGTTGCAGACCGTTGACGATCGCCTCGAGATCTGTGAGGATATCTACGAACGGGCCAATGAGCGGATCTCCGAGTATCGCTATTTTCGTGTCGAGGCGGTCATCGAGATCGTCGTGGCATTCCTCCTGCTGGTGGAAATTGTGATCATGGTGTGGGACGTCTGGTTCACGCATATCCACGGCCCCGTGGTGTGACCGCCGTTCCGACGCTCGTCCCCTCAGTCCCCCTCGTTCCATGACCGGCCTCCGACATCCTCTCCACCGCTATCATCCGCCGTGGCGGCGCGGGGTCTACTCGACGGCGCTCATCGCGACGGTCGTCGGCGTCGGCACACTCGGGATGCACCGGTTCGAAGGATTGTCGTACCTGGACGCGTTCTATTTCATGAGCATGGTGGCGACGGCCCAGGGCCCCGCGTTCACCCCCATCACGCCCGCCGGGAAGTTGTTCGCGGCGTTCATGGCGTACCTCTCGATCGGCACGGTCGTCGCCGCCCTCGGCTTTCTCTTCGGCCCGTTCTTCGGGATGGTGTGGAAGACCGGGGTGGAGCATGTGGAGCAGACCCTCGGCGGCCATGATGGCCGCCGATGATCCGCGGGGCACGCAGGCGATCACCCGGCTGCGCAAGGAGATCCGCCGGTATCTCTGCAAGGAGGTCCCGGCCGAGGGACTCCAGACCGTGCTGGCGGAGCTGGGCCTCGACATCGTCTATACCCCACCCCAGTACGTCTTCCGTGTCCCGTGCCCGGCCGCCCTGACGCCGGCCCAGGAAGAATCGTGCGCCGGGCTCCCGAAGCTCTACGCGGTGGACCCGCCGCAGCGCACGCCGGCGGCCCTCGTGATCACCGGCGGCGACGTCGAGTGCTTGCCGGGGATTCTCACCGAGCTGGCCAGCGTCGGACTGCTGTTCCATACGCCTTAACAGCGTCTCTCCATCGCCGAGATTTTCGTTGTGGCGAGGGGGAGGGGCATGGTACGGTAAACCCATGACAACGGTGATGGCCATCCCTCAAAAACCGCAGATCAAGTGGCACAGCATCGCGCTGATGGGCTTCATGCACGTTGTGGCCATCGGCTGGGCGGTCAAGACCTTCTCTTGGCCGGCGTTCTGGGCCTTCGTCGTGCTGGCGGTAGTGACTGGCATGCTCGGCGTGACCCTCTGCTACCATCGGCTCCTGGCCCATCGGAGCTTCAGTTTGCCGCGCCCCCTGGAATATCTCCTGGCTCTCTTCGCGTGCATGGCCTTCCAGAACGGCCCGGTCAAGTGGGTGGCGGTGCATCGCGTGCACCACGCCTACTCCGACCGCCCGCAGGACCCGCACAGCCCGACCCGCGGGTTCTGGTGGGCGCACATCGGCTGGCTGCTCGTCAATGACGATTTCCTCGACAACTGGGACCGGTACGCGAAGTGGGCCCCCGACCTGGCGAAAGACCCCGTCCACCGCTTCCTCAACAACACCCACGGCCTCTATCAATTCCTGCTGGGCGGGCTCCTGTACCTGCTGGGCGGGTGGCCATTCGTGGTCTGGGGCGTCTTCGTGCGGACCGTCTTTGTGTGGCACGGGACGTGGCTGGTCAACTCCGCCTCGCATATCTGGGGCTACCGCACGTACGACACCGGCGAGCGCTCGACGAACAACTGGTGGGTCGCAGCACTCACCTTCGGCGAGGGCTGGCATAACAATCACCACGCGTTCCTCTCCTCGGCCGCGCACGGCCTGCGCTGGTGGGAGGTGGACGTCACGTACGCGACGATCCGCCTGCTGAACTGGCTGGGGTTGGCGAAGAATGTCCGCGTCGCGAAGCCGGCCGAGCAGGCGCCGTCGGTGCCGCTGGAGGACCAGCCCGATTGGAAGGCCTCGTTGCCGCAACCGACCGCCACCGGCACCGCCTCGTAGCCCCGATCGTCCCGGCGCCATCCGCTCGTCCTGTCGGCGTCTTGTCATCCTCGTCCTGTTGGCCGGCTGCACCGCATACCCGGTGACCACCCCGCCGAATCATTCCAACCGCCTGCTTTCTGAGAAGAGCCCCTATCTCCTCCAGCACGCTCACAATCCGGTGGATTGGTACCCGTGGGGGGAGGCGGCGCTCGCGAGGGCCCGCCAGGAGTCCAGGCCGATCTTCCTCTCCATCGGCTACTCGACCTGCCACTGGTGCCACGTCATGGAGCGGGAATCGTTCGAGGACCCGGCGGTCGCGGCCCTGCTGAACGCCCACTTCGTGGCGATCAAAGTGGATCGCGAGGAGCGGCCGGACCTCGATGCGGTTTACATGCAGGCGGTGATGCAGATGACCGGGCAGGGGGGGTGGCCGCTGACGGTGTTTCTGACGCCGGACCTGAAGCCGTTCTACGGCGGCACCTATTTTCCGCCGGAGGAGCGGTGGGGGCGCCCGGGGTTGAAACAGGTGCTGACCTCGGTGGCGGCGTCGTGGAAAGAGCGGCCGGATCGCCTGCGCGCCGCCGGCGACTCCCTCACGCAGGCCCTGCAGGCCGAGACGGCGCGCGCGGCCGCCGGGACGCTGGCGCCGGAGCCGGTCCTCACCGCGGCGCTCCGACAGTTCACCGACAGCTACGATGCCCAGCACGGTGGTTTCGACGCTGCCCCGAAATTCCCCCGCAGCCACGCCCTCTCGCTGCTCCTGCGCGCCTGGCGCCGCCGCCACGACCCAGCGCTCTTGACGATGGTTGAGCAGACGCTGCAGGCGATGGCTGCCGGCGGCCTCTACGATCAACTCGGCGGCGGGTTCCACCGCTACTCCACCGACGCCCGCTGGCGTATCCCCCACTTTGAAAAAATGCTCTACGACCAGGCGCTCCTGGCGACGACCTATCTGGAGGCGTACCAAGCGACCGGTCGTCCCGAGTACGCCGAGGTCGCCCGCGAGATCTTTGAGTATGTCCTGCGCGACCTGACCAGCCCCGAGGGGGCGTTCTATTCGGCGGAGGACGCCGACAGCGCGGAGGATCCGGCCCGCCCGACGGAGAAGCGGGAAGGGGCCTGCTACCTCTGGACACCGGCGCAGCTCGAGGCGGTGCTGGGGGCCGACGACGCGGCGGTCATCGCCTTCCTCTACGGGGTCGAGCCGGGCGGCAATGCCCCAGACGACCTGGCTGCCGCCAGTGGAGACGGCACCACCGCCCTCGGGCTAGCTCCCGGCGAGTTCCAGGAGAAGAGCGTGTTGTACCGGGCGCACACCGTGGCAGAGGTGGCCAAGTACTTCAAGCGGCCGAAGTCGGAGATCACCGCCCTCCTCGCCCGTGCCCGTCCGCGTCTCTTTGAAGCCCGCCGCGCCCGCCCGCGCCCGCACCTCGACGACAAGGTCCTCGTGGATTGGAACGGGCTGATGATTGCCGCGTTCGCGATCGGCGCCCGCGTCTTGGAGGAGCCGCGGTACGAGGCGGCCGCCCAAAGGGCCGCCGACTTCCTCCTGGCGCGCCTGGTCCGTACCGACGGCCGGCTCCTGCACCGCTACCGCGGGGGGGACGCCGCTGTGTTCGGGATGCTCGATGACTACGCGTTCCTGATCCATGGGCTGATCGAGCTGTATCAGACCACGTTCGAGCCCCGATATCTGACCGAGGCCACGCGGCTGACCGGGGGGATGCTCACCCTCTTCTGGGACGAGCCGGGCGGCGGCTGCTTCCTGACCGGCCGCGATGCCGAGGCGCTGCTCGTCCGGCAGAAAGTCCTCTACGACGGGGCGATCCCGTCGGGGAATTCGGTCGCGGCGCTGGACCTCCTGCGCCTCGGCCGGTTGACCGGGACCACCGCGTGGGAGTTGAAGGCCCAGCAGTTGTTCAACGCGTTCGCCGGCATGGTCACCCAACATCCGACGGCCTATCCTCAGCTCCTGATGGCCCTTGAGTTCGCGGCCGGCCCGTCGCAGGAGATCGTCCTCGCCGGGCCGCCCGACGACGCGGCTCTCCAGGCGATGCGCCGCGTCGTCCGCCAGGCCTTTGTGCCGAACGCCGTCGTCGTGCTGCATCCGCCGGGCGCCGCCGGCGCAGCGATTGAGGCGCTCGTCCCCTGGGTCGTGCCGCAGGGGATGATCCAGGGGCGCCCCGCCGCCTACGTCTGTCAATCGCACGTCTGCCGCCGGCCGGTGACGAGCGCCGACGCCTTGAAATTTCTGGTTGCCAGCGATGGCCCCGCCCCCTATAATGGGGCCCTTCCATGACGGCATCAGTCCCCGCAGTCACAACACATACGGCGTTTACTTCGTGGGAACTCTGGGCGCTCCGCGCGGTCCTGGCGACGGCGTTCCTGGGGTTGGCCTACGCGGCGTACCTCATTCTCGAAGTCCGGCGGGCGGACACCGGCACGGAGAAGATGCGGCAGATCGCCCGCGCGATCCGTGACGGCGCCAACGCCTACCTCCATCAGCAATTCCGCGCGATCCTCGGCTTGATCGGGCTCGTCGCGGTCGCCCTCCTCTTCTCGGCGGCGGTCCCAGCCATCGGCTGGGGCCGCGCCGGCGCGTTCGTCATGGGGGCCCTCTTCTCGGCGACGGTCGGCTACGTGGGCATGAACATGGCGGTGCAGGGGAATGTCCGCGTGGCCGCCGCCGCCCGCACGAGCTTCGGCAAATCCCTCCAGATCGCCTACCGGACCGGCACGATCACCGGGATGTTGACCGACTCCCTCGGCCTCCTCGGCGGCACCCTCATTTTCATGGCGTACGGGGAGCAGGCGTACGAGGTACTGCTGGGCTTCGGGTTCGGCGGCACCCTCCTGGCCCTCTTCATGCGCGTCGGCGGCGGGATCTACACGAAGTCGGCCGACGTCGGCGCCGACCTCGTCGGCAAGCTGGAGAAGTCCCTGCCGGAGGATGACCCGCGCAACGCCGCGACGATCGCCGACAACGTCGGGGACAACGTCGGGGATTGCGCCGGGATGGCGGCCGACATCTTCGAGTCGTACGAAGTCACAATGGTGTCGGCGATGATTTTGGGCTGGGCCTGCATGGGGCATAAGGGGGTCGTGTTCCCGCTGCTCGTCCGCGCCGTCGGGCTGGTGGCTTCCATCATCGGGACCTACGCCGTCCGCACGAGCGACCAGGTCCGCAACGCCATGAAGGCGATCAACGTCGGGTTCGTCCTCTCTGCCGTCGCCTCGATCCTCGGGTTCACGACGATCGGCTGGTGGTACCTGCGCACCGGCGCGGCGCTCCCGGCCTGGGCCTCCTGGGGGGTGCCCGGCCTCGACATGCGGCCGGTCTGGGCCACGTTCGTCGGCATCGTCCTGGCCGTCGGGCTCAACCGCCTGACGGAATACTTCACCCAGCCGGGCAAGCGCCCCGTGGACTTCATCGTCAAGACCACGCCGACCGGCCACGCGACGACGATCATCAATGGCCTGGCGGTCGGCATGGAGAGCACGGTCTGGGCGGCGCTCGTCATCGCCGGCGCGATCGGTGCGTCAGTCCTGATCTACCAGGGGATGAGCCCGACCTACATCGCGTATGGTGTGGCGATGTGCGGCATCGGGATGCTGACGCTCACCGGCAACAATATCTCGATGGATGTCTTTGGGCCGGTGGCCGACAACGCCAACGGCATCGGCGAGATGGCGCGGCTGGAGCCGGCGGCCCGCCGGACGCTGGCCGACCTCGACGCCGTCGGCAACACGACGAAGGCCATCACGAAAGGCATCGCCATCGGTTCCGCGGTCATCGCCGCCGTCTCCCTCTTCAATGCGTATCTCACGGACATCGGCCACCTCCTGGGGAAGGGCTATGAGGACATTGCCGGCCTGCTCTCCGTCGCCGACCCGATGGTGTTCATCGGCCTGCTGATTGGCGGGGCGGTCCCGTTCCTCTTCAGCTCGCTGATGATCCGCGCCGTCGGGCGCGGCGCGGCGCAGATCGTCCATGAGGTCCGCGCGCAGTTCCAGGACCCCCAGATCGTCAGCGGCCAGAAAGATCCCGACTACGCCCGCGTCGTGGGGATCTGCACGCGCACCGCCCAGCACGAGCTCTTGGGGCCGGGGCTCTTGGCGATCATCACCCCGATCCTCGTCGGGATCTTCCTCCACAAGGCGGCGCTCGGCGGGTTCCTCGCCGGCCTCATCCTGACCGGACAGCTGATGGCCGTCTTCATGGCCAACGCCGGCGGCGCCTGGGACAACGCCAAGAAGGCGATCGAGGACGGGCTCTTCGGCGGCAAGGGCTCCGAAGCCCACAAGGCGGCGATCACCGGCGACACCGTCGGCGACCCGCTCAAGGACACCGCCGGCCCGGCGCTCAACCCGCTCATCAAGGTCATCAACATGGTGGCCCTCCTCATCGTCCCGTTCGTCGTCCGCGCGGAGACCTCCACCGGCCTCTGGAAGCCCATCCTGTTGATCGCCGGCCTCGGCCTCCTGGCGTTCACCCTCCGCCGTTCCTGGCGCGAGGAAGAGATTGAGGCGCCGACCCCGCCTGCCGCCCGCGCCCGTCCTGCCGAGCCTCTCCCCGTCCGCTAGCCCCACTCCCCGCGTCCGTCGTCACCTGGCGGTCTCGTCGGGGACGTGGTATACTCCCTGCGATGAAGCTGACCTATGATCCCAAGCACAACGTGGCCTACCTGCGCTTGCATGAGAGCCGGGGCCAGGTTGAGACGATTCGAGTGAGCGATGAGCTCAATGTGGATCTGACCCCAGACGGGACGGTCTACGGGATCGAGCTGTTGAATGCGAATGAGCAGTTACGTCGGGAAGATGCGGGGAAACTGATTGTGGAAAATGAGGCCACCGGGGCGGTCGCCGAAGTCAAGCTGGCTTAAGTGTCCCAACCCCAACCAAGCGTTCAAGCAACGCGATACCTCCTCTCAATCCCAGGAATGCGGGCCTCCATCCTGCGAGGATTGGCGACGCCCGTCGCGAAGTGCCGCAAGATCCTGCTGTGGTCAGTGATTGATCTCCCTGATCCCCGCCGTCCGCTAATTCTGTAAAACGAATTATCACTAGATCATTTTTCCTTGACAGCGGGACCGGGGCATGCCACCATATCCCGGCATTCGCTGAACAGGAGGATCTCCCCGATGAGGCACGTCCGACATGGTTGGCGTATTCCCGCGTCCCTCGCCCTTATGCTGTCTCTGCTCCCTGGCTCCCACCGGGGTCAGACCCCCTCAGGGTTTGCTCTCCGCCGAGCCCAGACCGACGAGCAACGCGAGGCCAAAGGCGGCCTCGAGGAAACGCTCCGTGCCGCCGGCCTGGAGGAGGGGGTGGCGCTGCCGTTGGACGAAGCGTCCAAGATTTTGGAAACCTACCGTCGGGCCGAGGGGGTCAACGCCGTGCAGGTAGGCCCGAGCGGCCCGGTGCGGCGCCTCTTTACCCAAGCCGATAATACCCTGACCCCGATGAACGATGCCGACCGTACCAAGCTCCTCGAGAAGGTGGCCGTGCAGAACCGCGTGGTGCTCCAACCTCGCCAGGGTCAACCGCTCCTCGTCCGCGCGCCAACCGCAGAGGAATTGCGGAAGGCCGGCGTCGCCACCGGCTTGGAGGAGAAGTGGCAGAACATTGGTGCGGAGACCTCCATGGCGGTGTTCACGCACGGCGGGTTTCTTCGTCTTCGATCATCACAGGGCTTCGTGGTGCGCCGCGTCGAATTCGTGGATTACGAGCATCAGCAGCTTATCCTCCAGCCCTTGGATGACGCCACCCGCCGCGAGATCGAGAGGCCGTACTCGATCTCCCTCGCCACGCTTACCCCAAATTGGCAACTTTTGGCGTTTGCACCCGACTCGCCGACCTCGGTTGTGGCGGATGTGCGTTCCAGTCTGAACGATCTGAATCGGCATGCCGGCCAGCGTCTCAATCAGCCCAGGAACAACGCTCTCAACACGTGGATTACCGAGGTGGAACAATGGAGGGTCACGTCGGAGGCTGGCGCGGTCCAGGCACTGGCTGCGCGAGGGGAGCCACTCGTCTATCAGGTGTGGAACCGGGTCATCAGCAATGGTGGCGATGAGGAGCTCGGGTTCGCCCGCGTCCTTTCCAACATCGCCCAGGCACTCCGGAGTTACGCCGCCCTCACCCGCACCGGCCTGGAGGAGAAACCAGCGGGGCGGGCGGTGGCCTCGGCGAACGACAAGCTCGTGGCGCAGGCGCGCGACATGGCGGCGGCGATGTGGAAGGACGAACAGGTGGCTTCGGTGATGGCACGGTTGCGCGAGTTCTGGTCGTCCGACCCATCGTCGGCGACGGTCAGGGACCGCGTCCTCGTGCTGACAGACCCCCGGACGTTTGAGTATTTGCCGTTCCTCGTCGGGCTGAGGCAGAATGCCGCGGCGGTGACCGAAGACCCCGCCGTTCAGCGGGCGTTGAACGCGCTCATGGAGACGCTCCCCGGTCCGAAGGGTCAATTTGCCGTCGGCTCCCGGGCCGAGATCGCCACTCAGTTTCCTGCGCTGACTTATACCACGGTTGACGCGCCTGAGTGGACACCCCGCTGGTATAGCGACTTGCGGGTGAGGGATCCGGTCGGAACCGAGTGGATGGAGCCGGTTGGGTTGGCGATCCGGTACACTCGCGGCCTCCTGGACGTCCTGGCGTAACCTGCGCCTCCCCCCGCCTCCGGCGGGTTTTGACTTTCCCTCGGTACCGCGCTAGAATTGTCCCATCTGCCGATGGCACAAGCGCATGAGACGATCCTGATCCTGGATTTCGGCTCCCAGTACGCTCAGCTTATCGCCCGCCGTGTCCGCGAGCTGAACGTCTTCAGCCGGATCGTGCCGCACACCATCACTCCCGACGAGGTCCGCCAGATCCACCCGAAAGGCATCATCCTCTCTGGCGGCCCCGCCAGCGTCTGGGCCCCCGGCGCCCCGAAGGCCGACCCCAACCTCTTCACCATCAATGGCACGCCGGTGCTCGGCATCTGCTACGGGATGCAGTTGATGGGGCAGGTGTTCGGCGGCACCGTCTCCAAGGCCGCGCACCGGGAGTACGGCAAGGCGATGCTGACGGTGGACGATGACAAGGACCTCTTCGCCAACCTCCCGGCGGCGTTCACGTCGTGGATGAGCCACGGCGACTTCATCGAGACCTGCCCGCCGGGGTTTCGGCCGCTGGCCCACACTGATAACACCCCGATCGCGGCGATGGCCGATTTCGATCGACGCCGGTTCGGCGTACAGTTCCATCCGGAAGTCCTCCACACCGAGAAAGGGAAGGAGCTCCTCGCCAACTTCCTGTACCGAATCTGCGGCTGCCGCGGCGACTGGACGGCGGCGTCGTTCATCGAGCAGTCGGTCGCCGAGATCACAGCCCAGGTTGGCTCGGCCACCGTCCTCTGCGGCCTCTCCGGCGGCGTGGACTCGTCGGTCGTGGCGGTGCTCCTCTATCGGGCGATCGGCCGACAACTCGTCCCGATCTTCGTGGACAACGGCCTCCTGCGCAACGGGGAGCGGGAGCAGGTGGAGCAGACGTTCCGCGGACATTTCAAGATGCCGCTCGTCGTCGTGGACGGCGCGGCCCGCTTCCTCAAGGAGCTGGCCGGCGTCGAGGACCCTGAGGAGAAGCGCCGGCGGATCGGCCGCACGTTCATCCGATTGTTTGAGGAAGAAGCCAAGCACTACCCGGATGCCAAATTCCTGGCCCAAGGCACGCTGTATCCCGACGTCATCGAGTCGCAGTCGGCGTTCGGCGGGCCCTCAGCGACGATCAAGACCCACCACAACGTCGGCGGGCTTCCGAAGGACATGACGTTCTCGCTGATCGAGCCGTTGAAATTCCTGTTCAAGGATGAAGTGCGCCAGGTGGGCCGGGCCCTCGGCCTGCCCGAGACGATCCTGAGCCGCCACCCGTTTCCAGGGCCGGGTCTGGCCGTCCGCATCCTCGGCGAGGTGACGGCGTCTCGGCTGGCGCTCCTGCGCGAGACCGATGCCCGCTTCATTGAGGAATTGCAGACCAGTGGGTGGTACAACAAGGTCTGGCAGGCGTTCGCGGTCCTCCTGCCGGTGAAGACGGTCGGGGTGATGGGGGACGAGCGGACGTACGAGCATGTCGTGGCCCTCCGGGCCGTCACGAGCCAGGATGGGATGACGGCCGATTGGGCCCGTTTGCCGGCCGACCTGCTGGAGCGGGTGGCCACGCGCATCGTGAACGAAGTCAAGGGCGTCAACCGGGTGGTCTACGACGTGACCAGCAAGCCGCCCGGTACCATTGAGTGGGAATAATACCAAGGAGGTAACATGATGGGACACGGTGTCGCAGTCCTGTTGGTGTCAGCCGCAGCCGGGTACTGGGTTCTCACGCAGTCGGAGCATCAGAAAGCCGGGGTGCGCAAGCTGGGCCAGTATCTGGGCCTGGCGATTATCCTGGTCAGCATGATCGGGGCCGCGTGCAAGATCTACTCGATCGCGACCTGTTACGGGGGCGGGATGGGGAAGGGGATGTGCCCGATGACCGGCATGATGGGGACGCCGAAAGGATCCTAATTTCGCATGGTGACCGAGCAACAAGTTTATGACGCGTTGAGGGAGGTCCACGATCCCGAGGTCCCGGTCAACATCGTGGACCTCGGGCTCGTCTACGGCGTGGCCGTCGAGCATGAGACGACGGTCCGCGTGACGATGACCCTGACCACGCCGGGCTGCGGGATGGCCCAGCAGATCGCCCTCTCGGCGAAACAGCGGGTGCTCCAAGTGCCCGGCGTGGCGCAGGCATGGGTCACCGTCGTGTGGGAGCCGAAGTGGGACCCGAGCCGCATGTCCCCGGCGGCCAAGCAGAAGCTCGGCATGGCGTGACGATCCCGCGGCCGCCGATCCGGGTGCTGTTGATCGAGGACGACCCGGGCGACGCCGACCTCGTCAAGATCGTGCTGGCCGAGGTCTCGACCCCGAAATTTCAGCTCACGTGGGCCGACCGGCTCAAGGTCGGGTTGGAGTCGCTGGCGAAGGAGACACCGGACCTCGTCCTCTGTGACCTCTCCCTGCCGGACAGCCACGGCATCGAGACCTTCCTGCGGGTCCATGCCCAGGCGCCGAAGGTCCCGATCGTCCTGATGACCGGCTTCGATGACGAGACGTTCGCCCTCGAGGCCGTGCGGTCCGGGGCGCAGGACTATCTCGTCAAGGGGTCGGTGGACGGCAAGCTGCTGGCCCGGGTCATCCGCTACGCCATCGAGCGGAAGCGGGCCGAGGAAGAGCTCTCGCGGCTGGCGTCGTTCCCGGAGCTCAACCCGAACCCGATCCTCGAGGTGGAGCTGGCGGGGCGGCTGACGTACCACAACCCGGCCGCGCGCACGCAGTTCCCCGATCTCGAGACGCTCGGAACGAAGCACCCGCTGCTGGCCGACGTCCCCGCCATTGTGGATCGGCTGCAGAAGAGCCACCGGGTGTCCTACCTGCGCGAGCTCAAAGTCGGCACCCGCGTCTACGAACAGCAGTTCTACTACGTGCAGGGGGACCGCGTCGTCCGGACCTACATCCAGGACGTGACCGAGCGCAAGCAGATTGAGCAGATGAAGGACGATTTTGTCGGGACCGTGTCGCATGAGCTGCGCACGCCGCTCTCGATCACCCGCGAGGGGATCAGCCAGGTGCTCGACGGGCTGCTCGGCCCGGTCACCGAGCGCCAGACCAAGATCCTCCAAGTGTCCCGGAATCAGATGGACCGCCTGGCCCGGATCATCAACTCGCTGCTCGACATCTCCAAGATCGAGGCCGGGCGGGTCGGGCTCCAGCGGGCCAAGGTGGACCTCGCCGCGCTCGTCAGGCAGGTGGCGGCCGGGTTCGAGCCGCGCGCGGCGGAGAAGGGGCTGGCGTTGACGGTGACGGTGCCCGACGGGCCGGTCGAGGTCTACGGCGACGCCGACAAACTCATCCAGATCTTCACGAACCTTGTCGGCAACGCGATGAGGTTCACGGCCAAGGGCTCCATCGCGCTGTCGGCGGCCCCGGACGGCCGCTGGGTGCAGTGCGCGGTGGCCGACACGGGGCCGGGGATTGCGCCGGAGCACCTGTCGAAGGTGTTCAACCGGTTCCAGCAATTCGGGCGCCCGGCGGCCGCCGGCAAGGAGCTGGGGACCGGCCTCGGCTTGGCGATCACGAAAGGGCTCGTCGAGCTGCACCACGGGACGATTCGGCTGGAAAGCCAGGTGGACAAGGGCACCACCTTCCGCTTCACGTTGCCAGCATATTCGGTGGAGACGGTCCTGGAGGTCCACCTCAAGGACGCCGCGCAGAAGGCGGCCACGGACAACACGAGGATGACCCTGCTCCTCCTGCGGGTCGGCGACGGGGCGCCGGCCGAGCCAGCGGTCTTGGAGGCGGTCAACGGTGCCCTCCGCAGCCGCGCCGGGCGGACCGGCGATGTCGTCGTGCCCGCCCCCGAGGGCCTGGCGGTGATCCTGACGGAGTGTGACCGCGAGGGGGCGGCGAAAGTCACGGCGCGCGTCGAGCAGGCCATGGTAGAGTATGGCACCAGCCACCCGCCGGCCCGGCCGTGCGTGATCCGGGGGGCGACCTGTCCCGACGACGCGAGAACGGCGGACGAGCTGTTGGCGAAGGTGAGGGTACCCTGATGGAGACCAAGAGCATCAAGAAGCGGGTCCTGTTCGTGGATGATGAGCCGGACCAGGTGCTGCTGATCCAGACGCGGCTCGAGCATCACGGGTTCGAGGTCCTGACGGCCACCGACGGCGAGTCAGGGCTGCAGATGGCGCTGGAGCAGAAGCCCGACCTCGTCATCGTGGACCTGCTGATTCCGCGCCTCGACGGGCTGGAAATCTGCCGGCGGCTCAAACAGAACCCGGTGACCGAGAAGATCCCCGTGGCGTTGTTCACCGCCTCCGCCACCCGGGACCTGGACGAGCTCTGCAGGACCGTCGGCTTCGCCGCCTATCTCCGCAAGCCGTACGACGCGGCGGATCTGGTCGGGATCATCAAGAAATTGACGAACACCCCCTAACTCCGCGCATGGCGCTGACCCTCAGCTCCGCCGCCGAAACCCAGCGGCTCGTGGCCGTCCGGGCCCTGAGCTTGCTGGACACGCCGCCGGAGGAGCGGTTCGACGGGATCACCCGCCTGGCGGCCCGGGCGTTCAACGTGCCGTGGGCGGCGATCTCGATCGTGGACGCCAGCCGGGCGTGGTACAAATCCCGGTACGGGACCGGCCCGTCGGAGCTGCCGCGCACCGCGGCGTTCGACAACCAGGTCATCGCCAGCAACGGCCCGGTGACCCTGGCCGACGCCTCCCGCGACCCGAACGTGAAGGACCATCCCCTCGTCGTCGGCGACCCGCACCTCCGGTTCTTCGCCGGGCACCCGGTCGCCGCCGCGGACGGGCACAAAGTCGGGGCGCTCACGATTGCGGACACGAAGGTCCGGGAGCTGACGCCGGCGGCCGTCCAGACGCTGCGCAACCTGGCCGAATGGGTCGAGCGCGAGTTCAACCTGCTGCAGGTGCAGACGGAGCTCAAGTGGGCGAAGGAAACCCAGCGCCGGGGCGAGGAGCACTTCCGGCTGCTCATCGAGAACGCCCAGGAGATCGTTCTCGTGCTCGAGGCCGACGGCGTCATGCGCTACAAGAGCTTGTCCATCGAGCGGGTCCTCGGCTATAAGATCCACGACCTCCTGCGTAAGAGCTTGTTCGAGTACGTGTCCGCCTACGATCTGCCGAGGGTGCTGACGGTGTTCAACGAGGCGATCCGCCAGGCCGGGACGACGCAAGCCGTCGAGTTCCGCTGCCGCCACCGAGACGGGTCGTGGCGCACCCTGCAGGCGTGGCTCAAGAACCTCCTCCAAGACCGGGTGGTCGAGGGGGTCATCGTCAACCTGCGCGATGTCACCCAACTGAAAGAGGCGGAAGAGAAGGCGAAGAAAACGGCCGACGATCTCGCCCGGTCCAACCAGGAGCTGGAGCAATTCGCCTACGCGGCGTCGCACGACCTCCAGGAGCCGCTGCGCAAGATCGCCAGCTACACCCAGCTCCTCCAGCAGCGGTACAAGGGGAAGTTCGACGCCGAGGCCGACAAGTTCATCGGCTACATCGTGGACGGCGCCTACCGGATGCAGGCGTTGATCCGCGACCTGCTGATGTACTCGCGCGCCGGCCGCGGCGAGCTGACGCTGGAGCCGACCGACATGGAGGCGGTGCTGGCGCAGGCCCTCTCCAACCTGGAGACGGCCATCCAGACCAACCAGGCGACGATCACGCACGACCCGCTGCCGATGATCATGGCCAGCCCGTCCCAGCTGACCCAGGTGCTCCAGAACCTCGTCGGGAATGCCATCAAATACCACGGAGACGTGCCGCCAAAGGTGCACGTCTCGGTTGCTCAGAAGAGCGGGTTCTGGCAGTTCGCCACCAAAGACAACGGCATCGGCATTGACCCGCAGTACATCAACCGGGTGTTCATCATCTTCCAGCGGTTGCATACCAAGAAAGAATACCCCGGCACCGGCATCGGGCTGGCTATCTGCAAGAAGATGGTGGAGCGCCACGGCGGGCAGATCTGGCTGGAGTCGGAGGGGGAGGGCCAAGGGACCACGTTCAAATTCACCATTCCGGTGGAGCCGATGACGGCCGCCGCGCCGGCGCCTGGGAGCTGACGCGATGGCGGTGACGACGCTCGGCAATCTCGAAGAGATCACGGCGTGGCAGAAGGCTAAGCAGCTGACGCTGGAGATGTACACCGTCTCGGCCCAGGGGGCGTTCGCGAACGATGCGGAGATGCGCGACCAATTCCGCACCAGCTGTGTCGCGATCCTCACCCACATCGTCGAAGGGTTCTCGCGGAGCGAGACCGGCGAGTTCGCCCCGTCCCTGGCGAAGGCAAACGCGGTCACCGGCGAGGTCCGCAACCGCCTCTACACGGCGGTGGACAAGGGCTACCTTGGCAAGATGATCTTCGACCGCCTGTACGTGCTGGCGACGGAGACGACCCGCGCCATTGATGAGCTGACGGCGTTCCTGCGGAAGTCCACGGCCAAGGGCGGCGGGCCTTCCGCATGAGCATGCGCATCGTGCGGGCGCCGCTGACGCCGGAGGAGATCCGGGCGTTCGCCGACGCGATCTTCGGCGACATGATCAAGGTCGTCGTGGATCTCAAGCACGAGATCCTCGTCGCCGGCGTCACGCTGCACGCCGACGGGGAGGAGGCGCTCGTCCAGCACGGCTCCGCGCGGCAGGACCTCTGGGGCATCAACTATTTCCCGAGCAAGCCGCCGGGCCAGCGGGTGGAGTACACCTCGATGATCAACCAGTGCCACACGGCGAACAAGGGCTCGCAGACGATCAAGGACCCGGCGGTCCGCACGCAGATTGACGCCGTCCTGGAACGATTCTTCGGCGGGGCGCAGGCGCCGCTCCACAAGGGGCTGACGCCGGAGCGGTGGAACCAATTCCCGGTGGAACAGCGGCTGCTGATGATCGCCTCCGAGTGCGCGCGGGCCAGCCAGCTGGTGTCGGGCGCCGGCGGCCGCCGGGACGCCGGCCGTTGCGTGCAGCGGGCGCGGGAGCTGCTCCGCTGGACGATGGACGGCCTCGGCCGGGCGCGCGACGCGCGGCGCCTGACGCAGCGGCTGGAGCTGGTGGTCCGCGACCTCGATGGGACCGACTGCGAGCGGCTGGACGTGGCGACATTGATAGATCGCTTCCGGAATCTGGAACAGGCCGTTCGCCGCGCCGCCGCGTAAGACCCAGAGACACACGCCATGAAAGCCCATAGCGATTTTGTCCACCTCCACGTCCACAGCCAGTACTCGCTGCTCGACGGCGCCTGCCGCCTCGACGGGTTGATTGAGCAGGCCCGGCGGCACAAGATGCCGGCGCTCGCCCTCACCGACCACGGCAACCTCTTCGGCGCGATCGAGTTCTACCAGGCCTGCATGAAGGGGGGCGTCAAGCCGATCCTCGGCGTCGAGACCTACGTCGCCCCGAACAGCCGCTTCGAGAAGTCCAACCAGGGGATCAGCGACGCGTCGTACCACCTCATCCTGCTGGCCCGCGACGAGCAGGGCTACCGGAATCTCATCAAACTCGTCTCGCTCGGCTACCTCGAAGGATTCTACTATCGCCCGCGCGTGGACAAGGAGCTGTTGGCCAAGTATGGGAAGGGGCTGATGGCCCTCTCGGGGTGCCTCGCCTCGGAGATCCCGCACCTCATCGTTGCCGGGCAGGAGCAACAGGCGCGGAAGACCGCCGGCGAATTCGTCGAGATCTTCGGAAAGGGGAATTTCTACCTCGAGCTGCAGGACCACCACATCGGCGACCAGGCGAAGGTCAACCGGGTACTCGTCGAGATGGCGCAGGACCTGGAGCTGCCGCTCGTGGCGACCAACGACCTCCACTACCTCGACCGGATGGACGCCAAGGCCCACGAGGCGCTCCTCTGCATCCAGACCGGGACGAACCTGGCCGACCCCACCCGGTTCCGGTTCGCCAACGATGAGTTCTACTTCAAGTCGCCGGAGGAGATGTTGAAGGTGTTCCACGAGGTGCCCGACGCGGTGCGCCGGACCGTGGAGATCGCCGAGAAATCGAACATCGAGCTCGACCTGAAGACGCCACGCCTGCCGCAGTTCACGCCGCCGGCGGGCAAGACCCAAGCCATCTACCTGCGCGAGCTGATTGACGACGGGATCACCCGCCGCTATCCGTCGGCGGGGGACCCGGTGCGCCAGCGGATTCAGCAGGAGCTGGGGGTCATCGAGAAGACCGGGTTCACCAGCTACTTCCTCATCGTCTGGGACTTCGTCCGCTACGCGAAGTCGCAGGGGATCCCAGTCGGGCCGGGCCGCGGGTCGGCGGCCGGCTCCGTCGTGAGCTACTGTCTCGGCATCACCGACATTGACCCGCTGCAGCACGACCTTCTCTTCGAGCGGTTCCTGAACCCCGACCGCATCAGCTTCCCCGACATTGACATTGATTTCTGCTACGAGCGGCGGCCGGAGGTGATCCGCTACGTCCAGCACAAGTACGGCGAGCGCTCCGTTGCCCAGATCATCACCTTCGGGACGATGATGGCCAAGGCGGTCGTCCGCGACGTCGCGCGCGTGATGGGCTTCAGCTATCCGGAGGCCGACCGGATCGCCAAGCTGATCCCGTTCGAGCTCGGCATGACGCTGACGCGCGCGCTGGAGCTGTCGCCGGAGCTCAAGGGGCTGTACGAGAGCGACCCGAAGGTCGGCGAGCTGATTGACACCTCGATGAAGCTCGAGGGGCTGACCCGCCACGCCTCGACGCACGCGGCCGGCGTCGTCATCGCCGACGGCGACCTGACCGACTCGATCCCGCTGTTCAAGACCTCCGACGACCAGATCACGACCGGCTACGCGATGGAGTCGCTCGAGAAGGTCGGGCTGCTCAAGATGGACTTCCTCGGGCTGCGGACGCTGACGGTCGTCGAGGAGACGGTCAAGATCGTCAAGCGGACCCGCGGCGTCGAGCTCGACTGGGCGACCGTCCCGCTCGACGACGCGGCCACCTACAAGATGCTGGGGAACGCCGAGTCCACCGGCGTGTTCCAGCTCGAGTCGTCGGGGATGCGCGACCTCCTGCGCAAACTCAAGCCCGACCGCCTGGAGGATATGATCGCCCTCTTGGCGCTCTTCCGTCCGGGCCCCATCGGCAGCGGGATGCTCGACGACTTCATCAAGCGCCGCCACGGCCAGGTCAAGGCGGCGTACGACCACCCGTTGCTGGAGCCGATCCTCAAAGACACCTACGGAATTTTGGTGTTCCAGGAACAAGTGATGCGCATTGCGCACGACATCGCCGGGTTCTCTCTCGGCCGAGCCGACATTCTCCGCCGGGCGATGGGGAAGAAAGATCCTGAGGTGATGGAGCAGGCCCGGGCCGATTTCATCGAGGGGGCGGTTCGCAACGGTCTTGACCGTCGGGTGGCCGAGCAGATTTTTGAGCGGATGGCCTATTTCGGGGGGTATGGCTTTAATAAGTCACATTCAGCCGCGTACGCCGTCATCTCCTACCGCACGGCGTACCTCAAGGCCAATTACCCGGCCGAGTTCATGACGGCGCTGTTGACGTCTGAGCGCGAGAACCTCGACAAGATCGCGCAGTACATCGAGGAGTCGCGGCGGATGGGGATCCAGATCCTCCCGCCCGACGTCAACGAGAGCTTCTCGAAGTTTACCGTGATCAACAACACCACGATCCGGTTCGGGATCTCGGCGGTCAAGAATGTGGGCCAGGGGGCCATTGACGGGATCATCCGGGCCCGGGAAGCCGGCGGTCATTTCGCCTCGCTGTACGACTTCTGCGAGCGGGTGGACCTGCGGCAGGTCAACCGGAAGGTCCTCGAGAGCTTGATCAAGTGCGGGGCGTTCGACTCGATGGGCCTGCACCGGTCGCAGCTGGTGGCGATGCTCGACCGCGCCCTCGACGTGGCCAGCGGGACCCAGAAAGACAAGCAGGCGGGCCAGATGTCGCTCTTCGACACGTTCAAGGAGCAGGCGCCGTTCAAGAACGCGCTCCAGGAGACGCCGACCGTGCGCGAGTGGCCGGAGAGCCAGCGGCTCGCCTACGAGAAGGAGCTGCTCGGCTTCTACCTGACCGGACATCCGCTCGCCCGCCACGAGCGGTTGCTGAAGGCCTACTGCACGGCCCCCATTGACCAACTCGGGACGCTGCGCGACGGCGGCGACGTGACGCTTGGCGGCGTCATCGCCAAAGTCAAGGTGACGACGACCAAGAAGGGGAACGAGCGGATGGCGATCGTCCTGCTGGAGGATTTCAGCGGATCGGTCGAGGCGCTCATCTTCCCGAAGGCGTACGCCGCGTGCGCGAAGGCGATCACCACGGAGGCGATCGTGTTCATCCGCGGCCGCGTCAGTCTGCGGGAGGAACAACCGAAGCTGCTGGCCAACGAGGTCGTCTCGCTCGAGGAGGCCCGCCAGTCGTTCACCCAGGGGATCACCGTCAAGCTGTTCACCGCGGGGCTCGAGTCGTCCATGCTCGAAGCGGTCTACCGGGTGCTCAAGCAGTATCCGGGATCGGTGCCGGTCACGCTGGTCTTCACCACGCCGGAGCATCAGACCTACACGCTGGAGACCGGCGAGGGCTGCCGCGTGGCGCCGAGCGACGAGTTGTTCGCCGACCTCGAGGTCCTGCTGGGCCAGGACGTCGTCACCGTCCAGGCCGCCCCGCGCGAGCGCCTTGACAGTCCCCGTTCCGTCCAGTATGCTGGGTGATCGTATCTGTGAGTAACGCTTGGTGTTACGTCAACGCACGTGGAGCCCTCCGATGACCAAGAAAGATATCGTCCTGCAGGTGGCCGCCGACACCCGCTTGAAGCAGGT
>Ga0209515_10002868_pt1 | contig 25497 bp, 14 predicted proteins | sample Subgroupgradi54m_FD_187454 | JGI IMG/M metagenome (GOLD analysis project Ga0209515, IMG submission 187454) | Subsurface groundwater microbial communities from S. Glens Falls, New York, USA - GMW60B uncontaminated upgradient, 5.4 m (SPAdes)... ... | reverse complement strand
GGCGGGGTCTGGGTTGTGAGAGGGTTGGAGGGCGAGGGCGGGGTTGTCGAGTTCGAGGGTGGGTAGCTGGTGTGAGGGCAGGGGCAAGCCGTGCTGGCACAGGAGCGCGACGGGGGTGCAATCGTCGAGCATGTACTGCAGGCGAGCCGGTGGGTAGGCCGGATCGAGGGGGACGTAGGCGGCACCGGACTTGAGGATGCCCATGAGGCCGATGACCATGAGGGGGCTGCGCGGCACGCACAGGGCGACGCGGTCGTCGGGGCGCACGCCGAGGGCGAGCAGCCAGTGGGCGACCTGGTTGGCCTGGAGGTTGAGCTGGGCGTAGCTGAGTTGCTGGTGTTCGTGGACGAGGGCGATGGCGGTGGGGGAGCGGGCTGCCTGGGCCTCGAAGAGCTGGTGGGTAAGGGTGTCGTCCTTTGGGGCCTTGCACCCGACGCCAAACCCACCGAGCAGTTGCTCTCGCTCGGCAGTGTCCAATAGATTGAGGCGGCTAAGAGGGCAGGTCGGATCGTCGACAACGGCTTGCAGCAGGTTGGCGAAGTGATCCGCCATCCGCTCCGCGGCCGCGGCATCGAGGAGGCCATCGTCGAACTTCAGTGTGAAGCCCACGCTCTCGGCGAGTTCGATGGCTTCGATCAGCAGCGGGATGTCGCGAGTACCGCCGCTTTGATGGACCGAGAACGGACTCAGTGCCATGCCGCCCCAGCGTACCGCACGGCTCGCAGCGTCGCCTGCCCACAAGCTAACAAGTTCGCCTGCGTGGCGCGCTTTCTGGAAGACCAGCATGGCCTGGAAGAACGCCGGCTCGCCCATCAGGCGGGATGGACGCATCCGCTCGACGATCCTGCTGAATGGGAAATGTTGCTTGGCCATCGCGCGACGTGTGGTCCCATGCACCGAACGCAGGAAGTCCTCGACGCTCGGATCGCCTTCGAAGCGGGCACGCACGACCACTGGGTTGACGAAGTCACCGACCGTCTTGCGCCACGGCGCTTTGCGCGCGGGCATTGGGGTGCCGATGCAAACCTCGGACTGTCCGGTGTATCGGTGCAGCAGAATCTGGTAGACACCAAGCAACACCGGGAACAGGGTGCATCCCTGCCGGTCCGCGAATGCTTCTAGACCCCGAGCCAGCGTGGACGGGAGGATCCTTGTGACTTGCCCCTGGTTTGATGTTGGCCCAGTTTGGCGCGCTCTTCCCGGCGGCAATTGCAGCGTCGGTGACTGCGCATCCAAGGTCCGTTTCCAGAACGCGTCCTGAGCCGCCGCTGCCGGGCTCTCCAGCCATTTCCGTTGCCAGGTCACGTATTCGCGATAGCTTGCGACCTCGGCCTCGTTGCTCGCTACCGCCTCGTCCGCGGGCCCGTCGCCGGAAATAAGTTGCCCGAGCTCCTCTAGCAGGTGCCAGTAGGACCAGCCGTCCACCGCAATGTGGTCGAACAGCAGGAGCATCACGTCGTTGTCGCCGCAGCGGCGGTAAAGGTGCGCGCGCAACAGCGGCGGTTGCAGGAGGTCGAACGCTTGTGTGCAGTCCTGCTGCACCCGTTCGTGCAAGGAGGACTCGTCCAGTGCGGATGCGTCGACGACCACGACCTGGGTACGCGCCGTCCGCGCAATGGACTGCATCGGCTGTCCCGCATGCGACGAGATCGTGGCACGCAGCATCGGGTGTCGAGCAATGAGGACGTCCAGGGCGTGCTGCAGAGTGCGCTCTTCCAGCCGACCATGGAGGCGTGCGGAGAACGCGTTGTTATGGCTGCCCTGTGCCTCAGGATTCCATTGATACTGGAACCAGCGGCTGTGTTGAGTCGCAGATAGAGGAAACCAATCACCGGACGGAGAAGAGAGGCTCATGGGGCGCGGACTGTACTAAAGAAGGGTGGCAGGCTGGAGCCGACAGTCAGCCTGATGCCGCCTGCGGGCTGGCTGCAGCGGAGGGACGCGTCAGTCGGGACGCGCGACTCGGAGAGCTGTCAACGAGTCGCAGGGCGGGTGCGGTGGCCGTTGCGAGGCTGGCAGGGATCACGGGGCTCGCAGCCTGCCGACTGCGGCTCAGTTCAAAGTTCGGACTCGAAGCATCGAAGGAGCATTTCCGATAGGCGTCCTCGGGTTCGGGGAACAGTCGGCGAGAAGAACATCCCTTGTCGAATCTCGATGGATTTCGGAGGCGTGTCCGGAGGGCGGATGTCATGAAGTTAGCTGGGTATTGCAATGCCGTCATCGGCAGGCCATCCATCCGCCTTGCACTACGCGCAGGTGAACGACGCTATGCGTGCAGTGCGTACCGAGGCTGACCGATGCCGAGTCCTACGCAGAAGCCGTGGGGTGAGTGGCACCCTTGGCCTTGCGTCGACGATACCTCTCCCTTATTCGTTGTTCGTTAGATGATTTCGCGACCCGTTGGGGGGTGTTCGCGAGGATCTCTTATCGTATCTCGAAATGACAGGCCGACAGCTGCTCACAAAGCTCGCCAGCCACCTCGGCCTCATGCCCGCCGAGACTGGAACGCCGCCGGATAGATCCGCTCGTACTCGCCTTCCAGGTCGCCGTCTCTCTTATTCATCACTTTCGTCAGGTCCGGTATCAGCAGGCTCGCGGGTGCGCAGACAGCCACGACGAGACCAAGCGCGAGCGCGGCCTGCGCGGGCGACACGACCGCAAGCCCGGCGCTGGCGGCGGCACTGCCGAGCGGCATCGCGATCCCTGAGAGAAATCCGACGGCACCGAGGATGCGAGTGCGGAACGCGTGGGGAATCGCCAGCGAGCGCACGACCGAGGCGTTCACATTGATCAGCATCAGTCCGCATCCGCCGATCAGGAATAGCGGGGACATCCCGACGAAGCTGTCGGCGGCAGGCAAGGCCAGTCGCTGAACTAGCCAGGGTTGCAGGACGCCGCAGGCCAGCATCGGCATCGCCAGCAGAAGAAATCCGGCAATCACGGAGCCGCGTCGCCCTAGCCAGCGGTTCATCGGCCCGACGGCAATTGACGCACCGAGGAAGAGGCCGATGCCGAAGCATGCGTCCAGGAAGCCGAACACCCAGGGTGCGTCGGTTTCCGCTTTCACCAGGGCGAGCAAGACGAATACCAGGAAGGGGTATAGCGCGAAATTCACGGCCATTGCCAGAAGGCCAAGGAAGAACTCCATGCGGATCCTGTAGAGCGCCACGATGCCTTCGAGCATCTGCTCATACCAGCGAAGGTCGGATGCCGTGCGACCGGTGGCGGAAAGCCCGCTGGCCATCGCCGATTTGCCTTCGATGCGTGAGACAAAGAACGTAGCAATGCAAAGCAGGATCAGAGCGTTGGTGATTGCTGCGCGCGCGCCCAGGGCAGACAGCAGGGCGGTGCCCATCAAGGGGCCGAGGAAGGTGGCCACCGTGCCTGCCGTCGTGCGGATTTGGACCGCCGCGCCCAGCAAGGTCTTGTCGACCAGTTGCGGCAACAAGCTTTGCTGCACCGGCCCGCGGATGCCGAGGGCCAGGCTCGACAGCAGCATCGCAACGAGCACGACGCCTACGTGGAAGCCCGTTAGCGACAGCGCCAGTAGCAGCAGCACCAGGCTCGACGCAGTCATGGCATTGGTGGCCATGATCATGCGCGGCTTGTCGTATCGATCTCCCATCCAGGAGAACACCAGTTGCGAGCCGATCTCCACGAAGCTCGCGACTGCTACCAGCGAGCCGAGGAGAGCGGACGATCCTGTGACGTCCAGCGCCCACCATCCGAGCGCGAACCGCACCGACTGGCTGCACAAGAGCAACAGGAAAACGGAGGCTTGATACAGAAGGAAGCTGCGAGGCAGGTTGAAGAGAGATCTCATGGGCTGATGAAGGTCTGTCAAGATGGCGGGCGCGACATTCTGCACGTGCCGGGGGTGCGCCCGTCGTTCAGCGCGTACACGCATTGCCGATCGCGACGGCAGCGGAGTAGCCCAGCGACACCTGGAGGGTTTCCAGGAACTATAGGGGTAGCTCAGGAAGTCCGCTTCCTGCGTCGGGTTCTCGTAGCCGTGGGCGTCGTACAGGGGCGCGCCGACTGCGCCAGATAGGCCGACTGGGTTACGTAGAACACACGGCCCTGCGCGTCGCGCCGCTTAGCCAGCGCCCCAAGGAGTTGATGGATCGATTGGCCTCCGCTCTGGTGCGCCGCCAGACCGGACAGGACAAGCCGCGAACTCCGTTTCCCGCACGAACGTACGATCGACCGTGCCAGGTCGCGATTAGCCTTGTCGGCTGACGTTGCCAGGGCCCGACGCACCTGCATCCACCTCAACCGCCGCAGCGCGCGTGGAGCGCACCTGCGCGCTCGACTTGATGCTTGATCGCTCGTGCGCAGCCACCCGTCCTCCCGCGCCTTGATGCGCCACAACGGGTCGTAGTTGCCGTTGCGCCCGCGCGTCGCTTGCCGAGTCGCCTCGGACTCGACACCCCCACCAGCGCAGCTTCTCAGCGAAGGTCTCCCGCCAGCGGTGAGGGTCCGCCTTTCGCGGGTTTTTGGCGCGGTACCAGCGCATCCTCACGGCCCTTGATCCGAAGGGCGAAGGCAAGGCCGACGTGCCGAATGTGCAGCAGGCCTTGTCGGCGCTTCAAGAGAAGCCCCTCGTCTGGCGAGCGGCCCGAGGCGTGTATGCCCTGGAAGACAACGCCATGGTGGAGATCCTCAAGCAGCAGGGGCTCCTTGAGGTGACGGCTGGGTGATCTGATGCCCGCCGAAAATACTTGACGATCTCATCTTACGCGATCGACCGATCCCGAATCCTCGCCACCGCCGCCGCCGGTCTGGTGCCGAAGCCGTCATCGGCGCCGGTCCCTTCGTCGACCCAGTCCAGGTTGAGCGCCTCGTATACCGGCCGCCAGCCCTCGCCCTCTCGCAGCAGCATCGCGGGGTTGGGCAGGTAGTGTCCGTTGCGCGTTCGCGCCCACAGCTTGCGTGCCGGCTTGTAGCCGCTGTCGACCTCGGCACGCGCGAGCACCTGGTTGATGTAGCTGCGCTTGCGCCGCTGCGGCTTCCACAGGTGAACGGGCAGCGACTCGAGCACTTGGTGCAGTTGCTCGGCGAAGAAGCCCTCGTCGTACTTCCATGCGGCCTGTGACTTTGCGAAGCACCGCGACCACTGCGTCTTCAGCCCGGACATCATCAGGGTGAGTACCCAGTATTCGCCCTGATGATGCTCGATCCGCACGAGCCGGCCGTCGATCTGAACGTCGATCATCGCCGGCGCGATCCGCTCGAACAGCGGCCCCAGCGCCGCCTTGGCGAAGCCCGGTTCTTCCATCGCGCGGCTGATGGCCTGCTGCCAAGGGGTGTGCCCGAACTCGTCGTCGGCGTCCGGGTCGGCGCCCCTGTCGATCAGCGCCTCGACCAGGGCCACATTGCCGGCGCGCGCCGCCAGCATCAATGGAGTGCCGCCCGCCGGCGTCTGGTGATCAACCCCATGGGTGTCGCACAGGCGCAGGATGTCCTTGAAGTTCTTCGCGGCGTAGACCTGCAGGTGGCGCTGTCGCAATGCGCCGACCGCTCGCAGTGCCAATTGCTGCTGCTTGTCGTGGTCGGGCAGATGGATACCCAGCATCGCCGAGTCGCCGATCCAGCCGAACTCGCCTTCGGGTGCGAGGCTACGGGCCGGCTGGAATTGTGCGAGCGCCAAGCGCTCGACCCAGGCCTGCTGTCCGTGCCACAGCGCGTAGTCCATCAGCGTCTGGCGCGGCTTGGCGCTGGGGTTGCCGCGGTCCAGGGCCTTCGGGATCAGCTCGCGCATCAGCACTTGGCTCCACGGCGTCCACGGCACCGGCTTGGATTGCAGGAAGGTTGCGCGGATCGCACGCGCCTGCTCTTCCTTGCCTTGCAGTTCGAGCTTGCGCGCTTCCTGCGCCCACTCCTCCTTGGTCGAGGCCTGCGCTTGCGCGGCGTGGGCCTCGCCCGCCTTCAGGCCCAGCAGCCCGAGCAGTGGATGCCCGGTGTCGGATTCGACGATCGTCAGGCTCTCCACTGCGCGCGTCATCGCTACGTACAGAGCGTTGACGTAGAACTTGTACAACTCCAGCGACTTGTCGGTCTTGTCTCGGGCCCGTCGGTAGTCGAGCTCGTCGCGTTCGAGGTCCTGCAGCGTAACGCCGTCGCACAGCTCGGCATACGCCGCGCGCTGGCCGGAAACGATGCCCAGCAGCACCACGTGTGCGTACTCCAGCCCCTTGGCCTCGTGCACCGAGAAGACCAGCGGCGTGCGGAAGTGCGCCCGCGCCGCAGCCTTGTCTTCGTCGCGCAGCACGATCACCGCGTGCCGTACCGATGCACGCGTGGCCGCGTCGAGTTGCTTGAGTGCCGCGTCCCTTGCCGCGACCAGCGTCACCTCGCCGGGTTCGCCCGAGGCGCTGTGCACCAGGAAGTTGCTCTCGCGGTCGATCGAGCCGAAGCGCGCCTGCTTGATCTTGAGCAGCGTGTTCGCGAGCTCTGTTACCAGGCGGGTGTTGCGGAAATTGGCCTGCAGCACTTGCAACTGTTGGCGTTGCGCCGCATCGCCGGCCAGGCCTTGCCAGAACAGACTGCGCACCGCCGCCCAGGAGAAGAAGTTCGGGTGCACGATCTGGTTGGAGTCGCCGCACAGCAGGAACTGGCTCGGCGCCTTCAGGCAAGCCAGCACGAGAGCGAGCTGAATGCCGGTGAGGTCCTGAACCTCGTCGATGACGATGAAATCGTAGGTCGCCTGCGCCAGCGGACGCCAGGCATGGGCGACGAGGTTGAGGTCGAACAGGCCGGCCTCACCAAGCCACTGACGGTAGCGGCCGAACAGAGTGTGCGCTGCCTCCCGGGCGGGAGGCAGCAGCAGGCTCTGGCGCGGACCGAGGGCCAGATAGTCGGGCAGGCTCAGCGGCCCGGTGGGCTGTGCGCCGATGACGCCCCGGAACTCTTCGAACAGCGCATGGGCATCGATGTCGCCGAGCGCCCTCGCGGCAAGCCGATGGCGATCGAACCATCCCTGGAAGGCGTTGAAGGTGACCTCGCGGCCTTGCGGCACCTCAAGGGTTTCCAGGAACTCGCGGTAGCTCAAGAACTCCGGCTCCTGCGCCGGATTCTCGTAGCCGTGGGCGTCGTACAGGGCGCGCGCCGACTGCGCCAGGTAGGCCGACTGGGTGACGTAGAGCACACGGCCCTGTGCCTCGCGCAGCTTGGCCAGCGTGACGGCCGTCTTGCCGGAGCCGGCCGAGCCGACCAGCACCACCGGCGCGGGCAGGCGTCGCACGGCTTCCTGCGAGTCATCGAAGACGATGGGCTTGTCGAGCAATTCGAACTCGGCACGGGTGGGATGCAGCCAGCGCAGGGGCAAGGTGTCGATGGCGGGCAGCGTGTTCGGGTCGGGGCTGGGCTCATGCTCGATCTTGGCCTCGTCCACCGGTGCACCGCGCAGAAAGCGCGACTTGTCGTAGGCGTGGTTCTCGATCACCTCGAGTGCCAGGCACACGGTCTCGCCGCCGAAGCGCGCGAACTGCAGCAGCAGCCGGTTGCTGTGGTCGAGCTTGGCGCGGTAGTAACCGGCGCAGTGGAGCTTCTTGACGTCCGGACTCTTGAAGTCGCCGGCTTCAATGGCGGCGCGCACTTTGGCGAACGCCGGCTTGACGCGGCGCAGGTCGAGGTCCTTGTACTGGAGGAGGCGCATGGGGTGGTCGGCTATGGACAAAGGAAGCGCACGGATTGTGCCGGTCGCGACCCGCCCCGAGCCTTCGACGCGACGGATGCAATCGCAAGGCTTGGTAGCGACCGGTGTGCTGCGAATTCAGCACGCCGGTTGGTCGAGTGGGAGCGACAACTGCTTCATCACCAGATCGAGCGCCTCGTGCAGCCCTTGCGGCCCGACGATCTCTGATAGCGTGAGCGCTACAAGGCGCGAGTCGCGGGCGCGCAGCGGAAATGCGCCGTGGACGTCGACTTCGGCTTGGACCCGGCGGAGCTGACAAACCAGCAGCAAGTCGCGCTCCACGTCGCTGCTGAAGGTCAAGCGCACTGCACCTGTCAAACCGTCAAACAGTCTCGCCGAATCACTCTTGACGACCGACTTGATTTGCACATACGCAACGCCACTCTCAACGCTTGCCACCGCCACACGCAAGCGGTGAACGGATTGCGACGACAAGGTACGTGGCATCTCCGGCCGCTGGAACGGCGGCAGTGGGCCGCCACTCGTGAACATTTCGGCATGTCCGGGCTTCATCGAGAGCAGCATGCGTTCAACAAGAATCGGATCGGGGCTTTGAGCGATCCTGTCGCGCACCGTCTCAATCGTGATGGGGGCGTCGCTGTCGATGAGGTCCGCGATCTCGGCCGCTGCCTTGGCGCACCCCTCGCCTTGCAGTTGTTCGAGCTCCGTGCGCTCCGCCAGCCGCGTTAGCAGATCTGCTTGCGGGCCCTCCACGCGCACCAGCGTCAAGATCAAGCCTTCAACCAACTCACGAGCGATCGCGATGGTCCACAAGAAATGCGGATGGGGACATATGCTGCGCAATTCTTTGGCAATAGTTGTCACGATCGAGAAAGTGTCCTCGAGCGTTACGAATCGGCCGGGCTGGTCAAACGTCGGCACGCTACGCACGCGGTCAGAGGGCAGCCGAGTCGCGAAGCTCGCCTCGGCGTTACCTGCCCGCACCTGTTGGTTCACGTACTCCTTGTTCATGATTGACTCCTCGCAAAAGCTCGTTGATAGGCCAGGACAGCAACGCAGGTTGTCCGGACCAGGGTTGTCAGGCGCGCTTGCGCCACACGGTTGGTCGCTTGCTCGACATCGGTGACCAGCAAGCGACGTCCGTCGCCAAGGTCGCGATCGGGCGGCCCGACACTCAGGCGTGGTGCGAAGGCGCGCAAAGAGGCCGTTTGCGTGGCATCGACTGCACGCCGGCCGAAGCGAACGTGCAGGCCCAACTCGGCCGGCAGGCAATCAAGATGAGTCTCGAGCGTCGGCCCGCTCGGTGTTCCCGCCCAGGTGCCGTCACGCGGGGAACCAGTTGCGGCAATCGCCTCCCACAGACACTGCACTTCTTCGGGCGCGCGTCCGAGCAGCTTCTCGATCACCCGATCGGCCGTGGCCGACATCACCATCGAGATGTCTGCCCCTTGCGAGCGCTGCGACACGCTCCCGCGTACCCGTCGCCCGAGCGTCGAGCCCAGCGATCCATGGTCGCAGACTGCGTCCATGCGTGCCCCGTGCGAGACTGGAACCGCCTGCATATCGCATGCGATGAAGGGGTCCAGTCCGTGCAAACGAAGCATCGTGTAGCGGACCAGCCGCAAAGCCTGCGGCCGCAAGCCGGAGTCGATCGGTGGCCCCCCGCTTCCGGCCGATCGCTGATCGGTCCGTATGCGCGACAGACTCAACCTGGCCCCCCGACCCAGAGCGAGCCATGCCCAGAGGTCAAGCCCTCGATGTCGTGCTTGGCGCAGGCCGGCGGGTGTCTTGCCACATCGCACGGCCATGGCGCGTGTGACGTCGATCTCACCCTGCGCCGCTCGCAGCGCCGCAGCCCGCAGGAATACCCAGACCGGCAGGTAGTACACGACGGTCGTCAAGGTGCTGGAATGTCCTGCATGCAGGGCAACTTCGATGAACTGCGTAAAGCCGCGCCCGTTCATGCCTGCAATGAACGACCGACATGCGGATGTGTTCGCTTCACCACGCAGCAGCGAACCTACAAACGGTTCCCAACCCGGGACGGCACGCCGACAAGTTGCGGCACCACGAAAGGAATGACCTCGCGCGGCGGGATCGTTCGTGGTCGCCCGAAGCGAGGCGACAAGGGCGGTGTGTGCGATCCCGTCTGTGCATTCCCTCGCGTTTTCGTCCAGAAACAGCCACTTGGTCGGCGGTCGCCGCTGGCTCACCAGATCAGTCAGCTCCCTCATGCGCCGACCCGTCTCGAGATGGATGGGCGATTCGCGCAAACCGGCATAGCTCTTGATATGCGAAAAGCCTTCTGGCTCGGTGGTCATCGCTGCCAGGTCGTCGGTGAGCGAGTCAGCGTTCAGTAGCTTCGCCTCCAAGGTCCGAAGCGGCACCTCCATGCGCACCTCGAGAAGCAAGAGCGCCCTCTGCAGGTCGAGCCCATGGTCTGCGAGCGCGTGTCTCAGGAGGCGCTCCATCGTGTCGCAGTCTGCCTCCCCGATGAACACCGCGCTGGCCGAGCGCCGCTGTGCCTCGAACTTCTGGCCCCCTTCGCTGTGCAGCAATCGCGGCGGCACCTCGGCGCCGAACGACTTCAACGCACGAAAGAAACGGCGACGCGCGTTCATCCGGTTCTCCAGCGCGTCTTGAGCCGCCGGCGCGCTCAGAGGCTTCCCATTCCTCGTGCGAGGCGCGGTTGAAGCGACAAGCACCACGAAGGAATCGAACTCTTCCGCTTCCCAATCCAAGGGGTCATCCATTGGGCTCAGCATCCCCATGGCAGCCTGCAGGGCGCTGTTGTAGGTAGAGAGCGACGAGATCTGAAGGCAGCCTGCCTTGCCGCCATGGGTCAGTGTCGCCTCGTGGTGATGCCAGCGTTTGAGCGCTTCGGTCCGCGGCTCGGCAGAGCAGTCGATGCGGTCTAATGCCTTGAGCAGCCCCGTTGCACGCGCTCTTTCTTCTCCGAGCGCCTTGTCGTTGCTGCCCCACTTGTTGACCGCCTTGCAGAGGCTGTCCATCGCATTGCTCTTGCTCGCTCTGACAATTCCGTTGGCCTGCGGACGAGGCAGGGTCAGGGCCTCGGGTTCACGTCGACTGTTCTCCGGTGCGGCGAGCCGGGCCAGGGAATGATCCGAGTAGGTCGCGGCCGGAAGGCAGCGGCTGTAGGCAGCAGCCACGTACGGCGGCAAATGCAGGCGCGCCCAGCGGCCCACCATCGCGCACAGTGTTGCGAAGGCCTCTTCCGTTGTGGCCGGCCAGTCCAACTCAGGCACTTCGTGTTTGCACCAGTCGACCACGGCGCGCAGCGCCGCCGGCCATGCGTCGAAGGCAGGTAGCGCCTCGGCCAGCCCGAGTACCGTCAGTTCGCTGAGGGGCGACGTGATCTTGTTGGAATGGTCCGGCCGAGCCCAGCTCGCGACGATGGTCGCGCCGAGCTTGCGGAACGACGCCTCCTCCGCCTTCCAGATTTGCTTGAGGTCTTCGGGATAGTGAATGGCATCGAAAATCAGCAACGTGACCATGAGGGCGGCGCCCGGCTGTGGAAGCGCCCCTGCGGCGTATCGCGTTTGCAGACGTGCTACGACCGTCCAACTCGTCAAGGTGTAGAAATCTGAATAGGCAGGCAACGGGCGGGAACTGCTCTCAGATCCTTCGACAAATGGATCCCACTTGCTGCACGGGGGGCGTTCGAGACGCGCAGCGGGCTGTTTGGCGGGCCCGCTCAGGCGGGGCAGCGGTACAAGGCCAATCTCGGCAATGAGCTTGTCGAGATGTTCCTTGAGCGACGCGAACGCCACGACCGGCGCAATCGCCATGCCATGCGCAAACGGTTCAGCATTGCCGCGCGCTTGGCCAGTCAGCACGCGCAAAAGCCAGCGATCCACTCGGCGCATCACCAACTCGCTGATCAGAAAGTGTCGCCCAATATTCAGCGGGGCGCCGAAGTAGCGGGTCGCCAACTCTTCGAGCCGCGGTCGCGGGATGAGGCGCCGCACCAAGCGAAGTCGGCTATCCGAGTGTTCGACTTCGACGCGGAAGAACGCGAGTCCGGATCCGGCGGCGCGATTGGTGCGGCGAGCAGCGTGTCCACTCAGAGGCACGCCGGCTCGGCTGGCGGATTCCACCAACAGCTCCAAATCCGCCAGATGTCCGTCGATGATCTGTGCCAGCATGTCGGAGCAAGGAATCACGCGGCACAGTGAATACTGTCTGTGGTCCTTGTCGCGGATGCGCATGTGGCCGGGGTGCGCGCACACCGAGCCCAGCGTCATCTTTGCGAGCTTGGTGCCCCGGTGTGCCGACAGAGTGAGGACGGCAAGCTGCCTGATCTCCGCGAGCGTGCTGAAGGCCTTTGCCAAGGTGGTGATGTCCGCGCTGTCGCGCGCCTCGTCCACGGCTGCTTTGCTGTCGAGCAACATGGCGTCCCAGCCGGCTCGCAAGTGTCTGGGAGAGATGGTGATTGGTGAGCCCACATATGCTGTGATGTCCTGCGCCTCTACCGCCGGTCCCAGGCCAAGCGTCTGATACATCATTGAGGCTTGGCCATGAAGCCAAGAAACGGTCAGCGTGAGGTAATGCAGCATCCCCGGCGCTGACGGAGCGAAATCAAACGCCAACAGGGTCGCAAGGACATCCGACGCGGTGAGCTCGAGATAGGCAGGGCCGAGCGAGTTCGCAAACCGTGCGTCGAACGATTGGCGATTGGAATCACCGGACAGGCGCAATGCGCGCCGATAGGCCTCGAGCCATTGTTCGATCTCGCTCTCACTCTTCGACCCGATCAACAGTTCGCCGAGTGTCGCGGCGCCCGGGTTCCTGGCGAGAGCTCTTCGGAGGCACTCGGCAACGGCCGCCGGCAAAGGAATCGGGATGATCTCGTTCTGAGACATCGGGGCGGGAACCGCTGGCGACGCAGCAGCTTCGGCAGGATTCCCTGAGGGGGTCTTTCGCGCCGGACCGGTCAGGACACGCCGGTAGTTCCAGTAGACGTAGCCTTGTTCGATGCCTAGCCAAACGTCGTCGTTGGACGCAAGTGGTAGATGGCGCAGCAGCCGCGCGGGCAACCGTGTCAGCAGCGAACATGTTGCAAACGCCCCGTGCTTCGGCACGCGTCCGGGCTGGCCGTCGAACTGGTTTGCGATCCAATGGCAGCTCCGTTTTAGCTGACGCACTGTGAGTTGATCCCAGGTGCCGGCAACCCCCGCCCGGCGGGCCAGTGGCGCGAACCAGGCGTTCGTGAGGTGCCAGTGGATGAACGAGCCCTTTGGATCGGCTCCCTGTTCTGTGATCTCCTGATCATCCCCGGAGTCCTGCGCCTCCTCGTCGTCGGCTTCATCGCCACCGAAGGGCGCCGAGTCGGCGGACAACAAGTCGGGAGGGTTCGACGATGAGCCGACGGTCGGGGACGCCGCAGTCGCAACGAACCCTGTCTCTGTGTACCGCTCCAATTCGACGAGGAAGGACCGGGCGGCGGCCAAGCGAGTGGTCTTAATGGCACTCTGGATTGCTTCGAGGCTGAGTGGCGGAACCGTGGCAATCGCGTCCCAGTCGCGGCTTCTCGTCGGGTTCGGCAGTCCGCATCGCCGCAGGGTGGCCCAAGCGGATATGAACGTCTCGGACAGCGGCAGTTCCATCGCGATGCAGGCCGCGAGTGCGACGCCCAGCATCGAGTCGAGTCGATCCCTGGCTTCGGTTGAGAGGTCACAGAGTGGCGGCGCCGCGATCACGCCGAAGACAGGAACCTTGGCCGCCCGTGCATCGACCGGGAAGATCTGCGGCATCGTTCGCTCCACCGAACGAAGCTTGAGCAGTAGCTCTTGGGCCACCTGGGCCCACTCCGTCGCCCGGGGCAACCGCAAATGGCGCGACAGCGCGGACAGGGCAACGGCGGCCGTGCGCACGGCCGCGCCGAGGCCTCCGCAATGAAGCGGATGACGTAGAACCGAAACGAGCTTGCGCTCGTCGGGTGTGAGGCCGAGTTGATCGATGACGGGCATGCACAACCAAACGGAGCAGGGGGTCGGGATTCGCGCACTCGTTCCGAAACGATCGCTTTTGCGGTCGCGTCGAGATGTCAAATGCGCAGCGTTGGTTGAGGGCGCGGATGGGTCCGGCCCTCGGCACGCAGACAGGCGGCGGCTGGCGTGGCTACCCCGCCAGAAACGTTTGGCGGGGGCGCGGACATCGCGGACCAAAAGAGGCCCGTCGAGAAAGTCTGAAAGGCCGCAAACCTCGGGGAGGTTGCGACAGAGGTCGGCAGCAGGCCGATCAGGCGCTAGTCTAAATGCATCCCAAAGGTCGCCCCGGGCGAATTGCGATGCGGGGCTCCAAGTGGGCCAAATGGACCCGGCAAGTTCCAGGCAGGCGTTGTGACATACCCCATGGTTTTAATCGGCTTTTATCTGGCTGGATTGTCACAGTGCGATACTGCAAAAAGTAGTTGTGCTATCAAGCACTTGCCGTATTTCGGTGGATACGATGGCATTAGACGCCGATCAAAACCAGGTGGCATACACGCTTGGTTTCTGGTCTCATAACCCAAAGGTCGTAGGTTCAAATCCTGCCCCCGCAACCACAGAATACAAGGCCCTCCCAGTGAGGGCCTCTTCACTTTGTGTGTACCAACTCGTCACTGTGACGAGGTTTGTGAAGGTCTGTGTCGTCACAGTTTCATGGCGACCGAACGCGCGAGGTGGCTCGACCATTGGGTCCGTGTCGAGGTTGTCAGCGCCCTTGAGCTCTACTCAGGGCGGCGGGAGTTGTTTGGGATCCTCGCCGCCCGCGAATCGCAGTGGACGTCAGGCACGCGCATATGCGTGCCTTCGCATTCATTCTCCGCGACGCAATCCTTGAGATCCTCGACACGATCACCGATGCCGGTTGATGCCAGCGGCCATGTCATGTCGGCGACCTCAGAGTAGACACGCGACCCCTCGCTCAAACTTCTCGCGCCGCTCGCGTCAGTTCAGTCGGGTACATGCTCGATGAGTTCCTCGACCCGGCAGCCGAAGTAGATGCATAGCCGGTCAAGGATGTCTGTGCCAGTGCTGTTTCGCCGCTGTTCCTCGCGCAGTTGCAGCAGGCCTTCGACGACGATGAGCTGCACTTCTTCAACAGCCTTGCTGCGCTGCAGGATCGTGCTGCGTTCGCCAATTACCTCGCGCCTGCCGCGCGCGCCGAATGGGTGGTCTACGCCAAGCCGCCTTTCGGTGGCCCCCAGCAGGTCCTGGAGTATCTGGGCGGCTACACCCATCGCGTGGCGATCTCCAACAATCGCCTGGTCGACTTCGCCGACGGCCAGGTGGCCTTCGCGTGGAAGGACTACCGCCACGAATCGCGCAACAAGGTCATGCGCCTGGATGCGCAGGAGTTCGTGCGCCGCTTCCTGCTGCATGTCCTGCCCACCGGGTTCCAGCGCATCCGCCACTACGGGTTCTTGGCCAACCGCCATCGCCAGGTCAAGCTGGACCACTGTCGCCAATTGCTGGCAGCACCCGCTCCGGTCGTGGAGCCGCCCGATGCATCGCTGGACTACCGCGACCGCTATCAGCGCCTCACCGGCGTGTCGCTGCGCGACTGCCCGCAGTGCGGACGGGGCCAGATGCTGTGCATCGAATCCTTCCTGCCCGGAACCTTGCCGCGCGGCCCGCCGCGCATTCCCTCATGAACGCGAACATGCTCCTCATCCCCGTTGCTTCTCGATCCGCCGCGCGAAGCCAGAGGTCTCCCTCTGGCTACTCGGGCAGCTTCCTGGGGATGAGCTTTTGCCGCGCCCGCGTGGCCCGGCGAGATCACACGGCGCCGCGATCCGGACCTTCGATGCCAGAGCAACCGAGCACGGTTCAGACTGCAGTTGCCCCTACCTTGTCCGCGTCAGGCTCGCGCTTCGACGAGTCCGTGCTGATTCAATCCCCATAGGCCCCCCACCGTCTGAGCGGCGGTTCAGTCCAACGGGATCTTTTGCCTACCGGCCGCGGGGCGGCGTCGACTCGCTGTTGACGGTCTGCGCGCCGCGCCCGCCAGGCAAAAGACTCTCTGCATTAGAGCTCTCCATAACGGCCATCTGCTGCCGTTGACGGCGGCGGCTTCCGGCATGTGGCCACTGCGCGGGGCCTCGCGAGCCCGCACTATGCAAGCGGGCGGTGTTCGAAGTATTCGGTGCAAAAGTCCTTGAACGCACGAACCAACGGCGACAGGTATCTGTTGCTTGGGTAGGTGGCTGCCATCGTGATGGTGGCGAAGCGCCACTCGGGCAGCACTTCGACCAGCCGCCCGTCGTTCAACGCCGCTTTGCAAATGAAGCTCGGCACCTCGGAGATGCCCAGGCCACTGACCACGCCCTGCTGCACACCCGCATAGTCGTTGAGCACCAAACGCGGCTCGGGCTTGATCTGCACCGTGTCGTCGCCGCAGCCCAAGGTCCATTGCAGCGGACGTTCCCAGCGCGAGAACGCGAGGTTCACATGGGGCACGATCTGGTCTGGATGCGTCAACGCTTCGATGCCCGCCAGGTAGCCCGGTGACGCGACAAGTCTCGGCCGAAGGGTCGCCACTGTCGGTGCGACCAGGCTGCTGTCACTGCGATGACCGACCCGCAGCGACAGATCGACGCCGTCGGCGATGTGATCGATGTAGCGCTCGGTCACCAGGCAGTGGACCACCACCTTGGGATACACCTTCTGGAAGGCAGCGAAGAGCGGCACGATGATCAGGTCCGACATGCTCGGCGGGATCGAGATCCGCAAGCGGCCCGAGATCTCGGTGCGGCGGTCGGTCATCAGCGCGTCTGCGGCTTCGAACTCCGTCAATCCGCGACGGCACAGCTCGAAGTAGTCCTGCCCGATGTCGGTCATTCGAAGCTGGCGCGTCGAGCGCTCGAGCAAGCGAACGCCGAGTGCCTTCTCGAGCTCGGCGATCTTTCGGCTCAGGCTCGACACCGGCAGGCCTTCGCGTGCCGCCGCCTTTGAAAAGCTCCCGGCCTCGACCACCTTGACGTACAGCGCCATGGCGTTCTTGTCTGTGCGCGAGATCATTCCACCAGTGAGAAATTGATTTGCAAATTGACCACCTAATCCATTGGACGAGGAATGAATATCGTTCGTCACGCGGGCCCCTATTCTGCCGCCGCGTTCGACAGGACATATCAATGAACACCCTGGCCCGCCTGCATCTCCTTGCCGCAAGCGCTCTCATCGGCGCAGCGATTGCTCCAGCTGCGGCGCAGACCTACCCGACCAAGCCGGTGCGAGCGGTGCTGCCGTTTTCCGCCGGCAGCGGACCGGACGCGGTGATGCGCCAGGTCGGCGAGATTCTCTCGCGCGACTGGGGCCAACAGGTGCTGATCGACAACAAGCCGGGCGGCAACGCCTGGATCGCCGCCGGCGAGGTCAAGCGCGCCCCCGCGGATGGCTACACGCTGTTCGCGGTCGACGCGCCGCCCATGGCTCTGCAGCCGCACCTGTACAAGCAGATGCCCTTCGATCCGGCCAGGGACTTCGAACCGGTTGCCGCGCTGTACTCGACGAACTTCTTCATCGTGGTCAACGCGAATTCGCCGTGGAAGAACGTCAGCGATCTGCTTGCCGCGGCCCGGACGAAGAACGGCCAGGTGACCTACGGCAGCTGGGGTGCCGGCAGCGTGGCTCACGTGGGCACGGCGATGCTCGAAGGCGCGACCGGCGTCAAGATGACGCATGTGCCGTTCAAGGAGCTGCCGCAGGTCTACACCTCGGTGGCCAGCGGCGACATCGACTGGGCCTTCGGCACGGCTGCCTCGGCAGGGCCGATGGTCCGGGCGAAGAAGGTGAGGTTCCTGGCCTATGCCGGTGCCAGGCGCCTGGCCGGCTACAGCGACGTGCCCACAGTGGCCGAAGCGGGCGGCCCGGCGGACTTCGAGCTGCGGACCTGGGTCGCGCTGTTCGCGCCCAAGGGCACGCCCAAGCCGACCATCGAGCGCATCGGCACGAGCGTGGCCAAGGCGCTGGCCGAGCCGGACCTTCGCGAGCGATTTGCCGGCTTCGGATTCGAGCCCTGGGTGGCGTCGCCGGCAGACATCGGCAAGGTCGTTGAGACCGACACGCGCCGCTTTGCCGAGATCGTCAAGCGCGCCAGCATCGCGTTGGACTGAGCACGCCTCAGGGCACCTGCCGCGTGCTGCCCGGCGGATGGCCGCGATGTTTCCAGATTCGAGAAAGAAGTTTGCGAATTCGCCGGCTAGTCCCGTCGATGCGAGAAGCCTATCTTTCTTCTCGTGGACACCCCCACCATCAACCCAGGAAAGAAAGAAATGAAAACTGCCCTCGTTTTGTCGATCGCCTGCCTCGCCTTGCAATTCGCCCCGTCTGCACAGGCGCAGCAACAACCTTCCCAAACCTTCGCGGTGCAGGAGTTCGGCCGCTTCCACTCGCAAGATGTTGCCGAGATCGAGCAGGTGCTGAAGAAGTACGAACAAGCGCTGAATGCGAGCGACGTGAAGAGCGTACTGAAGCTTTACACCGACGACGCCGTGTTCATGGTGCCGGGCAGCCCCTCTTCAGTGGGCATCCAGGCCGTGGAGCGAGCCTACGTGGGCACATTCCAGGCGATCCGCCTCAACCTCAATTTCCAGATCGCCGAGCTGCACCTGCTGTCGCCCGAATGGGCGTTCCTGCGCTCGACCTCGTCGGGCCAGGTGACGATCGTCGCCAATGGCGCGGTGATTCCCTCCGCCAATCAGGAGCTGTTCCTGCTGCGCAAGGTTCATGGGCAATGGAAGCTGGCCCGCTACAGCCTGTCGTCCACCCTTCCGAGCTGAGCCGGGTCTCTCGCCGCTTTCTCATCGGCGAGAAATTGATTTGAGCTCGCACCGGCTAGTGCGGCGCGGGCCGAATCCTTATCTTCAAGTCAGCGCAAATTCGCGCCATCACAAGGACTCCAAATGAAAACCTATCTGGCTGTCGCAGCCGCTTGCCTCGCCCTTCAGGTCGCGGCCCCTTCCGCCCAGGCCGCCGAGCCGCAAGCTGCTTCGGCCAAGTCGAACGCGGCTCAGATCGAGCAGCTTCTGGGCAAGTACGAACAAGCGCTGAACGCCAGCGACGTGAATGCCGCCGTGCAGCTCTACACCGACGACGGCGTGTTCATGGCGCCGGAGAACCCCGCGGCCGTCGGCACCGAAGTCCTGCGCAAGGCTTACACCGGCGTATTCCAGGCGATCGCTCTGAAGCTGAAGTTCCAGATCGCCGAAACCAAGTTGCTCTCGCCGGATTGGGCCGTGCTGCGCACGACCTCGACCGGCGTCGTCAAGATCCTCGCGAACGGTGCCGAGGTTCCGGGCGGCAACCAGGAGCTGTTCGTGCTGCACAAGACCCACGGGCAATGGAAGATCGCCCGCTACGCCTTCAATTCGACCCTTCGGTCGGCGAAGTAAATCGGATGAGCGCCATGAGCAAGAACGAGCCCAGGAAGATTCGCGTCGGAATCATCGGCGCGAGCCCGGATCGCGGATGGGCGGCGGATGCGCACATCCCGGCGTTGAAGTCGCTCTCGAACGATTTCGAGATCACCGCGCTGTCAACCAGCCGGCGCGAATCGGCCGACGCCGCGAGCAAGCTCTTCGGCGTGCCTGCGGCATTCGACAACCACCAGGAACTGGTGCACCGGGACGACGTCGATGTCGTCGCGATCACCGTGAAGGTGCCGCATCACCTCGAGCTCGCGACCGCGGCGCTCGAGGCCGGCAAGGCCGTGTATTGCGAATGGCCGCTCGGCAACGGCCTGGCCGAGGCGCAGGCCCTGGCCGCACTGGCCAGGAAGAAGGGCGTGCTCGCGGTGGTGGGGCTGCAGGCCCGCGCCGCGCCGTCGGTGGCCTACGTGCGTGACCTGATCAAGCAGGGCTATGTCGGCGAGGTGCTCTCCACCTCGTTGATCGGCTCGGGCTACGGCTGGGGCCCGACGGTGCCGCCGTTCAACGCCTACCTCAACGACAAGAAAAACGGTGCGACGATGCTGTCGATCCCGCTCGGCCACACGGTGGACGCGCTGTGCCACTGCCTCGGCGAGATCCGGGAGCTGACAGCCACGATGACCGTGCGCCGCAAGTCGTTCACGATCGACGGCACCGGCGAACGCAAGCCGATGACCACCGACGACCAGGTGCTCGTCACCGGGCTGCTCGAGGGCGGGGCTGCGCTGTCGGTCCACTATCGCGGCGGGCTGTCGCGCGGCACGAACCTGCTCTGGGAGATCAACGGCACCGAGGGCGACCTGCAGCTTAGCGCAGCGGTCGGCCATGCCCAGATGTTCGAAATGACCGTGCGCGGCGGCAAGGGCGCGCAAACCGCGCTCGAGGTCCTGCCCGTGCCCGAACAGTACCGCTGGGCGCCGCCGCAGGGCCCGGGCCTTTCCACCAACGTGGCCCAGGCGTACGCACGTTTCGCGCGCGACTACCGCGAGGGGACGCATTTCTGCCCGACGTTCGACGACGCGGTCACGCGCCATCGCATGCTGGATGCTATCGAGAGAGCCGCGGAAAGCGGTCGGCGTCAAACGCTCGGTTGATGGAGATTATCGAGATATCGATCCTGCCTGCACACGGCCGGATCGTGCCGCGAAGTTCATCAAATCATCACTTGTAGACCGAGGGAAGCTCATGAAATAGGCATGCTGCGGCGCAAGAAGTCCGCAGTCCACTGCCCTCGGCTGCGCGTTCGATCGCGCTGGAGCGCCTGCGCGCCGGCCGCCATGTGATGTTTTCCCGATAATTATCGAGATTGTGTGACGGCTCGATACACTTGGCACGCGCTATGCGTTTCAGACACGCATACAACCCGACCCCAGCCACTTCAACCAAGTCCGCTGCGATCGTGATCTGTTGACGCCAAGGAGACCGAGATGAACATGACGGCTCAGTACAGCACAGTCCCCGCCAAGGCTGACGTGCGCGAGCTCGATCGGCTGCGCCAAGCCCTGGAGCAGGCAGAGACGGCCAGTCGCGCGAAGTCGGTGCTCATCGCCAAGCTGGGCCATGAGCTGAAGACGCCACTGAACGGCATCGTCGGCTTGGCGCAGCTGATCCGCTTGCGTTGCGGGCGTGAGCCGCAGCCCGCAGCGGTCGAAGGCTGGCTCGATCAGATCGCGCGCCTCGGCTGGCACATGGCCGACGTCGTCGACACCTTGATGGAGCTCGGGCCCTGCGGCGCAGGACGCCTGCGCGCCGGCTGCGAGACCTTCGATGTGCTCGAGCCGATGGCCGAGGCCTTGCGCATCGTCGAAAACGATGCCGCGCGGCGTGGCGTCACCGTCGGCTTCGTCGGCGACGTGCAGGCGCAGGTGACGGCCGACCGCCGGGCACTGCGGCAGGTGTTCGTCAACCTGCTGAGCAACGCCATCAAGTACAACCAGGAGGGTGGGCGCGTGTGCTTGACGGTACGCGGCGGCGAGCGCGTGCGCATCACCGTGCGCGACACGGGCCCGGGTCTCAGCGCCCAGCAACGCGCACGCCTGTTTCAGGCTTTCGATCGCCTGGGCGCCGAGCACACCGGTGTCGAAGGGCACGGGCTCGGCCTGCTGCTGTGCCGTGAGCTTCTGCTCGCCATGGACGGCACCATCGAAGTCGACAGCGTTGATGGCGCGGGCTGCACCTTCACCGTCACGTTGCCGGGACGCGCTGCGTAAAAGCGCGGGTGGGGGACGACCCTCAATCCCGCTCGAACGCGGCGACATCGACGGCGAGGGCCAGCGAGCGCGAGCTCAGCCCGAATTGAGCGAGGTACCGATGCAAGCCGATGACCGATCCAAGCCCAACGCCGACCGCGTTGCGCGCCGCCGCTTGCTCGTCGCGACGCTGTGCGTGGCCGCGTGCGTGCCGCTGGCCGCGGCGCCGGCGGCGACGCCAGCGCCGCTCATCATGGGCACTGCCGAGACCAGCTACCTTTCGAAGTGGTACCGGCTGATCTACGGCGAAGCGTCCAGGCGTCTCGGGCTGCGCCTGCAGTTGGCGATCTACCCGTCCCAGCGCATCGGCGCGCTGCTGGACCAGGGCGCCATCGACGGCGAAGCGGCGCGGGCACGCATCTATGGCGATGCGCATCCGGAACTGATCCGCGTCGACGAGTCGTTGTTCGCCGTCGAGTTCGTGCTCTATGCCGCGGGCGCCGTGCCCGAGCCGAAGCGGCTCGAGGATCTGGCGCCGGCCAGGCCGCGCATCAGCTACCGGCGCGGCGTGCTGTTTTGCGAAAGAGCGCTGGCCAGCCTGTCGCCGCCAGCCCACTTGTTCGATGTCACGCAGGTCGACCAGGGCCTGATGATGCTGCTGAGCGGGCATGCCGACTACTACTGCGAGCTCGACGCAGCGGTGGTGGGCGCATTCGTCTCAGGCGAGCTGAAGGGCGTGACGACGGTCCGCAAAGTGCTGGTTCTCGAAGTGGCGCCGCTGTACCCGTACCTGCTTCGCCGCCATGCCGAGCTGGCGCCGCGGCTTGCGGCGGCGCTGCGCGCGATGAAGGCCGAGGGCCTGGTGGAACGCTTCCGGGAGGAAGCGATGCAAGAGGCCGCACGCCGGTAGCTGAAATGTCGTCCAGCGCAGACCCCCGCCCGGAGCGCCGGCTCGCACGCCGCCTGCTGACGGCGATCGTGCTCGCGAGCACCTGTCTGGCGCTGCTGGCCACCGCGATCCAGCTCTACCTGGACTACGCGCGCGACATGACCGAGATCGACACCGAGTTCAGCCAGATCGAGAGCGCCTACCTCGACAGCCTCGCGAGCAGCTTGTGGTCGTTCGACAAGACGCAGACGCGGCTGCAGCTGAACGGCATCCTGAAGATGCGCGACCTGCGCTACGTGAAAGTCAGCGGCCACGGCGGCGCGCAGTTCGACGCCGGCGCGGAGCCGCGGGGGGGCGCGCTGACGCGCCGCTACGAGCTGCATGCACCCACCGAACAGCGCGAGGCACTCGGCACGCTGACGGTCGTCGCGGGTGTCGACGGCGTCTACCGGCGACTCATCGACCGCTCGCTGGTGATCCTGTCGACGCAGGGCACGAAGGCCTTCATCATCGCCTTGTTCATCCTTTACATCGTCAGCCGGTGGGTCACGCGCCACCTCGAAAGCATTGCCAGCCACGCGCGCGGCTACGGGGCCGGCGAGCGCGACAAGGTGCTGTTCCTGGCACGGCCGCGCGACCATGTGCCCGACGAGCTCGACGACGTGGCGGCGGCGTTCAACGAGATGAGCCAGAGCGTGGGGTCAGAGCTGGCGCGGCGCACCGCCGTCGAGGCCGAGCTGCTGGCGCACCGCGACCGGCTCGAAGACATGGTGGCCAGGCGCACTGCCGAGCTGCAGGTGGCCAAGGAGCGGGCCGAGATCGCCAACCAGGCAAAGAGCCGCTTTCTGGCCAACATGAGCCACGAGCTGCGCACGCCGCTGAACGGCATCCTCGGTTATGCGCAGCTCCTCGCGATGAACCATCCGCTGAGCGACGAGCGGCTGGCCACGGGCCTCGAGGTCATCCGCAGCAGCGGCGAGCACCTGCTGGCGGTGATCAACGACATCCTCGATCTGGCGCGCATCGAAGCCAACAGGGTCGAGCTGCATCCGGCGCGGCTGCAGCTTTCGAGCCTGCTGCAGGAAGTCACCGAGCTGATGCGGGTGCGGGCCGATGCGAGAGGCCTGCGCCTGGAGTGCGAGATCGGCTGCGCGCTGCCGCCGGACGTCTGGGCCGATGCCAAGGTGCTGCGCCAGGTGCTGCTGAACTTGCTTGGCAACGCGGTGAAGTTCACCGATGCGGGACAGGTCGTCCTGTCGGTGCAGCCGCTGACCACGGGCTGCGAAGAGCCGTTGCTGCGCTTCGAGGTGCGCGACACAGGCGTGGGCATGGCCGAGCACCAGCTGTGCGGCATCTTCGATCCGTTTGAGCAGGTCTGCGACGTGCAGCGCCGCGCCGGCGGCACCGGCCTGGGCCTGGCGATCAGCCGTCAGCTGGTGCGCCGCATGGGCGGCGAGATCCAGGTCGAAAGCGAGCCCGGCGTCGGCAGCCGATTCTTGTTCGACCTGCATTTGCCGCCGGTCGAACCCGGCGCGGCGCGGCCGCCGACGGGGCGGCTGCCCATCGGCTACGCGGGCGAACCGCGCCGCATCCTCGTCGTCGACGACGTGGCGGACAACCGGCGCTTGCTGTGCGATTCACTGAGTCACCTCGGCTTTGTGGTCGACCAGGCGGCCGATGGCCAGCAGGCGCTCGATTGCATCGAGCAAATGCCACCCGAGCTCGTGCTGATGGACATGGCGATGCCGGTGCTGTCGGGGCTGGCTGCGATGCGCGGCATCCGCGAGCAGCCGCGCCACGCCGGGCTGCCGATCATCGCGGTGTCGGCCCACGCGTCGGATGCCGGTCGAGGCATGTGCCTGCAAGCCGGCGCGACCGCGTTCATGTCCAAGCCGCTCGACATTGCTCAACTGATGGCGCTGATCGGGCAGCTGCTGGGCTTGAGCTGGGAAGAGACCGCTGTGGCCGGTTAGCGCCCGCCTGTCCTCTGTCTCGGCCCTCTGGGCGCGCGAGCGGCTTGCCAATGTTCAGAGCCTTGCACCGGTTTGGGATTGATGACCGTTGACAGGCATACGTCAGGGCATTCGGATAAAAACGTCGCCTCACCCTTCATCAGCTCACTCCGGACCGCTGAAATCTGAAACCGGAGTCTGTCGATCGGCTGTGTCCTTCACTCTCGAGGAACCTTGATGCTCGTTCTCAATAAGTCACGACGCGCCTCGATGGCCATTGCAACCTTTGCGCTTGCCGGCTGTGGCGGAGGCGGTGCAGCATCACCCGCTACCGGCAACGTGCCCGACGGTGCTCTCGCCGAATACACGCTCGTCTGGTCCGACGAGTTCGAGAAGGATGGATTGCCGGACGCGACCAAATGGGCGTACGACACCGAAGCCAATGCGACCGGTTGGTACAACCACGAGCTGCAGTACTACGCGGCGGCGCGGATGGAAAACTCTCGCGTGAGCAATGGCAAGCTGATCATCGCGGCGCGAAAGGAGGCACTGACAACCGCGGCCGATTACGGCGGGCAGCAGTACACCTCGGCACGACTGATCACCCGTGGCTTGGCCAGTTGGACCTACGGCTTCATCGAAGTCCGCGCCAAACTGCCGTGCGGCCTCGGAACCTGGCCGGCGATCTGGATGCTGGGCACGACCGACAGTTGGCCGGCATCAGGCGAGATCGACATCATGGAGCAGGTCGGCAACGATCCGAGCTCGATCTTCGGCACGGTTCACATGCAGTCCACCGCGGGCACGAACGGCATCGGCGGAACGACCAACGTGCCGGATGCCTGCAGCAGTTTCCACAACTACCAGGTAACCTGGACGCCGCAAAGCATCACATTCGGTATCGACGGCACGGCATACAAGTCGTATGTCAACCCGGGACAGGGGAAGTCGAGTTGGCCCTTCGACAAGCCGCAGTACCTGCTCTTGAACCTGGCGATCGGTGGCGACATGACCAATGGCGCGGTGGACGACACGAAGTTGCCGGCGCAGCTGGAGTTCGAGTACGTTCGTGTCTACCAGAAGCGATGACGATGCCCGCGCGACGCCAGGCCCACAGCACGCCTTGCTCGGCGGCCCCAGCGCGCTGATGGCGTCGGCCGGCGTGCGTGCGCTTCAAGCGGGCGCACCCGACCAGGCGTTCTGCAGCAGCTTTCTGAGCCCGGGCACCTCGACCGCGCGCGGGTTGCGGTACGGATTCGCGAGCGCCAGTTGCACGGCGCGGTCGATGCCTGCCTCGGGCATGCCCAGCTCGCGCAGCGAGCCCGGCAGCCCGCACAGTGCCGAAAGTCTTTGCAATGCCGCCAGCGGATCGGCCG
>Ga0209515_10002866_pt1 | contig 25521 bp, 25 predicted proteins | sample Subgroupgradi54m_FD_187454 | JGI IMG/M metagenome (GOLD analysis project Ga0209515, IMG submission 187454) | Subsurface groundwater microbial communities from S. Glens Falls, New York, USA - GMW60B uncontaminated upgradient, 5.4 m (SPAdes)... ... | reverse complement strand
CGCACGATCACCTGTCCTCGTTCCACCCGTTGCCCAGGCCGCACCAAGACCTCCCGCACCGTGCCATCACGGGGAGCGGTCGCGGCAACCGATTTGGCCTGCGTCGCCGTCTGCACGTAGAGGAGCGGCTGGCCATCGGCGACCTGCGCCCCGACGTCCACGATGCCCTCGGCGAGCACGACCCCGGCGAGGCGCGCTTTCACTTCCACGAGATGCCCTGGATCTCGTGGCGGCCGGGCAGGGGCGGCGCTGCCCCCTGCGGCCACGAACGCGACGAGAATTAATGCCAGCACTCCGGTGCGTTTCATCCTCTTGATTATACCGCCTTGCCCCCAGCTCAAGGAACTCGCCAGTCGAACTCGCTGGGCCGCGTTCGACTCTTACCATAATAGTAACGCAGCATCTGGACAATGCGTTCCGCTGCGTGCCCGTCCCCAAACGGGTTGCGGGCTTGTGCCATCCGCCGGTACGCGACCGGGTCGGTCAGCAGCAGGCTGGTCTCCTCGACGATCCGCGCGCGGTCGGTCCCCACCAGCTTGCAGGTCCCCGCGTCCAGGCCCTCGGGCCGCTCCGTCGTCGTCCGCAGGACGAGCACCGGCCGGCCCAATGCCGTCGCTTCCTCCTGAATGCCCCCGGAGTCGGTCAGGATCACGGTAGCCTGCTCCATGAGTCGGACAAACGGACCGTACGCGGGCGGCTCGATGAGGTGGGCCCGGGCATGCTCCCCCAAGACTTCCCACACGACACGCCGCACCGCGGGGTTTCGATGAACGGAGAAGACCACTTCGACATCGGGGAATCGCTCGAGCAAGTCCACCAAGGCGCGGTAGATGTCCCGGAACGGGTCGCCCCAGTTCTCCCGCCGGTGCGTGGTCACGAGCAACATCCGGCGACCGACCAGTGGGGGGAGCTCGCGGAGCGGCTCGATGTCGGGGAGCGCCCTCACGATTTGCAACGCATCGATCACCGTGTTGCCCGTGACGACAATGGCCTCCTCCGCCACCCCCTCGCGGAGGAGGTTGCGTTTCGCCTGCGCCGTGGGCGCGAAATGCAGGTCGGCCAGGGCCGAGGTCATCCGGCGATTCAGCTCTTCCGGGAACGGGTGGTACTTGTCACTGGTCCGCAATCCCGCCTCGACGTGACCGATCGGGATCTGCTGAAAGTAGGCGGCGAGCGCCCCGATGAAGGTCGTGAGCGCGTCACCCTGGACGAGGACCATCGCCGGGCGAAGTTCAGCGACCGCCGTAGAGAGCCCCCCGAGCGCGCGCGTCATGATGTCGACGAGCGATTGTTCTGGGAGCATGATGTTGAGGTCCCGGTCTGGCACCACACCGAAGAGCCGGGTCACCTGATCCAGCATCTCGCGGTGCTGCCCGGAGACCACCACGATCGGCGTGAAGTCGACCGAGTCGCGCAGCGCCTGGACGACCGGGGCCATCTTCACCGCCTCCGGCCGGGTCCCGAAGATGGTCATGATCGGAATGCGACCCGCAATCGCCTGGCGCGCGCGGGTCGCGGTCTGTGGGACGTCGGCGAGGGTGGCCATGACTACAACTGTGCAGGCGCGAGGACCATCTAGCGCCCAGAGGCACCGTGGAGATCGGGCGACCCGCTGGTCCGGCCACGGAAGAGGCCCACCCGCCAACTCACCGCGATGAGGAGGACGCCAATGATCACCAGCAGCGTCACCACCGTGGACCGATCCACGCCATCCACCACCAACCCCCCCAGGGCGAAGGCGGCACTACAGAGGTAGAGGATGACGGCGGTCTGCCGCGGGCTCAGCCCTCGATCGAGCAACCGGTGATGCAGATGCCCGCGATCGGCAAGGAAGATCGACACGCGGCTGCGATAGCGCCGCACGATCGCGTACGCCGTATCGAGAATCGGGATCGCCAGCGCGAGCAGCGGAATCACCAAACTTAGCGCGGTGACCGTCTTGAACAACCCCTGCACCGCCGCGGCCCCCAACAGGAACCCGAGCAGCATGGACCCCGAATCCCCCATGAAGATGCGGGCCGGACTGAAGTTATGCCGGAGGAACCCGAGCGAGCTGCCGACGACCGCCGCGGCCAGCACCATTGTCGCCGCGTCCCCGCGATGCGCGGCCGCAGTAAAGAGGGTGCCCCCCGTAATCGCCGCGATGCCTGCGGCGAGCCCATCGACGCCATCGATCGAGTTCATCGCGATCGCCATCGACCCCAGCCACAGGACCGTGAAGAGGCTCCCCGCGAGCCCGAGGGGGAGCAGCGTGTGGCTGAGCGGGTTCGTGAGGAACGGGGTGGTCATCCCAAACAGGACCGGAAGGGTCGCCGCCGCGTAGATGAGGGGGAACTTCACCCGTCCCGGCATGGGGCGCAAGTCGTCGCGCAACCCTAATGCGGTAATCGCGATCGCGCCAAGCAGGACCCCAATGAGGGGACGCGCCAGCGGGTGGTAGGGGACGGCAAGGACAAGGTACCGCGCTTCTCGGACGAGCTGGATGGGGCGGTCGATCGGGAGCCCTACGAGGAGGGCCAGCATGACACCGGTGAAGATCGCGAGCCCGCCCAACCGCGCCATCGGCCGGCGGTGAATGTGGCGCCCGCCGGGAGGGGTCATTGCGCCCAGCCGACGCGAGATCCAGTGCATCTCGTGGGCGAACGCGTAGGTCACAATCAGGGCGAGCACACCAGCGACCGCGTAGGCGGGAATACTCATGACACCCTCGCTCGTGCGAGTTGCAGCTCACTCCGCAGATGACGCCCGCGTGAGTCCTCCGCGCTGGAGCCCTCTCCGCCGCGGTCGGATGGCGGATCCCAGCCCTCGTTCAGCGTGACCGGGCGGACCCGAGGACCGCCCCAGGCGCCCGCGAGGCCTAGGAAAGACGACCTTATTCTAGGCCGTCCCCGGGCGGAGGGCAATCACCCACATGCCCCGATGGTCAATCGAAGAGTTCGCTCAGCGAATGCTCGCGATGGATCCGGAGGATGGCTTCGGCAATGAGCGGAGCGACGGAGAGCACGGTGATTTTCTCGGGGATGGTCTCCGGCGCGAGGGGGACGGTATTCGTCACGAGGAGTTCCTCAATCGGGCTGCTCACAATGCGTTGGAGCGCGGGACCGGACAGGATGGCGTGCGTCGCGCACGCGTACACGCGGGCGACCCCACGCTTGAGCAGCGCCTGCGCCCCCATCGTGATCGTCCCGCCGGTGTCGATGATGTCGTCGACGAGAATCGCCGTCTTCCGGTACACTTTGCCGATGACGTGGACGACTTCTTTCACCTGGTTGGGGCGATCGCGGCGCTTGTCGATGATCGCGATCGGCGCGCCCAGCTGGCGGGCAAACTCCCGCGCACGCGGCACGCCGCCGACGTCCGGGGAGACCACCACCAGGTTCGTCATGCCCTTGCGGACAAAATGGTCGCCCAGGATCATCCGCGCCTGAAGATGGTCGACGGGGATGTCGAAGAACCCCCAGATCTGCCCGGCATGGAGATCCACGGTCAAGATCCGGTTGACCCCCGCCGTGGTAAGGAGGTTCGCGACGAGTTTGGCCGAGATCGGTTCGCGGGGCCGCATCTTCCGGTCCTGCCGCGCGTACCCGAAGTAGGGAAGCACCGCCGTGATCCGGGCGGCGGAGGCACGCCGGAGCGCGTCGACGATCACGAGCAGTTCCATGAGGTTCTCATTCACCGGAGGCGCGGTCGGCTGGATCACGAAGACGTCTTCTCCGCGCACGCTCTCGTCAATGCGGACACCAATCTCCCCGTCGGCGAACCGGAAGATCGCCAAATCCGCAAGCGGGGCCTCCAAGACGCCCGCGATCTCCTGGGCGAGCGCCGGGTTCCCGTTGCCCGTGAACAACTTCAGCCGATCCCCGCTGACATCGCGAGCGCGGGCGAGGGTAGGATGAAGGTCAGTGTGAATGGTCCGCTGCGACATGCTTGATCACCCTGGCCGGCACGCCGACCGCCACAGCCCCCGCTGGGATGTCCTTGTTGACCACGGCTCCCGCGCCGGTGACGGCGCCGCGGCCGATGCGCAGCGGGGCAATGAGCATCGAATCACTACCAATGAACGCCTCGTCCTCGATCACAGTCGGCTGCTTCCCCTGGACGTCGTGGCGGTAGTTGCACGTCACGGTCCCCGCCCCGATATTCACCCGGCTCCCGATGGTCGCGTCACCAAGGTAACTCATGTGATGGACCTTCGTGTGATCCCCGACCGTGGAGTTCTTGAGTTCCGCGTAGTTCCCGATCTCGACGAACCGCCCCAGGCGCGTGCCCGGTCGTAGGTGACTGTAGGGCCCGATCCGCGTGCCCTCCCCTACCGTACTCTCCGTGACCGTCGAGCTCACCACCGTCACGCTATCCCCCACCGTCGCGTCGACGATCCGCGCATCCGGCCCAATGGTGCACTTCCGCCCGATCGTCGTACGCCCCTCGAGAAACGAATGCGGGCGAATGACCGTGTCTTGACCAACCTGCACTGTCGTATGGACGTACGTCGAGGCCGGATCGACGATGGTCACTCCTTCGTCCAACAACCGAGCCAGCACGTGACCCCGCATGATGGTCTCCGCGGCGGCGAGGTCGCGTCGCGAGTTAATCCCCCGGGTCTCCTCGGCGTCCCCCGGCAGCGCGCTCACCCGTCGGCCTCGCTGAAGCAGCCAGCCGATCGTGTCGGGGAGGTAGTACTCCCCCTGGGCGTTGGCGGGTTTGAGGGCGGCCAGGGCCTCGCGCAAGGCGGGCACCTCAAAGACATAGACCCCGGCGTTGATCTCGCTGATCTGCGCCTCTTCCTCTGTCGCGTCCGATTGCTCGACCACGCGCTGAACGCCGCCGTCGCGACCCCGCACCACGCGGCCATACCCGGCCGGGTCGTCGACGATCGCCGACAGGAGCGTGACGGACGCACTGGTCGCACGATGATGCTCGACCAACTTCTCAAGCGTGGGAGCGCGGACGAAGGGCGTGTCGCCGTAGAGGATGACCACCGTACCGCTCCCCTCGGGTAGGAGGGACAGCGCTTGCATGACCGCATGCCCGGTCCCCAACGGCTCCCGCTGCTCCACAAAGCGCACCTCGGAGCCCAGCCTCGCCCGAGCCTCCTCGGCGCCCTGTCCGATGACGAGCATCGGCGCGTCCACCCCGGCTTCAGTGAGAGTGTCCAGGACGTAACTGACGATCGGCTGTCCGCACAACGAGTGGAGGACCTTGGGAAGGTCTGAGCGCATGCGTTTGCCCTTCCCCGCAGCCAAGACCACGGCGTGCACCCGGTCCATCGACCCTCCCAACTTCCGACGGGGTATTCCGTACGGAAGAAATCGATTCCTCCCCGTGCGGGCGGCGCGATCCTCGTCCACTTTTGTTCATGCCCAAGAAACGCCTCCACGCCGGTCGACGGGACGGATAGTGGCGAGTACACTGGGGCCAAGAGGTGCGCAAATGCTCATCCTTTCAGGGGCCCAGGTGCAGGCGCTCATCGACATGGGTGAGGCGATCGACGCGATCGAGAGCGCATTGGTCGAGTTCTCCGCGGGAGAGGCCATCATGCCGATCCGGGCGACGACGCAAGTCCCGGCGCACCACGGGCTCATGCTCTCAATGCCCGCATTCTTGGGGCGGACCAACGCGTTGGGGAGCAAGACTGTCACGGTCTACAAAGACAATCAGCAGAAGGGGCTCCCCAGAATCCTCGCGACGGTAGTGGTGAACGATCCCGAGACCGGCGAAGTCCTTGCGCTGATGGACGGCACCTACCTGACGGCCATTCGGACCGCCGCAGCCTCCGGCGTAGCGACGCGGCACCTAGCCCTCCCTGGCCCCAAAGTGGTTGCGATCCTTGGCGCGGGGATCCAGGGACACAGTCACTTGTGGGCCATGTGCGAAGTCCGCGAGGTCACGCGCGTCCGCGTCTATGACCACACCCGGACGAAGGCGGAAAAGTTCAAAACCGCCAATGAATCCCGCTTTCGCATCCCGATCGACGTCGCATTTTCCGCAGAAGCCGCGATCCGCGGAGCCGATCTGATTGTCCTTGCCACGACCTCCCCTACCCCAATCGTACAATGGGCATGGCTCAAACCTGGCGCCCACATCAACGCGGTCGGGTCCCACGCCCCCGGCGCGCGCGAACTGGATAGTGACACCGTCGCCCACGCTCGCGTGGTGGTCGACTCGCGCGAGGCCAACTTCGCCGAGTGCGGCGATGTGCTAATTCCGCTGCAAGAAGGTCGGATCACTCGCGACATGGTCGTCGATGAGATCGGCGAGGTTGCCGCTGGCACAAAACCCGGCCGCTCGAACCCGACGCAAGTCACCATCTACAAATCGGTAGGGATCGCCGTCGAAGACGTCGCCGCCGCCAACCTCATCTACCGGAAAGCGCTCGCACAAGGGATCGGCCATTCCGTGGAACTCTCCTAGGGGCGCGGATCGGAGGAAGACTGATGGACACCGAATGACGGCGCTCCGCGTGGCTGAACCGATCAGGATCAGCCGCCGAGAGTTTCTCCAACAGACGGCCACCGTTGCCTGGACGGCGGGCTTGGGGCTTCTCGCCGCTGCCTTACCACGCCACGTCTTCGTCGCCACGGCACAGGCCGCGCCATCGACCGGCGTTGGTCAGACCGGACGAGGACGGTGGATTGCGAAAGCCCCCCTGCCCTTTGCTCGAACCGAAGTGAGCGTCGCAGGACTGAACGGGAAAGTCTACGTCCTCGCCGGCTATGCCTTCGACCGGGTCGACCAACCGTTCAACTAGGAGTACGACCCTGTCAGCGATAAGTGGCGTGACCTTGCCCCGATGCCGCGTGGGCTGAATCACGTCGGAGTTGTCGGCTTCAATGGGAAGATCTACTGCTTCGGCGGGTTCATCGAGCAGAATCGAAATGCTGTTCGCGATACGTACGAATATGACGTCGCCCAGAACCGGTGGCGGACATTGCCGCCACTCCCGGCAAAGCGTGGGGCAATCTCGGTGGTCGAATTGAACGGAAAGCTTCACCTGATCGGCGGGCGTGATGAGTTCAGTGTAGGGGCGCACGACGTGTATGACCCCGCGACCGATACGTGGAGTACGCGGGCATCCTTGCCGGACGGGCGCGACCACCTTGGGCTCGTCGTAGTGCGCGACCAGATTCATGCGATCGGGGGCCGGTTCAACACCTTCGCCTACAACACCAACCTGCATCACGTCTATGATCCACCGACCAACACCTGGCTGTCTCGCGCTCCGCTGCCGACACCCCGTAGCGGCGTAGCGGCTGCCCTGCTTGGGGGGCAGGTCTTCGTCTTCGGCGGCGAGGCGACGGGCCACGTGTTCCCGGAGAACGAAGCCTATGATCCGGCGGCGGATCGCTGGGCAGGAATGACTCCGATGGCCACGCCGCGCCACGGAACCGGCGCGGCCACTGTGGGGAATGCTATCTATGTCCCGGCAGGGGGTCTGACCAACGGAGGGAGCCGACCGTCGGTGACAAACGAGGCGTTCGCGCTCTCGTGATCACACCGACGATATGATGCTAAGTTGATAAAGGGATATATGCTCGCGTGACGAAACCCAAGAGAGAGGCCACGCGGTCCTAGGACATAAGGGGACCAGGGCGCCGGTGTCGCTGGTGTCTAAGACTTTTGAAAGAGAGCGAGCAATCGCGCTCCGAAGTTCAGGCCTGACTTACTCTGAGATTCTAGCGAAAGTGCCCGTCGCGAAATCGACTCTCGCTGACTGGTTTCACAAAGCCAGCCTAGCGAAGCGGCAAGACCAGCGTATGACGGTCAGAAAGCGCGCCGCGCTACAGCGGGGAGCACAGAAACTCCGCGAGCAGAAACTGCTGCGAAATGCAGCAACTCACGTCCGCGCAGGGCAGGAAGCGCACCTACTACTCAAGTCTATGGAGTTGCCGTGGGCCGTTGGAACAGCACTCTATTGGGCGGAGGGAGCTAAGGCAAAGGAATGGGGAGGCAAGGAACGGTTCATTTTTACGAACACAGACCCACAGATGATCCTTCTTGTCCGAGCTTGGCTACTACGCTACTGCTCTGTGGAAGCTTCCGATATCCAATATGCAATTTGGATTCATCAGGACGCGGACATCCCCGCAGCCCAAGAGTTCTGGACGAGCCTGTTGGGGATAGCCCGAACCGAACTACGCACGTACCTGAAGAGACACAACCCGAAACCTAGTCGGAAACGCGTCGGTTATCTGTATCATGGCACTATGAGAATATCCGTGCGACGGAGCAGCGAGCTTTTCCATCGAGTCGGCGGATGGATTCGCGCGATGGCCACACATTGCGGGGTCGGCTAACGGTGAGCCATCAGCCTTTGGAGATCCGATCGCAACGCTCGCGAATTCTGGGTGACCTGCTGATGTGAGCGGGTAGAGCTGCGAATTTTACTTGAAAAAGCACAATCTCAATCCACACGGGATGTTGGCAAAACCCACCACTGCACGATTCGACTCACCGTGAAAAGAAGCAGTGGGTTGGATCGTCGTGTCTCTGCCTGGATTCGAGCGAGCGCGAGACCCCGATAGAAGTCATCTGGCGTGGAGATCACTCTCGCCGTCCACCGGCAAGCAAACACACCGAGTGGCTGGGGATCATCGGAGATCTTCGAACCGCCCTCCTCAAGGACCCCATTCCCGCGGAGCTAGTAGAGGAACTGCTAGCGTAGCATAGCAGATGGGGCATCAGGCTTCGATGTTGGGGGGTTCTTTTGATCTCCCTGTGCAGCTTCTCCGGAACCGCATTATTGAAAGGTTTGCCCAACTCGCTATCTACCTATCTTACGATGCGGAATCTGAGATGCGTTCTACCCGCAGGGAGCTCCATCACCTTCAATCTTTCCAGTTGAATCTGTTCAGTGCTGATATCCTCAAATAGACGAAGACCGCCGCAAAGGAGCACGGGCATGATGTCAATGTGCAGTTCATCCACAAGTCCTGCTCTCAAGCATTGCTGTTCGGTATTTGCCCCGCCAATGACTACAACATCTTTGTCACCCGCGGCCGCTTTCGCCTGTCGAATGGCGCTTTCCATGCCGTCAGTCACGAAGATGAAAGTCAATCTGTCAGTTTCCTTTGGATGCTTTTTCGGAACCTCGTGTGTAAGGACGAATATCGGTACCTGAAACTCGTAGTTACCCCCGTAGAAGTCCGGGTCTTTCGCCATAGCAAACGCATTCCGTCCCATCACCACCGCGCCAGTGTTCTGTATGGATTCCCGCATCGGCTCGGTATTTCGCAATTCATAGAGATCAGGATACAGCGCGCACACTCCGCCAGTACGATCGTTGATAAACCCGTCCAGTGACAATGTCATTCCCAAAACAACCTTTGCCATAAAGCCTCCTAGAAGAAACTAAATTCGAGAGAGTTGACTGTGCCCCGGGGACAGTGGATGATCTTTGTACAGCCCAATCCGCATTCTCGATACCTTCTTAGACTACTACTCAAGTTCGTGACATGTGTTAGGTAGCACCATGAACATTCGTGGGTGTACAATTAGTTCATGATCATGTTCCGTAAGAAGCAATTTCAATAAGAGGACCCTTAATGACTCAAGATATCAAACTTATCGTGTACCCAGTAAAGGACTTAAAAGGAGCAAAGACTTTATACGGCAAATTTTTGGAGTTAAGCCCTATGTAGATGGGCCATATTACGTCGGGTATAAGCTCAATGACCTAGAAGTTGGCCTAGACCCCCACGGCCAAGCTGTAGTTGGCTATATAGATGTTGCCGATATCAAAAGTAATTTAAAGACCCTACTAGACGCTGGTGCGACGTCACATCAAGACATCAAAGACGTTGGAGGGGCATGCTAATTGCACAGGTCAAAGATGCGAATGGCAACGTACTAGGTCTTAGGCAGTCACCAAAATAACAAGTAGATAATTTCAATATTTTTCCAACGTCTATATTTGTTACAACTAAAGCGGCTCAAGTTGTTTGAGCGCTGTAGTCTACAACCTACTCGGTATTCGCTCGGCTATCTGTTGGGTTCGATTCCTAGACGATTGAGCATGACGGTCTAGGAACCCGGTTCGAATATGCGACTGAACCAGTAGGGGGGTAGGACGGTCCGCTCTCTTTTCGTAGATAATATCAGGAGTAAAAAACACAGAAAAAGGCCGGTCATGGAACCCGGTCTTTATTACTTGTGTATCATTTGGTGGCTGGGGGGCCAGGACTCGAACCTGGACCCAGAGGTTCAAAGCCTCTTGGCCTACCACTTAGCCTACCCCCCAACTATGCGTGCTCCGGTGACCGCGGGGGTGCGACTCTCCGGAGAGTGGTACCAACACTCATTATAACAGCAGTCGGATCGGGTCCGAATCGTCTATTGCAGGGCGATTACATCGATCTCAATCAGAGCGTCGCGGGGTAACTTCGCAACTTGGACAGTGGTCCGCGCGGGGGGCGATTCTCTAAAGTAGCTACCGTATTCCTCGTTCATGGGACCGAAATCGTTGAGATCTTTCAAGAATACCGTGCACCTCACAACGTGGGTCAAAGAAGACCCTCCAGCCTCAAGGATCGCCTTAATGCTGTCCAGCACCCGCCGTGTTTGCTGTTTAATGTCGTGCCCGATGATCTGCCCGGTCTTCGGATCGAGGGAAACCTGCCCTGAGAGAAACAGGAGCCCTGCCGCCTTGATCGCTTGTGAGTATGGACCGATGGCGGCCGGCGCCGCATCGGTCTTGACGATTTCACGAACCACCCAAATCCCTCCTCTGAAACTGCTGATCGATGTCGAGCGTTATCTATGCCTCTACCGCGGCGAGTGTAGCGACGCGTCGTGGACTAAGTACCCCAACACTCATGCGAGAGACGCCTGCGAGCTGACACGTGCCCGAATGGCGCGCACCGCGGCCGCTTGCTCATCGGCGTGGTACGAGGAGCGTACGAGCGGGCCCGACTCGACGTACTTGAACCCCTTCTCGAGACCGATCTGCTTGAGTGCGCCAAACTCCTCGGGGGTGTAGTACTGGGCAATCGGATGGTAGTCCGCGCTGGGCTGGAGGTACTGGCCCACGGTCAGGACATCGCAGTCAACGGCACGGAGATCATCAAAGGTGCCGAGCAACTCGTCCCATGTCTCGCCCATTCCCACGATGATGCCACTCTTCGTGAAAGAGGTGTACCCCCATTCCTTCACCCGGCGAAGCAACTCCAGGGATCGCTGGTAGTTCCCCCCGTGGCGCACGATCTTGAAGACCCGCGGCACGCTCTCAATGTTATGGTTGAGAATTTCTGGCGCTGCCTCCAAGACCGTTTGCAACGCCTCCGCATCACCTTTGAAATCGGGAATTAGCACCTCCACAGTGCACTCAGGAGTGGAGGCATGGATGTTGCGGATTGTTTCTGCGAAGATCTTCGCCCCGCCGTCTGTGAGGTCATCTCGGTTCACCGAGGTAATGACCGCATGGCGCAACCCCATCGCCGTCACCGCGCCGGCGACCCGCGCGGGCTCTCCAAGGTCCAACTCCGTGGGCAGCCCGTGCATGATGGCGCAGTAGTGACAGTTCCGGGTGCAGACATTCCCCAGGACGAGGAAGGTCGCGGTGCGCCGTTCCCAGCAATCGCCAATGTTGGGACAGCGCGCTTCCTCACAGACGGTGTGGAGCGCCTGGGTCCGCATGATCCCGACCAAGTCCCCGTAGTTGGGCCCACCGGGCAACTTGACCTTCAGCCATTCTGGACGGCGCTGGACGACTGTGCTCATGACCCCTCCGGCTAGAAGTCCCCGAGCGCCGCTTCTGCCGGCCGGGCTCCCTCTAGTCGCGCTTTGACGTGATTGAGGAACCGGATGGCAGTCGCGCCGTCGAAAATGCGGTGGTCGAAAGAGAGTCCCAGGTGCATGATGTCCCGGATCGCGATCGCGTCATTCCGGACGACCGCGCGTTTCACGATCGCGTCGGTGGCGAGGATAGCCGCTTGCCCCGGCACGATAATCGGCATGGACCAGATCGAGCCAAAGACGCCGGGGTTCGTTATCGTGAAGGTTCCGCCTTGGACGTCGTCGAGACCGAGGTGCCCCTCTCGCGCCTTCCGCCCCAGGGCATCGAGCTCCCGAGCGATCTCCATCACGCTCTTCTGATCGGCGTGCTTGATCACCGCCACAATCAGCCCGTCGTCGAGGGCGATCCCCATGCCGAGGTTGATTGTTTTATGGAGGAGAATCCCGTCCTCATGCCACGAAGCGTTCACGAACGGAAACGCCCGTAACGCCTCCGCCGTTGCCTTGGCGAAGAACGCGGTGAACGTGACATTCACGCCAGCCTGGGTCCGCCATTGTTCCTTGTGTGCATCACGCCAGCGGACCAGCTCGGTCAGGTCGACTTCGTTCACGCCATAAGCGTGCGGGATCTCACGCTTGGACTGACTCATCCGCTGTGCAATAGACCGACGCAGCGGCGTGAGTTTCACGACTTCGTCCCCGAGCCCAGGAGCCTGCGAAGGGCTCACCGGCGCAACAGGGGATCCAGGGGTCGCGCGGTGGCGCGTCGCCACATAAGCGAGGACATCATCTTTCGTCACTCGTCCCCCGCTGCCACTGCCGGTGAGGTGCTCCAGTTCGCTGAGGGGGATCCGGTGTTCTTCGGCAAGCTTGCGGACGACCGGGGAAAGTCGCGTCCGTTCCCCTGTGGTTGGTGCGGACTGGGTGGCCACTGGCGATGTAACTGTGGCCGCTGGCCTGGATCCCACTCCCGCCGCGGCGGCCGCGGCTACGGCCCCTACCCCCGCCTCATCGCGCGTATCCATGAGCGCGATCGGCGTGCCCGTCGGCACCGTCTGACCCTCGGGGACCAGGATCTGCGTGAGGGTCCCCTCAAAGGGCGATGGCATCTCCACGTTGACCTTGTCGGTGATAATCTCCACGAGAGACTCGTACCGTTGGACGTGCTCCCCAGGCTGCTTGAGCCACTTGCCGATGGTCCCCTCGTAGGTGCTCTCACCGAGTTGGGGGAGCTTCACTTCAACGGCCATGGGCACGCTCCGTTCCTAGATCGCTGCGAGCTTCCGGATCGCTGTTGCTATCTTCTCTTGATCGATGAAGAACCATTCTTCCAGCGGCTTGGAGAAGGGGATCCCGGGCACGTCTGGCGCGGCGAGGCGCATCACAGGTGCATCCAAATCCCCAAAGGCCTCCTCGGCGATCAGCGCGGCGACCTCAGCCCCGTACCCGCAGAACCGGTTGTCCTCGTAGACGATCAACGCCCGGTTGGTCTTCGTCACCGACTGGAGGATCGTCTCCGTATCCAGCGGTTTGAGCGTGCGGAGGTCCACGACTTCCACATCAATCCCTTCCGATGCGAGTTGCTCCGCCGCAACGAGGGCCTCGTGCAGCATCCAGCCATAGGCAAACAGCGACAGGTCCGTTCCGGGGCGGCGGACCACGGCCGGCCCGATCGGCACGGTGTACTCGCCCTCGGGCACTTCCCCACGCACGAGCCGGTACATCCGCTTGTGCTCGAGGAAGAGGACGGGGTCGGGGTCCCGAATGGCCGTCTTCAACATCCCCTTCGCGTCATAGGGGGTGTATGGGGCGATGACCTTGAGCCCGGGCACGTGCGCGTAGAACGCCTCGATCGACTGCGAGTGGTAGAGCGCGGTGCCGTGAGACCCGCCATAGGGCGTGCGGAACACAACCGGACAACCGAAGGCGTTGTTCGAGCGGTACCGCATGCGCGCGGCCTCGCTCACGATTTGGTTGAATGCGGGGTGGATGAAGTCGGCGAACTGGAATTCCGCGATCGGCAGCAACCCGTTAGCCGCCATCCCGATCGCCACGCCAGCGATGGACGATTCAGCCAGGGGCGTGTCGATGACGCGATCCGCGCCGAACTTCTCGTGCAAGCCCATCGTGGCGCCAAAGACACCCCCTTTGCGACCGACGTCCTCCCCCATGACGAGCACGCGCTCATCCCGGGCCATCTCTTCGTGGTGCGCTTGGTTGATGGCGTCGATGTACCGGATCTCTGGCATCGCGCATCCTCCCCTTAGTCGCCTTCCCAGTACACGTACCGCGCCGCGCTGGCGGGATCGGGCAGGGGCATCTTCTCCGCGTAGTCGGTCGCTTCGTTGATTTCACGCTTGACGCGCTCGGCGATCGACTTGCGACGATCCGGCGTCAGCAGCCCGGCCTCTTCAAGGTAAGTCCCAAACGTGACCAGGGGGTCGCGGCGCCGGACCTCCTCAATCTCCTCTTTTGAGCGGTAGCGCTCTTGCTGGTCGTCACTACTGTGCGACCCCAACCGCGGCACCCGATACTCAATCAACGTCGGGCCCAGTCCCCGCTGCGCGCGATCGTAGGCTTCCTTCGCCACCCGGTAACACTCGAGCACATCACTCCCGTCAGCCGAGACGCCCGGCATCCCGTACCCAGCCCCGCGAATCGCCACGCTGTCGACCGCCATCTGGAGCTTGAGCGGAACAGAGATAGCATAGAAGTTGTTCTCCACGACACAGAGCACCGGACACTTGTGGACGCCCGCGAAGTTTAAGGCCTCATGCCAGTCGCCCTGACTGGTCCCGCCCTCGCCGATCGAAACCATCGTCACCTCGCCGGTCTTGCGCACTTTCGCAGCGTAGGCGATCCCGACCGCGTGGGGGTACTGGGTGCCTACCGGGCTGCTCGTGGAGAGGATCTTCACCCCTGGGTGCCCATAGTGCCCTGGCATTTGCCGCCCGCCGCTGCTGGGATCGACCGCCTTGGCCAACAGCCCGAGGAGGAGATCCGAGGGGGTCATCCCTTTGACGAGACAGGCGGCGACGGAACGGTAGAACGGAACAAACCAATCTTTCTTCTTATCCATCACCCACATCGCGGCCACCTGGCAGCCTTCGTGGCCGGGACCGGAAATAACAAACATCGCGCGGCCCGCACGCTGGAGCACCCACATGCGCTCATCCAGCGCCCGCGCGAGGGCGATGTAGTAGTACATCTCGAGGAGGTCGCCGTCACTCAGCCCCAGCGCCGCATGCCGATTGGGCCGGATCTGAGCTTTGGCCTCTTTGGCAGTCATGGTGGCTCGCCTCCTTCAACGCTACGTCCCAGGATGGGTCAATCCGCACACCCGCCTCGTACGGACCAGCGATACGGGTTGATCATGCATGCAGCACCCGACCCAGCGCATCGAGCGCCGCCTCCTTCAGGGCCTCCGACAACGTGGGATGGGAATGCACCGCGGTCCCCAGCTCGAGAACGGTACCCTCGAGAGCCCGCGCGACGACGCCTTCGGCAAGCAACTCGGTCACGGCCGGGCCGATCATGTGCACGCCGAGCAGTTCGCCAATCTTCGCGTCGCTCACGACTTTCACGAACCCCTCGCGCGCCCCCTCGATTGTCGCCTTGCTGTTAGCCTGAAAGCTGAAGCGGCCCACTTTCACCTCATAGCCTTGCTCTTTGGCTTGCCGCTCGCTCAGGCCCATCGTGGCCACCTGCGGCAAGCAAAACGTCGGCCGGGGCACGGTTGGGTAGTGCACCGGGTGCACCTCGCCTCCTGCGATCGTCTCCACCGCTGCGATCGCCTCGTCACTGGCCACGTGGGCGAGCCGATAGGGCGCCTGCCCGGTAATAACGTCGCCGATGGCGAAGATCGTGGAGACCGAGGTTCGGAACTGGGGGTCAACCTTGACAGCCCCCTTCTCTAAGCTTACCCCTGCTTGCGCGATGGCCAGTCCTGTGGTCATAGGCCCTCGCCCGACGGCGACGAGAAGGTAGTCGGCCTCGAGCGTATTGGTCTCGGATCCCTTGGTAAACGTGATGCGGACCGTACCGTCTTTCACCTCAACCTTCGTCGCGGTCGCCGCCGTGTGGACCTTGATCCCGCGACGCGCGAACGCCTTCTCTAACGCTTGTCCGATCTCTTCGTCTTCGAGCGGGACGAGCGTCGGGAGGAGTTCGAGGACGGTAACCTCGCTGCCAAACGCGCGAAAGAGGCTCGCGAACTCGACCCCGACCGCCCCAGCGCCCAAGATCGCGATGGACCTGGGCACCTCCAGTAGATTCAGCGCGCCCGTGCTGTCGAGCACCCGAACGTTGTCGATGGTGACCCCGGGGACACTCCGGGGGGCTGAGCCGGTCGCGATGAGCACATGGCGGGCGACCAGTTCGGTCTCCGATCCGTCGGTGAGCGCGACCCCGAGCTTCGTGCGGTCGACGAACCGGCCCTCGCCAACAAAGACATCGACTTTGTTCTTGCGCATCAGAAATTGGACGCCTTTGTGAAGCTGGTCGACGACCCGGTCTTTGCGACTGCGGACGGCGGCAAAATCGAGCGTCACGCTCGAGGCGAGCACGCCAAACTCCTTGGCGCCCTTGACGTGCTCGAGCAGCTCCGCTGACTGCAGCATCGCCTTGGTCGGGATGCACCCCACGTGCAGGCAGGTCCCGCCCACTTTCTCCCGTTCGACGAGCGCGACCCGCAACCCAAGCTGAGCGGCCCGGATGGCCCCGACGTAGCCGCCGGGCCCTCCCCCGATCATGACGACATCATATCGGTCGGGCATGCCTCACCTCAGGGTGCGTGTGCCGCGCGGCACCAGGCGCTGCGGCATGACCCGCATTCACGTAGTGGGAGAAGACGACTCGGAACCTCCTTGAGGACACGGTGGGGCGGTTCCCTCCCAGTGTTCGGGAATCCCCAGAGGCGCTCCTGCCCCACCTCGTCCTAGGCATAGTTGGGCCCAGTGCCTGGCATCTTCCACAGCGGCTTCCGCCCGGCAAACCCTTCCTCGCGACTATGCCAGTACTGGATCCCCTCTTCCCCCAGCCGCCAGCAGAGAAAAATGGGGACTCCCCTGGCGATCGCGGGGAAATCCACCAAGCCGCTGTCCAGGTCGCGTACGATGCACCCGCGCGCGGTCAGCTCTTCGAAGAGCGCCGTGAGCTCCGCTGTGTGCGCATCGAGGGATTTCTGGAGGCTGGCGATCTCATCGAGCACGCGCGCGCCGTCTTCCAGACTCTTCCAGAGGATCTCGAGCCTGACCGCGAGCGGCTGCGCGTCTCGGTGGAGCTCGCGGAGACGAACGACGATTCGTTCGACCTCCGGGAGGGCGCGGGTGGCTTCGTCGAAGGAAAAGACGTGGTCTGAACTCATCAGAGGTGGGCCCTTTCCACTATAGAAAGCGGATCCACCCCTGTCTAGTGTGCTGTGGCCGGTGACGGCGCCGTAGACGCATTCGGCGGAGGAAGGATAAGTCGCGCGGTGCGCTCAGTGCCGAGCCACGGCGACAATAAGCATACCCGCTCTTACCTCAATTCGACCCGGGTAAATGCTTCAAGGGCTTCTCCCTCTGATGGGGGGTGCAGGACTTTACGTGCTGCAAAGTCTTGAGCTTGTGGATGCTTCGCGGCTCGAATGCGCTCAGCAGCTTTCGCGAGATCGTAGGGCGTATGCCGAAGCTGAACGTTGGGTCCAAGTAGGAGCCAATAGGCACCTGGTTCCCCAAAGGGCATTCCCACACTACCAGCATTCACAACCCGAATCCTACCGATCGTTCGGTCAAACTGCATATGGGTATGACCACAAACAACCACAGGCACGTTCAGTCCTGCAAAGACTGGCAAGAGGCGGTCTTCAGACGTAAGACGGGTAAATACCTCAGTGTCGTTTCGCGGTGTGGCATGGCAAAACAACACCTCGCCTAACCCGCCAATCCGGACCTGGAGTGTCTTAGGCCAGCTGGCTAACACCTGCTCGTATTCAGGATGAAGCTGCTCCGCCACCCAGCGCACGCCCTCTCGCAACTGTTCCGGGACGGTGCCTGTTTCCGTACCTCTCATCCGTTCAAGCACCTCACGGTCGGCGTTGCCTTGGATAAACTGCACTGGAATTTCGAGGTCCAGCAAGCACGTGATAGTTTCACGTGGCATCGGGCCCGGAAACACATCGCCCCCGACCACTACATGGTCTACATCTGCTTGACGAATATCTTGGAGTACAACCTCAAGGGCGGGGAGGTTCGCATGAATGTCATAGATTGCAGCGACCCGCAACACAAGCCTTCCTCTCTATCGCAGGAAATGACTAGCCGCCGAACGCCATGCGGCTCGCCCGCGGTGATCGCTCCCGGTCTGTTGAGTCAGCTCGTTCGTCGCGCGGGCTGTGAGGAGTCATTGGTGGGGGGGCAGAGGTCAATATGGGACCGACCCGAGCTACTTGATGATGCGCAGGCGCAGAGTGTGGTACCCGGAAGCGCCATCAGGGAGGGTGGGTACCTCCCGGGAGACCTGAACTGTCCCCTTCGCATCCTGCGCACGCACCTTGAGCCTGTACTCGCCAGCCGCGGTTGGCGTCCACAACGCCGCCCACAGCACCCAGGTGAACGGCCCGCCCGCAGGTTTGACGTCGGCACGCTTCCACCTCTTGCCATCATCGGTGCTGTACTCGACGCCCTGAATCCCGCGGTCGCCCCCATAGGCCACGCCGCCAAGCGGGACTTCGCCCAGACGATGCGTCGGGGTGAGGGTGGTAAACGACGACATGGTCTTCACGACCGCCTCATCGCTCCACCCGGCGGCCTCCCAGTATCCTTGGAAATCGGTGCTCACGACCTCAATCTTCGTGATCCATTTGGGGTTCTTCATGCCGTAAAGGCCGGGTACGAGCAGTCGGAGCGGAAACCCGTGCGCGGGTGGAAGTCGCTCTCCGTTCATGTCGTAGGCGAGGATGGTCGTCGGGTTGAGCGCGTCGTCCATCGGGTGCGCCTCGCTGTACCCGTCCGCGCAGCGGAAGGCCACCCGGAGCGCGGTAGGGGTCGCACCACCGGCGGCGAGCAGGACGTCCAGCAACCGGACTCCTCGCCACAAGGCCGTGCTGATGAGGTTACCGCCAACCTCGTTGCTGATGCACTCTAAGGTTTGCATTTGCTCGACCGCTGGCAACGCTCGAAGCTCCGCGTAGGTGAATCGCCGCGGCCGGGCAACGAGTCCCCCGACCTCCAGCGACCACTTGTTGACGTCAACGGTCGGATCGAACCCCGGGGGGTTCTTGCTCACGACGTAAAACTGCTCGTTCGGGGTGACCTCGGGCGGCAGCTCCTTGACCCGAGCAAACAGGGACTGGCCGAACGCGACGACGGGACGCAGGAGCCCGCGGGTCCACTGGACGGCGAGGGTGCCCGCCGCAGCCGCCGCGATGACGATGATGGCCCGTGTGAGGAGCTCACGCCGGGTCAGCTCAGCCGCGGCCTCAGGGTCAGTGGGGTCAGCAGTGACGTCCCGAGGGATCAGGCGCACCACCAATGTGTAGGGAACGGCAAACAGGAGCCCGTAACCCGCGATCGCCGCGAGCAGATGCAGCACCACGACGCTGTGCCGGATCACTGCGCCTTCCGCCGACAAGAACGCAGAGTAGTAGGCGACGGCGGGAGCGAGCGCTACAAGCGCGAGGAACCCCATCGCGGCCAGCCAGACCCGGAGCATGGCGGGACCCGGGCGGCGGGTCAAGGCCACTCGTCCCAACAGCGCCCCCAGCATCCCCCAACCGATCAGCAACGCGCCGAGGACTACCCAAAACGCGAGGGGTTTCGCCGCGATCTTCGGGGATCCACTGATAACCTGAAACAGCTCCAGCGGGATCATCCGCCGCGACCGCTCCCACATCCCAATCGCGATCGCGGGAACCCCGCCGGTGAAAAGGCCTGCGTAGATCGCGGCTGTCGCGATGGTGCCGCCAAGCAGGCCAGCCCACAGTCCAACCCGCAGAGGTCGTCCCACCTTGCCGATTAGTATACCTGAAAAGCGGTCCTCCGCTGCGGACAGGCAGAGGCCAGGGCGCCTCCCCGCACAGGGATATAGAGGAAAGGAGTGGCGAAGGCGAGGACCCAGACGCGTGGAAGAGGATCACACAGTCGAAACGTGTGACGATGAGGTGAAACCGATGCCTCGGATTCCATATGTTGATCCCTCCGCGATTACGAATCCTGAACTCCAGGGGTATTTGGATCTGGCGCGTCGAGAAGGGACGCCTCGGCCGGAGAGCCAAGCCATCCGCGCGCACAATCCCGGCGTCATCCGGGCGTTCTCACAGGCGTGGGACCTCACGTTCCGCAACGGCGTGTGCGACCACCAGATCAAAGAGCTCTGCCGCGTCTACGTGTCCAAGTCGATCGAGTGCGAGTACTGAGGGGTCCAGCGATCCGTCCAGGCTGGACGGCAGGGACTGAACGAAGCGAAGTACGACGCCCTCCTCAACTTTGCGGAGTCGGACCAGTTCACGGAACGGGAGAAAGTCGCCCTCACCTACACGAGCGCTATCCTCTGGAATTCCGCGATCGCCGACGACGCGCTCTGGGCGCAGTTACACCACCACTTCACGATCCCCGAATTGGTCGAGTTGGGGTTCTTCATCGCACTCACCAGCGGGCAGCAGCGCTGGATCAAGACCCTGGGAATTGGGCACGGAGAAATCTTGGCGGACACGACGACCGGGCTGCCCCCAATCATCCGACAGACGAAGCCGTGAGGAGCCCCGGTTTCCGGACGGGGTCGGCTGAAGGCAACGATCAGGGATTAGATTGATGTGCCAATGCGGGTGGTGGGAGAGACCTCGATAGGGAATGCTGGTATGGTGCGCTAGACCCGTTCGCCGAGCCCGAGCCCTTCGATCTCACCCTGGCGCTGCTTGGCTAGTTCGACGAGCCACTGGGGGTCCTGGTAGACGTAGTCTTTCCGCAGGGGGTGCCCGATCCAGTCGTCCGTCATCATGATGCGGCGAAGGTTCGGGTGCCCCGTAAAGACAATCCCAAACAGGTCATAGGTCTCTCGCTCATGCCAGTTCGCGCCCGCCCAAATGCCTGTGACGCTGGGCACGGTGGGTGCATCACGCGGGATCCGCACTTTGAGGACCACTTCCTCGCGGGAGAGATGCGAGTAGAGATGGTAGAGCACCTCGAACTGGCCGGCCTCGGGCCGATCGATCGCACTGACGAAGGAGAGGTACGCCAATCCGAATTCGGGATCGCTGGCGAGGGCGCGACAGACCTCGAGCAGGCGCTCGGCGGGGACCACGACTCCTGGAGTGAGGAACACGGGCGGCTGCTCATGGGCTGGGCGGCGGACGGGGACCGGCTTGGGCGCCTCACCTGCTGCAGGCGCCTCGGGCACCGCCGCGGGCGCCTCGGGCACCGCCGCGGGCACGGGTCCCTCCGGCTCAGGGGCCGGGAAGAGTTCGAGCTCGGGGAACCGCGCCTGAACGCGCGCCGCAAAAGCCAGGCTCATGCCCGTCTCCCGTTAGGCACTTTGACGACCCCGTGCGCGATTGGTTCCTTGGGCGCTGCCCGGTGGAGATCCTCGAGATCGTAGTTCAGGTTGGCCCGATTGTAGGTGCTCATCTCGTAGTGCGGAACGAACACGATCGCTTCGGTTGGGCACACGTCCACACACAACCCGCAGTAACAACAGAGGTCCATCTCGATGTCAAACCGCGTCAGCACCCGGTCTTTCGCCTTCCCCGTCGCCTCGATGTGGATGCACCGGTCCGGGCAGACCCGCTCACACTGGAAGCAGATGATGCACTTGTCGTTGTCGGTCTCCGGATCGATCGGGAGCGCAAGCAACCCATGCCATCGCGGGGACACGTTCACCTTCTCGATGGGATAGCTTACGGTCACCTTGGGCTGGAACATCGTGCGCAACGTCGAGCCCAACCCAATCGCCAACCCGAGAGCGCCCTGCCAGGTGCGATCGAGGAGGCTGAGAAGCCCTGTGGAGGGGGGCGGCGGGGATGTGTTCATCGGTCCACGTCCGAGAGGACGATGTCAATACTGCCCAGGATCGCGATCACGTCGGCGACTTTCCAGCCGCGCATCATCTCGGTGAGGGCGTAGAGGTTGCTAAATGCGGGGGCCCGGATCTTGACCCGATAGGGCGTGTCGGACCCGTCGCTGACGAGGTAGATGCCCAGGTCCCCGCGGGGCGATTCGGTGCGGGCGTAGACCTCACCTTTGGGGGGCCGCAGCGTCATGGACACTTTGCCGCGGACTTCGCCCTGGGGGAGACGCTCCAGACATTGGCGGATGATGCGTACACTCTGGCGAATCTCCTCCAGCCGCACCAGGTAGCGGGCGAAGCAATCACCCTCAGTGCGCATGGGGATGTCGAACTCGAGCTGGTCATAGACCTCATAGGGATGCGCTTTTCTGACATCGTAGGCCAGCCCCGACGCCCTCGCCACCGGCCCGGACGCGCCCAAGGCAATGGCGACGTCCCGCGAGAGGACCCCGACGCCCTGCGTCCGCGCGACGAAGATCGGGTTCCCGGTCAGGAGCTCATCGTACTCGGGCAGTTTCGCCGTCATGTGGTCGCAGAATTCCGCGCAGCGCTCGGGCCATCCCTCGGGGAGATCTTCATAGACCCCGCCGATGCGGAAGTAGACATGATGGAGCCGCCCGCCCGTGGCACTCTCGAAGAGGTCCATGATCCGTTCCCGCTCGCGCATCGCCCACAGGAACGCCGTGAACGCCCCGAGATCGATGCCGAACGTCCCAAGCCAGATGAGGTGACTGCTAATCCGTTGCAGCTCGAGCATCAGCGTGCGGATGTACCTCGCCCGCGCGGGCACGTCGATGCGGGCGAGCCGCTCGGTCGCGAGCACCCAGACCTCCTCGTTGGCCATCGCGGTGAGGTAGTCCATCCCCCGGTCTACGAGCGCGATGTTCTGGAGGTAGGTTCGGTGCTCCATCATCTTCTCGACGGACGAGTGGAGGTAGCCGATGTCGGGCTGCACGTCGACGATGTTCTCGCCGTCCAGGGTGACGACCAGACGCAACACCCCGTGCGTGCTGGGGTGCTGGGGGCCCATGTTGAGGAGGAGTTCTTCAGTCCGAATCATCAGGGTGACGGCGCTGAGGCGGCGGCGACAATCCGGCGCCGCAAGAACGGTTCCTTCTTGATTTTCTCTTGGAGTTTGAGGAACCCTTCGATCAGCGCCTCTGGACGAGGCGGGCACCCGGGGACGTAGACGTCGACCGGAATGACTTGATCAATCCCTTTCAAGATGGAGTAGTTGTCGTAGAAGAAGGGCCCGCCGCAGGTGGCGCACGATCCCATGGAGATGACATACTTCGGCTCGGGCATCTGCTCCCACAGCCGGCGGACGATGGGCGCGATCTTGATCGTGGCCCGCCCGGCTACGATGATGCAGTCGGCCTGCCGCGGCGTCGCCCGAGGGATAATCCCCATCCGGTCCATGTCGAAGCGCGTCGCGAACGCCTGCATCATCTCAATCGCACAACACGCGAGGCCGAAGGTAAGCGGCCACACCGAGGCCGCCCGCCCCCAGTTGAGCACCTCTTCGACCTTCGTGAGGACTACGCCGCCGCCGGGCAACGCATCGATCACCTCGAGGACTTTGTCCAGCGGAAACACCTGGCTGCGGGGAACATCGTCAGGACCGGTCGCGGTCACAACTGATGGCCTCCTTCAGTGGGGCTTGGGGACGGAGCGCGCCGGTGACGGCTCCGCGAGCTCCATTCTGCTATCATTCCCTCCACGCCGCCACGGTCATGATACCTCCGCCTCGCAGTTGCGTCAAACATTCGTTCCTTCCTCCGCGGTGGCGGGGTCGCGCACCGTCGCGTCAAGTCTATCTGCTCTGCGGAGGGGTAGGAGTGGAAGGAAGGATGCCACGCGCCGGGGGGATGCTGATGCTCCGATGGCTTAGGGTCCTGATGCTCGCGGTGCTCAACGGGATCGTCGCCGTCTACCTCAGTGCCGTGGCGGTGGGCGTCGTGCAGTTCATGCGAGGGACCTTGCCGCTTGGTGCGCTGCTTCGTCCGGCAATGTTGTGGGAGATCGGCCCCGGACTGCAGGGCCCGCCGTGGGGATTCTCGGGATGTATCCTGCTGGCTGCGTTTGTCAGTGGGGTCGTGGTCACCCCCTTCCTCGTTGAGTTCCTCGCCCCGCATCATCGGGGGAGCAGGCACCAGTTCTTCGTCGCGAGTGCAGTCGCGGGCATCGGCTGTGGGGTCGCCGTCGTCTGGCTCGCCTCAGTCCTTGTGCTTCTGCTCACTGCGCTCCCCATGCGGCTCGAGAGTTACGTCGCACCCGTGGTAGCGCTGTCCATGCAACTACTCGGCGGTGACGGACCCGTCTTCTCAGTGTTGCTCGCGGCGCTCCTGTTCGCTTCCGTTGTCCTGGTGGGCGGGACCATCGGTGGCATGCTGGCCGGAGCACTGCTTCGAACGGTCTGGCCAGGGACCCTCGAGCCACTACCCCTCCGCACCCGCGCAGAGGGGTAGGATCGCATTCATCGAAACTTCCCGCGTGCTCTCCCGCGAGCCGCTGTTCCGATCAAATTCTTCACGGGATCAATGTGCGCTGGTTAGGTCCCTGACGACCGCCCGCCTACGCTTGTAGGTCGGGCGCGCACGGCGGACCGGACCGCGTCGGCGATCCGACGGGCACTGATCCCTGCCGCGTCGAGGAGTTCGGTCGGGGTCCCAGATCCCGGCAGCTGGCTAACGGCGAGGACGACCACCCGGGGCGACGGGTCGGCCCCGGCGAGCGCCGCCATGACCGCCTCCCCCAACCCTCCTTCGGCCCAGTGGTCCTCGACCACCACCAACAGCGCGGTCTCCCGCGCTGCCACGCGAAGCGTCGCGGCGTCAATCGGTTTGACCGAATACGCATCGACGACCCGGACCGCCACGCCTTCCTGCGCCAACTGAGCGTGGGCGCTGAGGGCCTCATGGAGGGTAATTCCCGCCGCGACGATCGTGGCAGAATCGCGCTCCGAGCGGCGGACCACCACGCTCCCGCCAATTGAGAACTGTTGCTCCGGAGGGTAGATCACGGGCGTCTGTTCTCGTGTGGTTCGCAGGTAGACGATCCCGGGAGTGTCGACCATCTGGGTGACGAGGTGAGCCGTCTCGTTGGCGTCAGCGGGGTAGAGCACCGTACTCCCACCCACCGCGCGCATCATCGCCAGATCCTCCAACCCCATCTGTGAGGGCCCGTCCTGCCCAATCGAGACGCCGGCATGTGACCCGATCAGTTTGAGGTTAGCGCGGGAGATCGCCCCCATCCGGATGAAGTCGTACGCCCGGGTGAAGAACGCGGCGAACGTCGAGAGGAAGGGGATCCACCCGCGCACTTGCAATCCGACCCCGGCCGCCACCATCTGCTGCTCGGCGATATACATCTCAAAGAACCGCTCCGGGTACGCCTGGGCGAACGATTCCGCGTAGGTCGAGTTGCTCACTTCGCCGTCCAGGGCGACTACGTCCGCACGCGCAGCTCCGAGCGCTTTGAGCGTGTCCCCGTACGCGCGCCGGGTCGCCACCGCGTCCCCCACGCGATAGGTCGGCAGCTGGACGGGCTGGCTTGCCGACCGGGGCGCCGGGGCGCCGGCGACCGGCGGGCGGATCTGCACGTCCACGTGCCGCTCGCCGCCCAGTTCACGAATGGCTGCAGCAGCCTGCTCGCTCGACAGCACCTTCCCGTGCCAGCCCCCCTTGTTCTCGACGAGGCTCACGCCCTTGCCTTTGATCGTGCGCGCGATGATGAGCGTCGGGGGCGCCG
>Ga0209515_10002865_pt1 | contig 25523 bp, 22 predicted proteins | sample Subgroupgradi54m_FD_187454 | JGI IMG/M metagenome (GOLD analysis project Ga0209515, IMG submission 187454) | Subsurface groundwater microbial communities from S. Glens Falls, New York, USA - GMW60B uncontaminated upgradient, 5.4 m (SPAdes)... ... | reverse complement strand
CCCGCCGTCATCGACGCGCTCTGCGAGGCGTTGCGGCAGCTCGGCCACGACGTCGAGCGGCTTGGCGACGCGCGCGAACTCCTGCGACATCCGGGGCGGACCCGCGCGGTCGACCTCGTCTTCAACATCGCCGAGGGCGAAGGCAGCCGCTGCCGCGAAGCGTGGGCGCCGATGCTGCTCGAGATGCTCGGCGTGCCGTACATCGGCTCGGACGCCACGGCGCTGGCGGTCGGGCTCGACAAGGCGATGACCAAGCGGATCGCGCAAGGCCTCGGCATCGCCACACCCGCGTGGCGCGTTGTCGAGGACGCAGGCGAGGTCGATCGCGATTTAGGTTTGCGAATGCCCGCGATCGTCAAGCCGCGCTACGGCGGCTCGGGCATGGGCATCGATGAGCGCGCGGTCATTCGCGACCGCCCATCGCTGTGCGACCGCGTCGCGCGGATGCTGGCGACCTGGCGACAGCCGATGCTCGTCGAGGAATTCATCGCCGGCGGCGAGCTGACCGTCTGCATGATCGGCAACGATCCGCCGGAAGCCTTGCCCGCGATTCAACGGCCCATCGATCCGATCAGCCGGCTCTCGACTCACGTCGCGCCACAGTCGCGCGCATGGGCGGCACCGCTCGAGCTGACCCCGTCGATCGACGCCGACGCCCGGGCGATCGCAATCGCGATGTTCGACGCGCTCGGGTGCGCGGACATGGCGCGCGTGGACCTGCGCGTCGACGAGGACGGACGCGTCTACTTCTTGGAAATCAACCCGCTGCCGTCGTTCGATCCGAACGGCAGCATCGGGCTCATCGCGGAGTATCTCAACATCACCTACGCGCAATTGATCGGCCGAATCGTTGACGCGGCGCGTGCGCGGCTCGGGCTCGCATCCTCATCGACGGTGCACGCCGCATGACCCTCGACCCGACAGACCCTAGCAGCGTCTACGCGTATCCGCGCTACTATGCGCTCGGCTATCGGTGGAATACGACCGGCGAGTGCGACTTCCTCGAGGCGTGCCTGCGGACGCACGCGCAAGCTGTCCCCGCGAAGAAACCCTCGAAGCCCGCCACGAAAACACCGACGACGCCGAAGTCTCGCATCCTCGATATCGGCTGCGGCGCCGGCCGCCACATGATCGAGCTCGCCAAGCGCGGCCACCACGTCACCGGCTTCGACTCGCGTCGCGAAATGGTCGACTACGTCAAGAGTGAGAGCCGCAGGGAACGCGTGGCCGTCGACGTCTCCGTCGGCGACTTGGCCAACATGCGTGTCGCCGGCACGTTCGATCTGGCGATCTGCTTGATGGACACGTTCCGATTTCTGCTGATCAACGAGCAGATCATCACGCATTTGCGCCGCGTTGCCGATCGCTTGCGGCCGGGCGGGGTGTACGTGACCGACTTTTGGGTGCCGATGCAATGGGACCAGGTCGCGAACGAAGTGTATCAATGGGAGCAAACCGAGGACGACACGACGGTGCGCGTGTTCTACCTCCAGCACCCCGAGACGGTCGACCCGGTGCAGCAGACGTTCGAGGACCAACTGGTGTTCGTGGTCGATGAAGACGGCGCCTCGCAGGAAATCGCCGGCGCTCGGACGCGCACGCGCCTGATCCTGCCGCAAGAGTTTCGCGCGCTGGTCGAAGCCTCCGGCGGGTTCGACACGCTCGCCGCCTACGCGGACTTCGATGTGAGCAAGCCGCTTGAACCGACGTCGCAGACGTGGCGGATGGTGACGGTGCTGAAGAAGCGGGGATGAGTGCCGCGACCGCCGCTCGGCCGCCACTTGTGCTGGCTTCCGCGAGCCCCCGTCGACGAGCGCTGCTGCACGCGCTGGGCGTGTCGTACCGCGTCATGGTGCCGCGCGTGGATGAGGCCGGCAGCCATCCGCACTCCATCCGCGCGTTGGTGACCCATAACGCGCGACTGAAGGCGCGCGCCGTCGCCGGCCGCGTGCCCGGCGCTATCGTCCTCGCCGCCGACACGGTCGTCGCGCTCGACGGCCGCGTGTTCGGCAAACCGCGCGACCGCGCCGATGCCCGCCGCATGTTGCGCGCCCTCAGCGGCCGCACCCATCGCGTCTACTCCGGTGTGTGCATCATCGACGCTCGCAACCGCCGACGATGGACCGATGTGCGCGTCAGCCGCGTGACGTTTCGCCGCTTGTCGCCCACCAACATCGACCGGTATCTCGATGAAGCGAAGCCGTGGGATAAGGCCGGCGCGTACGCGGTGCAAGACGCGCGCACGCTGATCGTCGACCGCATCACCGGCTCGCTGTCGAATGTCATCGGCCTGCCGCTGGACGTCGTCGAGCGGCGGCTGCGGCAGTGCGGCATCATCGTGGGCGGAGCGAGCCGATGAAGGGCGAGCCCGCCCTGGCCACCAATCACAAAGCTTTGCGTGACTACGAGATCCTCGAGGCGGTCGAGGCGGGCATCGCGCTCGTCGGTACCGAGATCAAATCGATCCGCAAGCGCCACTTGAGCCTCGACGACAGTTTCGCGCGCATTGATGGCGAGGAAGTCGTCCTGTATAATATGCATGTCAATCCGTACGAGCAGGGCGGGCTGTCCAACGTCGAGCCGAAGCGCCCGCGCAAGCTTTTGCTCCACCGCCAGCAAATCAAGCGACTCACTGGGCTGCTCAGCCAGCGCGGCATCACGCTCGTCCCGTTGCGCATCTATTTGAAGCATGGGATGGCCAAAGTCGAACTGGCCGTCGGCCGCGGCCGCAAGCGATTCGAGAAGCGCGACGTGATCCGCGAGCGCGAGTTGGACCGCGAGCTGCAGCGCACCTTCAAAGATTTTCGCCGGCGCGGCGACCGCAAGACCGAGTAGGCCCGGCGCGTCTCGATTGATAACCGAATTTTTGGGGGCGATCAGAATCGATTCGAATCTGAGCGCCGTGAGGGGCATGCCGAGGTGGTCAGGAGGCCTCGTAAAACACCTGACAACGTGTAAGTGCGGACGCCAACAACGTCCCTGACACCGTCGAGGGGCTTCTTGCCCTCATCGATGGCGGTGTCGCCGTCGCGGCCTAATACGCCGCGCCGCGTGTCCGGTCTGCCTGCGGGCCGGGGTCACGCGTAGCGAGTAGGCTGGGCGTGCGGATGCGCCTCTGATCCGTGCGTCGAGAGATCACCAGTGGCTGGTCGTCAGCGGTTTTGCTCCGTCAAATCGCTGAGGGCGAGATTCGACTGACGGAGCTACGCATGTAGAGGGCTCACGTGCTCGATCCGAAGACGCGGGTGCAATTCCCGCCGCCTCCACCAGTCGTCTATCGTCAGGGGATCGACTGGTTCCGTCACGGCGTGACCGCGCGTGACGGTGCTTGTGGTCAAGGAAATCAGCGAGCGAGTTGTTCGACGGTATGCGAGTGAGGCGCGTGCGGACGGCTCGGGTCGCTCCCTGGCCAGCAGCTCTTCTTCTCCTCGTCATGTGGGGCTGCGCTACCACGCCTCGCCATCCCGCAGTTCCGTTTGAACGTCCGCCCGCTCCGATCGGATTAACACCCGCTCCCGGGGTGACGGGCACTGTTGTTGTCGACGCGGGGCACGGCGGGAAAGACCCCGGCACGCAGCACTCCGGGCTGCGCGAGAAAGATCTCAACCTCGACATCGCCCGCCGGCTGCGCACCGAGCTCAAAGCTCGGGGGTTAATCGCCGTCATGACGCGCGATCGGGATGAATTCATCCCGCTCAGCCAGCGTCCCGAGGTCGCCAACCGCATCCCCGCCGATTTGTTCGTCAGTGTCCACATCAATGCCAGCCGCAACCGTCGCGTCGCCGGCTTCGAGGTGTACTACCCGCGCGAGTCGGTCATCAATGGCGCCGCGGCCGGCCTGCCGCCCGGCGTCGAGCCGGCCGAAGTCGCGCAACCAAGTTCATCGATCCGACAGATCCTCTGGGATTTGTTCATGCGCCACAGCCGCCACGATTCCACGCGCATGGCCTCGCACATTTGCCACTCGATGCGCGCGCGGCTGGGCACTCGCTGCCGCGGTATCAAAGGCGCGCGGTTCGTGGTCTTGCGCGAAGCGCGGATGCCCGCGGTGCTCGTCGAAGTCGGCTATGTCACGAACCGCTCCGACGCCGAGCGCCTGGCGAGCCCGTCGTATCGCCAAGCGGTCGCCGAGGCGATCGCCGACGGTGTGGCGGCCTACTTGCGCGAGCGCAACGGTCGACATAAGACGTAGTTCAGCAGCGCACCATTTCGATGAGGCCTTCCCGCCTGACTGCTCGACGGGCAACCTGAGGATCACCGGCCAACGGGCCCTCCATTCCCATGAACGCCACTCGCAAACCGATTGGAGTGTTTGATTCCGGCCTCGGCGGCTTGACCGTGGTCAAGGCGCTGATGGAGCAATTGCCGACGGAGCCGATCGTCTACTTCGGCGACACCGCGCGCGTGCCCTACGGGTCGAAGTCCCGCTCGACGATCGTGCGGTTTTCGCTGGAGAACGTGGAATTCCTGTTGCGCTACGGCGTGAAGTGCATCGTCATCGCGTGCAACACCGCCTCGTCGTGGGCGCTGCCGACGCTGCGCAAATATTTCAAGGTGCCGATCATCGGCGTGATCCGGCCGGGCGCGCGGGCCGCCGCGCAAACCACGCGCACGAAACGTGTCGGCGTCATCGGCACGGAAGCCACGATCCGCAGCCGGGCGTACGAGATCGAGATCAAGCGGCAAGACTCGTCGATCGTCGTGTTCTCGCAGAGCTGCCCGCTGTTCGTGCCGATGGTCGAATCCGGCTGGCTCAACGGCCCGATCTCGTCGCAGATCGCGGCCACGTATCTCGAGCCGCTGCTGCGGCAGAAGATCGACACGCTCATCCTCGGCTGCACGCACTATCCCTTGCTGGCACCGGTCATCCGCCAGGTCGTGGGGCCGAAGACGCAGCTCGTCGACTCGGCGATCCAAACCGCCGCCGAGGTGAAAGGTCTGCTGGCATGGAACGAATGGGCCGCGAGCTCGAAGGTGCTGTTGCGCCATCGGTTCTTCGTCACCGACGAGCCCGACCATTTCGCGGCGATCGGCGAGCGATTTCTCGGACAATCGATACGCTCGGTCGAGCGCGTCAACCATCGATGAATGTGACTCAGTCGCACCAACGCAGGATCGGAGGAACGGCATGGCGAACGCGAAAGTAACGCGCCGCGGCGCGCGAGACCAATCGTCGGCGAGGCCTGACGGCCGGCGCGCGGACCAGTTGCGCCCCGTCACGTTGACGTGCGGCACGATGAAGTTCGCCGACGGCTCGTGCCTCGTCGAGTGGGGTGACACGAAGCTCATTTGCACGGCGACGATCGAAGACGGCGTGCCGGCGTTCCTCAAAGGCTCCGGCACCGGCTGGGTGACCGCGGAGTACGGGATGCTGCCGCGCTCATCGCAGCAACGGATCGCGCGCGAGGCGACGAAAGGGAAGCTCGGCGGGCGGACCATGGAAATTCAGCGGCTGATCGGGCGCAGCTTGCGGACGGTGACCGACCTGGCAAAGCTCGGCGAGCGCAGCATTTGGATCGACTGCGACGTGGTGCAGGCCGACGGCGGGACGCGCTGCGCGGCGATCACGGGCGGCTTTGTGGCGCTCGTGGAGGCGCTGCGCGTGTTGTGCCGGCGCGGTGTGTTGACGACGCTGCCGATCGTCGACGTCGTCGCGGCCGTGAGTGTGGGCATCGTGGCCGGCGCGCCCGCGCTCGACCTCGCATACAAGGAAGATTCGCAAGCCGACGTCGACATGAATCTCGTGATGACCGGCCATGGCGAATTCATCGAAATCCAAGGCACCGCCGAGCGCGTGCCGTTTGGCGAGTCGCAGTTGCAGGCGTTGTTGAAGCTCGGCGGGCAGGCGATCCGCGAGGTGATCGAGCTGCAGCGGCGCAGCCTCGGCGGCAACGATCTCGCGCACCTCTCCGGTGTGCGCACAAAGGGGATGCGGCATGTTGGCCCGGCGTGGTAGCAGCGTCCTCGATCGTTCGATGCCGGTCCCGCTCGTCATCGCGACCCGGAACACCAAGAAGTTCCGGGAGCTGCGCGCCCTGCTGAGCGTCGAAGGGTTCGCGTTGCGGTCGCTCGAATCGTTCCCGTCCGCACCGACCGTGCGCGAGACCGGCCTCACGTTCGAAGCCAATGCCATCAAGAAAGCGAAGTCGGCCGCGCGCACGACCGGCTGCATCGCGCTCGCCGACGACTCCGGCCTCGAGGTCGACGCATTGGGAGGGCAGCCGGGCGTGAAGTCCGCGCGATTCGCGGGGCGGCACGGCGACGACGAGGCGAACAATCGCAAGCTGCTTCGACTGCTGAAGAACGTCCCGGACGAGAAACGCACGGCGCGGTTTCGCTGCGTGCTCGCGCTGGTCAGCGGCGACCGCGTGCTGGCGGTCGCGGACGGCGTCTTCGAGGGCCGCATCGCGCGCGAGCCGACCGGCGAGCAGGGGTTTGGCTACGATCCGATTTTCTTCGTGCCCGGGCAGCGGAAGACGTCGGCGCAATTGTCGCCGCCGACGAAGAACCGGCTGAGTCATCGCGGCCAAGCGGTGCGCCGCATGCGCCGCGTGCTGACCGCGCTCGCTAAGGGGACTGGCTCTTTCCGCCCGGCGCCAACAGCTGGTTCAATCCGAACGGAATCGCCTGCTTAAAGAGTTCGTCGAGGCTCAGCTCGAAGCGGTACTGCGGCTTGTCGATGGTTCCGCCGATATGATGCTGGCCGATGAGTCGGCGAAATTTATCGAACCCCCCGACCGTTTGCAGAATCGTGCGCGAGAACGCCGAGGTGTTCGGCGCCTCCGCGACCAATTCCTGCGATAGCTCCGGCTCGACGACAATGTCGAGCGATTTGTCCAACCCCACCGACCCGTGCGCGTAGATCGATAGCGGCTCCGTGCCCGCCGCGCCGGTCAGCTGCAAGTCGTCGCTGTGCACGCGGCCGTCCGCCAGCCGCCATTGGCCGCCGATCTTGGTGATCTGCGCGGTCCGCAGCGACGACAGCCCGAACCGCTCGCCCAACACACCGAAGATCCCGTGCAGCACGCGGTCCAACAGCGGCAGCTCCGCCAACCGCTCGCCCATGGCGCTGACCCATCCGTCGCCGACGAGGCGTTGCGGGTCGGACCAGACGCCCGCCAACTTCGCGCGGCCGGACACGCGACCGTCGATGTAATTGTTCTTGAGCGCGGGGATGGCCGCCGATAGTTGGCCGAGGTCCGCCTGGTTGACATCGAATTCCAGCGCGAAACGCGGCGGTGTTGACGTGTGGTCGACCTGCCATTGACCGGTCAACCGGCCGTCGACGAAGACGGCATTGAGCAGTCGCAGCGAGAGCTTGCCGTCTTGTTGCTCGATCTCTCCGCGGATGGTGCGCAGCGGGAGATGGCGGATGATGACCTCATCGGAGGCGAACTGCCCGACGATCTCCGTCCGCTGCCAATGCTCGAGCGGACCCGAAAGCCGCGCACGCACCGCGGCCTGACCATGGACCTGCCAATCGTCGAGTGCAGGGAGCTTGACCCACGGCAACTGCCGAAGCGCATCTGCGTCGACGGTGCCGCTCACGTTGAGCGTGCTGCGCGTGTTGGCTTCGCGCGCGATGGTCCCGTCCGCGGCCAATTGCAACTGGCCGAGTGTGAGCTGCGCGCGCTGCATCGTGACGCGATCGGACCGAATCGTTCCGGCGATCTGCATCGTCGCGTTGCCCGCCTGAATGGTCCCGGTGATTTGCGGCGTCGAGGTGTAGCTCGACACGATCGCGCGGACCGTCACCGGCTCCTTCGCGAAGACGAACGCAAGATCGTTGGTGTGGATTTCGCGCTCCGTGATGACGATCGTTCCCGCGACGTCTTCGATTGCGACCGGCGGCGATTGCCACGCGACGAGCGCGCGGTCCAGCGTCGTCGCAGCGCTCCACGAGAGGTCGCCGATCGCGCCGCTGATCTTCGCGCGCACGCTGGCCGCGCCGGAGAGTTGCGCGAATATCTTCGCCATGTCCGGACGCACGTCTCGCACGAGCGACAAATCCGCCACGGTGTCCGCGTCGAGATTCAGCGTCGTCGGGTTCGTCAGCCGAATCGTCCCGGCGAGATGGATCGGCGCGTCGCGCAGTTGGCCGGACAAGGCGATCAGCTCCACGCGTTTGGACAAATGGTCGTAGCGAAGCGTCCCCGCGATCCGTTGGATTGGCTCCGCCAGCGTCGGGACCACGCAACGGCCGTCGCGGATCGCGCTGGTTGCCATCAGCTCGATGTTCGGCCAGTCGCGCAGCGGTCCTCTTAATACGGCGTCCAGTTGAGCGGCGCCTTGCGGCTTCAGCGTCTGCACGGCGGCCAACAATTGCTGCGCCAGGCGCGCCAGGTCGACCGGTGTCCGCAGATGCAATTCCACGGTCGGATGGTGCACGTCCCACACCGATCCCTCGAGCGTCCATGATGAGCCCAGTGCAGCACCGCGTAGCTCGACCACGTCGAGGACGCCGTCGTGCACGCGCAGCGAGCCGTGGATGTCCGTCGTCTCGCCGACCACGGCCAGCCCCGTGATGCGCGCGCGATCAACGGCGGCCTGCGCGGTGACCGAGACGGGCAGGGCCGAGCCCGGCGTTGGGCGGACGGTGCCGTCGACGGCCAAGTTGCCGGTGATGCGGATCGGCGCGCGTTCCCAGACCACGTCGGTCAGCAGCGTCCGGCCGGACAGCACAGGCGGCGCGCCCGGCTGCCAGTCGATGTGCCAGCGCAGCCGGAGCGCGGCCGACTTCAACTCGGGCGGCCGATACGCCACGAGCGGTTCGCTTAAATGTTCGACAGCGATGTCCGATGTGGAGACGTCGACCGCCACGCGGCGCGTCTGCAACTGGTAGCGGCCGGCGACATCCAACTCTGTCTGACACGGTGTCGTGACCGACCCGTTGAGCCGGAACGCGACCGTGCGGCGCAGGAGCAGGGGGACGATGCCGATGCGGGCGTGGAGCTGCGCGGCGTGGAACCACGTGGTGGACGTCTTCGGATCCACGGCGGCGATCCCATCGAGCTGCAGTCCGCTCCAGGCCGAATAGCTGACGCGGCCGATCGTGATGTCGAGGGGCAGGGCTTGCTCGAGCTTGGCCTCGAGCCACGCCTTACCGCGCGTGGGGATCCAGGCTTGGATCCACATCGACGCGGCGAGCACGGTGAGCGCGAACAGGCCGAATACGGCCAGTAAGACGATCGCGAGGCGGCGCGGCATGATGAGGCATTATAGCGAGGTTCGTGGGAATCAACACGAGCGGCGCGGCGGCAACGCCGTTGCCACGCATCGTGAAGCTCGGTACAATGGCCACACGTCGACGAGGCCGTCGTCTCAACTGGTGCGGACACATCGCCGGCCCGGTCGCAGGCTCGGCGGCAGCGGTCGAATGGAGAGCGACGGGGCGTGGCTCAGTTTGGTAGAGCGTCTGGTTTGGGACCAGAAGGTCGCAGGTTCAAATCCTGCCGCCCCGATTTCCTTTGAACACTCATCGATTCGGGAAGAGCGACCTGTTGGCTTCCCATCTTAATTGGCCGAGTCTCAGAGAATCCGCCGCTCGTGGGCCGAATGGACGGATGACCGACCGGAGCGGCAGCATCGTTTCCTCACTTGTGGAGCACGACCGGTGTTCCGTCCGGCACCATGCGCCTGTAGCTCAACTGGAAGAGCAGCAGCCTTCTAAGCTGTTGGTTGCTGGTTCGAATCCAGCCAGGCGCGCGTTTCTTTCCATCGTCGCGGGCCGGCCATTGGCTCGGCTGGGCGCGACGCGATGAAATCTCGGAGCGCTGGGTTCGAGCGCCTGGTCATTGCGATCCTGCTCCTCGGCGGCGCCTATCATCTGCTCGTCGAGCATATCCTGCCAGCGACCGCGCTCGCCCTCGCCAGACAGCTCGTCGGTCCCGATGTCACGATCGAACGCGTGCGATGGGAGCTTCCTCGGCGCGTCCTGCTGTCGGACGTGCGCGTTCCGTCCGCGAATGGATCGACCTGCATGCGCGCGCCTCGGATCGCGTTGGAACTCAAGCAGGTCAACTGGCGCGACCGCACGATTCGGTTTCAATCGGCACGGCTCGATGCGCCGTCGATGGTCATTCGGCGCCGCGTGGACGGCACCATCGAACGGCCAGCACCACCTCGTCCGGCAACCGCCGAGCTCGCGTCGTCGTCGATGGCCGGCCTGGCCGGATGGACCGCGCACATCGAGGCGATCCAGGTCGCCGACGCGGATGTGGTGTGGGTGGATGAGCGCGCGGCGCCGGAGTTTCGCGAATCGTTCCAGCGCGTGTCAGCCTCCGGAGGTCCGCTGGCGATTCCCTGGCAGCCTCAGCGCGTGACGCTGGCGCTGCAGGCGGAGCTGGAGGGAGCGACCGGTCCGTCACCGTCGCTGTATTGCTCAGGCTGGGTGAGCCCACGCGAACGGCGCATCAACATTTCCTGCGAGCTACAGCCGATCCGTCTGGGCACCTTCGACGCCTATTACCCTCAGTGGATGCGAGGCCGCGTAACGCGCGCCACGATTCGGGCGACCGCGCACCTGCTCGCGGAAGACAATGATCTCGATGGCCGCGTGCAACTGCGTGTCGAGAGCTTCAGCGATGCGGACATGGCATTCTTCCGCCGCGACATCCGGCGGCTGACGATTGAATCCGGCCGCGCGCTGGCGGGCGAACTGCAGCTCTCGGGCCCCGTGGACCAGCCATCGGCGTGGCGGCTGCAATTGTGGCCGGGGAATGAGCCCGTCCAGCGCGTGGTTGCGATCCTGCGGGAACGAGGGCTGCAGAGCGTGCGCGTGAACTTCGGCGGCCGCACGGAATATCTCGGCATCGGCCAGTCGAGCGAGGCGACGATCTCGACGATGGAGACGGCCAGCCGAACGATCCAAGATACGCTGCAGCTGTTGGCGCCGGAAGAGCGCGCCGATGCTGTGGAGGCTGCCGAGGCGGCACCATCGATCCCGTCTGACCTGTCCACCGGCGCGGCGAGCAACCCTTCCGCCGTACCGGTGGAGTCGTCGACGGGAAGCGGACTGCGATAGTTGCCCTCTGACGCCGGTTTCGCTAAGATACTGTCGTGCTCCACTCCCCGCAAGGCAACTCTCTCAATATGGTGGGCGTAGCTCAGTTGGTTAGAGCAGCTGAATGTGGCTCAGCAGGCCGCGGGTTCGAATCCCGTCGCTCACCCGTCTTCTTCGCCGTATCGGCGTTCGCGATGCGGCTTCGAAGCGCCAAGTCTAAGAGATTCAAATCAACCATGGTCTAACCGGCAGAACATGAAGACACGGCGGGTTTTCTCAGTTTTACTGATTGCCTGGACATGTTTGATCGCAGTAGAACAAGTCTGTGCTGAAGAGCCTCCCATCCAGCCGAATCAAGCCATGCCGCTCGGGGAGCGCCTGGTGTATAAAATATCTTGGTTGGGCATACCGGTGGGCGGCGGTGAGCTGTGGGTTAAGGAAAAAACGCGGCTTGCCGGCCGCGACGTCATTCATATCGTGGGAGTGATCGAGACGAACAGGTTTTTGTCGAACATTTTTCCCATGCATGATGAGGCGCACAGCTGGATCGACGCGGAGACGTTTGAGTCTGTGCAATTTGAAAAGCAAGTCAACGAGCTTATGGTTAGGGCACATGAAAAAACGGTCTTTGACGCGTCGAGAAGAAAGGGGCATTATGAGTCGTTCAAAACCGGCTTAAAAAAAGAATTTGATGTAACGACGCCCGTGCACGATGTGTTTAGTGCTTTTTACTGGGCCCGCCGACAAGTGCTGGTGCCGGGAGAATCTGTTAAAACCGTGTTGAGCTGCGACCAAAAAGATTGGGCTCTTGAGATCAATGTCCTTCGCAGGGAAACCGTGAAGCTGTATGGCAAGAACATTGACACGATTCGTCTTGAGCCCATCACGCGTGTGAATGGAGTGGAAAAACGGGGTAGAGCTTGGATCAATGTAACGACCGATCCTTCGCGAAAGCCGATTCGGATTGTCTACAAGGCTCCGTTTGGGTCCGTTGTCGGAACGCTCAAACAGGCTTAATCTCCTTTGAGGGGGCACCAAAGCTTGAATTCGCATAGAAACACGTTCCAGGTCTTGGCCGAATTGATTCCACGAACGTCGACCGACTCACCTGCTTCTTTCCCACGCGCGTCCGCGATGTCTTCGCCCGATACCGGTCGCAACGGACGGGCAGCCGCCCGACCCCGCACCTGATCACCAGCGGGTCGCAGCTCCGGCGGATCGCAATAAATCTGCAAGTCTCTCCCCTACAATGTGATGCGATTCTCACCGAATGGCACAAGCGCAAGATCGTTCACGCTCCCCATTCGCCGTTGTCAAGAATACATAAAAACCTTGTCGTCTTCATACGCGATCAGGTAAGGTTACACCGGAGCGCAATGACGCGATGGTGAAACTTCTCGTGGCAGACGACGAGCAGAAAATCTGCCAAGTGCTCGTGACGTTTTTCTCCGAGCATGGCTACCATGTGCTCGTCGCGATGGACGGCCCCACGGCGCTGCGGTGCATCCGCGAAGAGCGCCCCCACCTCGTTTTCCTCGACTTGCGCATGCCCGGCCTGAACGGCTTGGATATCCTTCGCGAGGTCCGCCAAATCGATGACACGATGAAAGTCATCGTGGTGACGTCGATCGAAGACGACCGGGTGATCCGGCAGGCCAGGGAGCTGGGCGCGATCGACTACGTCATCAAACCCTTCAGCCTCGAGTACCTTAAAGAGGAAGTGCTCTCGAAGGTCAGCGCCTCGCTCTACGAGGATTTGCGCAAGGTCAATGATGAGCTGAAGGAATCGCTGGTGCGGATGAAGCAGGTCGTCCGCGGGGTCGTCGCGGCGTTCTCCGCCGTCGTCTCGAAGATCGATCCACATTACACGCACGACCACGTGGTGCGCAGCGTCGACTACGCGGCGAAGATCCTGCAGAAGCTGCGGCAGCAGGGCGTGCACATCGGCGAGTCGCAGGAAGAAGGCTTGCTCGCCGGCATCCTCCTGCACGATATCGGCAAAATCTTCACACCCAAGGAAATCCTCTACAAGCCCGGCCCGCTGACGGATGACGAATGGGCCATCATGCGTCGCCATCCGGTCGATGGGGCGGAGGTCCTGCAGCAGATTATGGGGCTGAAGGAAATGGCGATGAACGTGCGGCACCACCATGAGCGCTACGACGGTGCTGGCTACCCGGAAGGCCTCAAGGGCGAGGAGATCCCGCTCGGCGCGCGGATCGCGGCGGTCGTGGACGCGTTCGACGCAATGGTGAGCGACCGCCCGTACCGCAAGGCGATCTCGATCGAGCAAGCGGTCGCCGAACTCAAGCGTTGCCGCGGCACCCAGTTTGACCCCGTCGTGGTCGATGCGGTCGTCGCGCTCTACAGCGACGGCACCCTGCAGCCATGCCACGTCCCGCATCTGGATCCCGCGAACCAGGCCGAGACGCCGCCGAAGCACGACGATGGACCGCAGCATCGTGGCGGCCACGAGACCCCATCGGCCTGTTGCTAGTCGACCCGCCTCATTTGCCCCACCTTCGTGCGATCAACCGCCATCGCGCGCAGTGAATGTATCGGCCTTGCATTCGGGAACTTTTGCTTGTATTCCAATGAACGGTCTGGATATAATTGCACGCTTTGAGTTCGGCCCGGATTCGCGGGCCGGCGTCAAGAGGGAACGGGCAGGGGAAGGTGAGAGGTGCGATGCAGCTACGTGACCAGGTTGCGGTGATCACCGGGGGTGCCAGAGGCATTGGCCGAGAGATCGCCATGCTCTTGGCGAAGGAAGGTGCCGACTGCGCGTTGTTCGACGTGAACGAGCAACTGGTCAACCAAACCGCGCAGGAACTCCAAGCGCTCGGCCGCCGCGCCGTTGGATTGGTCGTCGATGTCACGAATGCGCAAGCTGTGGACGATGCAATTTCAAAAATTCTTGACAAACTAGGTCGAGTGGATATACTCGTCAACAACGCTGGGATCACTCAGGATGGTTTATTGATCCGGATGGATGAAACCCAGTGGGATCGGGTGCTTGATATCAACCTCAAAGGCACGTTTTTGTGCACCCGAGCCGTTGGCAAGGTGATGCTGAAAGCGCGGCGCGGTCGGATCGTGAGCATTGCGTCCGTCGTTGGGATTATGGGCAATGCCGGTCAGGCCAACTACGCTGCCTCGAAGGCCGGCATCATTGGCTTGACAAAGACGGTCGCGAAAGAGCTGGGCAGCCGGGGCATTACCTGTAACGCGGTGGCTCCAGGGTTCATCAAGACCGAGATGACTGACCGGCTGCCGGATGACGTCAAGCAGCGGCTTTTTGAAGCAATTCCCACCGGCAAATTCGGCGAAGCGAGCGACGTCGCGCAAGCCGTCTTGTTTCTCGTCAGTGATGCCGCCCGTTACATCACGGGACATGTGCTCGTGGTGGACGGGGGGCTTGCGATGTAGCGGCTAGAGGAGGAGCGTGAATGGCTGAGGCTGTGAGCGATCGGGTGCGGGCGATTATTGCTGAGCAGCTTGGGGTCAAGCTGGAAGAAGTCACTGACGGCGCATCCTTTATTGAGGATCTTGGCGCGGACTCGCTCGACACCGTGGAGCTCGTGATGGCCTTGGAAGAGGAGTTCGGCATCGAGATCCCAGACGAAGACGCCGAGAAGATGGTGACGGTCGGCGATGCGATCAAGTACATTGAGCAAAAATCCGCCGGGACCCGATAACCCGGCGGTCGGTATCCTGTGAGAGGCACGTGCCCCCGCCTTCAGGGGCCTGCCGGTTCGGCATTTCGGAGGACGTCCGCAAGGGTTTCTTGCGGACGTTTTTATTCTTGAGCGAAGACGCAACGGATGCCTTGCCATGATGCGTAACGTGGAGCGCGGATGAAGCGGGTCGTGGTGACAGGTCTTGGCGTGGTCACGCCGGTCGGCAACGACGTGCCCACGATGTGGAAGAACCTCCTCGAGGGTCGCAGCGGGGTTGGTCCCATCACTCGCTTCGACACCAAGGCCTTCGACTCGCGCATCGCCGGGGAAGTTCGAGGCTTCGACCCCGCCGTGTATCTCTCTCCAAAGGAAGCCAAACGGACCGAGCGCTTCGTCCAGTACGCCATTGCATCGGCGAAGCAGGCGGTGGCGGACGCAGGTCTCAAGCTCGAGGCGGAAGATCCCTATAAGGTCGGTGTCGTCATTGGGTCCGGGATGGGCAGCCTTGGTCTCATTGAGATGCAGCAGGATGTGCTCTCGGCCCGTGGTCCCCAGAAGCTCTCGCCTTTTATGATCCCCATGATCATTGTCAACATGGCCCCTGGTCACGTGGCCATGCAGCTGGGTCTGAAGGGGCCGAATCTCTGTACCGCGACGGCGTGTGCCTCCGGGGCCCACGGTGTCGGCGAGGCAATGCGAATCATCCAGTATGGCGATGCCAAAGTCATGCTGGCGGGAGGGACCGAGAGCTGCATCACGCCGCTGGCGATCGGCGGGTTCTGCGCGCTCATGGCGCTGTCGCGGCACAACGATGAGCCGACCAAGGCCAGCCGGCCGTTCGACAAGCTTCGCGACGGGTTTGTCATGGGCGAGGGCGCGGGTGTCATGGTCCTCGAAGAGCTCGAGCATGCGAAGCAGCGCGGGGCGCGCATCTACGCGGAATTCGTCGGATATGGTCGCACGGCCGATGCCTATCACATGACCGCTCCCGACCCTGAAGGCGCAGGGGCCTCGCGCGCGATGACCGATGCGATGGCGGATGCCAAGCTCAATGCAGAAGACGTTACCTATATTAATGCGCATGGCACGTCCACCGAGCTGAACGACAAGACGGAAACCACGGCCATCAAGAGCGCCCTTGGTGCGGCGGCCCGGCGCGTGGCTATCTCATCGACCAAATCGATGACCGGGCACCTGATCGGAGCCGCTGGTGGCGTGGAAGCGGTGATCAGCTGTTTGTCGGTCTTCCATGATCTGATCCCTCCGACGATCAACTATGAGGTCCCGGATCCGGCATGCGACCTGGATTATGTCCCGAATGCGGCTCGACGAGTCCGGGTTGAGAGTGCCTTGTCCAACTCCCTTGGATTCGGCGGCCACAATGCCACTGTCATCTTCCGAAAGTTCCGCGGCTAGAAATAGCGTAAGTTACTTATATACAATATGTTGCAAGTTTCCTGTATTATTGATGTCGACTATTTTTCTCCGTACCTTGACAATCGTTTTTCGCGCATGATAGACTTCGAGTGTTGACAAACGATTCGTCCGATAAGGGCAAACCTTGCGTGAGCAGGGGGCGCAAAGCCACTGGGTCTAGCTCGAGCTAGACAGCCAAGCTGCCGAAGACTCGAGCCTAGATAGCCAAGCTGCCGGTACTTTAAGGTAGTTTGGCTTTTTTATTGCCTGTAGATTAACAGATTAGAAAAGTATAAATCTTACGGATTAAAATGATATACTTATGTTCGGAATTCGCGGGAAGTGACTAACGGAGATCAAAAGAGTCGAAGTAAGGCCGCCGGTGTGGAGGCTGCACCGCGTCGTCGAGAAGTGGGAGAGCGAGGAGGTCGAGCAGATGGTTCAACTCAGCAAACGGATTCGGTCGTATCTCAACAGCAAGCGCGGCGCTTCGATGGTGGAGTACGGGCTCTTGGTCGCTTTCATCGCGTTGATCGTGATGGTCGGGGCGAAGTTTCTGGGAACCCAGGCTAGCGCTCTATTTATCAAAGCCGGTGGTAACCTCAAGTAATTGGCAAGAATGTGCACGAGACTGTTCTAGGCGAAGAGAGATCGCCGGTGCGAGGTGCCAATGCGCCGGCCTATAGAAGCACGACTCGGTCCATTGGCGTGAGGGGATACATGAGCAATCGGATACATGAGCAATCGGTTGGGTGACTCCATGATAGCTCGGCGCAGGGCCTTCAAGGGCCAGGCCATGGTCGAAATGGCGTTGGTCATCACGCTATTTCTCGCGATGGTCATCGGCATCATGGAGTTCGGCAGCGCGTTCATGGTGACGCAGGCGATGATCAGCGCGGCGCGCGAGGGCGCTCGGTTCGCATCCGTGCAAGATTCACACCGGCCCGATTATGTCAACGCGGTACGCAGTCGCGTGGTCCAACGGCTTCAGGACGCTGGTGGGCAGGCGGCCAACGCACGCGTTGAGGTTCGGCAACCTGTAACCGGACCGGGCGACAACGTGATTGTGACCATCACACTACCGTATCGACCAATCACCGGAGCCAATCTCGATTTTTTCCTCGGTAGCGCCAAGATGAACCAAGGCATCACACTGGTCCGCCAGGTCACCATGCGACAGGAGAGTTAGGGCGCCAGCGCCGTGACTGCGTCGACCATGAATCCTCCTGCCCAGCAGAACACCGCGACCAAGAAGAGTATGCCGCTGCCGAGACTGTCGGAGCGTGCCCAGCTCATTCTCGTCGTTGCCGTCGCGCTTGTTTGCGGCCTGGCCGCGAGCGTCGCGACGTTCCGGTTTCTGAAGGAGCGCGAGCACGCGCTGGGTGCCGGGCCCGTGGCGCCCCCGACCGTCTCGCTGGTTGTGGCGCGCGAGAACCTTGAGCAAGGCGCTGAAATCTCCCTCCTGAATTTGGAAACGGCGGAGTGGCCGCGCGATCATCAACCGCCGAGCAGCTTCACGTCGATGGATGGCTTGATCGGCCGGCGATTGAACACGAAGGTCTTCCGCGGTGACCCGATCACTGAAGCGCGGCTGTCGTCGAAGGACGGACAATCCAGCCTGCAAATCCGCATTCCCGACGGCATGCTGGCCATGAGCCTGAATATTGATCCCGAGATCGGCGTCAGCGGCTTTATCGAATCTGGCAATCATGTGGATGTCGTGGCCACGATCAAAATGCCTCGGGGTGAGCCGGTCAGCAAGGTCGTGCTTCAGAATCTGCTCGTGTTGGCGATCGGACAACAGACCAAGGATGAAGAGCGATCGAAGGAGCCGGCCACGACTGTGACGGTCGCCGTGAAACCGGAAGAAGCCGAAAAGCTCGCCGCGGCGCGCAGTGAGGGCCAGGTGATGTTGGCGCTGCGGAACGTTCGAGACGAACAGACGTATGAAACCCGCGGGTTTTCGACGTGGGAACTGGTGAAGGTCGGGCTGGCGAAGCGACCGCGCGGGACAAGCGAGCATGCCGCGGCGCAGAGCAGCGATGCCAACCAAGACCAGAGCTCCGGCGCGCTGGCGAGCGATGATGGTGAAACCGAGACGCCGAAACCGGCGAAGCCGATCGCGGCGCCGCCGCCCGAGCCGCCGCCGCCGAAATATGTCTCGGTGCAGCTGATTCAAGCAGAGGACGTGTCGGAAGTGAAGTTCCAGAGCCAGTAATGCTGGCGATCGACGGAGGACGCATGGTGTACCAAGATCACAGCGCGATGGGTCGGTGGCAGCGATGGACGCGGCTTCGGTCGCTTGTGCTTGCCGTGACGGTCGGTTGCCTGACCTGTCCTCCTTGGTGTGTCCCGGCCGCGGCCGCGGGGCCGGGTCCGACAACACTGAGCCTCGTCGTCGGAAAAGCCAACATTCTCGATTTTCCCGTCAATGTCGTTCGCGCCTCGGTGAGCGATCCGGCGATTGCGTCGGTCGTGATCATTTCACCCAAGGAGCTGTTGTTGAACGGCAAGGCGGCCGGCGTGACGAACCTGGTCGTTTGGGACGACCAAGAGCACAAGCAAATCTTCGATGTCGACGTCAAGGCGGATACGTCGCAGCTCAGCGCGTTGATCCGGGAGATCGCGCCGACCGATTCGATCGAGGTCTACGCGGCCGATGGTTCGCTCGTGCTCACCGGCGAAGTCGGCCGGCCGACGACCATCACGCAAGTCCAGCAGCTGGCCGTCGCGTTCGTCGGCAAGGACAAAGAAAAAGTCGTGAATCTGCTGCGTTTGGCCGAGGTCCCGCAGGTCATGCTCAAGGTTCGGTTCGTCGAGGTCAATCGGACCGCGCTGCAAGACCTTGGCATCGACATCATTGCCCAGGGCCAGCGTTTCTTCTTTGTCAGCCAAGCGGGCAAGGCCGGTGCCGCCTTCTCCAACAACAAGCCCTGGAATGCTACCGAGCCCTTTCCGCAGAATGTCCTGACGCCGCAGAATGCGCAGGCGTTCGGATTGGCGAACGTGACGAACAGTGGCTCGACGATGTTCCAAGCGTTGCCTGAAATCAAGGCGAACCAACAGAAGCAATTGTTGAGGACGCTGGCTGAACCGAACCTGCTCGCGAAGAGCGGCGAAGAGGCTAGTTTCCTCGCGGGCGGTGAGATCCCGATCCCCATGGTCACGGCGAACACCGTCCAGATTACGTATAAGGAGTTCGGCGTGCGTTTGAATTTCAAGCCCGAAGTCACCGACAGCGGTTCCATCCAGCTCAATGTCGAGCCGGAAGTCAGCTCCGTGGATTTTTCGAACGCGGTGACCGCGTCCGGCTTCTCGATCCCCGGCTTCCGAACGCGCCGCACGCATACCACAGTGGAGCTCAGGGACGGTGAGACGCTCGTGATCGGTGGATTGTTGTCGCAGGACATGACCAAGACCGCCTCAAAGGTTCCGATGATCAGCGACCTGCCGGTGCTGGGCGACCTCTTCAAGAGCAGCAAGTTCAACAAGGGTGAGTCGGAACTGCTCGTGCTCGTCAGCCCTTCGCTTGTCCGGCCGAACAACCTCCTGCCGACCAAACCGCTGCTGGCGGACCACACGATGGGGCCGTTCCTCGAGCCGGGCCAGCCGCCGTACGTCGACGCGCAAGCCGGGCGGATGCGCAACGCGCTGGGTGGGTCGCATGGCGCCATCTGGGAGCCGGATTCGGAGGCTGATCCGTTCCTCAAGCGGAAGAGCGACGTGCGCGAACAACCCGCGCCGTCGATCGGCAGCACGATGCCGCCGACGAGCTGGATGGATGCGCCGGCCGGCGCCGACCCCGAGTACCACGAAACGCTGCAGAAGTATCAACTCGTCAACCAAGACTCTGACTATTCCCGGACGTCGCGGATGCTGCAGGAGCGGCTGTCGGGGCGAACCGGGGTCGCGGATCAACCGGCCGAAGAAAATCCACACGGGCTCTATGACGTACTGGGCTACCGGGCCCATTCGTGGTAGGACGGCGGAGGCGCGGATACGCAGTTGCCGCCCGCATCGCCGGACCCCGGATAGCCCCACTCGGAGGATGTGATGGGGGATCGATCAGCAGGCTGGTTCGGGCTGCGGAACGGGCGACGCGAGCAGGCGGCAGAAACGCCACCCGCGACGCCGCCGGCCATCCTCAGCAAAGCCAGTCCGCTCAGTCAAGACCCGCGCTACCAGGCGCTGCGCGCGGACATCCACAACAAGCTCATCGACCGGGTCGACCTCTATCGCGGCGTCGACTCGGAGGTCGCGCGCACCGAGGTGCAGGCGGCGATCGAAGAGCTGTTGCAGGAGAACCGCGCCGACGCCGCGCTGGATCCCGCGATTCGCGAGCTGCTCACCAAAGAGATCCAAGACGACATCTTTGGGCTCGGGCCGCTCGAGCCGCTGCTGCACGACCCCACCGTCGACGACATCCTCGTCAATAACGCCTCGCAAGTCTACGTTGAGCGCTCCGGCCGCCTCGAGCTGACCGACATCAAGTTCCGCAACGACGGCCACCTGATGAACATCATCGACCGCGTGGTCTCGCGCGTCGGCCGCCGCGTCGATGAAGCCTCGCCGATGTCCGATGCGCGGTTAGCCGATGGGTCGCGCGTCCACGCGATCATCCCGCCGCTGGCACTCGACGGGCCGATCCTCTCCATCCGCAAGTTCCGGAAGGAACCGATGCAGATGGCGGATCTCGTCCAGCTCGGAACGGTTCCGGCGGCGCTCGGCGTCGTGTTGGAGCGCGTCGTGAAGGCTCGGCTGAGCATTTTGATCTCGGGCGGGACGGGTGCCGGCAAGACCACGCTCTTGAACGTGCTCTCCGCGTTCATCCCGGAGACCGAACGCATCATCACCATTGAAGACGCGGCCGAACTGCGGCTGCAGCAGCGGCACGTGCTGCGGCTCGAGGTGCGCCCGTCGAACATTGAAGGCAAGGGCGAAGTCACGCAGCGCGAGTTGGTGCGCAACGCGTTGCGCATGCGGCCCGACCGCATCGTCGTCGGCGAGGTCCGTGGCGGCGAGGCCCTCGACATGCTCCAGGCGATGAACACGGGCCACGAGGGTTCGATTACGACCGTACACGCCAACTCGCCGCGCGACGCGCTCGCGCGCTTGGAGACGATGATCCTCATGGCGGGTGGCAACCTCACCCAGCGCGCGATGCGGCAGCAGATCAGCTCCGCGATTGCCCTGGTGCTGCAGGTGCAGCGCTTCAGCGACGGCGTGCGACGCATGGTCAGCTTCTCCGAGATCGTCGGCATGGAAGGCGACGTGATCACGATGCAGGACTTGTACGTCTTCAAGCAGACGGGTCTCGCCGCGGACGGCAAAGTGCTCGGTGAATTTGTGCCGACGGGCGTGCGGCCGAGCTTCATCGAGCGCCTCGAGAGTATGGGCCTCGGGGTCGATTCGGCGAGTTTCTGATGCGCGCGGACACGCGGATGCCACAACGCGGCGGGGTGACATAATGAAACACACACAACGACCTCATGGCGTGGTACTGGTTCTCGTCGCGCTGATGCTGCCGGTGATCTTCGGCTTCGCGATGTTGGTGGTCGACCTGGGATACCTGTGGACGGTCCGCAATCAGCTGCAGAACACCGCCGATGCCGCTGCCCTGGCGGGCGCGCAAGTGCTGCTGAGCAAGGGGCGTGCCGAGGCCGAGATCGCGGCCCGGGACTATGTCCAGCGCAACCCGGTGCAGGGCCGCACTGCGGACGCCACCATCGCGTTCGGCACGTGGGACTCGGAACGGAGTCCTCAGTTTGCCACGGGCGGTGATGATCCCAACGCGGTCCAAGTTATCGCGCACACCAACGAACAGCTGTTCTTTGCGCGCTTTTTCCACATACGGAACACGGACGTGGCCGCGACCGGGGTCGCCTCACAGTCGCAGTTCGCCGCGCAAATCGCCGCGCAAAGCTCGCGCATCCGCGGCAACATCATGCTGGTGCTCGATCGAACCGGCTCGATGGAATTTGTGACGAAGGAAGGTCCGACGCGCCGGGAGGGTTTGGTCCAGGCGACCAAGGAATTCCTCAAGATGCTGGGACCTGGAACGAAAAGTTCGCGAGCGGTCGGCGTCGTCTCGTTCGCAAACTATTATGAAGGCGACTTCTTTAACGACCCGACCACGGAGTCGACGCTCGATGTGCGACTGAGTCGAGATATCAAAGAGGCTGAGAGGGCGGTCAGTACGATGCAATTTGCGGGCGGCACATGCACCATGTGCGGGCTGATTGAAGCGATGAAGGCCAACCAACCGCAGACGGCAAAGCCCGGCAACTGGGTCAAGAACGGCAGGCCGATCTACATCGTCATCAGCGACGGGGAGGCGAACTTCCTGCCGCTGGATCCGCAAAAAAATCCGACCGGGACCACTGACTGTCCGGTTGATCCGAAGGTCGCCGCATCCTGCTGGAAGACCGTGCTTCCACCAATTCCCCAGGCTCCTATGGGCTACGCCGGATGCTACCCGGACAAAGCCGAGCCGCCGGCTGTGTGCGTTGCGGACCAGATCAAGGCCATGGGAGATCCGAAGAAAAAGACCCAGCCAATCATTTTTTCCATCCACTATGGCAACAGCGATGGGCAGAGCCTGATGAGGAAGATCGCCAGCGATGAATGTCCGAATAAATTCGACGGCGACCCGGATAAGAAATGTTTCTGGCATGCCGCGCAGCCGTCCGACCTCAAGCAAATCCTGAAAAAGATCGGCGGCAGCGTGCTCATCGGTCTTGTGAAGTGACGCGGATGGCGCGGCTTGTCGGCGTTCCGGTTTCTGCGCAGCGAGGCCGTCGAGGTCAGGCGGGACTGTGATGCATAACCTGGCGCCGGTGTGTCTGCTCGTCGGTCTTGCCATCTTTGTGAACTGTGTCAGCATCTACTGGTTCGTCCGCGTCCAGACGCGCACCGTCCGCCAGCGTGCGCAGATGGCTCAACGCTCCCGCCGCCCGCCGAAAAATCGCAGCCAGCAGATTACCGTCAAGCTGCTGTTCTCGCAGGCCGGTTACACCAGCCCGGTCATTGTGTTCTATCTCGTGATGCTCGTCTCGGGCATCGTCGGCTACGAAATCGGCCGCGTGCTCGTGCACCTGCATCCGCTGCTGGCCGCGGTGCTGGCCATCATCGGCGCGTATCTGCCGATTTGGTATCTCCGTGGCAAGCGCCGAGCGCGCCAGCGGCAATTCGTGCAGCAGCTGCCCGGGGCACTGGAGCTCATGGCCAACGCGTTGCGCGCGGGCATCGGGATCACCAGCGCGTTTGAGGTGGTCGCGAAGGAAACTCCGGCTCCGCTCGGCTTCGAATTTTCGCAGCTCGTGACGAGCATGACGCTCGGCGGCGGCGGACTCGAGCAAGCGTTGAACATGATGGTCGAACACAACCCGTCGACGGACCTCCGGCTGTTCGCGCAGGCGGTGATCATCAACAAGCAAGTCGGCGGCAACCTGGCGGAAGTGCTCGACAATCTCGACCGAACGATCCGCGAGCGCACCTGGCTGCAGCGGGAACTCGAGAGCGCGACGGCGGAGCAGCAGCTCAGCGCCTGGATCCTCGGGCTGTTGCCGGTTGTCGTCGCCGTGGTCATCATGATCATCATGCCGACGTACGTGCAACCGCTGATCAAGACATTCGTCGGTCGATGTATTGTGGCGACCGCCTTCGTGTTGCAGGTCGCCGGCGTGTTGATCATGCGGTCGATCTTGCAGGTCATCAATTACTGAGGACGCGGCATGGACCTCGCAATCGCGTGCGGCTCGGTCTTCTTCGGGTTCTCGACATTCATCGGCTGGCTGCTGTGGCATGTGGGGCACGCTTCGCCGGCGAGCCCGCTGGCGGTCTTCTTTCCGTGGACGGCGACGACCATCAAGTCGAAGCGCGTCAGGAGCCGCCTGTACATCCGGCTGCTGCGCGCCGGGCGCCGCGGCGCCGGGTGGATCGTCGGCATCATCGCATTCAAGATGCTGACGCTGCTGGTCGGCGGGTTCTTGGCCTGGTGGGGCTACAAGCACGGGCAATCGATCCGCATGCTGTCGTCGATCGGAGGCGGTGTCGCGGTCGTCGGCTGGCTGTTGCCGGAGTGGTGGCTCTCGAGCCGAATCGGCGATCGAGCCCGCGAGATCAATCGCTATCTGACGGACGTGCTCGACTTGCTCGTGATCTGTCTCGAGGCGGGCCTTAGCTTCAACGCGAGCTTGGTGCGGGTCGTCAACGAAATCCAATGGTCAAGCCGCGTGCTCAGCGAGGAGCTGCAGTACACGAACCACGAGATTCAGATGGGCCGGCCGCGCAGCGAAGCGTTGCGGAATCTCGGCGACCGGTGCAACAACGAGGATTTTTCGGGGCTGCTGGCGATCATCATCCAAGCGGAGAAGTTCGGCATGAGCATGGCGAAGACGCTGCGCCTGCAGGTGGAGGCGATGCGCCAAAAGCGCCGTCAGCGCGTGCAGCAGGTGATCCAGACGCTGCCGGTCAAGATGGTCTTTCCGCTGGTCTTCTGCATTTTCCCAGAGCTGATGGTGATCTTGCTCGGCCCCGCCGCGATTAACATCTGGAAGAATTTCATCACCAGCCCGGGCCGCTAGGCGGCGCGGTCCTGCGCTCAATGCCAGTGGAACGCGCTCAGCACGTTTGAGAAATCGTCCGACCAGACGCGAGCATCCGCTCGCCCCTCGACGCGCTTCCAACGCGCATCCGCGCTGATTCCTCGCAGATCGTCCGGTTGCCGGGCGACCACGAGCCAATGCGACGCCACCTTCCCGCTTTCCATTTCCGCAGGCGTGATGTTGACCTCCGGATTCCCAAAGCAGACCAGGCCGAGCGACCGGGCCATGTCGCCGATGACGGGCTGAAGGCCCAGGTACCGGTTTGAGATGTGCAGCACGAGCACGCCATGCTCGGAGAGCTTCGAAAAGTAGAGCCGCATCGCCTCACGCGTCAGCAAGTGGATCGGGATCGAATCCGAGCTGAACGCATCGACGATCAGCAAGTCGTACGCGCGATCCGGCGCGTCGGCCAGCGAGAGCCGGGCGTCGCCGAGGACGACGTGGAACGATTCGAGGCAGTCGCGCACGAACGTGAAGTACGCGGGGTTCGTCGCGATGCCGACGACAGTCGGATCGATCTCGTAGTATGTCCAGTCCTGGCCGGGCGTGGCGTAGCAGGCCAGCGAGCCGGTCCCGAGGCCGATGACGGCCACGGAATGCAGCCGGCGGCTGCCGTCGGCAAATTGATCGAACACCTGGCCGACGGGGCCCGTGCGCGTGAAATAGGTCAGCGGCTCTCGTCGACGATCGGCGCGCAGGCACTGCAGGCCGTGAATCGTGGTGCCGTGCCGGAGCGCGTGATAATCCTTCGCGGTTTGGCGCACGCGATACACCCCAAAGAAGCTGCGCTGCGTATCCAACACCGGATCGGAAGCGAGC
>Ga0209515_10002862_pt1 | contig 25531 bp, 22 predicted proteins | sample Subgroupgradi54m_FD_187454 | JGI IMG/M metagenome (GOLD analysis project Ga0209515, IMG submission 187454) | Subsurface groundwater microbial communities from S. Glens Falls, New York, USA - GMW60B uncontaminated upgradient, 5.4 m (SPAdes)... ... | reverse complement strand
GCCGAGCGCACGCGCGCGCGCGCCGTAGAGCTTCTGCACCAGGCGCGCGAAGCCGGGCCGCTGCTCGTCGGAGAGCACGCGCCGCTCCAGGTCGCCGATGGGCGCGAGCGTGGCCGCCACCACCGCCTCGTCGTCGTCCTGGGCCAGGCGTGAGATGGTGGCCAGTGCGTCGGCGAGCGGCACGTGGCCGCTCTCGACCAGGGCGGCGAGATCGCCGACGAGGCCGACGCGCTCGGCGGGCGAGAGCGGCGACTTGCGCGCCAGCGCCGCACGCGCCAGCGCGTCCAGCCAGCTGCCCTTGGGCCACGAGCGGTAGTAGCCGCGCGCGTCGGCGTTGGGCACGATCCACTCCGGACAGCCCTTGGCGTCCTCGAGCACGAGCGTGGCCATGGTCGCGCCCAGCAGCGTGCACGCGCGCCCGCTGTCGCGCTTGCTGCCCCAGCGCACGCACACCGGGATCTGCCAGCGGCGCGCCTCGGCGCCGACCGCACCGGTGGGCACGAGCCGCTCCTGGGCCAGGGTCAGCGTGGGCGGCTTGCCCTCGACGCAGGTGGCGTCCACCGACACGAGCGGCGCGCCGCCCTGGTCGAGGAACGTGCCGTAGGGCGTGCTGACGTCGCGCCCGGAGACCTCGCCGATGGCGGCGAGGAAGTCGGCGGCGGCGGCGTTCCTCCACTTGTAGCGGTCGAGGTACACGCGCACGCCCTTCTGGAGCACGTCGGGGCCGAGCCAGGCCTCGAACATGCGCAGCATGGCGGCGCCCTTGGTGTAGATGAGCCGGTTGCCGTTGCGCTCGAGGTCGCCCTGGTTGTCGACCGGCTGGCGCAGCCGGGCCACGCTCACGTAGGCGTCCTGGCCGAGCGCGCTGGAGCGCTCCTTGACGTCGTCGACGTCGGTGCGCCACTCGGGCCACGCGGCGGCCAGGATCTTGGCCGTCATCCAGCTGGTCAGTGACTCGTTGAGCCAGACGTCGTCCCACCACGCCATGGTCACGAGATCGCCGAACCACATGTGCGTCATCTCGTGCAGGATCACGCCCGCGATCTTGCGCTGCCGGTCGACGGTCATCTGGCCCGGCCCGGCCAGGATGTACGGCTCGGTGAAGGTGATGAGCCCGGGGTTCTCCATCGCACCCAGGAAGAAGGGCACGACCACCAGGTCGAGCTTCTCGTACGGGTACGGGCTGCCGAAGTAGGCCTCGAGCCGGGTCAGCAGGCCGGGCGTGATGGCGCGCGCGAACGCGCTCTCCTCGGCGGCGTGGCCGCGCGGGATGATGACGCGCAGCCGCGTGGGCCTGGCCGCCACGTCGATGACCTCGAACGGACCCACGGCGATGGCGACCAGGTAGCTGGGAATGGGCCGGGTCTCGACGAAGCTGACCGCCTTCATGCCGTCGGGCTCGTCGCGCGTCGACGCCACCGGCGTGTTGGCGTAGGCGTCGTGCTGGCGGTCGATGTGCACGGTGTAACGGAACGGCACCTTGAAGGACGGCTCGTCGAAGCAGGGGAACATGCGGCGCGCGCCGATGGCCTCGCCCTGCGTGAACACGTACCACTCCTTGCCTTCCTTCTCGTGGAAGAAGCCCTCGAACTCCTGCGGCGAGACCCGGCCGGCGTAGGCGATGCGCAGGTGCACCGCGCCCGGGCCGAGCGGCGCGTCGGTCTGGAAGCCGAGCAGCTGCTCGCCGCCGGGGACGACACGCGCGGCCTGCGCCGGGCCACCGCCGCCCGCGCCCGTGAACGTGGCCTGGTGCACGTCGAGGTGCACCGCGTGCAGCCAGACGATGCTGGTGGCGGCGTCCAGCTCGAGCTCGATGTCGACCACGCCCTCGAACGTGGGCCGGGCCGGCAGGAGGGTGAAGTCGAGCGCGTAGCGGGTGGGCCGCACCGTGCGCGGCAGGCGGAACGGGGGCGGCGTGGTCGCCGGGGCCGGGGCGGTGCTGGTCACGCCGGGCGCGCTCGTGGCGGCGGCCGGGACGGGCGGATTCTGGGGGGCACCGGCGCAGGCTGCGAGCAGGAAGGCCACGGACAACCGGACGAGACGGGTCATCGACCCTCCTTGTGCCCGGATAGTGGCCAGTGAAGCCCGCGCCGCGCCATGAAGGGTTGGAATGACGACTATCACCGGCCGTGATGCCGCGACCGGCCCGACCGCCCGCGACCGGGGCCTACCAGAAGCGCGCCGGCGGCGGGGCCTCGAGCATGGCCGGCGTGTACACCAGGCACTCGTGCAGGGGATCGACGACCAGCGAGACCGGCACCCACGACAGCGTCACCGGGTCGGGCGTCGGGTACTCGCCGCCGTCGGGGCCGTTGGAGAACGGCACGTCGACCGACTCGCCGGCGGCCACGCCGCCGGCGCCCAGCAGGCGCACGTGGAAGGCGCAGCCGCGCTCCACACCGTCGGCCGACGTGGTGGCCACGCGCACGCGCCAGGCGCCCGGCGTGGCCTCCTCGAAGCTCGCCGTCGCCACCGGGTAGGTGGGGATGCCGCTGCCGTACATCCAGGCCTGGAAGTACTTCTCCAGGTCGTGGCCCGTGGCGACCTCGAGCGCCGTCTGCACGTCGGCGACCGAGAGCACGCGCGCGTGGCCGGTGCCGATGAGCGCGACCAGGGCGTCGAGGACCTTGTCGCGGCCGTACATGGCCTCGAGCTGGCGGAACAGGATCATCGGGCCCGGGCCGTAGGCGTCGCCGTAGTACGCGGCCAGCTCGGGGCGCGGCTGGTCCTCGGGCACCGGGAAGTGCTTCGAGCGCGGCGCGATGCCCTTCCAGTAGGTCGCCGTGGCCTGGCCCACGCCGGGGGCGAGGTGTGTGTCCTCGTAGACGAAGGTCAGGTACTCGGCCATGGCCTCCTTCCACACGAAGTCGTAGGTGCCGGCGAGCGTGGCCTGGTCGCCCGCCCACATGTGCACGAGCTCGTGCATCACGGTGTGCTGCAGGCCGTCGGAGTACGAGGACGGGCTGGTGCCGAGAAAGTCGCCCAGGGCGACGTTGCCGGGATGCTCGAAGCCGGCCCAGTAGGTGGGCGCGACCGCAAAGCGCAGCTCGTGGCCGTACGGGTAGCCACCGAACTTGTCCGCCAGCCAGGTGAACTGGCCGCCGATCTGGGCGCTGTCGAGCTTGGTGGCGATCATCGACCCGGGCCGGTCGTAGAGCGTGGCGGTCACGCCGTTCCAGTCGCCCAGCGGCAGCTTGGTCCACGCGGGCGAGCGCGCCATGAGGCCGTAGGTGCTGTAGGTCGGGCCGCCCGCATAGTCGAAGCTGCAGGTGGTCTGCGTGGGCGTCTCGACCAGCACGCCGGGACAGAGCACCTGCGTGGTCGCGTCGTGCGTGACCACGAAGCGGTAGGTCGCGAACGCGTCGGGGCGCGCGTCGCAGGGCCCGTGCCGGTCGCAGCCGTTCAGCCACGACACCAGGTACGTGAACAGGCCGCCGGCCGCGTCGGTCTGGGTCGAGAAGCCGACGTCCATCATGCCCAGCGTGGTGGCCGGCACCTCGGTGGCCACCGACAGCACCACGTCCGAGCCCGAGGCGAAGCCGTGGCCGGCGCCGTCGCAGGCGGTCAGCTTGCCGTCGGCGAGCGCCAGGTGCGCGGCGGGCGTGCCGCCCAGGGAGACCGCATCGGCGCCGCTGGTGCGCATGCCGATGCTGACGCAGTCGCCGTCGGAGACGGTGTGCAGGGTGACGTCGACCTTGGTCTTGCGTGTGCTCAGGTCGAGCGCGACGTCGTAGTGCGTGGCGCTGTACTGGATGTCGCCCGAGTAGCCGGGCGGCGGGTTGCCGGCGTCGGGGTCGCCGGCGGCACCGTCGTCACCGCCGCAGGAAGGACAGAGAAGAACGACTCCCAAGAGGAGCACGAGGGCCAGCCGCGTCCGCATGCCGGCAACATATACAGAAACTCAATCCGCGGTCGTCACGTAAACCGCGGTCAGGCACATCTCGTCGTTGGTGCCCTCGCCCCAGTTGAGGTCCTGGGGGGCCACCTGCTGCCCGTTCACGTAGGGCTGGTTGGCGGCGGTGTTGTCCCAGTGGCACTCCAGGTACAGCTGGTCGCCCGGGTTCATGCGCTTGGGCTGGACGAAGCCGTAGCCGCGCTGCCAGTGGAAGTCCCAGCGCGGCACGTCGAGCAGACAGTCGCTCGCGCCGCCCGCGTGACGCAGCTCGACGCGGCCATGGGTGCCGCGCACGTGCTGGTGGTAGCCCACCGAGTAGACGTCGATCGGCCGGCCGCCCGAGACGAACTGGGTCAGGTCGTACTGGAACGCATACATCACGTCGGGGTCGCCGGCCGGGATGTTCATGCTGCCACCCAGCCAGCTGGGGTTGGTGAACGGCTGCAGCGTGGCTTCCTTGTCGACGCTGTCGGCCAGCTTGAGGTCGATCGACGTCTGGTCGGGCTCGAAGGCGGTCGTGCCGTCGGAGTGGTAGTGCACCTGCAGGATGACCTTGGAGCCGGGCTCGACCGCCAGGCCGGTGCCGGGCGGGAAGTCGTAGCCGGGCGTGCCCGGCGCCCACGCACCCAGCCACTTCGAGCTGTTCAGCCCGGGACCGCCGAAGCAGGTGTAGCCGGGCTCGGGATCGAGGTTCTCCAGCGCGTTGACCTCGGCGACGTCCTCGGGCGCGGCGTAGAAGGCGATGACGTGGTGCACGATCTGGGGCACGCCCGGATGGGCCTTGAAGCCGGTGACGAACTTCTTGCTCGTCGCGGGCCAGTTTATGACGAAGCAGCGGTACTCGTCGGGCTCGGTCCTGGGCGTGTGCGCCGCGGCCATCGACAGGGACAGATCCACGCGTGACAGGCCCGAGCTGGGGCCGGTGTCGATGGCCGGGCCCGGATGCGCCGGGTCACCCTCGGGCGCGCCGGCCTCCGACCACATGGCGATGGTCTCGATCTGCTCGTCGGTGAGCGAGGCGTCGTCGAAGTACTCGGTGCAGCCGTCGCCGGCCAGCCAGGGCGGCATGATGCGCGAGCGCACGGCGTCCCGGGCGTGCGCGTGGTTCTCGCGCGCGGCGGCGTAGCTGTCGAGCGCGAAGGGCGCGATGCCGCCTTCGACGTGGCAGCCGACGCACTTGACGTCGAGGATGGGCTTCACGTTCTGCCAGTAGGTCATGATCGGCGCCGGGCCGGCGTCGGGCGTGGCGGAGGAGCCGCCGTCGCCGCAGGCCGCAAGCGTGAGTGGCAACAGGGCGGCACCGGCGAGCAGATAACTTGGCTTCATCTATTCCTCCGCTTGGGTTTCCGGGTCACTCGCGTCTTCGCCACCGGCGCGGGCGCCGGCAGCGCCTCGGCGCGCTCCAGCCAGCGCGGCAGACGCTCCACGAGTCGATCGGTGGCCGCCTCGGGCCGCTGATCGCCCCACATGAGATGTTGCAGGCCCAGGCCCCAGAGCGTGGCGATGGCGATCTCCACGTCGGGATCGTCGGGCAGACGGCCGAGCCCGCGCGCGAGCACCTAGCGCAGCAGGCCAAAGTTCTCGATCAGCACCGCGCGCAGCGCCGCGTCCTCCTCGGCCTCGACCAGCAGGCCCAGCAGCATGCGGGTACGCTCGCGGTCCTTGATGAGGAAGCCGACGATGGCGAGGGCGCGCCGGCGCACGTCGTCGCCGGCGGAGCGCCAGCCGTCCGACGACCAGAAGCCGTCCAGCTCGCGCACCGCCAGCTCGACCGAGCGACGGGCGACCGCGACCAGCAGATCGGCGCGGCGCGGAAAGTAATAGGTCAGGTGGCCCTGCGGGATGCCGGCGGCGCGCGCGACCTTGGACTGGGCCAGCATCTTCACGCCCGACTCGCGCAGGATCTTCACCGCGGCGTCGAGGATGTCCTCGCGCAGGCGCGAGCGCGGACGCGAGGTCGTCACCATGCACTTTGTAGGTTAACAAACCTAGGCGCGCGGGACAGCTGAAATCTCGCCTCGCGACGTCGCGCGCGCCGACGGCGACGTGGCACGATGCCGCCGACATGCGACACGCGGTGATCATGGCGGGCGGAGGTGGCACGCGGCTCTGGCCGGCGTCGCGCCGTGCCCATCCCAAGCAGCTGCTGGCGCTCGGCCGCGACGGTGGCGAGACGCTGCTCGCGGCCACGGTGCGCCGGCTGCACGGGGTGTGTGAGCCCGAGGCGACCCTGGTGGTGACGTCGGCAGCGCTCGCCGATGTGGTGCGCGGTGCGCTGCCCGACGTGCCCGAGGATCACGTGCTGGGCGAGCCGGTCGGACGCAACACCGCGGCCGCGCTCGGCCTGGCCGCGGTGCACCTCCTGGCTCGCGATCCCGACGCCATCATGGGCGCGCTGCCCGCCGACCAGCACATCGGCGACGAGGCCGGCTTCCGCGCCGCGGTCACGCAGGCGTTCGTGCTGGCCGAGGAGCAGGACGCCATCGTCACCATCGGGCTGCGTCCGACCGCGCCCGAGACCGGCTTCGGCTACCTGGAGCTGGGCGCGGCTGCCGGCGCAGGCGGCGCACGCGTGGTCGAGCGCTTCGTCGAGAAGCCGGATCGTGCGCGCGCCGCCGAGTACGTGGCCTCGGGGCGCTACCTGTGGAACGGCGGCATGTTCTTCGTGCGCGCCGCGCGCCTCTCCGCCGAGATCGCGCGCCACCTGCCCGAGCTGCACGCGGGCCTGCAGGAGATCGCCGCGGCGCTCGCGCACGGCGGCACGCACGCTGCGACCGCGACCACGGCGCGGGTCTACCCTACCCTGCCCTCGATCTCGATCGATCATGGCGTCATGGAGAAGACCAGCGGCCTGCTGACCGTGCCGGGCGACTTCGGCTGGAACGACGTGGGCTCGTGGTCGGCGCTCGCCGAGGTGGTGGCGCCCGACGCCCAGGGCAACTTCGTGCGCGGCGGCGAGACGGTCACCCACGACGCGCGCGGCAACGTCGTGGTCGCCGACGCGGGCACGCTGGTGGCGCTGGTGGGCGTGGAAGGCCTGGTCGTGGTCCGCTCGGGCGACGCGTTGCTGGTCATGCCGCGCGAGCGCGCCCAGGACGTCAAGGAGATCACCCGGCTGCTCGAGGAGCGCGGCCTCGGGCGCTTCCTGTAAACTCGAGTCGCCATGCCGACGACCTTCAACGCGCGCGTCTTCCGCGAGTACGACATCCGGGGCCAGGCCGACCGCGACCTGCCCGATTCGCTGGTCCACGACCTCGGGCGCGCCCTGGGCACGCACTTGGCCCGGCACGGCGCGCGCCGCATCGCGGTCGGGCGCGACTGCCGCCTGTCGTCGCCGCGGCTGCACGCGGCGCTGCGCGCGGGCCTGGCGCAGACGCCGCTCGCCATCGTCGACATCGGCGTGGTGCCCACGCCGGTGCTGTACTTCGCGCCCTTCGGCTTCGACCTGCACGGCGGCATCATGATCACCGGCAGCCACAACCCGCCCGAGGACAACGGCTTCAAGATCATGCGCGGGCGCTCGACCATCCACGGCGCCGAGATCCAGCGCCTGCGCGAGCTCATCGAGCAGGAAGACTTCACCGGTGGCACCGGCGTGGCCGAGGAGCGCGACGCGATCACGCCCTACCTGGAGCACGCGCGCTCGTGCGTCGCGCTGGGCCCGCGCCGGCCGCGCGTGGTCGTCGACGCCGGCAACGGCATGGGCGGCCTGACCGCGGGACCGCTGTACCGCTCGCTCGGCTTCGAGGTCACCGAGCTGCACTGCGAGCCCGACGGCCGCTTCCCCAACCACCACCCAGACCCGACCCAGCCCGAGAACGTGGCCGAGCTGGTCCACAAGGTGCGCGAGACCGGCGCCGAGGTCGGCATCGCCTTCGATGGTGACGCCGACCGCATCGGTGTGGTCGACGCCAAGGGCCGCATCATCTGGGGCGACCAGCTGATGATCCTGTTCGCGCGCGCCATCTTAGCCGAGCAGCCGGGCGCGACCTTCGTCGGCGAGGTCAAGTGCTCGCAGGCGCTCTACGACGAGATCGAGAAGGCGGGCGGGCGCGCCGTGATGTGGAAGGTGGGCCACTCGCTCATCAAGACGCGCATGAAGGAGCTGGGCGCCGTGCTCGCGGGCGAGATGAGCGGGCACATCTTCTTCGCCCATCGCTACCTCGGCTTCGACGACGCGGTCTACGCGGGCGCGCGCCTGCTCGAGCTGCTCTCGCACGAGCGGCGCACGCTCTCCGACCTGGTCGACACCCTGCCCGTCATGGTCAACACGCCCGAGATCCGCGCCGACGTGCCCGACGATCTGAAGTTCGAGATCGTGCGCCGGGTCACCGAGCGCCTGCGCGCCCACGGCGACGTCAACGACATCGACGGCGCACGTGTGCGCCTGGCCGGTGGCTGGGGCCTGGTGCGCGCGTCGAACACGCAGCCCGCCCTGGTCCTCCGCTTCGAGGCGGAGACGCAGGCGAGGCTGGACGAGATCCGCGCCCTGGTCGAGCACGAGCTGGCGGCGGCACGAGACGAGCTGGGCGCGGCGGCGGTGTCGTCGGAGTTCGCTGACCTGTAACGTTCTTGAACCGCCAGGTCGCCAACGACGCCAGCTCTGATCAACCCACTGGGATCGGGTCCATCCGAGCTGGCGTCCCTGGCGACATGGCGGTTCTCCGCCCGGCTACATCCGTGGTCGCCCCTGCACCAGGTGCCGCACGTCTCGCCGGGTCAGCCCGCAGGCCGTGGCCAGCCTGACGTCAGTCCGCACGCCCGTCGACAGCTCCCGCCCCGTGACGGTCAGGATGCCGTCCACGTCGATGGTGAAGTCGACCATGGCCACGACCTCGCCGGCCGGGCCGTCGGGCAGGCCGGACAGGGTGAACACGCCCAGGGGACGGTTGCCGCGCACGTCGACGTTCTCGCCCTCGAAGACCTCGATGGTCAGCTCGCGCTGCCCGTCAGCGGTGGTGGCCATGACGCGTGACTCGCGCGTGGGCACGGTCGCGTTCTTGGGGATCACCGGGGCGAAGCGACCGCCGCCCGCGTGCACGCCGATGGCGCGCGAGGTCACGTCGAGCAGGACCACGCCGGTCAAGAGGCCGTCGAGGATGGCGCACTGCGTGGCCGCGCCGATGGCCACGGCCTCGTCGGGGTTGGCGTTGCGCGCCGGCTTGCGTCCGAAGATGGCCTCGAGCTTGCGCGCCACCGCTGGCATGCGCGTCATGCCGCCGACCAGCAACATGGAGTCGACGTCGCGCGCGGTCAGGCCGGCCTGCTCGAGCGCGGCCTTGCAGGGCGGCCCGAGTCGATCGATGACGTCCCCCACCCAGCCTTCCACCTCGGCACGGGTGATGGGCCGGACGAAGTCGACCTGCTTGCCGCCGACCATGCTGAGGTAGGGAATCTCGATGCGCGCGTCGGCCGACTCGCTGAGCACGTGCTTGACCCGCTCGGCCTCGTCGCGCACGCGCCCGAGCAGGGTCGGGTCGGAGAGCACCTCGATGCCGTGCTTGTGGCGGATCTCGTCGGCCAGGCGCTCGACGATGCGGCGGTCGATGTCCTCGCCGCCGAGCAGGATGTCGCCGTGCGTGGCGATGACCTCGAACACGCCGCCGTCCGAGTTGAGGATGCTGACGTCGAAGGTGCCGCCGCCCAGGTCGCACACGGCGACGCGCGCGGGCGCACCCTTGTGCACGCCGTAGCCGAGCGCCGCGGCGGTCGGCTCGTTGAGCAGCCGGCGCACGCGCAGGCCGGCGATCTCCGCCGCGTCCTTGGTCGCCTGTCGCTGCGCCGCGTCGAAGTGCGCCGGCACGGTGATGATGGCCTCATCGATGAGGCCGCTGCCCAGCTGCTCCTGCGCGACCTGCCGGCAGGCGTCGAGCACCTGCGCCGAGATCTCCTGCGGCGAGCGGCGCTGCCCGCCGGCCTCGACCCAGGCGTCGCCGTTGTCGGCGGCGACCACCGCGTAGGGCAGCGTGCGCGCCAGGCGCTGGATCTCGGGATCGTCCCAGCGCCGCCCGATGAGCCGCTTGACCGCGTAGATGGTGTCGCGCGGCGAGGTCAGCATCTGCCGCTTGGCGGGCGCGCCCACCAGCAGCTTGCCACCCGGCGCGTACGAGACCACCGACGGGGTCGTGCGCGCGCTCTGGCGGTTCTCCAGGATGCGCGGCTGCCCGCCCGCGTCGAGGCTGGCGACGCAGCTGTTGCTGGTGCCGAGGTCGATGCCGATCGAACGCGACCTGGATGCCTCGGTGCCCATCAGCGGTCGAACACTCGTTTCTTGGTGGTGTGCTGGTCGTGGCCGCGGCCGAGCACGCGCAGCGCCTCGGGGCATTGCGGATCGTGGCCGAGCGCGGTCTCGAACTGCGTCTGCGCCTCGCTGGCCTGGCCACGTGCGCGCAGCAGCATGCCCGAGGCGACGTGGTAGAGCGCGCGCACCGGCCGGTTGCGACCGTCGAGACGGAGCGCGGCGGCGAAGTTGGTGCGTGCCTCCTCCCACTCCCCCGCGGCGAGCGCGGCGCGCCCGGCGTTGCCCAGGTTGGTCGCGCTCTCGGTGCTGGCGGGCACGTGCGCGTCGAAGGGCAGCTGCTGCTCGACGCTCGCGGGCAGGTCGCCGAAGAGCTCGGAGGCGAGATCCTTGGGTGCGGCGTGCTCGGGCTCGGGCTCGGGCGGTGGTGCCGGTGGCAACGGTTCGGGTGGCGCCGCGACGGGTGCAAGCGCGGGTGCGGGTGCGGGCGCGGGTGCCTGCAGCGGCACGGCCACGCCCATGTAGACCTCGACCGGCGACGCGGGCGGGGGCGGCTCGGTCAGATCGGCGGCCTCGACCAGCCAGCCGCCGCCATCGCGCGCGGCCGGGCCGGGCATGCTGACGCCGTTGTTTCGCAGCGAGGCCTCGCGCATGCGGTCGTAGGCCCGGTTCACATGGATGAACAGCTCGGAGGCCAGCCGCCGCAGCGCGGGCGACAGGTACTTGCCGTAGGCGTCGGGGTGGTGCTTCTGCGCCAGCCCGAAGTAGCTGGCACGGATGGCGCGCAGGTCGGCGTCGAAGGGCACGCCCAGCACCTCGTGCGCGGGCAGCCCGAGCAGCCGCTTGTGCACCGCCTCGAGCGTCTGGAAGGCGGGCCGCTCGTCGAGGATGACGTCCTCGGCGCGCGGCTCGGGCTCGGGCGGCACCGCCTCGGCACCGTCGGGCGGCGGGATGCTCTTCGAGCGCGGCCGGCGCGAGATCGTGCCCGCCGCCAGCGGCCCCGCGGGCGGGTCGGGCGTCTGCACCGTGGGCGTGGACAGGAGGCCCTCGCGGCCGTCGCGCACCAGGCGGTCGAGACGCTCGCGCACCGACGGAGTCAGGCCGTGCATGCGCATGGCCACCGGCCACTTGCCGGTGACGTCGCCCGCGCCCACGCTGGTGACCGAGCCGTCGATGGCGAAGACCAGGCCGCTGGGTAGGCCGAGCGCCACGGTCACACCGTCGCCGATGAGCGGCTGCACCGGCATCTTGACCACCAGGGTGTCGCCCTTGAGCTTCTGCGTGTAGAAGGACTCGACCTGGTCCCAGGTCGTGCAGCGCACCTTGATGGTTCGTGCCTCGTCGCGGGCCATGTCAGCCTCCCTGCGACTTGAGCAGCGCCTCGGCGCGGGCCAGCTCGAGCTTGAGCAGCGCCGAGTCGGGCTCCTGCTGCAGGGCGAACTTGAGGTTCATCACCGCGGCCTTGCCGTTGCCGGCGCGCAGCGCCTCCTGGCCCAGCTTGAAGAACTTCTTGGCGTTGGCGTTGCTGAGCTCGCCGCCCGGGCCGATGGTCTGCACCTTCTCGCTCTCCGGGCTCCAGCGCAGCCGCCCGAAGGTCAGCCCGCGATCGTACTGCTCGCGCTTCTTGCCGTCGGAGCACACGCGGTAGGCCTCGACCAGGCGCGAGTACACCGTGACCAGCTTGGTGCGCGTGTCGCCCTCGAGCGTCTCGAGGTAGAGATCGGGGTGCAGGCGCGCCACCAGGGTGTAGTAGGCGTCGCGGATCTGCGCCTCGTAAGCGTCGGCGGGCACCTGCAAGAGGTGGTAGTAGGTGGAGCGATCCAGCTCGTCGTGCAGCTGATCGATCCACTGGCGCACCGCCGCCCGCGAGCGATCGTCGGCGATGCCGGTCACGCGTTACCCCCGCACCGCGGGCGCGTGCGGCGAGACCGCACCGTCGCCGCCCGGCGCCTCGGGCGCGCCGATGACCTGGATGCGCGCCGCCGTCGACATGCCGGTCTTGGAGTCCTTGGCGCGCACGTTGAGGATGCCGTCGGTGTCGATGGTGAAGGTGACCTCGATCTCGGCCTCGCCGCGCTTGCGCGCCGGGATGCCCGAGAGCGACAGCGTACCCAGGGCGGCATTCTCGACGAAGCGGCGCGCCTCGCCCTGGCAGACCTGGATGTTGACCAGCGTCTGGTCGTCGTGCGAGGTGACGAACTTGCGCGTGCGCTCGACCGGGATGGGCGTGTTCTTCTCGATGATGCTCTCGGAGTAGCCGCCCGCGACCGCGATGCCGAGCGCGCGCGGCGCGACGTCGAGCAGGAGCGAGTAGAACTCGGCCGGGTTGTGCGCGCCCGCGGTCAGCGCCGCGCCCTGCAGCGCTGCGCCGTAGGCCACCGTCTCGTCGGGGTTGATGCGCGTCTGCGGCTCGCGCCCGAAGTGCTCGACGATGCGCCGGCGCACCAGCGGCGTGCGCGTCGAGCCACCCACCAGGATGAGATCGGTCAGCGCCTCGATGCCCATGCCGCTCGCGCCCAGGACCTCTTCGCACGCCAGCAGCGAGCGCTCCACGTAGGGCGCGATCATCTGCTCGAGCTGTGCGCGCGTCAGCTCGAAGTCGAGGCTGACACCGCGTCCGTCCACGCCGATGGCGAGGTCGTGGATGGTGCCCGCGACGGTGTCGTCCTGCGACAGCTGGCACTTGATCTGCTCGGCGGCGATGAGCAGCTTGGCCCAGCCCTCGTGGCTGGAGCGCAGATCGATGCGGTGCGCCTCGATGAAGCGCGAGGCCAGCCAGTCGACCAGGGTGCGGTCGAAGTCGTCGCCGCCCAGGAAGGAGTCGCCGCCGGTGGACAGGACCTCGAAGATCTTGTCGCGGATCTGCAGCACGGTGACGTCGAAGGTGCCGCCGCCCAGGTCGTAGATGGCCAGGCGCGCGTCGAGCGAGCGGCCGAAGCCGTAGGCCAGCGCGGCCGCGGTCGGCTCGTTGAGGATGCGCAGCACCTTGAAGCCGGCCAGCTCGCCCGCGTGCTTGGTCGCCTGCCGCTGCGCGTCGGTGAAGTTGGCCGGCACGGTCACCACCACCTTGGACACCGCGCCGCCCAGGTGACGCTCGGCGCACTGCTTGAGGTGCATGAGCACGTAGGCCGAGATCTCGGGCACGGTGTACTGCCGGCCGCGCACGACCACGAGCGGCTGCTCGTTGGGGCCTTCCTCGACCTTGTAAGGCAGGGTCGCGAGCGCCAGGCGCACGATGGGGTTCTTGACCGACTGGCCGATCAGGCGCTTGTGCGAGTAGATGGTGTTCTGCGGGTCGATGTGACGGCGCGCGCGCGCGGCGTGGCCGACCACGACCTCACCCGAGGGCATGAACGCCACCGTCGACGGGTGCAGGCGGTTGCCCTGCGCGTCGGGGATCACCTCGACACGGTTGTTACGCACGGTGGCGACCACCGAGTTCGTCGTACCCAGATCGATGCCGAGGACCGGTTCCACGCTCGGCACCAGGTTACCACAGCGGCGCTACTTGCGATCCTTGGCGCGATCCTTGGGGCGCGGCCGGAGCACGACCTTCTTCAGCACCTCGACACGCGTCTGCCCGCTCGGATCCATGAAGTCGGTGGCCGCGATCTCGGCGAACGCGGGCACGCGCCCGTCGAGCATGATCTTGAACTCGTGGTTCGAGTCGGTGGCCAGGTTCTGCACGCGCACCGATGGGGTGAAGCCGACCAGGAGCCACACCTGCGCGCCCGGCGGATCCGAATCGATGTGGATGCGTCCCCGCCCTGCCCTGGCCGTGGTTTCGGCTGACGGCGCCTGCGGCGGCGCGGCCGGCGCGACGTAACCACCGGGCGCGGGATCGAGGGTGACCTTGACCGCGGCGTTCATGGCCTCGCCGGCGCCGCTCCAGCGCGCGGGCGTGACCACGACGTCGCCGACCTTGAAGCCGTCCTGCTGGATGCGCAGCTCGTAGATGCCCGCGGTCGATAGCGGCAGCGAGTCGACCGGCGTCTTGCCCAGGTTCATCCACACCGCCGCGTCGGGCACGTCGCTGTCGATGACCACGTCGGCGTAGCGCGGGCGCGCCACCTCGGCGCCGCGCGCGGCCGCGGCCAGCTTGTCCTTGGCCGCCAGCTCGGCGTCGGAGCGCGTGCGCGGATCGAGCAGCCCGGTCTTCCACACAACCACGCCGACCAGGACCACCGAGGCGACCGCGAGCAGCCACAGCGTCCGCGAGCCGCCCGAGGGCCGCACCGACAGCTCGGACAGGTTGGGCATGGACGCCATGTGCGGTTCGATCGGCGCGGCCGAGACCGCCCGCGTCGTGACCGGAGGCGCCATCATGGTCTCGTCGGTGGGGCTGAGCGTGGGCATGGACGGCACCGCGCTGGCGCGCGGGAAGGCCGGGCGCCCCTGCTGTATCGACGGCGAAGGCGACGGCGTCGGGCGCGGCGTGGGCAGCGGCGTGGGCGTGAGCACGACCTCCGAGATCACGTCGGCGGTCTGCACGCGCATGGGCGCCGAGTCGCGCTTCGGCTTGCCCATGACGGTGCTGGCGCCGAGCAGCGACTGGTCCAGGTCGGGCATGCGCACGCCGCCCGAATCGGGGTTGGGCTTGAGCGGCAGCCAGCTGTCGGAGGGGCGGGTCTCGTCGAAGCGCCCGAGCGGCATGGGCGGCGGCAGCGGCGTGTGATCGCGGCCGGTCGAGCCATCGGTCTCCAGACCTTCGACCTCGTGCATCGAGATGTCGGACACCGAGACGTCGGCGATGAGATCCAGGCCGGCGAGCAGGTTCTCGGTCTCGGCCTCGAGCGAACGGTTGGCGCCGCCGTGCGACTCGGCCACGAAGCGGGCGACCGCGCGCGCGTCGGGCTCGTCGCCCAGCGCCTGCGCCGCGGCGTCGAGCGCCATGGACAGCTCGGTGGCGTCGGGAAAGCGCGCCTCGGCGTCGGTGTGCAGGGCGCGCTCGCAGGCGTCGACGAGCGCGGCCGGGCCCTCGACCAGGCCGGGCGGCGGCCCGCTGGTGCACAGCTCGGTCAGCAGCGCACCCGCCGAGAACACGTCGGAGCGCGGCCCGGGCTCGTCGCCCAGGGCCAGCTCGGGCGCGACGTAGCCGAGCAGCCCGCGCAGGAGCGAGTCGTCCTGGGTGGCGGCCGCGGCCAGCGCACGCGCCACCGCGACGTCGCTCAGCCTGACCTCGCCGCGCTTGTCGATGAGCACGCTGCGCGGGTGCACGCCGCCGTGCACGACCCCGGTGCGGTGCACACGCGCGAGCGCGCGCACGACCAGACGCACGATGTGCAGCGCCAGCGCCGGCGGCGCGTGCACGCCCGACATGCGCGCGTCCTTGAGCACGGCCTCGAGCGTGACCGCCGCCTCGACGTTCTCCTGCACCAGCACCAGCGCGTCGTGCGCGTCGTGGCCGACCGCGATGGTGCCGACCAGGTTGGGGTGCTCGATGCCCGACAGGCGCTCGCCGTTCTTGAGCAGGGCGCGCGCGAAGGCGTGCAGGCCGGCCAGCTGCGAATCGATGCGGCGCAGCTGCACACGGCGGCCACCCGGGCCGGTCGCGGCCCACAGCTCACCGAACGAATCAACCGACAGGCGCTCGGTGACGGTATAGCCGGCGAATGCCGCGGTCACGCGCAGACCTTATCATTGAACGGCGCCGGGAATGGCGCGCGTCACTCTTCCCAGTGCATCAAACGGCCCGACACCTTGACGTCGCGGATCATGCGGCGCAGGCGCTTGCGGTCGTCGGAGGTCAGCTTGTCGAACTGCACGCCCACGCCGCACTCGTCCTCGTCCTTCTCCTTGCGCGTGTAGATCACGCGGCCGGAGAACTCCATCTCGGCCGAGCCGTCACACGGGTCGAGCACGACGGTGACGCGCGCGCCCTCGGGCAGCGAGCGCGAGGTCTTGAGGAACAGGCCCTTGGCGTTGAGCTCGTCGGTGGTGGCGTCGCCGCGCAGGGGCACGTTCTCGCCGTCGACCACGAAGCGCGCGGGCAGACGCATGGGGAAGCGGCGGTGCAGCCGCTTCTGCGCCTTCGCCTGCGCCTTGCCCGAGGCTACCGCGACCAGGAAGTCGCGCTTGTGGTCCTCGCTGGGCACGATCTCGAAGTCGGCGTCGGCCGCGTTCGCACCGGTGAAGGTCGCGCGCATGAGCACACGGTTGGGCAGCCCGGGAAAGCCGATCTCCAGCACCACCGGCTCACGCGTCTCGAAGCGCGCCTTGGTGGTCACGCGCAGGCGGCCGCAGGAGGTGGCGCCGGCGCCCTCGAGCGCCAGCCGCGCGAGGAACTGGTCGGGGCTGTCGAACGTGGCGAAAAGAATCTTCATCGTCGTTCAGAATCATGGCGCCCCGCGCAATCAGGCTGTGGCCGCCGTTACAAAGACACCGACGATTCCGGACTCAGGGATGTAGGAAAAGATCCACCTGTACGCTGATCTGCTGCTGCAGGTACAGGTACACGAGCGCCGCGGCGATGAGGTAGGGCCCGAATGGTATCTCCACGTGGCGCAAGGGGATTTCCTCGCCCTCCGGGCCTCGCGACGCCGCCTGGCGACGCTGCACCAGCAGCAGCATGACGCCCAGGACGCTGCCCACGAGCGCGCCCCCGAAGAGCGCGAAGACCACCGCCTGCCAGCCGAGCAGCGCGCCGATGAGCGCCAGCAGCTTGCCGTCGCCGTAACCCATGCCCTCGCGCCTGGTCAGGAAGTAGTAGCCGTCGGCGATGAGACGCACGATGCCGTACCCCAGCGCCACACCGATGGCCGAGTCCCACCACGGCCGGTCACCCAGGAGCAGCGCGAAGCCGAAGAACACCGGGATGGCGGGAAAGGTGATGACGTCGAGGATGAGCTTGTGGTCGAGGTCGATGAAGGTGATGACCACGAGCACGAGCTCGAACAGGGCGTAGATGGCGAAGCGCGCCGCGCGGGTCGGGAACGGCTCCTCGGCGCGCAGGGCGAACATGCACAGCCACCAGGTGGCGGCGAAGAGCAGCCCGGTGGCCGCCTCGACCAGCATGTAGCGCGGCGAGTAGCCGGCGCCGCAGTGGCGGCAGCGCCCGCGCAGCACGAAGTACGAGATGATGGGCAGGTTGTCGTACCAGCGCACCGGCGCCTGGCAGGCGAAGCAGTGCGAGGGCGGGCGCACGATCGACATGCCCGCGGGCAGGCGTACGATGCAGACGTTGGCGAAGCTTCCGAACAGGGTTCCGAGGAGGAACGCGAACGCGAGCGCACCCGGACCGTGCGAAAAGGCCTCGAGCCCGAGCTCGTCAGGAGACGGAGGCATGCGAAGACCCGATCACGGTAGCGCGGTTGACGCAGCGGGTCGAGAAAGCTATGACCACCCGGTGCGCGTCGTCGTCGCCGTCATGATGGTCCTGAGCGTGGGCGGAGCCGTGCTCGCGGGCGGCTGCGGCAAGCGCAAGTCGGGCGCGGCCGAGACCTCGCCGCTCCTGCACACCAGCGCGCCCCACGACGAGAGCGTCGACGTGGCGCGCGCCGCCCGCGATCCCGAGGCGCTCAGGCGGGCGCTGCTGCGTCCGCACCGCGCAGGCACCGCCCTGGGCGCGCACCGCTTCGAGGCCACGTCGAAGATGCACGTCAGCGAGGCGGGCGCCGAGGTCGAGGCGCTCGAGCTCTCCGAGAGCATCGAGCTGGGTAGGGATGGATCGTTCCATGTCGTGGCCAAGAACTCGAAGGACTACGGCCGCGAGGCCTTCTTCATTCCCGGCCACGACGGCGACGTCAAGAGCGCGCGCCTGTGGATCCGCCCCGGCTTCGGCAAGTTCCACCACCGCGCGCCCGCCGAGCCCGACGAGCCGGCCCGCCTGGTCGACGAGACCTTCGCCACCCTGGGCGCCGACTTCGACGTCGTGGCCAGCGCGGCCACGGTCAGCGACGCGGGCGCGACCACCGTCGCGGGCCGGCCGGCGCACAAGATCAGCCTCGCGCTCGGTCCGGCGCGCGCGCACCACGAGGCGGTCGCCGAGCGCAAGTGGCGCGAGGGCGTGACCGTGCAGGCGCTCGCCGGCGAGGTCGCCCTCGACGACGCGACCGGCCTGCCGCTCAGCGGCCAGCTGTCGGCCCGGGTCACCTTCGTGCGCGAGGGCCACACGTACGAGATGACGCTCGAGGCCAGCCACGCGGTCAAGGACGTGGGCGCGACCATCGCCATCACCCCGCCCGCGCCCGCCGACTCGGTGGAGACGCCCGGGCGCGCGCACGACTTCGAGGATCGCGAGGAGCTCCTGCACGGCATCGCGCCGCCCGCCAAGCGCGGGCCGGCGGGGAAGTGAACCCGATGGCAGATGACAGCAACTACCTCGTCCGCACCACCGGCCACCTGGGCGAGCACCGGCGCCTGATCGTGCTGCGCTCGCTGGCCGCGGGTATGGCCGGCATGACGCCCGTGCCGCTCGTCGACGACTGGCTGGTCTCGATCATCCGGCGCGGCACGCTGCGCCGCCTGGCCGAGGCGCGTCAGGTCGATGCCTCTCCCGAGGCGCTCAAGGCTGTCGCCGACGGTGCGAGCGCGCCGCCTTCGTGGCGCAGCCTGGCTTCGGCGGGGCTGGTGCCGCTGCTCATGCAGAAGACCCTGCGCAAGGCCATGATCCTGTTCGCCGCCGCGCGCCGCGCCGACGAGGTGCTGCAGTCCTTCGCTGTGGCCACGCTCTTCGATCATTACTGTGCCCAGCTGCACGTGGGCTCGGGGCTGGACGTGCAGAGCGGCCAGGCGCTGCGCGCCGACATGGACGCGGTGCTGGGGCGCGCGCGCGGCCAGGTGGTCGCACGGCTGTTCAGGCGCGCCCTCTCGGCCACCGGGCGCGCCGCGGTGCGCGCGCCGCTCGAGCTGGCCGACATCGCCACCGCCGGGCTGCTCTCGCGCCTGCGCGGCAAGCACGATGTCGCCGAGGCCGAGGCGGTCGAGCTGGTCGAGGGCGCGGTCGAGCGCGCGGGCGAGCGCGGCTTCCTGGGCAAGATCGCCGCCGCCGTCGACGCGGGCGTGTCGACCGCGGGGCAGGAGTACGTCAAGCACATCGTCGCGGCGTTCGAAGAGCGGCAGTCGCAGCGGACCATCCCGTGAGCTTCGTGGGCTCGGAGGAGCGCGCCCGCCTGGCGCTGGCGCGCCGCGTGGTCGTGAAGATCGGCAGTCGCCTGCTGCGCGACAGCCCGGTCGGGCGCACCGCCGCCCTGGCCGACGAGATCGCGCACCTGCGCAAGAGCGCGGGCACGCAGGTCACCGTGGTGTCGTCGGGCGCCATCGCCCTGGGCATGCACGTCTTGCGCTTGCCCGCCAAGCCGGCCGAGATCCCGCGTCTGCAGGCGTGCGCCGCGGTCGGCCAGTCGGTGCTCATGCAGCACTGGGAGCGCGCCTTCTCGGTGCACGACTTCGCCGTCGGCCAGGTGCTGCTGACGCACGACGACGTCGACGATCGCGCGCGCTTCCTGCAGGCGCGCCACGCGCTGGAAGCGCTGCTCGAGTACGGCGCGGTGCCCATCGTGAACGAGAACGACACCGTGGCCACCGACGAGATCAAGTTCGGCGACAACGACCGCCTGGCCGCCCTGGTGTGCAACCTGGTGCGCGCCGAGGCGCTGGTCATCCTGACCGATGTCGACGGCCTGCACGACGCCGACCCGCGCGCGGGCGGCAAGCGCATCCCGGTGGTGCGCGACATCGACAGCGAGGCGACCCCGGTCGCGGGCGGCACCAACTCGGGCGGCGTGGGCACGGGCGGCATGGCGTCCAAGGTCCAGGCGGCCAAGATCGCGGCCAAGTTCGGCGTCAACACGGTGGTCACCTACGGCCGCCGGCCCGATGTGCTGGCCTCCGTGCTGGGCGGCGCCGACCTGGGCACCATCTTCGTGCCCCACCGGCAGCCACTGGCCGCGCGCAAGCACTGGATCGCCTACGCCCAGCGGCCCTCGGGTGCCCTGGTCGTCGACGAGGGCGCGCGCGACGCGCTGGTCAAGCAGCAGAAGAGCCTCTTGCCCTCGGGCATCCGCGAGGTGCGCGGCCGCTTCGCCGCCGGCGAGGCGGTCAGCGTCATCGATCCCGCCGGCGCCGAGTTCGCCCGCGGCATCTGCGCCTACTCGGCGGAAGACGTGGACAAGATCCGCGGCAAGCGTTCGGCCGACATTGCCGCGGCTTTGGGCTATAAATACGTGGATGAGGTGATCCACCGGGACGACCTGGTGGTCCTCTGAATGATTTCGTGACCTTGTGAGCGGAAACCCGAGTAATCAGACAGAAGCCGAACGAATCGCACGTGCTGCACGAGCGGCCGGACGCGTCGTCGGCAGGAGCAGCTCGGTGCAGCGCGAGCGCGCCCTCCTCGCCGTCGCCGAGCGCCTGGTCGCCGATGCGCCGCGCATCATCGCCGCCAACGCACCCGACGTGGCCGCGGCGCGCGCTGCGGGCCTGGCCCCGGCGCTGGTCGATCGTCTCGTCCTCGACGAGAAACGCATCGCCGGCATGGCCAAGGCCATGCGCGAGGTCGCCGCCCTGCCCGACCCGATCGGCGCCATGGAAGACGTCTCGCGCCGGCCCAACGGGCTGCAGGTGGGCAAGCAGCGCATCCCGCTGGGCGTCATCCTCATCGTCTACGAGTCGCGGCCCAACGTGACCACCGACGCATTCGCGCTGTGCCTGCGCGCCGGCAACGCGGTCATCCTGCGCGGCGGCTCGGAGTCGGCGCGCTCGAATGCGGCGCTCGGCCAGGTGATTGCCGCCGGCCTCGAGGACGCCGCGCTGCCCGGCGCGGCCTGCCAGGTGGTCGGCTCGACCGAGCGCGGCCTGGTCGAGGAGCTGCTCAAGCGCGAGGACGAGATCGACCTGTGCATCCCGCGCGGTGGCGAGGGCCTCATTCGCTTCGTCGCCGAGCGCGCGCGCATGCCGGTCATCAAGCACTACAAGGGTGTCTGCCACGTGTTCGTGGACGAGCATGCCGATCTCACCGTGGCGCTACGAATTTGCGAAAACGCCAAGGTTTCGCGACCGGGCGTGTGCAATGCCTGCGAGACCATCCTGGTCCATGAGGCGATCGCCGAACGGTTCGTGCCGCTCTTGAGCGCGCGCTTTGCCGGGCTGGGCGTCGAGATCCGCGGCGACGAGCGCACGCGCGCCCTGGGCGGCGAGCGCATCGTGCCCGCCAGCGAGGCCGACTGGTCGACCGAGTACCTGGCCCTCATCGTGTCGGTGCGCGTGATCGCGTCGTTCGACGAGGCCATCGCGCACATCGAAAAATACGGCTCGCAACACACCGAGGCCATCGTCACCGGCGACTGGGCGACCGCCCGCCGCTTCGTCGACGAGTGCATGAGCTCCACGGTGGTGGTGAATGCGTCGACGCGCTTCGGCGACGGCGGCGAGCTGGGTCTGGGTGCCGAGATCGGCATCTCGACCACCAAGATCCACGCCTACGGCCCGATGGGTGCCAGGGAGCTCACGACCACCAAGTTCGTGGTCCTCGGCGACGGCCAGGTGCGGACGTAATCGTCAGAGGAAGATGGAGGCGACGAGGCCAAAGTGAAGACGCGTAACAAGCCCCCCAAGAAAGCCACAAAGTCCCCTCGCTACGGCGCGAGCTCCAAGCCAAAGCCGACGCCCAAGGTCAACAAGCCGACCGCGCGCAAGCCTGCCTCACGGGCGGCGGTCGCGTCGGCGGCGGCCAAGGCGAGCGCGCGCGCCAAGCTGCCCGCGCGCAGCGCGCAGGGACCGGATCTCGGCCGCAAGGGCCAGCCCCAGCCGCTCGGCCCGCTCCTGCCGGTCGAGCCGCGCCCGGAGGACCCCAAGGTCAAGGCCCTGGCGCTCAAGGCCTGGGACGCCGCGCTGGAGAAGAAGTGCGTCGAGCCGGTGCTGCTCGACGTGCGCGCGCTGGCCTCGTACACCGACTACATCCTGATCGTGAGCGGCCGTTCCGACCGCCAGGTGCAGTCCATCGGCGAGGGCGTGCGCGAGGCGCTGCGCCTGGAGAACGTGCGTCCCATGGGCTCGGAAGGCCTCAAGGACGGCCAGTGGTCGCTGCTCGACTTCGGCGACCTCATCGTCCACGTCTTCTACCACCCGGTGCGCGAGTTCTACGACCTGGAGGGTCTGTGGGCCGACGCGCCGCGCGTGCCGCTCGAGGTCCCGCCCGAGGCGCGCGCCCGCTACGCCGATTCGTACGCGCCCTAGGCGCCGTCGCAAGCCGGACCGTGAAGATCCTCGTCCTGGCCGTCGGTCGCCTCAAGGAAGCCCACTGGCGCGAGGCCCAGGACGAGTACTTGAAGCGCCTCAAGCGCTACGCCCCCACCGAGATCAAGGAGTGCAAGGACAACGCGGCGCTCATCGCCGCGGTGCCCGCGCGCGCGCACCTGGTGCTGCTCGACGAGCGCGGCGACAGCTGGTCGTCGGAGGAGCTGGCCAGGAAGCTCATCGCGGTGGAGGAGTCACACGGCGGCGGCGCGCCCCTGGTGTTCGCGGTGGGCGGCGCCGACGGCCTGCCCGCCGAGCTGCGCGCGCGCGCCACGCGCACGCTCGCCTTCGGGCGCGTGACCTTGCCGCACCGGCTGGCGCGCATCGTGCTGCTCGAGCAGGTGTACCGGGCGTACACCATCCTGCGCGGCGAGCCCTACCACCACGCGTAGCGCGGGCCGCGCGCCGCGCTCAGTAGAACATGTGGATGGTGAAGGCGATCTGCGGGTTGAAGACGGCCCCGATGTTGGAGGTCTTGACCGTCGACGACACGCTGGGTGCCTGCTCCTGCTCGGTGGACGTGTAGGTCACGATCGGGTTGGTGGCATTCAAGCTGAAGCACAGGTGGCTGCCCCACCAGTGCTCGACCGCCAGACCCCAGACCAGCCCGAGGGTGGTGTCGTGGCGGTTGTTGTTGTTGCCCGCGGGATCTTCCTGCGACCAGCCGATGGCGGCGCCGCCGATGCCGATGAGGTCCATGGGACCGCGGCTGGCGAAGGGGAAGCGCACCAGCGCGGCCAGCTGCACGTTGATGAAGCCATCGTCGGAAGAAACCGAGCCGCCGCCCGACGAGGATCGCGACTGGCTGGCGGTCGACAGGTCGACGCGCGGCTCCAGGGTGAGCCCGCTGGCCAGACGCAGACGCACGCTGGCGGTGTTGATGTTGTCGAGCGTGGTGGGGAAGTTGATACCCGCGCCGATGCCCACGCTGGCGCCGGGTGGGCGCGTGGGCTCGGCGACCTCGGCCGCAAGCGGCGGCGCCGGGCGCACCGGCTCCTCCTCGTCGGTGGCCGCGTGCGCGCGCGTCGGTGTCACCGGCGGCGGTGCCGTCTCCGGCGCGGGCGTGGTCACCGGTGGTTCGGCAGGCGGCGGAGCGTCCTGCGCCCACGCGACCTGACTTGCGAGCAGCACCACGATCCCGGCCAGGCAAGGATACTTCCCCATACGCTCACCTCCCCCGTTCGCACTTTGAGATGCGCGCCCTGACGGGTCAAGGCGGATCTCCGACGGTGAAACTGCTACATCAGTTGCCCGAGCCGACGCTGCAGGCCGGTCCGCACACGCCCAGCCCCGACGAGCTCAGGTCCATGCACGTCGCGTCGGCAATGCAGTCGAGGCACACCTGCGGAACGTTGGGCGGGTTCGGTCCCGATCCCGAGCGTGAGCAGTCGAGCACGCACGCACGCTGCTGGCTGGGCAGGAAGTTGCTCGACGAGCAGCTGCAGATCTTCTCGCACGCGTCCTCGAGGGTGGCGCCGCCATGGCGACAGGAGATCGACCACGCCGCGGCGCTGCCGACCACGAGCAATGCCCCGAGCACATACGCCCAATACCTGGTCATCACGCCCCCCTGGCTGAGCACCTCTTGTATACCGACCGCGCGCTTCGAGGCAACGACGGGTTGGATCTAGCGCAGGAAGCGCGGGCCCCCGTCATCGATCGAGTGTTCGACCGAGTACTCGACGGTGGGCTTGAGCTCGACCGGCGCGGGAAGCGGCAGGACGAGCTTGCGCGCGGGCGCAGGCGCGGGCGCGGGCGCAGGCGTGCGCACGATGGCGGCACGCGGCAGCGGCGCCGCGGCGCGCTTCGGCTCGGGTCGCACCGGAGTCGCCTCGGGCTCGTAGCGGCGAGCGACGCGCGAGCGGTGGATGTAGAAGGCGCCGATGGCGAGCGCGACCACGCCCATGAGGAGGAACTTCGCATTCCAGCTCAGGACGCCCGCGATCAGGCACAGAAGACCCGCGAGACAGGCGATCACGCCACGGACGAACTGGACGCCGCGGTACGCCTTGCCGATGAACGAAAGAAGATTGGCCACGAGGGAAAACTAGACGAGGCGACCCACGCCCGCCTGTGACCGCGAGCACGAGCCGAGGCGGATCCAGGATCCGGAAGCTAGCTGCGTCGGCGCTTGCGTCGGCGTCGGCGTCGGCGGCTCTTTTCTCCGACGATTTCCCGCCCTCGCCCACTCGTCCAGCGATCCCCGCCGAGCCGAGCCTGCCCCCTGCGTGGAATCGCCAGAAAAGAAAAGACGCCGACGCCGACGCAAACGCCTACGCAGCTACCTTCAGATCGAGTGCGCTACTTGCTAATCCGGCTGCGTGTCGCGCGGCGACGGCCGGGTCGACCTGCGGTCGCGCCCGAACGGATCGCCCGCGATGGCCTCGGTGTGCAGCGCACACACCCACTTCCCGTCGCGACGGATCCACGTCGACGAGTCGGCGGCGTCGATGACGACCGACTGACCATCGACGGTGAGGTCCTCGTGGACCTTGTAGGCCACGATGGCGACGTCGTCGCGAAGCAGGCGCACCTGCACGTCGTCCTTCACCTCGAAGTGGTTGAGCGTGTACGAGGCGGCCTTCAACATGGCGCCGAGCGCCTTGTGATCCAGGCGGCCCACGCCCTGCGCGCCGGTGATGATGCACGGGTCGTCAGTGAGCCGCATCGCCGCCTCGGCGTCCTTGTCCTTGATCGCCTGCCAGTACTGCTTCTCCAGCTCCAACAGCTCCGTCTCGACGCTCTTGGTTGCCATGTCTGCCTCCTGGTGCGTCCGAAAACCGTGGCACGAACCAGGACGCGCGCAACCGCAGCGTCCGCCCGCCGATAACCTGCTCGTGATCGACGCGCTCTTCGAGCTCCTCTATCCCGAGCGTTGCCCCGCCTGCGACGCCTTCACGGGCGGACGACCGGGGCTGTGCGACCGCTGCGCGGTCTCGCTCTACCCGCTCGGCGCGGCCTGCCCACGCTGCGCCGAGCCCGAGAACGCACCCACTCCCGTGCCCTGCTTCCGCTGCCTGCGCGACCCGCCCGCCTTCGCGCGCGCGTGGGTGCCGTGGCGCTACGGCGGCGAGCTGGCGGTGGCCATCCGGCGCTGGAAGTACGGCGGCCCGGGCAGGCGCGGACGACCCGAGCTGTCGCGCCCGCTGGCCGCGCTCGAGCGC
>Ga0209515_10002860_pt1 | contig 25533 bp, 20 predicted proteins | sample Subgroupgradi54m_FD_187454 | JGI IMG/M metagenome (GOLD analysis project Ga0209515, IMG submission 187454) | Subsurface groundwater microbial communities from S. Glens Falls, New York, USA - GMW60B uncontaminated upgradient, 5.4 m (SPAdes)... ... | reverse complement strand
CGCGAGCTGCTCTTCATCACCGGGGTCTCTCAGGAGCTCGCGCTTCAGCCGGTTCCGGGGCCGCTGCAGTTCAAGCTCGACGTGCCGGCGGGCACCAGGCAGATCCTGGTCAACATCACCAAGTCGGGCGGCGGTGCTCCTGGCGCAGCCCCGGCGATGAAGCTCATCGCCAGGCCAGGCGCGGCGGCCATTCACTGGACCTACTCCGAGGACGCCACGACGCACCAGACGACCGCGACGCACGACGCGAGCGCGTCCGCGGACATCGTCTGCAACGCCTCCATGGCGTGCACGGGCTCGATCGGCGGGGACATCACGGCCGGGCCCTACGTGCTGCAGATCATCAACGAGGGCGCGGGCGCGACGCTGCAGGGCGTGACCCTCGCGGTCTCCGACATGGCCGGGCCGCCCGACGCGGGCCCGCCGCCCGACGCCGCTCCGACGCCCACGCCCGACGCCGCTCCGACGCCCACGCCCGACGCCGCTCCGACGCCCGGCCCGGATGCCGGCAACCCGAACAACGGCGATGGCGACGGCGGCTGCGGCTGCCGCGTCGGCGGCGCGTCGCAGCGCGCGCCCCTGGGCGGACGCCTGGCGCTCGCCGGCCTCGCCGCGTTCCTGATCGTCCTGGCGCGGCGCAGACGGCGGTAGGCCGCCTTCGCCTGGCCGGCGCAAAACGGCCAGGTCGAGCCTCCTGACTCATCCCTCCCGCAGCTGGTGACACTCCGTAACCCCCCAAAAGACACGTTGCCCTGACGTTGCGTCGGGGTGCGTCGAAACATTGCATGTCAGGAGGCTCGTCGGCGTTGACCGGCAGGTCCGTTGATCGTACTAGTCGCGGACTTAAGCGTTGGAAGGGATCTCTGACAAAATGCCGAGCTCGGTTCAGTACTCCGGTGGCCCATCTCGCAACCTGCGACCATCGCGGGTTGCCCTGCACCTGCTGCCCTTGATCGGGTTGCTGGCGTGCGGCCAGGAGGAGCGTAGCGAGCCATCGTCGCCCCCGCGCACCATCCAGATGGAGACTCGGCTCGGTCTGGCCCAGGTCGACGTGCTCGGTTTTCGCATGGGTGGGACGCGCCTGACCGCGATGCTGTCCAGCGCGCTGCCACAGGAATCCCCCGGCGGCGCCAGCTTCGAGCATGGCCACGGCGTGACGGAGTGGTTCCGCTCCGTCGCGGACGGCATCGAGCACGGCTTCACCTTCGCGACGCCCGTGGCGGAGATCGCCATTCCGATCCACGTGACCGGCGCTGCCGACGTTCACGCCGTGGCGCGCGGCTATGCACTGGGAGAGGTGACCTACACCGATCTCCACGTGCGCGACGCCGAGGGCCGCGAGCTCCTCGGTAGCATGGAATGGGTAGCGACCGACGGGACGCTGTGGCTGCGCGTCACACCCGAACAGCTGGCGGGTGCCACGTTCCCGGTGACGGTGGATCCACTGATTGCGACGCAGATGTGGTCGCGCACGCCGATGACCGCCCAGGCGCTGGCGGAAGTCGGCGCCTCGGTGGCGTTCGCCGGCGATGTGAACGGTGACGGCGTCGACGACCTCATCGTGGGCGCGCCCGGCTTCGGCAGCACGTTCGCACGGGAGGGGGCTGCGTATCTGTATCTCGGCGCGCGTGGCGGCCTGTTCGGGCAGCCGGCCTGGAGCGCCGAGCCCACCAACCTGGCGAATGCGCAGTTCGGACGCACCGTGCTCGGCGTGGGCGACGTCAACCACGACGGACTCGCCGACGTGATCGTGGGCGCACCCGGGTGGAGCTCCACGAGCAACGCCGGCGAGGGCCGGGTGTACCTGTACACGGGGTCCGCGACCACCGGACTGTCGAAGGACCCCGTGCGCAGCTGGGCCTTGACCAACCAGGCGGGAGCCTCGTTCGGGGCCAGCCTGGCGGCGGGTGACTTCAACGGCGACGGCGTGCCTGACTTTGCCGTGGGCGCGCCCGACTGGGACAGCACGGTACAGAACGAAGGCCAGGTTTACATCATCCCCGGAACCAAGCCCGCGTTCCCCGCGGAGCACCCACTTCCGTCGGCGAATGGCATCCCCAGACGTCCTGCCGGTGTGGCGAACGCCCGCTTCGGCTCGGCCATGGCATCGGCTGGCGACGTGAACGCGGATCACAAGAACGACCTCATCGTGGGCGCGCCGGGCATCGGCAAGGCCTACCTCTTTCTCGGCGCAGACACCGGATTCGTCGGGGCCACGCCGAGCGCCACGGTGGTAGGAGCCGCGGGCGAGCATTTCGGCGCCGCCGTCGCGGGTGGCGGAAGCATCGACGGCGACGCGTTCGGCGACGTCGTGATCGGCGCGCCCGATTTCAGCGCCCAGGTGTGCGGGACGCTTCCTCCCTGCGCGACCACGACGTCGGTCGGCCGTGTGGTCGTGTTCTCGGGAAGGGCCAACGGAACGCTGCAGAGCGGGCAGATCCTTCGGGGCCGCGATCTCTTCCTCGTGGGTGGAGTCGGCTCCGCCTTCGGCGCTGCGCTGGGGCTCGGGGATCTCGACGGTGACGGCCGCGCGGATCTGATCGTCGGCGGGCCGAGCTGGTCATCGCTTCGGGCCTACCGCAGCGTCGGCGGCGTGCTGGGCCCGGCGCCGCTGCTCGACGTCACCGATCAGAGCAACTCGCGCTTCGCGGCCGCCCTGGCCATCGGTGGCGACGTCGACGGTGACGGTGCCCGAGACGTCATCGTGGGCAGCCCGAGCTGGAAGAGCGCGGCCAACGTCGCCACCGGCCGCATGGTCGTCTATCGCGGCGAGAAGGACGTCGACGGTGATTCGATTCCTGACGGCCGCGACAACTGCCCCATCGACGCCAACCTGGATCAGCGAGACACCGACGCTGACGGCACGGGAGACGCGTGCGAGTGTCGCGCCGTCACCTGCCCGCCGCCCGATGCCTGCCATCTGCAGGGCGTGTGTCAGGCGACCACCGGAACCTGCACCGCGCCGGTCGCGCCCGCGTGCGCCGTGGCGCCCACGTGGGCGAGCGACAGCAAGCTCATCGCGACCGACGTGGGGACCGATCACGTCCGGCTCGAATGGACGGCGGCGAGCCATCCGGTCGGGGTCGACGCGTATCACGTTCTACGCGACGGCACCGAGATCGCCGTCGTCCCCAGCACGCAGCGGACCTACCTCGCCTCGTCGCTGGCGCAGGGACGCGACTATCTCTTCCGCGTCGAGGCCGAGTCGTTCGGCCACCCGTCGACGAGCGGGCCGTCCATTCTGCTCACGACCGCGAGCATTCCTGCGCCGACGCCGCCCGGGCTCGCGCTCGATACCAGCACGCCCACGACCATGGCCGATCTGGCTGCGGGCATCTACACCGGCCCCGACGCGCGCCAGACGGGTGTGGATGTGGCCGGGATCAACCCCGAGCGCGCCAGCATCATTCGTGGCCGTGTCGTCGATCATGCGGGCAATCCGGTGGCTGGCGTCGCCATCTCGATCCTGGGCAAGCCGCAGTACGGCACCACCACCACGAGCGCGGCCGGCATCTACGACATCGTCGTGAATGGAGGCGGCGCACTGAACGTCGTCTACAAGCTGCCCGGCTTTCTGGCCGCACAGCGACGGGTGGAGACGCGCTGGAATGCGTGGCTCTGGGCCGAAGACCTGGTCATCACGCCCTATGCAGATCCGGCGAATCCACCCACCGCGGTGACCCTCGGCGACAGCGGCTACCAGCTGGTCGCCGGCAAGAACGTGGTCGACTCGGCCGGGCAGCGGCGTGCGCGCCTGCTGGTGCCGCCCGGGACGACCGCAGTGATGCGCTTCGCCGACGGCCACAGCGAGCCGCTGTCCTCGCCCATGTCGGTGCGGGTCACCGAGTACACCGAAGGCCCCGATGGGCCGCAGGCGATGCCCGCCGACCTGCCTCCCTCGTCGGCGTACACGTATCTGGCCGAATGGGACGTCGACCAGGCCGTGCAGCGCGGCGCGACCGGCGTGGAGTTCAACCAGGAAGTCTTCACCTACGTCGATAATTTCCTCGGCTTCCCCAACACCTCGGACGATCCGGTACCCGCGGGCTATTACGACCGCACCACGGGCACCTGGATCCCCATGGAGAACGGGCGCGTCATCAAGGTGGTCAGCATCGAGGGCACATTCCCGATGCTGCTCGCGCGTCTGGACGTCACCGGCGACGGCATGGCGGACAACGTCGCCGCGCTCGGCATCAGCGACGCCGAGCGGGCCGAGATCGCCGCCATCTACGCCCCCAACCAGAGCTTCTGGCGCACGCCGTTGCGTCACTTCACGCCCGTCGATCTGAACTGGGGCGCGGTGGTGCCGGGCGATCTGGCTGACCCGAATGGTGGCGAGGCCTCGAGCGAGAACGAGAGCGACCATCCGTGCGAGCACAGTGGCTCGATCATCGAATGTGACGACCAGATCCTGCGCGAGGAAATCCCCATCGCGGGCACGCCGTGGTCGCTGGGCTATTCGAGCGAGCGGGCGCCGGGACGCGCGGCCAGTCGCCGCATCAAGATCCCGCTCTCGGGGCAGACGGTTCCGCAGTCGGTGTCGCGCATCCAGGTCGAGATCCAGGTCGCTGGCCGGCGCATCCGGCGCGTGTTCCCCGCCGCGCCCAACCAGATGCTCGACTTCGAGTGGGACGGTCGCGACGGCCTGGGACGCCTGGTCCAGGGCAGCGTCACGGCCGTGGTCGAGGTCCGCTGGTACTTCCTCCCCGCCTACGGATCGACGTCGACCTTCGGCGGCATGACCGTGTCCTTCGGTCCCAACAGCTCGCTCAAGCGTGACGGCCTCGAGTACTACACGTTCAATCGCGTGTTCCGTGCCGTGGGCACGCTCCTGAACACGCCCGCCCAGGGTCTGGGCGGCTGGTCGATCTCGGCCCGGCACGAGCTCGACCCGGTGCGCAACCGGCTCTACCACGGCGACGGCACGCGTCAGACCACCGACGCCGCGCACATGGAGCTGCGGCGCTGGGTGGGCGGCGGCCAGCTCGCGCTGCCCGCGGACGACGCCTCGAAGATCTTCATCGAGAGCCCCAGGGGTCTCGCGGTCGGCCCTGATGGCACGGTATTCGTGACCTCCGTGTACTTGACTCCGGGCGGAGGCGGCAGCAGCTGGCCGGCCGTCATCAAGGTCAGCCCCGACGGTGTGGCCTCGGTACTGGTGACCAAGAGCGACGTCCCCGACGGGGACGCAGGTCTGGGCGCGCTGCTGGGGGCGCTCGCGTTCGGCCGCGACGGCGCGCTGTACATCGGCGACAACGTCAACCGCCGGGTCTACCGTCGTGACGGCAGAACCGGCGCCATCACCGTCTTCGCCGGCACGGGAGCCCAGAGCAACTCGGGCGACGGCGGTCCGGCGACTCAGGCCGGCCTGGCTTCCATCACCTCGCTCGCGGTGGGTGCGGACGGCAGCGTGTTCATCGGCGGTACGCCCAGCATCCGGCGGGTCGACACGGCGGGCATCATCTCGTCGGTGACCGGGCTGCACAACGCCCCGCCTCACGAGGGCGCGCCCGCCACCGAGGGACGCATCGGCGCCGACGCCATGGCCGCAGCCCCATCGGGCAACCTGTACGTCTGCGACGCCGGAGCCAAGAAGCTCTTCCGCATCGGGCCGACGGGACTCATCTTCCTCCATGCCGGCAACGGTGACACCGGCACGGGTGATCCGGCCATCGACGGCGACGGAACCAATGCCAGGACGGCCAGCCTGGGTGGCTGCGACAGCGTCGCGGTCCTGGCCGACGAATCGGTGCTCGTGGGTGAGCACAACCACAGCACCGTCCGGCACATCCAGCTGTCCGGCATCATGGAGACCTACGCGGGCACGTGGAACGCGCCTGCCACCGGCACGACCCTGCGCACCACACGGCTCACCAATCCGCTCTACCTGGCGGTGGGCGGAAATGGCGATGTCTTCATCGGCCAGCAGTTCAACAATGGCGTGCTGCGCTCGCATTTCTTCACCGGCGCGAGCGGCACGGTGGTCGAGTCGGATGCCTCGTTCGTGCACGAGTTCGACGCGCACGGGCGCCACGTCCGCACGCTCGACGCCACGACCGGACGCGTCATGCTGCGGCTGGCGTACGAAAGCCACGGCTGGCTGTCGACGATCACCGATGCCGACGGCCTGGTGACGACGATCGATCGGGACGCCGCCACGGGCAAGCCGCTGGCCATCGTCGGTCCGTACGGGCATCGGACGGCGCTCGAGGTCGATGCGGACGGCGTGCTGAACGCCGTCGTCGATCCGATGAATGCGCGCATCTCGATGACCTACTGGCCCGGGATGCTGCTCAAGGCGTTCACCGATGGACGGAGCCACACGTCGACGTTCCAGTACGACGATGCTGGTCGGTTGACACACGATGTCGACGCGAATGGCGGGGACCGGGTGCTCACGCGCGTCGACGAGTCGACGTCGCGCTTCGTGAGCGCCGCCGGTCGCGTGACGAAGATTGCGCGCTACGCGCTCGCCAATGGCGGGCAATTGCGCGAGGTCACCTCACCCGACGGCACGGTGACCAGGATCGAGAGATCCGCAGGGCGAACCGTCGTCCACACGCCAGATGGTACGGTTGCAACACAACAGCTGTCGGACGACCCGCGCTTCGGCTCGTCCGCGTCCTATGCCTCGAAAGTGACCATCGCCGTCCCGCAACTGGCGCCGTTCATTGTCGACCGTCGTCAGACGATCGAGGGTCAGTCGGGTGCCTCGCTCTTCGCTTTCAGCCGCTTGGTAGAGAAGACGACGGTAAATGGTGGAACGTCAACGTCCCAGTTCGAGCCAGCTATCCGCACGTGGACCTTTACCTCCGCCGAAGGACGAATCAATCGGGTCGTGCTCGATGCGCAAGGTCGAGTCGCGCTGACCCGCGTGCCGGGGGAGCCAGACATCGTTCCTAACTACGACGACGACGGCCGCCTGAAGAGCATCGCGCAAGGCACTCGTCGGTTGACCTACGAGTACGGGCCCGAGGGGCGGGGCCAGGCGACGGCGATTACCGATGCCCAGGGGCACCGCAAGGAGCTGGCTTACGATGCCGTGGACCGGCCGCTGACAATCAGATCGCCGGATGGTGGAACGTTGTCGCTGGGCCACGACGCAAATGGCAATCTCACGTCTGTCCAACCTCCGGGACGGCCTGCCCATGGCTTCGAGTATTCGAATGTCGACGTCCCGACGCTCAGGAAAAGCCCTGAGGTCGACGGCGTTTCGGTCGACTGGACCTTCGACAATGACGCTGATGGCGCGAGTCGGTCCATTCACAACCCGGACGGCTCCGCACACGAGATCCGTTACGACACGTTCGGTCGTCCTCAGAATCTGATTATGCCCGAGGGTACGACGACGATGAGCTACGACCCTGGGTCAGGACTCATGATGGGCCTGGGCCACACCTCGGATGTGAGCGTCGGGTATTCTTTCTACGGGAGCCTGCTGAAGCGAGTCGAGTGGATCGGTGGGATCAGTGGTTCTGTCGAGCGTGGCTATGACCAGTACCTTGCGCTGTCGAGTGTTTCCGTAAATAGCGGTGCGCCAGTCGACTATCGGCACGATAGGGACGGTCTGCCTACGGGTGCCGGTGCTATGACAGCAACCCGGTTTCCGGCGACAGGTCGACTGTCCACGACGAGCGTCGGCAATGTCGCAGATGCCTACGCCTATGATTCGAATGGCGATATTGACACCTACGATGCGCGTGTGGCGGGTGCGTCAGTCTTCCATGTCGACTACGCTGGCGACGACCTCGGGCGTATTGACATGCTCACAGAGACCAACGGTGGCATCACGCAGACGCATGAGTATCTATACGATGACGCGGGCCGACTCGAGTGGGTATACGCAGATGGACAGGTAACCTCCCACTACGTCTACGACGCCAACGGCAATCGACTGACCGCAACTACAGGCGCCGCTACTCGTAATGCTACGTATGACGATCAGGATCGCTTGAAAACCTATGGTGCGCAGTCGTTCGAGTACGATCCGCTCGGCAACGTGAAAGCGGTCTCTGAAGGCCCGTCGCGGATCGAGTATGTGTACGACTCTGGAAGCCATCTCAGGGCCGTTCATCTTCCCGATGGCACGTGGATTCGCTATGTGCTCGACGCGACGGGACGTCGAGTAGGCAGGAAGGTGCAGGCGCCTGGAGCTTCGACGGCGACATTCACCCAGGGATTCCTCTACCTCGACGGAGTCCGGCCTATAGCCGAGCTCGATGGCAGCGGCCAAGTTGCCACCCAGTTCGTGTATGGACTGGGCAAACATGTGCCCGACTACATGATCAAGGCAGGAAGAACCTACCGTCTCATCACGGATCATCTCGGCAGCGTTCGACTCGTGGTCGATGCTTCGAACGGTGCTGTGGCGGAGCGCCTGACTTTCGATGAGTTTGGTGGAGTCGTGGAGGATACGCAGCCCGGCTTCCAGCCGTTCGGATATGCGGGCGGGCTCAGGGATACGGCGACACAACTGGTACACTTCGGCGCTCGCGAGTACGACCCCGCGCTGGGGCGTTGGTTGTCGCGCGATCCGCTCGATTTTGGGGGCGGCGACGCCAACCTGTATGCGTATGTGGCGAACGATCCGGTTAATCTCATTGATCCCGAGGGCACTAACTGGTTCGGATTCTGGGAGGACGTCGGCAACCTATCGGCAGGCTTTGGCGACAAGATCACGTTTGGTGGCACCCGGTGGCTGCGAAAGAATGTCTTCGACGCCGATGACATGGTCGATCCGTGCTCCGCCTTGTACAAAGCGGGCGGGTATGTGGGTGACGCTTGGCTGATAGTGGCGTCCGAACTGGCGCTGATGCGCTTTTGCAAGGTGGGTGGCTACGTCCTCAGGCAGTCCAAAACTGGAAAGATCCTGCTGCGTGTGATGACCAAGAGACAGGGCGCCGGCGGAGCTAGCTACGAGTTTCTCAAGTGGACGAACGTGATCCGAGTCGAAGCCCATCCCATTCGGGCGTGGATGCCCCGCTGGCTGGTCTTGCCTCATATTCATTTCGATATCTTTCCTGCCATCGCGAAGATCCACTTCCCTTGGCCCCTGTAGCAGTCGGGAGGAGCTGGAGATGAGCCCGTTGCATACGCTATTTGATCGTTACGTCCGAGAACGGCAGCTCGACTTGGGTCATCTCGCGGTGATCTCGCGGCCGTGGTTCGGGTGGCATGAGCGAGCCAAGCGGCATGAAGCTGCGAGGAGAACACTGCTACGGGCGCTCCTGGCATCCTTTGCGCTCAGGCTCGTCTGGGAAGAGCTCCCCGGTCTCGGCCTTGATCCGAGCGTTTGGGTTCCGATTCAGCCGGGCGTATGCGAACTGCCCCGAAACGTCGGCGTAGAGGAATTGTCTGCCAACCTGGAGCCTGGAGGTTGGCTCATCCATGGCTCGATCGATAAACCAGCGTTGCTCTTATCGACAGTTCAGCCAGCCGAGCGTGCCGTGCGAGACGGCGCTGACGTAGCGCTCACCGCGTCTTTCGATAGCGATACGTGGGAGCTCTGCACGCGATCCGGAGCCGCCGAGACACTGGCCAGACAGCTGGCGAATGGATGCAAGCCCTAGGCGCGCACTGTGCACGGCCTAAGGCACGCCTAAGGCTGCGCTAGGCCGCGTTCGTCGCTCCTCCCCGCGTGCACCGTTGCGTGGCCCGCAGCGGTGACAGTTGCAAGTCCCTGAATGATCGCCCTGGAGTAGGTTCCGACCATGTCGGATGTGCAGCCGCGGCCTCCACTCGCCGTGCGAGCCGACGAGATCCTCATCTACCCGAGCGTCAAGTCCATGTTGCGCGATCTCGAGCCTCACAACGTACGCCGCCAGCCTTGGACTGCCTATGATCGCGAGGGCCGCGTATTCGAGCTCAGGTGGAAGGACGGGCAGGGGATCCTGGGGCCGCCGAGCATGGAAATCGTGAGTCGGGGACGAACCTCGCTTGTTGAGCTCCGTGAGGTGTTGAGTCAATTCCTGGAGGATCGCAGCATCGAAGCAGTTCCTGACCTGTGTCAGGTGTGGCTGGACTGCTTGTGCGTCTCTGACTAGAGCGTTGAAGAGATCAGACAGATCGCTGAGGAGATCAGCCAAGGCGGCAGAGGCCGTGGCGGCGGAGGGGGTGGCGAATGGTAGCCCGCACGTCGGTTCTTGACTCGCTTGTCTCTCGGCGCTGCTGGTACGTCAGCAGCGGAGGCGCCACTGCGCCGTCGTTCACCTTGATCTGCGGCGACAAGGTTCCGCGCCCGAAGCCCTTGGCCAACCCCATGCACCCTCAGGAGTTCAGGGAGTTCCGAGGTTCTCACGAGCTCCTGGTCTGGTGTTCTTGGAGGCTCGAGCAGCGAGATGCCGTCCTGGCCAGCAGCGCCCAGGAGAGACTCGGCACTGCGGAGTTGAATCGGATGTGCGATGCCACCGTGGAGTCCGTCGATTGCACTCCACCCGCCTGGGATCTCCGCATCGCCTTCTCGAACGGGCTGAGGCTGGTGGTTTTCTGCGACAACGTCGAGCCGGGATCGCCGATAGGAGAGAACTGGGAGCTGTGGACCCCCGAGGTCAACGTAGCGGTCGGACCGGGTGCTTGCTGGAAGGAAGAGGTCGGGATCTAATACGGTCGTCGATGAATCCTGATCTCAGCGCGCCAACGTTCCGTTTCGGGGTTCTCGCTGACCTACAGTTCCGAATGTCGGAGGTGCCTCGTTCGAGACCCTTTCTCTCCGACTACCGTTGCCAGCTCCGTATTGCCGACGAGAAGGGCTTGCCTGACCTCGAGGCACGAATCCATTTCATCGGCCGCGAGACGGCCATGCCGGGTGACGAGCTGGCCGTACTGGTGACCTTCCTCGATCGTGAATTGGCCCGGCCGAGATGCGGAGTCGGAGCTCGATTCGAGTTGCGCGAGGGGATGACGGTGACGGCGGACGGTGCGATCTCTGCGATGGCGGAGCGATAGTGAGCAGCGGATTTGGCTGGGCTGTTGCCGCGGCGGGGGCGTGCATCACGGTCGTCAACATGGTCCTTGCGCTGCGGAAGAATGTGCTTGGCAAGGGCGCATCGGGTATCCCGATTCTGGGCTGGTGGTTGGGCGTGCTGCCCTTCATCTCGATTCTCAAGGGCCCCTTCACCGGGAACCGATGGCTGGATCTCGCGCTGGTCGCGGTCGCACATACGACCTGTTCCTTCGTCATCCCGCGCGTGCATGGCAAGCTTGTCAGGCGCGCTGGCCGCCATCGCGGGCCAGGTCACTGAAATCCATGTCGGACCTATCGGATGAGCGAATCAAGACGAGCTCTGACTCTCACCCACGAACCCCGGGCTGACCTCTACCGGGCGATCCTTGCGGACGCTCTCGAGCGCTGCGATCGGTTCAGCCTCGTGCAGCGAAGTGAGTGCGCCATGGCCGAGTCGGCCACGAAGGTGCTTTCCGAGCTGGAGCCGTGCCTTCTGCAAGAGCGCACGGTTTCGGAGTGGCCCGGTACCAAGTTGCTGAGCGGCACGGCGATGCTGCGCGAGTACACGCTTTCGCAGGCGACCGTCACGATCCTGGGGCGGGCGGCACAGGGGCTCTACGACTGGTGCCAGCCCTCGAGGCCGGAGGATCTGGTCCTGTGGCGCGCGTCGAACGTACCTTGGCTGGTCACGATCGCGCACGAGCGTGATGCCTATTTCGAGGTCGCGCCAGCCGAACGCGAGGCGCTCCTGCGCGCGATGCCGTCACTCATGACGGTCTTCGGGGCAGGATGATGGATGAATCGCCGCTGGCCTGCTGATCGATCGCGGCCTAACGAACCGAGGCGGATAGGGTGCCAAGAATGTCACGCATACTCCACGAGGACGAAGCTGCGCGGCCCGATCTGTTCGTCTGGAACGGGCCCATCGAGCGAGATGAGCTCGTGCGGTGGCTGACGAGCCGAGGGCTCGACCTGCCGGACGACCTTGTCGAGCTCTGGCGAGAGACGGGCGGGGGCGACCTCTTCGAGAGCGAGACCATCCTGGGGCCGCATGGAAACCCAGACCTCGCCGACGACGTGGACAGCGTGAACAAGTCGCATCGAGAGAGCGGCCTGAGCGAGGCGTACCTCATCGTGCACGTTGGCCTCTGCCTCACGGCGATTCGCCTCGTCGACAAGAAGTGGGTCGTCCTCGATCGGCGCGACCATTCCGAATCTGGCGAGTACGAATCGTTCGAGAGCTGGTACGTGGCCGTTCTACGCAGTGAGTACGCGGACAGGTACGGCCTTCCTTCACTGCGCACCAGCTGACGAGCTTCCTCGAAGCATCCGCAACCCGTTCTTGGCGACCTGCAACCGGCGGTTGGCCGGGTGCGGTTGCGATGCCACGCTGGCCAGGCGGCGAATCTCCGACGAGCTTCGAGCGATCCCGTGGTCGGCACGGCCGCTGCACGCGGTGGGCCCATGGTCTTCTTCGAACACTTCCTGGTGTTGTTCGGAGTGCTGTCGGCGTTCGCGATCGTCGTGGGGATTCGGTTCCTCCTCGGGCCGCCGGCGCCGCGGGCCGCACGGGCGGCCACGGCCGAGCCAGGTCACGCTGTTCCGGCGCCGGGGCGGCACCTGCGTGCCGCCGTGATCGTGAGTGCTGCCGACCGCGGGCGCGTGAGTGCGATGATCAGCTATCGCCAGCTGGTGGGCTGCTCCCAGGTCAGCGAGGTCGAGGCCACGGTCATGCACCCGGACCACGCGAGGTTGTGGGCGATGTGGCTGTCTGCCCGAGCCGCCCGTGTGACGCCCTTCGAGCACCCCACGGCGCGGGTGGGCCCCGTGAACGTCCACGTGGTGCCGCGCGCTGCCGCCGCTCCCGGGCGACGACGCTTCCCCGTGGGAACGGAGCTCGGGGCGCCCACGGAGCGCGGCCTGGGTGCGATGGTCCACCGTCGTCAGCTGGTCGACTTCGCCGACGTCAGCGAGGACGAGGTCACCCACGTCGACCCGGGACGGCCCAAGGTGCTGGCGTCGATATCGGCTCCCGTGACCCTACGAGCGAAGCCGCGCGCGCGCCGATCCATGGAAGAAGAGTCGGCGGCGCGCGTGCTGCTCGCGGCCAAGCAGTGGTTCTCCAGCGCCACCCTCCGTGACCTGGTCCCGCCGAGCTTCGAGAGCTGATCATGCAAGTGCTTGCCGTCTCGGGGCTGGTGGTGCTGACGCTGCTGGTCTATGTCATCTGGGCGCGCGTGGAGCGAAGGCGCCATGCCGCGCACCAGGAGATCGCGCGCGACGTGGCCTCGCTGGGCGACGATCTCGTGCCCACGTCGATCCATCCGCTCGTCGATGCCGACGTCTGCATGGGCTCGGGCGCGTGCGTCGCGGCGTGCCCGGAGGACCGGGTCATCGGCATCGTGAATGGCCAGGCGGCGCTCATCAACCCGCTGTCGTGCATCGGCCATGGCGCGTGCATGAAGGCCTGTCCGGTACATGCCATCTCGCTCGTCTTCGGCACGGCCACGCGCGCTGCCGTGCTGCCCGAGCTCGATGCGCGCTTCCAGACCAGCCAGCCGGGCGTCTACGTCGCGGGTGAGCTGGGCGGCATGAGCCTCATTCGCAACGCCATCGAGCAGGGCAAGCAGGTCGCACGGGCGATCACCGCCAGCCGCGTGCGGGGCGAACGTGACACGCTCGACGCCATCGTGGTGGGCGCCGGGCCCGCCGGCATCAGCGCCACCCTGCAGCTGCTCGAGGACGGCCTGCGCGTCGAGCTGCTCGAGGAGAGTGCCTTTGGCGGCACGATCCGGCACTACCCGCGCGCCAAGGTGACCATGACCGGCGTCCTCGACATTCCGCGCTACGGCAAGATCAAGGCGCGCACCATGAGCAAGGAGCAGCTTCTGGCGCTGTGGGAAGACATCCGGGTGCGCGCGGCCCTGCCGGTGCGCACCGGCGAGCGCGTCGAGGCCATCGAGCGCGACCGCGGCGCGTGGCTGGTGCGCTCGTCGAGCGGGCAGCGTCGCGCGGCCAACGTCGTGCTGGCGCTGGGTCGGCGCGGTGCGCCGCGGCGCCTGGGCGTGCCGGGCGAGGAGCTGGCCAAGGTCAGCTACCGGCTGCTCGAGCCGGCCGAGTTCGCCGGTCGCCACGTGCTGGTCGTGGGCGGCGGCAACTCCGCCGCCGAGTCGGCCATCGGCCTCGCCGAGCACGGCAAGTGCGCGTCGGTGACGCTGAGCTACCGGCGCGGCGAGCTGGCGCGCGTGCGCGCCAGCGTGCGCACGGCGCTCGAGCTCCACGTTCGTGCCGGGCGGGTGCAGAAGCTCGCGCCCACCGAGATCACCGCCATCAGCGCCAGGAGCGTGCGCCTGGTCGCGCCCGGTGGGCGTGCCTTCGCCATCGCCAACGACGCGGTGATCGTCCAGATCGGTGGCTCCTCGCCGGTCGAGCTGCTGGCCAGCTTCGGCGTGCGCACGGTCGAGAAGCGCGCCCAGGCGTGAGGGCGGCCCGTCGCTTCATTTCTTGCCGTCAGGGTGACAGTCCAGACAGAAGTCCGGCCGCGCCGGGTCGGGTTCGTAGTGCGGCACGGCCGCGTGCGCGGGCGCCATGAGCGCGAGGGTGTGCTCGCCGGTGTGGCAGCCGACGCAGTCGGTGTCCCTGGCGCCGGGCGCGCGCCCGGGTGCGGGGCGGTGGCAACCGCTGCACGCGAGCTGGTGGGGCAGGGTCGCGATGGGGAACCTCTCTTCGGGGTGCTGCCCGGCGGTCGCCGGGCGCCAGAACGTGGTCCGGTGGCAGTCGGCGCAGGTGTCGGGCATCAGGCCGATGTGGACCGGGCTGCGCGCGTCCTCGTAGTCGGGACGGTGGCAAGGGATGCAATCGTCGGAGTCGATCTCGACCGCGCGCGGGTCGTGCGGCTTGCCACAGGCCGCGAGCGCGCCGATCACCAGCAGAGCACGGCAGCTACTCATGGGAATGGCCTCCACACCGCGGTCGCCAGGGCGGTGATGACTCTCAGGTCGGGGCCGACCTCGGCCTCGACCGTCCAGGCGAGGTCGACCTCGGGCGAGACGGTCCAGGCCACGTCGAACCCGCCGCTGTGCTGCACGAAGCCGCCCAGCGCCGCGACGTAGCGGATCGCGCTGAGGCGATAGAACATCGAGCCGTCGACCCGGCCGCCGAGCACGCGCGCGCCCAGCTCGACCCGCAGCGCGCGCAGATCGACGAAGCCGCCGCTGAGCAGGGTTGCGCCCAGGGCCACGCGGCCGTCCTCGCCCGGGCCGACGAGGCGCAGGTCGCCGTGGACGCCGAGCGCCGCGTCCTCGTCGCCTTCGGGGGCGGTCGCCGAGGCGCCCGCCGAGAGGGCAAGCGGACCGAACTGGAAGCCGGCGTCGAGCGCGCCGGAGAGCCGCAAGCGGCGTCGCCCGTCGCAGCGCTCCGTCTCCGCCGTACCGGGAGGTCCAGGTGTGGCGACGCACGACCAGCCGGCGGGCAGGAGGGATTCCAGGTAGCGCGAGCGCTCGGGCTGGCGCAGATCCACATGCAGGCCGGCGTGCGCGCGCGGCCCGCGCAGGCTCGCGTCCAGGCCGGCGGCGGTCAGCTCGACGGTGCGGGCGTGCCAGGGATTCGGCGACGGAAACAGCGAGATCTGGCCGCGCCCCGCGAGCGCCAGCGGACCGGGCGAGAGCGCCGCGCCCACGTCGATGCGGCGCTGGTCGAGCGCGCCGTCGAAGATCGAGCCGCTGACGGTCGCGTCGAGGTGCGGACGCGCGGCCCAGCCGGGCCGGTCCCAGCTCGCCGCCACGCCGAAGCGGCTGGCATCGCGCGCGGGCGCGCCGCTCACCGGATCGGGGACGAAGCCGCCGAACCCCGCCAGCGAGAGGCCAGCGCCCAGCGGCACGCGCACGCGCAGCCCGTCGAGCAGCCCGACGCCACGCCCGGCCCAGCGCAGCCGGCCGAGGGCCGCGAAGGGATCCGCGTCGCCGCCGTAGCGCAGGCGCAGCTCGCGCACCCGCAGCGGCACCTGGGTCGCCCCGGCCTCCGCCCCCGCCGGGCCTGCATCCGGTCCCCACCAGGCGTACGCGCTCGCATCCGCGTCGACGCCGAAGGGCAGCTCGCGCCAGGGCGCCACCGACAGCTCGGCGCCGAGCGCGAGCTCGCCCGGATGTCCGGCGGGCGCCGCGGTGGCAACGAGGTGCGCCGAGAGCGTCAGCCGGAGCGGCTCGCTCGCGCCCGCGCCCGGTCCCAGCGGCACCGGGCGGGGCGTCTGTCGATCCGCGGGCGGCGCCGCATCGGGCCACTTGCCGGCGAAGTGCCAAAGCGGTGCCGGTGCGGGCAGGCGCCGGGCAGCGCTCGCCGAAGGCGGCGTGACCAGAGCCGTACCGCGGTCGTTCTCCGCGAGCGCAGCATCTCCGACGACGATCACCGCGTTCTTGCCCGTGGCTTCCACGACCACGAAGCCGCGCTTGCGCAGGAGGACGCGCACGCCGCGCCGCAGCCCGGCGTCCTCGCCCGGGGTCAGGAAGGCGCGCCCGCCCGCGATCTCGACCACGCGGACGCTGATCGGCCGGCCCACCGCCGCGTCGTCGGCGAACGCGCGGCGCGCAGGCATGGTCGCCGTGGTCACCGTCAGCGCCAGCGCCACGAGGCCGAGGCCCGGCCGCATCATCGCGCCGTACCGCCCGGGTGGCAGCGCAGGCACGCGCTCGCCGCCAGCGCCGGCAGCCGTCCACCGTGCTGGGCGCGCAGCGTCTTCGCCTGGTGCGCGTGGCAACCGTCGCAGGCGAGCGCAAGCGGGTCGCCCGCGGCCACGTGGCAGCTGGCGCAGCTCGCACCCCGGTGCTTGCCGAAGGAGATGGCGAAGCGCAGATCGTGGCCCGCGGGGGCCCGACGCGTGCGCCGCGCCAGCGTGCCCGGGTCGAGGGTGGCCGGCTTCCATCCGGTCGCCCGGTGACATTGGCCGCACGCGCGTGACAGCCCCTTCGCGGTCACATCGTTGGGGTCGCCGTCGTGATCGGGGTGGATCTCGCGCCGGTAGTCCTGCTCGTGGCAGGCGAAGCAGTCGGAGGGAAGGTTGCTGTAGCCGCGCTCGTCGCGGGTCACGTGGCAGGCGCTGCAGGCCACGGTGGCGTGCTTGCCGGTGAGCGGCAGGCGCGTGCGCTGGTGGCGCGCCAGGGTGTGCGTGTCCTGCCAGGCCGCGGCGGTGTGGCACTCGGCGCACGCGCTGCCCAGCTGCGCTTCGTGCGCGTCGCGGTGGCAACCGGCGCACTCGCGCGTGACGCGCCGCTGCCCGTCGTGGCAAGCGAGGCACGGGGTGGCCGTGTGCGCGCCCAGGAGCGGAAAGCCGGTGCGCGCGTGGTCGAATCCGCCCCCGCCGGCCTGCGCGCCCAGCTGCCAGCTGGCGACGGTGTGGCAAGCGTCGCAGTCCTTGCCCGCGGTGATCGACCCACCGCCTTGCGTGTGCGGGTCGGCGTGGCACGCCCGGCAGGTGCGGTAGCCGAGGCGATAACGCACGGCGCTCTGGCCGTCACGCAGGCGCTCGCTCGCGTGGCAGGAGGCGCACGCAACCTGCGCGTGCTTGCCCGCCAGCGCCCAGCCGGTCTGGCGCGCATGATCGTAGCCGGCCGCGAGCGCGAAGGTGTCGCTGCCGTGGCAGTCCGCGCAGCCGCGCACCGGCTCGCTCAGGCGGAACTGCCCGGCGTGTACGTCGGCGTGGCAGCCGTCGCACGCGCGCGCGATGCCGCGGTAGCGCGCCTGCTCCACCGGCGTGTGGCCAGGACCGTCGATCTGGCCATGGCAGCGTGCGCACGCGCTCTTCGCATGCGCACCGGTGAGCGGCCAGGTCGAATGATCGATGTGGGGCAGGGCCCAGTCGCTCGCGACGTGGCACCGGGCGCATCCTCCCTGCTGCATCTCGGCCGCGAACTGGCCGCCGTGCGGATCGGCGTGGCAGTCGGCACAGGCGCGCCCGGCGAGCCGCAGATCCAGGCGCGGCCGCTTGCCGGTGTGGCAGGCGCCGCAGGGCGTGGCCTGGTGCCGGCCGTCGAGGGCGAAGCGGGTGCCGGCGTGGTCCGCGACGCTGAAGCGGGTGGGGCGAAAGCCGCGCACGGCGTGGCAGGGGCCGCACTCACCCACCTGGCGCGCGGCGAACTCGCCCCGGTGCGCGTCCTCGTGGCAGCCGTCGCAGCGCTGGTAGACGAGGGCGCGGAAGCGCTGCGCCTCGGGCAGCTCGCGCGCGTGGCAACCGTCGCAGGCGACGTCGACGTGCTTGCCCCGCAGCGGGTACACGGTCCGCTCGTGGGCGGCGAGGCCGACGCTGCGGGGCAGGTCGAGCCAGCGGATCGACGCGTGGCAGCTCTTGCAGTTCGTGCCCAGGTCGGCCTCGTGCACGACCGGGTGGCAGGCCACGCACGCGTGGCCCTGCGAGGGTGGCTCGAGGTTGCCGGCGTCGTGGCAGGCGGTGCACGCGACGCGCGCGTGGCCGGCGGCCAGGCTCAGGCCCGGGTGCTTGCTGGCGAAGCCGTCGAGCTCCGTCCAGCCGCGCTCGCTGTGACAGGAGCTGCACGCGAAGCGCTCGAACTTGCCGGCGTGCGGGTCCTGGTGGCAATCGCTGCACGCCTGGAAGGGGATGCCGGTCCACCTGGCCGGCTCGCCGTGGCACTTCTTGCACTCGACCGACCTGTGCCTGGCCACGAGCGGGTAGCGCGTCCGGTCGTGGTCGAAGGCCTCGCGGCGGAAGTCCTCCCACGTGCGCACGCCGTGGCAGGTCGCGCAGTCCGAGCCCAGTCGCCCGCGATGGACGTCCTTGTCCTTGTGGCACGAGATGCATGCAGGAGACGCGCCCAGGAAGGTGACCCGTCCGCTGCGCGTCCTCTGCGTGTGGCACGACGCGCAGGGCTTCCCGGCGTGGCCGCCCTCGAGCTTGTAGCCGGTGAGATCGTGATCGAGCTTGTCGGCAGCGCCTCCCGGCCAGCGCACCAGGCGCGCGTTCTTGCCGATGTGCTCGACGTGGCATTGCTCGCATGCCTGGTCCTTGTACTGCCGGCCGTGCAGGCCTGCGCCGCGCGCGATGCGCGTCGCCAGGGTGTCGTGGCACGCTAGACACTTTCGGTCGTCGACCCGCTTGCCCGCGGCGTGGCAGCTGCCGCAGTCGTCGTCGCCGTCGAGCGATTCGTGGGCCGCGGTGAGTGGACCAGGTGACAGCATCTGCGCCCACGCCGACGGGGTCGCGAGCCAGCAGCTCGCGCACACCGCCACCGTCAGAAGGACGGTGCGGTGGCGGCTCACGATCCGAAGATCCAGTGGTAGCCGTAGTGCCACGCCATGCCGACGTGCACGACGACTGCCAGGAGCATCAGGAGGGCGAACATGCGGTGGAGCGAGCGCCAGGAGCGCAGCAGCGCCGTCGTCGCCACCGAGCGGACGTCGGCGCTCGCCGCGCGCCGCGCCTCGGCCACCAGGCGGCGCAAGCTGCGCCGCTCGCGACGGTCGAGCTGGCCCCAGATCGGGTGCGCCTCGGCCACCAGGCCCACGGCTTCGCGCCGCGCGCGCGCCTCGGCGTGCCAGCGCGGCATGGTGCCGAGGCAGCGCAGGAGCGACGCATTGGCGGGCAGCTGCGTGGGCGGAAACGCTGCCACCGCCGCGGCGATGTGACGCCCGAGGGGTGGAACGCGCTCGTCGAGCTCGCGCGCCGCCTCGGGCATGGCATGCAGGGTCAGGCGCGCGGTGAACGCGTGCAGCCAGCGGCCGACCATGCCAGTCACGACCACGATGGCCAGGCTGAGCACGGTGGCCTGGGCCACCGGCGTGCGCAGCTGGAAGGCGGCGTGGAAGACGGCCAGGATCGCGGCGAGCAGCCCGGAGAACACGTGGAAGTCCAGCCAGGTGCGCATGTCACCCAGGCGGATGATGTGCTTGCGCCGGGCCAGATAGAGGAGGTTGGCGAGGATCAGCAAGGTGCCCAGGTAGCCCAGCCCGATGCCGTAGGAGCCGCTCGGACGCAGCGCGCGGAAGTCGGGATGGTCGACCCGCTGGTCGAGGCCGAGCTGGTAGAAACCCCAGCCGCGCCACAGCATCGCCGCGGTCACCGCGACGAGCAGGAGTGAGAGCACCACCGGCCGCGCGCGCACGGCGACTCGCAGAGCAAGCCGCTTGCCAGCCGCGAAGGGCGTCAGAAGGTTGCCGCGGGCGCGCTCCGGCAACCTTCGCTGGCCAACCGGCAGTTGCACGGCACGCGGGCAGGTTGCGTCGGTGTAGCGGGTCTCGGCGTCACGGGGCGCCGAAGCCGCCAAGCCATGCGGTGGGGAAGACTGGCGCTCACGTTGCAATGCCTTCGGCTGGTCAGTGCACGGGCCATTGCGATTGCCATTGCCACGAGAACGCCAAGGAGAGAAAAGATGACGCCAACGTCTGGACACACGAGGACCGTTTCGCGGGGGATCGCTGGCCTGATCGTAGCCGCATGGCTGGCGACGGCAGGATGCTCGGACGACGCGCCGGCCGCCCAGCCACAGGGGCAGGACTGCGTCATCGGGCTGCCGGCCGATGCGCAGATGTTTCCCCCCGTGATTCACACCGGGTTCAATGGCCGCGACGACTTCCTCGGTCCCATCAGCCTCAACTTCGTGCCCGACTCGTGGAAGGTCGCCGATCCATCCATCGCGACGGTCGAGCAGCACGAGAAGTGCAATCCGGTCTTCCGTGGCATCGGGGCGCTGGTGCACCCCAAGAAGGCGGGCCAGACGACCATCACCGCGGTCAAGAATGGTATGGAGTTCACCCTCGAGCTCTACGTCGCCGACTACACGGCCGATGAGATCGACCTGGGCAAGAAGCGCTACTACGAGCCGGAGAACCCCTCCGCGACCCGCAGGGCCTGCGCTTCCTGCCACCAGCAACCCGGCGGCGCCGACCATTCGCCGCTGGCGATCGGCTTCTACGACGACGCCATCGTGCGCGCCGTCGCGACCACGGGGATGTCGCCCAAGTGCGTCAGTCAGGTGAGCGGCAGCGAGTGCGTGTGCGGCGGACAGGATCCCGGTTGTTACGAGATCCCGGAGGAGCAGCGCGTGCTCAACGTCCCGGGCGGGCACAGCTGGGAGTTCACCGCCACGGAGCTCGACGCCATCGTCCCGTACCTGCGCTCGCTGACGCCGAAGGGCCTCTAGGTGACGGGTGGCCCGGTGGCAGGCCGACCCGAGCTCGAGTCAGCGAGCGACGAAGCACTCATGCAGTCGTACGTCCAGGGCGACGCCCGGGCGTTCGATGGCCTGTTCGCGCGCCTGAAACACTCGGTGCACGCCTTCTTCGTGCGGCACTTCAGGAGCTCGGCGGTCGCCGACGACCTGCTCCAGCTCACCTTCCTGAAGCTGCACACGTCGCGGGCCGACTACAATCCCGAGCTGCCATTCAAGCCGTGGCTGTTTGCCATTGCCTATCGCGTGCGCCTGGACGAGCTGCGCCGGCGCCAGCGCGCGTCCGATCAGGGCAACGAGACCGAGCTGGCTCGCCTCGCCGACGAGCGTGCTGACACCGCCAGCACGGCCGAGCAGGAGCTGCTGCGTCTCGCCGAGCAGAAGGCCGTGCTCGCGGCGCTGGCGCGGCTTCCGGCCCGCCAGCGCGTGGTCATCGAGCTGAACCGTCTCGAGGACATGAAGTTCACCGAGATCGCCCGGCGGCTGGGCACCACGGCGGTGGCGGTCAAGCTGCGGGCCTATCGCGGCTACGAGCAGCTTCGTGAAGAGCTGCGTCCGGTCTTCGAGGCTTACAGTGGCAACCTCAATGGCAACGTGGCCAGTGTCGCGAATGCCATCGATGCCGAATCGAAGTGCAATGCGCAGAATGCGCGAAACCATCGCTGCGCGCCCGACGTATTCCATCTTGTCGACAGCAGCAGGTCCCGGGCAACTGGCAATCACACGGCTACAGGACAAGAGGAGAGCACCATGGAAACCAAGCACCAGAATGCGCAGGACGAGGTGATGGCGGCCGAGGGCAAGGGCGCCGAGGAGTTCCAGGTCGAGATCGTCGATCTGCGCGAAGGCGACGCCGAGGTCGACGCGGAAGTCGTCTTCTTCCGCTCGACCACCACGACCTGCACCACCTGCTAGGCATTCGTAGGTAGTGGTTGCAGCGCGGGGCGCGCTCCCTGGCAGTCCGTCGGCGGGGAGCGCGTCCCACCACCTTGCGGAGGGACATGCACGTGCTCACGTATGCCGCGGTCTCGAAGAGCTATGGCACGGCCGAACGCCCCGCGCTCGATCGTGTGAGCTTCACGGTCGCGGGCGGCGAGCGCGTCGCGGTGCTGGGGCCGAATGGCTCGGGCAAGAGCACGCTGCTCGGCCTGCTGACCTCGCCCTGGCGACGCTTCAGCGGCGCCGTCACCGTCGCCGGCATCGATGCGCGCCGCGCCCGCGCCCGCATCGGCGCGGTGGCCCAGCGCGACTGGCTGTCGCCCTTCGAGACCGTCGAGCACACGCTGCGCCTGCACGCCGCCCTCTACCGGGTGCCCTTCGATCCGCGCCAGAACCCCAGCGTCGCAGGCATCCTCGCGGCACTCGACCTCGGCCCCTGGTTGCGCCACCGCATCGCGCAGCTCTCGGGCGGGACGCGCCGGCGTGTCTCCCTGGCCATGGCGCTCCTGCACCAGCCCGCCGTGCTCGCGCTCGACGAGCCGACCACCGGGCTCGACCCCGAGCTGCGCGCCGACCTGTGGCGGGTGATCCGCGCGGCCAGCGAGGGTGGCACCGCGGTGCTGTTCTCGACCCACCTGCTCGACGACGCCGACGACCACGCCGACCGCGTGCTGGTCCTCGACGCGGGCCGCATCGTGGGCGACGGTGCGCCCGCCCTGCTGGCCGAGGATCTCGGCGCGGGCGTGCTGACCGTGGACTACGGGCGCGACATGGTCGAGCCACGCTGGAGCGAGATCGTGCGCGCGGCCGCGCCGCTGGCGCTGTTCTTCGCCGATCGTCGCCGCGCCAAGCTGGCCGCGCCGGCCGGCTGGGACGTCGCCCGCGAGCGCGAGCGGGTCTTCGCCGTGGTCGAACGCAGCGTGCGCGCCGAGGCCACGCTGTCGTGGCGCCGACCGTCGCTGGAGGACGCCTACCTGCGCCTGCTCGTGGGCGGGCCGCCCGAACCCCCACCCAGCGCCCAGCGCGCCCACGCGGCGGCGTGAACCAGGAGACCGGTCATGCACGAGCTCAAGGCGGTCTTCGTCAACAACCTGCGCGCCACCTGGACCATGCCGGTGTGGGTCGTGCTCGCGCTGGTCTACCCGCTGATGTGGCTGCTGCTGTTCGGCCAGCTCTTCCGCGGCGTGGCCGTCGCGCCCAGCACCGCCGCGGCCGCCCGCGACTTCGACTACCTGACCTACTTCACCCCCGGCATGGTCGCCGCGACGACCGTCTTCGGCGCGCTGTGGGCCGGCTTCGGCATCGCGCTCGACCGCGACAGCGGTGTGCTCGGCCGCATCCTGGCCAGCCCGATGCGGCGCGGCGCGGTGGTGGCGGCCTACGTGCTGCCCTCGCTGTCGAGCGTGCTGGCGCAGGCCCTCGTCATCCTCGGGCTGGCCGCGGCGCTGGGCGCGCGCATCTCCTGGTCGGCGCGCTCGCTCGCCGCCATGCTGGGCGTGGTCCTGGTGCTGGGCTTCTGCCTGTCGGCCTTCTCGCACCTCATGGCGCTGCTCAGCCGGCGGCAGGAGACGCTGGTCTCGACCATCAACTTCCTGTCCCTGCCCGCGCTGTTCGTGTCGAGCGCGCTCTACCCGCTGGGCGAGGGACCGCGCTGGATGGCGCTGCTCGCCGAGCTGAACCCGGTCCACCACGGCAGCGAGCTCATCCGCAGCATCGCGCTGCCCGGCTTCGAAGTGCATGCGTACGGCCGGCTGGCATTCCTGGTCATCGCCGGCGTGCTGTTCCAATGGGCGGCCACGGCCCTGCTGAGAGGTGAGCGATGGGAGACCACATGAGCACGCTGCGACTCGTCGAGGACGCCTGGATCCTGCCCGCCGCCGGGGGCGTGCTGGTAGGCAAGGGCACCGAGCTCGGCTACCGCCTGCGCGGCGGCGCCAGCCTGTTCGATCTGTGGAAGCAGGTGCAGCGGCTGCTCGACGAGCGGCCGCGCGAGCGCGACGAGCTGGTCACGGCGCTCGACGGCATCGTGCCGCCTGGGCTGGTCCGTGAGGCGCTGGCGCAGTTCATGCGGCTCGGGCTCGTGGTCGAGGCCACCGACGCGCGCACGCGTACGCCCGAGGAATGGACCGCGCTGCGCCAGCATGGCGCGTGGCCGCTGTTCGCCGGGCGTGCCGGTGATCCGGGCGCCTACCTGGATCGACTCACCGCCGCGCGCGTGACCCTGGTCGGCAGCGCCGAGGTCGTGCCCGCGCTGCGCGCCAGCCTGGCCGCGCACGGGCTGGCGCCGCGGCATGTGGTCGCGCTCGAGCGCGGCGTGGCGCTCGACGACCGGGAGCTGGCCGGCCTGGTCGGCGAGGCGTCCTTCGTGGTCGCCGCGGCCAGCGACGCGATCGCGCGCCTGGCCTGGTTTGCCCGCGTGGGCGAGGCCGCGCATGCCGCGCGCAAGCCCTGGCTGTGTGGGCACCTGGACGGCGAGCGCGCCGTCGTCGGTCCGCTCATCGTGCCGCGCGAGACCGGCTGCTTCCGCTGCCTCGAGCTGCGCGAGGAGAACCACCTGCCCAACCTGGCCGAGCACCGCGAGCTGCGCGCGCGCGTGCGCGAGGTGCGGCTGTCGGCCGACCGGCATCCGGCGCCCTTCGCGACCTCGCTCCTGGCCCAGCTGCTCACTGCCGAGGCGGTGCGCTGGCTGTCGCGCGTGTCCCTGCCGCGCAGCTACGGCGCGCTGGTCGAGCTCGACCTGGTCACGCTCGAGACCACGCCGCATGCGCTCCTGCGCGTGCCGCTCTGCGATCTGTGCGGCCCGACGGTGGAGCGGCCCTTTCGCCTGAGCTGGAACGTGTAGCCATGGACGCGTCGGCGCGGCTGCGAGCGGCGTTCGCGCGGGTCGAGAGCGCGCGCGTCGGGCTCGTCACCCGGGTGCGTGAGCACCGCGCCGGCGCGGGTTTCGACGGCTTCTTCGCCTTCTCCGCCGAGGTGGTGGTGGGCGGCGAGCGCACCCAGGTGGGCGGCGGCGGCTTCGAGCGGGCCCGCGCGCACGCGAGCGCGCTGGGCGAGGCCATCGAACGCATCGGCCTGCGCAGCGTGCGCAGCGAACGGCTGGTCGCGGGCAGCTTCGCCGGGCTGGGCGAGCGCGCGCTCGATCCCGCGCGCCTGCTGCACTACCGCGACGACGTCGTCGCCGGCGGCGACCTGGGCATCGCGCCGTACACGCCCACGCGGCCTGGTCTCTGGTACCCGGCCTGGAACCTGAGCCAGGAGCGCGAGCAGCTCGTGCCCGCGTGCTGGGTGTTCAACGACTGGCCGGCGTTCCTGCCCGCCGAGGCGCGCTGGGATCGTCCGGTCTCGAGCGGCGGCGCGGCGCACGCGCTGCGCGAGCACGCCGTGCTCACCGGCCTGCACGAGCTCATCGAGCGCGACGCGCTCATGCTGCACTGGGAGCACCTGCGGCCGGGACGGCGCCGGCCCGCGCCCGCGCCC